>Ga0224504_10000600_pt1 | contig 16085 bp, 13 predicted proteins | sample SF_Oct11_sed_USG_3_FD_170160 | JGI IMG/M metagenome (GOLD analysis project Ga0224504, IMG submission 170160) | Sediment microbial communities from San Francisco Bay, California, United States - SF_Oct11_sed_USGS_24 | ecosystem: Environmental > Aquatic > Marine > Sediment | place: USA... | reverse complement strand
TTCCTTCGAGGTGAGGTTACCCAGCGACTCAAACGTGCGCTCCCTTTTTCTTGAAAATCCTTCTGCATTGTCCTAGGGTACTAAGATTGAAAAAATGTGAAATTCCTGCATCCCCTGAGTTGTCAGAAGATATTTGGCAAATCCGCACTGTTTTCTTTAACGAACAGTTGATCTTATTCATGATAGGCTAAATTCTTATTATAATCAGAGAAAGGGATGACAATGAAGAAATCACTGGTAGTTTGTTTGATGGCTATTACTCTGTTTTTAAGTGGCTGTGAGAGTGCTCAACAGAAGGCCTATGATTTGAAGGCTGACACGATCGGTACACACCGAGTTGTTGAGGTCTATACTGAAGCTGGCAACAAGGTCGCTACGATTGAAGACGAAAGCATGAGATTTGAGTTGGTTGGGGAACGATCTGTTCGGCTGTGGTTGGGTGAAAAGAACGAGAAAGTAATGATTGGGAATATGGGATTTATAATTACGGACAAGTAAAGACCTTTTGATGCTGAACAATTAAGAATGGCCACCCGGAATGGATCCAGGTGGCCATTTTGCCTTTTAGCTAGTGAATAGTCTTGTCTAAGCTTAGCTTCGTGAATCGCTCAATAAAAAAAGAGAGTCTGTTGTGTTGCTCAATACTGAGTGATCCGAAGCGGAGACTTTTGCGACGAACCGGGACAATGCCGTCGCTCAATTGATAGTCAGACACCTCCTTTGCTGGCAGATCTTCGACGATCAATTCATGTTCATAATAAAGATTGATGGGTGGGATTCTCGAGGTTTTGATCTTTTTGCCAAGATAACGGAAAGAGAGGCCACTTTCGCAAATATCAATAATATGGTATGGCAACTCCCGAGAATCTAGGGGAAGGAAAATTAGGGCCCGTTCTTGTGCGTTGAACCTTTGGGATTTCCTGAAAGGTAGATAACCAGAGTAGTTTTCCATTGTACACGTCCTCCTCGAAGACAATGTAACGTCGAATCTCCTTTCTCTAATGTCGTAAAATCGCCTTACAATATTTATTGATCAGCAGGCAGTTTTTGTTTTGCTTTACTGCCTTGTACAACGGTTAAGCAGTATTCAAGTACTGACTTAGGCTATTGCTGTTTCCGCGTTAGTGCAACAGTTGTGTAGCCGAATCAAAACTCTTTAGTCTTTTGATTATTTCAGGTTTAATCCACGTTGCAATGCTACTGAGGGATATAAATTAGGGCTCAAAAGATTGATACTAAAGAGAGCCTGAATGTTGTCGGACCTTTTTGGGGCTGGGTTTTTAATAAGTCCTTTTCTTGAGTGTTGCTATGGAGAGTATGCTTACTTGGCGGGCTTTCTATAAAGGCTGACATTTAAGAAAAAAAAGCCCCACAGTCCAGGAGGAGGACTGCGGGGCAACGGGTTTCTATGGGTTCTTCGTTTTGGAGAGGGAACATGAAGAAACATGCTCTGATCTTTAATCTTACTGTTTTTGTCAGGTATGTCAACTAAAAAATAAATGGCCATCCAGGATCGAAACCTGCTGGCCATAATTTTGCGAATTAATCAGCTTTCTAAATATCTTTATCAATAACACGCCGGTTTTCGTCTCGGCAGTGGTGCTATGTAGGAATGATGCATTCAGAAGAGTCATGGCTTAGTCTGCTCACGGCTTTTGTGAAAATGGACTCTTCAAGTTGATCGTGCGGATAAGAATGAAACAATTCAGCTCTCCTCAGTCTGATGGTTTAAATAAACATTGATGAAGAAAAAGGTCTTCAAAACCTGAATTTCAAACCGAAGGCAAGAGCATTGGAGACACCGTCGTCTGCAACAATTCCAAAAGCATTGGAGCGATGGTGGATTCGGATAATAGCAGCTATATTTGGATGCGACGGCAATACGACCTCCAACTCTACCAGCATATAAACTTGTAAACGCTCAGATTCACCGCTTCTCTGTACTTCTATTTCGGGAACATCCGTCGCGTATGAAGGTCCGATGCCAGCAGCTAAACTGGTATCTAGGTATCTGTCCCAAAAAAAAGCTTCCCAACGAGCAATTAGCAAAGCATTAAATTCCCAGTGATCCTGCTGATCAAAATGTTTAACTATCTGCCCCTCGACCTCAAAACTGGCTAGCTCATCATATGTAGCGAAGCGCCGCGCTAATGCCAGTGCCACTAAATATGAGTCCTCGAAATCAAGGTCTAGAAATCCAACAGCAAAATCACCAATTTCGTTATCGGTCATCCGGCCCCCATAAACACTTAGTGCATACGACGGCTTATCTTCTAGACGCTGCATTTCTGCCAAACAAGGACTGACAAATGTCATGAGGAAACAAGTGATCAGTGTTGACTTTTTCATGACATTTTTTATAAGGCAGGACATAATCCCTCTCCTTGCAGTAAAAAGTAGGCATTATGCGTCAATGATAGCAAGCACTCGATAAACGACAAGAGCACGAATCAATAAAGCCTGACGATTCTGCTGGCAGAATGACGTCTGTGACATGGTCTGTGCTTATCGTTCACTCTTATGTCATTGAGCGTCAGGCTCGTAACCGTAAATGTCTTAAATTGCGCTATCAATAACACGACAGTTTTCGTCTCGGCAGTGCTGCAATATAATAAAGCCCCCGATCCGAAGACCGAGGGCTTTAAGGAGGTCGTTTATGAAGAAGATTGATATTCATAAACTGAAATAAACGTATCATATCGGTTCTCATATTTGTCTCATAAGGTCCTGACAAATAAGAAGTGGCCACCTGTTTCCAGGCGGCCATTTTCATTCTACAAGTCGTTAGTTTTAAGAATACTTCGCAATCTTTTAGCATATTTCCTGAAAACCTCTTCTCTCTAGTCTTTAGTAGTGAGATCCAGAAGTTCAGCCCAAGCTGATGCGGCCAAAGCTTCTGTTAAATTTTCAATAATTGCCGCCTGTGCGTGAACTGCGTCTATAATCGCTTTTACTGGCTGAAGTCTCTCTGATGTGGTTGTATCTAGATTAATCTCCTTCATGTGCCAGTTCGGAAACAACCTTTTTAAGTCACCGATCTGGATTCCAAGAGTAATTATCTTTTCATGACGGATGTCCTTCAGAATATTTGTAAAAAGCCTGTCAATATTCTCTTCCGGACCTTCTATGATCTGAAAGAACACACCACCCTTTGCCATCAAGACCCCGGTGATGTCTTTTTCCGCATTGTTCTTTGCGGCCTGACTTGAAATTTCCTTAATTTCATTGACAGACATATCCTTTACGAAACTGCTAATATAATGTATCCGCTTGAGCATTTGTTCCTCCTAAGGGAGTTATTGACGAAATAAAACAACACTTATGCATTGTACTAACAAATAAGATAAAGGCCACTCGTTTCCAGTTGGCCGTAAGATGTCTTCCTAAATATCCGGTGGGTATCCTGATCAACAAGTAGCCGATTTTCGTCCCACAAGTCGAGATTTGTGGGACGCAACACGCCCCTGCAAGGACTTCAAAGAAACTTGCTATTGATGTACTATGCACGATCTGTCTTACAAGTTGATGCGACTAAGGAGGATTATTTTCTATGATAAAGACGACTGGTTTTGACAACGAAAAGTACCTCGAAGAGCAACACGAGAAGATCTTGGAGCGCGTTCAGAAGTTTGATAACAAACTTTACCTGGAGTTCGGCGGGAAGATCATGTTCGATTACCACGCCGCCAGGGTCCTGCCCGGGTTCTCCCCCAATGTTAAAATGAGATTGCTGCAAAAGTTAAAAGGGAATGCAGATATTATCTTGTGTATCTATGCCGGCGACATCGAACGGCGAAAAATGAGAGCAGACTTCGGGATCACCTATGACGTTGATGTCATGAGACAGATCGATGACCTGCGTAGTTGGGGAATCGAGGTCACTGCCGTGGTTATCACCCGCTTTGAGGACCAGCCAGCGGTCAATATTTTCAAGAACAAGTTGGAACGACGCAATATCAAGGTTTACACTCACCGTTACACCAAGGGGTATCCTACGGATGTCGATATGATCGTCAGCGATGCAGGCTACGGTGCCAACGACTACATTGAAACGACAAACCCCCTGGTTATCGTTACCGGCCCCGGTCCGGGGAGTGGTAAACTCGCGACCTGCCTGTCTCAGATGTATCATGAGCACAAACAGGGTGTAAATTCAGGCTACGCAAAATTTGAGACCTTTCCCATCTGGAGTATCCCCCTGAAGCATTCAGTAAACGTGGCCTATGAATCAGCAACGGCTGATATCGGTGATTTTAACCAGATCGACCCTTATCATCTCGAGGCATACGATCAAGTCGCGATTAATTATAACCGTGATGTTGAGGTCTTTCCTGTCCTCAAGCGCATTTTGGAGAAGATTATGGGTCACGCGGTCTATAATTCTCCGACTGACATGGGCGTCAACATGGCGGGCTTCGGGATTATCGATGACGACCTCGTCAGCGAGGCGGCCAAACAGGAGATTATCCGCAGGTTCTTCCGCTATCGTTGTGAGTATGCTCTGGGCTATGTCGATATGGCAACTGTCCAAAGGGCTGAGTTGATTATGAAAGAGCTTGACTTGAAACCGGAAGACCGCAGGATAGTTGAGTCGGCCAGAGGGTGTATTGAGAATGGCGAAATGGAAGGCAAGGGGAATGATGGGATCTACTGTGGGGCAGCTATCGAACTTCATGATGGAACGATTATCACAGGCAAAAACACTCCTTTGATGCATGCAGCCTCCAGCTTGGTCCTTAACGCCATCAAAACCCTTGCCGGGATTCCTGATGATATTCACTTGCTGTCTCCGGGGATCATTGAATCAATCGGTAGCTTGAAAAAAGACATCCTCAATAGCAAGGCCATCAGTCTTGATCTTGAAGAGACCTTAATAGCCTTGAGTGTGAGTACCACAACCAACCCGACCAGTCAGATGGCCATGACTAAGTTGAAGCAACTAAAAAACTGTGAGGTGCACCTGACCCATATCCCGACACCGGGTGATGAAACAGGTTTGCGAAGACTTGGCGTCAACCTGACCAGCGATCCGAACTTCCCGTCGCGGGCACTGTACGTAACATAGAAGCGGAGCGGAGCGAACATCACTACAACTGGAACTGAGGGCCGCTGGTTCGTATCCAGTCATCCTGACCAGTCCTTTAATGAGAGCGACCTTCCTGGGGCCGCTCTTTTTCTTATAAATCCCTTGCATTGCTTTGGGTGTTTATTTTGGTCAAAATGCAAAGTTCTTTCTGATCCTGCAATATAGGAATGGCCTCTCCTGGGTGGAAGGGCCATTGTTAATCCCCCGAAAGATTGAGTATAAATATCTTAGGGATTCTTGCAAAAAGGTATTTTGACGGTTTAATTAATATAAATGAAGATTTTAAATACGGGTTAAAGGGAGGCTTTTATGAATGGAATTTATTTTCTAACAAATAAGCACTTTCTAAAATTAATTATATCAATAGGAATATTTTTTCTTCTTTCTGCCTGCGGTGGCGGAGGAGGTGGTGATAGCGACACCCAAAGTGATGAGTTACCTTTAGAGCTGGGACTAGATGGACCCGGCGATACAGGTGGGTACTTCCCTCTAGAAGTAGGCAATCTGTGGGTTTTCAGAGGGACTTCATTTTCCTCGAGTGGGTCTCTTGATTATTACCACAATACAATCAGCATTAACAAAACCAAAAACATCGATGGATTTGACGCTTTAGTATTAGAAGAAACAAATTCATACGGAGAAGGAGTTTTTGAAAGCTATATTTTCAAAGATCTTAATGGAATCGCTAATCTTGGGAGTAGTGATGAAGGAGCCCTAGGTGTCCAAATATCAAAATATTGGGAAGTCCGCTTCCCCTTGGTAGTCGGGGAAAGTTTTGTACAGCTTGATAGAACAGGACTAAATCTTGGGGAAGACTTAGATGATGACGATATAAATGATTCGTTTAATATACGTTCAGTTGTTAAAGTAATTGGCTTTACGACCAAAACGGTTCCTGCTGGAACATTTAATGATGTTGTTCATATCAGAAGAAATTTGAATCTCGATTTTATCTTGTCCTCTTCTCCAGACAAATCTGCAACCGCTCAAGAGGATGCTTATTTTGCTCCGGATATTGGCTTTTTAGAAAGGTCACTATCTGTCACAATTGATGGTGTAACTGAAAACTTCCTTGAGCAACTAGCTGCTTATTTAGTCAATGGTCAACCTTCTGGATTAAACCAAGTGACAAATTCTGTAATCGCAGATCAAGTTGATTTAGAGGAAGAAGTTTATTACTTATTTGATGTTTTTTCTGAAACAGACCAGACTGTTTCAATGGCAGGTTTGACTGGTAACGCAGATCTTATTCCCATACTGCCTGGTAATTGCAAACAGGGCTATACTATTAGACCTGATACATACCCTGAGGATTGTCAAATTACGTCAACGTCAAATCGTGTCATTTTTGCTGTGAATGGATTGGAAAGTTCTGAATACGTTCTTTCGATTGCTCAGACTCCAAATGTTCTTTTCCCGATTGATGAAGGGCTAAGTAATGCCCCACGTCTAATAGAACAAAACATTCCCACTGTTGGAAAAGTCGGCACGGGAGTAAGTTATTACAACTCTACAGATCTTTCATACGGGAATCATTTAGTGAGTATTTCTGGATTGAATGCTGATGCAGACTTAGGAGTGTATTCGGATGAGACGTATTCAACTGAATTGGGATGCATTTTAAATCTGCCAGGGGGTTTCGATAACTCTCCTAAGGATTGTATTGTTGAAAATGTAACTGAACTCTATTTTAGAGTTGAATCTGGTGGAGTTGGAGCTTCATACATTATTTTAGCCAAAAGAGTAATCTATTAGCCAGGACATACTTCTTCGTGTTCTACCTCCAAAAAACCCATAGAACCCGTTGCCCCACAGTCCCCTCCAGGCTGTGGGGCATTTTCTTGGTATGCAGGATCAGATAGAATCCAACTCCTCTGCCAAGCTGTCATGCAAAATGATTTTGGGGGGATATAATAACATATGAAGCATGTTTTCTTGAGAACCCTAACAAAAGGATACAGCTATGTTCAAAGCCAAAGCCTATTCAGCCTCCAGTGCCACCTCACCACTGGCCCTCGACAGCATTCAGCGTCGCGAGGCCGGTGAACGTGACGTGCAGATCGAGATACTGTTTTGCGGCATTTGCCACTCCGACCTGCATACGGCGCGTAACGAGTGGAGCAGCGTTATGCCTACAACCTATCCCTGCGTGCCGGGTCACGAAATTGTCGGCCGGGTCATCAAGGTCGGCAGCGAAGTCAAGAACTGCAAGCCGGAAGATATCGTCGGAGTCGGTTGCCTGGTCGATTCGGATCAGACCTGTCCCCATTGCCAGGCGGACGTCGAGCAATTCTGTGCAAATGCAACGTTCACCTACAATTCCCCGGACAAGCACCTCGGTGGTGTGACCTATGGCGGTTATTCTGAGAGTATCGTCGTTGATCAACGTTTCGTCTTGCACGTCCCCGGTAATCTCAACCTGGCCGGTGTGGCGCCGCTTCTCTGTGCTGGGATCACCACCTACTCGCCAATGCGCCGCTGGGGCGAGCTTAAGGGGAAAAAGGTTGGCATTGTCGGTCTCGGCGGTCTGGGGCATATGGGGGTCAAGTTCGCTCGTGCTTTCGGTTCCCACGTTGTGGTCTTTACGACCTCGCCGGGCAAGAAAGAGGATGCGCTGCGTCTCGGAGCCCACGAGGTCATTCTCTCCACAAATCCTCGTGAGATGAAGCCGCACATCGGCAGCTTTGATTTCATCCTCGACACCATTGCCGTCGAGCACGATATCAACGGCTACATTAATATGCTGGGCCTCGATGGTAACATCACCCTGGTCGGTGCACCGGAGAAACCGCTCCCTGTTTCATCTTTCGCCCTTCTGTTTGGGCGCAAAAGCATCTCGGGGTCGCTGATTGGTGGCATCAAGGAGACTCAGGAAATGCTCGATTTCTGCGGTGAGCAGGACATTACCTCCGATGTTGAGGTCATTCCGATCCAGCAGGTCAACGAGGCCTACGAGCGTTTGTTGAAGTCCGATGTGAAGTATCGTTTCTCCATCGACATGGCCTCTCTCAAATCGAAGTAAACGAAGATGGCCACCTGTAACAGGGTGGCCATATTTGCTTGTCAGGCTCTTTCAGTAATAAACTGAGAAAATGAAAAATCCGCAAGTTTGGTGCCCCAAAATTCAGGATTAAGAGTATACTCCCTGACGCCCAGTGCCTATCGAGTAACAATAACAGGAGATAACGTTGAAAAAAATTACACTGCTGATTGTTCTTATCCTCTGCATTTCTGTCGCTGCTTATCTTTACATCGATACAAAAGATCCCGTGATCTCATGGGGTGTCGAGCAAAATGCATATATAAATGACGCCTTGAAAATTAATATCAGCGACGACATAGGCTTAAAAGATGTCTGCTATTCTTTGTCCGGTGGCTCCTGTTCCGGTGAAGAAAGGTGTTCAAGTGACCTTGGGTCGCAATCGTTTGACCTGCTGATTGATCCTGGGCAATGTGTCGTCGATTCAGAACCATTGAAGGTCAAGATGGCTGTCAAAGTGGTTGATACCTCGATCGTTGCAAACAAAACAGAGGATTCTATTGAATTGACCTACGACCGGCAGGCTCCGAACCTGACAACCCTGGGCGGGACCCTCTCCATGAAGCGTGGCGGGACAGGAGTCGTCCTTTACGAAGTGGGAGAAGTGCCCGTTGAAACAGGGGTCCTCCTGGATGATTTGCACTTTAAAGCTTTTGCTCTGGGACAAAACAAGTATCTGAGCTTTTACGCGCACCCATACTTCGTTGAGGCGGATGATTTCAAACCGAGGGTCTTTGCCGTTGATGCAGCGGGTAACCTGAGGAAGATCCGGCCCGGATCGAGAACCGCTTCGTGGACCTATCCTACAGAAGAGATTGAGTTGACGGACGATTTTCTGGAGATTGTCAAGGATAAGATGATGGCGACGTCAACCAGCAAGCCTCTGGATGTATTTGTCGAAATCAACAATAAAATCCGGCAAGAGAACTATCAGAAAATTGTTCAGCTCTGCCAAACGACAGTTCCGGAAAAACTCTGGCAGGGAGTTTTCCTGCGTAACCAGGGCGCAACCAGGGCCAATTTCGCAGAGGACCGCACGTACAAATACCATTCCGAGGTTGTCAGTAAACAGGTTCACACCGGCCTTGACATTGCTGGTCTGAACAACATGGAAATTCAGTCAGCCAACCATGGCAAGGTAATATTCGTTGGAGAAATAGGTATTTATGGCAATGTTGTGATCATCGACCATGGCTATGGGTTACACACTCTGTATGGCCATCTCAGCAAGGCGGATGTCCGTGAAGGGGACCATGTTAAAAAAGGCGATGTGATTGCAGTCTCCGGAGAGACGGGCCTGGCTTTTGGCGACCATCTGCACTTTGAGGTAAGAGTCAACGGTGTCCCGGTGAATCCCATTGAATGGTTTGATCCGGTGTGGGTTGTCAACAACATAGAGACCTTTTTGCCAAAAGCCGATATGTAATCCCAGAAGTCCCGAGCATATCTGAGGCACCCAATCATTCACTATTCGTTCACAGAGTTTTTTTGCCAGGACCATGGCCAAATTTGAACTGAAAACCGAGTACACCCCGCAAGGTGATCAACCCCAGGCGATAAATGAACTGGAGCAGGGCATCCGGCGTGGCGACCGGCACCAGGTCCTGCTTGGCGTGACCGGCTCGGGGAAAACATTTACCATGGCCAACGTGGTCAACCGGCTACAACGCCCGACCCTGGTGTTGGCGCCGAACAAGACTCTGGCCGCACAGCTCTATGGTGAATTCAAAGAACTTTTCCCTGGCAACGCTGTTGAGTACTTTGTCTCCTATTACGACTACTACCAGCCGGAAGCCTACGTCCCGACTACGGACACCTTCATCGAAAAAGACTCCTCGATCAACGAAGAGATCGACAAGCTGCGACACAGCGCTACGCGCAGTCTCCTGACCCGGCGCGACGTGTTGATCGTTGCGTCGGTTTCCTGCATCTACGGACTCGGTTCACCGGAAGCCTATCACGGCCTGTTGATACGTCTGGAGCAGGGGATGGAGCTCGAGCGCAACCAGCTGCTCAGGCGGCTGGTCGACATCCAGTACAGCCGCAATGACATCGATTTTCATCGCGGCAGTTTCCGGGTTCGCGGCGACACGGTAGAAGTATTCCCGGCCTATGAAGAGGATCGTGCGCTGCGCATCGAGTTTTTTGGTGACGAGGTCGAAACGATCAGCGAAATTGATCCGCTGCGCGGCAAGGTGATCGATCGCCTTACATCGACCGCGATTTTCCCGGCGAGCCATTACGTGGCCACCAAGCCGACCCTGGACCGGGCAATTCGTGACATTCAGGAGGAACTTCGGGAGCGTATCCAGTTTCTGCGTGCCGGCAACAAGCTGGTGGAGGCACAACGCATCGAGCAGCGCACCCTGTTTGATATCGAGATGATGGAGGAGATGGGCTTCTGCCAGGGGATTGAAAACTATTCCCGCCACCTGGATGGCCGCGCACCGGACTCGCCTCCGGCCACGCTCTTCGATTATTTTCCGGAGGACGCCCTGGTCTTCATCGATGAGAGCCATGTCACCGTCCCCCAGCTGGGGGGGATGTATCGAGGCGACCGCAGCCGCAAGGAGACCCTCGTCGAATACGGTTTCAGGCTCCCCTCAGCCCTGGATAACCGGCCGCTGACCTTCGATGAGTTCAGCGACAAGAACCTGCAGACGGTCTACGTCTCCGCAACCCCGGGCGACTATGAGTTGAGCGCTGCTGCCGGCGTGGTTGTCGAACAGATCGTCCGGCCGACCGGCCTGGTCGATCCGCCGCTGGACATTCGCCCGGCGGGCAACCAGGTTGATGACCTGATCGACGAGGTCCGCAAGGTTGTGGGTAAACAGGGGCGCATTTTGGTTACCACGTTGACCAAGCGCATGGCCGAGGATCTGACCGGCTACCTCGATGAAATCGGCATCCGGGTGCGTTACCTGCACTCCGATATCGATACTGTTGAGCGAATCCGCATCATCCGTGCCCTGCGCCAGGGTGAATTCGACGTCCTGGTCGGGATTAATTTGCTGCGTGAAGGCCTCGACATCCCCGAGGTTGCCCTGGTGGCAATCCTCGATGCCGACAAGGAGGGCTTTCTGCGCAGCACCCGTTCGCTGATTCAAACCTGCGGCCGCGCCGCCCGTAATCTTGAAGGCAGGGTAATCATGTATGCCGACCGGGTTACCGGCTCGATGCAGAACTGCATCGACGAGACTGAACGACGCCGGGTTGCCCAGCTGAGCTACAATCAGCTCCACGGCATCACCCCGGAATCGGTGCGTAAATCGCTACGCTCGATCCTGGATGATCTCGGTCAGGACCGGTCGTCACAGCAAAGCCTGGTCGCCGAAGCTTTGGCATCATATGATTCCTGCGAGGAGCTGAGCGCTGAGATAGAGCGCCTGCGTGCCGGGATGCTGAAAGCGGCTGCCGATCTCGAGTTTGAAAAAGCCGCGGAGCTGCGCGACCGAGTCCAACTTCTCGAAAAGCAGGAACTTGCCCTGCGTAGCTGATCGAATGCTTGGTTGATGGGACGTCTTCGGTTGCGGGTCAAAGCGGAATTTCAGCGCGGCATGGCCCGCTGCTCGCTGAGATAGAGCCAACCCTTGACGATCCGGTAGGTCAACCAGAGAGAGGCCGCCAGAAGGATTGCCCAGCCGATCAGGATCAGGGTCGTCACGCCGCCGATGACTAGCCACAGGAGCGTATACCAGAAGGTCCTGATCTGCCAGCGAAAGTGACTTTCGATCCAGCTCCCCTGCACATCCTCCATGCGTACATAGTTGATGATGACTCCGGCAAACAGGGTCAGACTGCCGGTAAACAGACTGGCTGCCTGCAGGCCGTAAACAATCATCGCCAGGCGCTGCAGGCCGGTCTCGGCGGGGACTTTGATTTGGGTCTGCCATTCATTCATTACAGTTACCAGTATATGAGATGATGCCGACTTTTTCCAGCGGTGTTCTGCTGCAGAAAGCTTTTGTTTTCCTTGGGAACTCCCGTTACAATGACCTGGTTGCTGCTCTTTCATCTTGGACATGGATATAACGGCTAATCATGGGTTATCGCAATTTACAACAAACGGTTTCCGCCCTTGAGAAAACCGGTCAGCTAAAGCGCCTCGACGTTGAGGTTGATCCTTACCTGGAGATTGGCGCTATACAGCGCCGGGTTTATGCCGCAGATGGACCCGCCTTGCTGTTCTCTCGTGTCAAGGGCTGCGGCTTCCCGATGTTGGGCAACCTGTTCGGCACTCTGGCCCGTGCCCGTTACCTGTTCCGCGACACTCTGCCGGTAATAGCGCGCATGGTTGAGCTCAAGGTCGATCCGGGCCTGGCGATGCGCAATCTCCCTGCGACTCTTGCTCTGGGTCGTCACGCCTGGAGTTTGCTGCCGAAACCGGTCAGTCGCGGGCCGGTCCTTGAGAAGAGCACCCGTCTGGCAGGCTTGCCCCAGTTGGTGACCTGGCCGAATGATGGCGGCGCATTTATCACCTTGCCGCAGGTGTATACCGAAGCCCCCGGCAAGGGAGGCTGGAAGAACTCCAACCTCGGTATGTACCGCGTGCAGATCTCCGGTGGCGAATATGCCAGCGATGAAGTGGGGCTGCATTATCAGATCCATCGCGGCATCGGCGTACATCATACCAAGGCGCTGGAAAAGGGTCAGCCCCTGCCGGTGAATGTTTTTGTCGGTGGTCCGCCGAGTCTCAGCCTCGCAGCGGTCATGCCGTTACCTGAGGGGATGCCGGAGCTTGCATTTGCCGGCTTGCTCGGTGGCCATCGCCTGCCGGTGGTCAAAACCCCCAACGGCCTGCTGGCCCCTTCGCAAGCCGACTTCTGCCTCTGCGGACAAATTCTCCTCGATCAGACCCGGCCGGAAGGGCCCTTCGGCGACCATCTCGGCTATTACAGCCTGACCCATGATTTCCCGGTCATGCAGGTGACTCACGTCTTCCACCGGCCCGGTGCGATCTGGCCGTTCACTACCGTGGGGCGGCCGCCCCAGGAGGACACCACTTTCGGTGCCCTGATTCATGAAATGACCGGTGCCGCAATCCCCGACCTGGTGGCAGGAGTCCGGGCGGTGCATGCGGTTGATGTTGCCGGGGTTCATCCGCTGCTCCTGGCGATTGGCAGTGAACGCTACACCCCTTATGCAGAAGCTTCAGGGCCACAGGAATTGCTCACCCAGGCCAATGCGTTGCTCGGCCAGGGCCAGCTGTCGTTGGCCAAATACCTGTTGATCGTCAACCAGGCCGATCTTCCGGACCTGGACATTCATGACATCGGCGTGTTCCTGCAATCCCTGCTCTGCCGGGTTGATTGGCGACGGGATCTGCACTTCCAGACGCGTACGACGATTGACACCCTCGATTATTCCGGAGAGGCGCTGAACGCCGGTTCCAAGGTGGTTATCGCGGCGTCAGGGCCGGTACGCTGTGAACTGCCCAGGGAGTTGCCCGGTGAACTGCGTCTGCCGGCCGGTTTTACACGCCCGGGCATCGCCCTGCCCGGTGTGTTGGTTATCCAGGGAGAGCCCTGGCAAGGTCAACGTGGCCTTCCAGCGGCGGACCTGGCTGCTTTCTGCCGTTCCTATACCCGTGATGACGAAATCAACGACTTCCCTCTGATCGTTATCGTCGATGATGCCGCGTTCGCCTCCCGTAACCTGAACAATCTGCTCTGGGTCACCTTTACCCGGTCCGCTCCGGCTACGGACATCGAAGGGATCGAGGCTTTCTCTCACGTCAAGCACTGGGGTTGTCATGGCAGCCTGGTTATTGATGCGCGCAGCAAGGATCATCACGCCCCGCCGCTGGAAGATGATCCTGCCACGGAGGCGCGGGTTGATGCGTTGGGTGCTTCCGGTGGCCCCTTACATGGGATTATCTGATTTTGAACTTTAGGAGTCACAACATTTTATGTCGAGACTCCTTGTGTTTTTCAGACGATCGAATCTTAAAATCAAAAGCAAAGCCGGCGGGTCTTGTCCTGCCCGACGCCATATTTTTTCCGGCAACAAAAATATGCAAATGCCTTCTCCTTGCGGAGGGCGCAACCCCAGGTTCTGGTTTTGATATTTACGTTTCACAACTTTAAATTAACGGGGGACACCAGAGATCATCTATTGTGTCACCCGTAATTAAACAAAAGGCCGACCCAATCGGGTCGGCCTCTCAATCTTAAGCTAATTCAATAATCAATTGCGCCCCTGCAACTCCTTCAGAATCTTCGGATTCTCTTCTTCGATTGCCAGCAGGGTGTGACAGGTGTTGCAATCGGCGGAGATGGTCTTGCCATCCGGAGTTTCGTGCATGTCATCGTGACAGCGGAAACAACCGATGTCGAAATCGGGGCCATGGCCAATATGGTTGATATAAGTCCCCCATTCTACCTTCATCTCGGGGAAGACGTTGTCGCTATATGCGGCAACCACACCTTTGACGGCATCCTCGAGTATTTTCGGGTTTGCCGCAACAAGTTCCGGGTAGTTCTCCTGATACCAATTGTTCAGTTTGCCGGTAATGGTTGCGCGGGCCAAGTCACCCGATTCGTAGCTCACGGTAATCAGTTCCATTGCCTGGCGCTTGATAAATGGTAATTGATTGGGGATTTCCCCTTCGGCAAGTTTTCGGTCCAGGGCGTCGTCCGGTGACAGGTAAATATGAGACGGCCGGTTATGGCAGTCAATACAATCCATCTCCCGCATCTCACCCTCGAGCGCTGTCTCATTCAGCAGTTCATCGGCATCTTCTGTCCGGAAGACGGTTTGCGTACCGTCAGCCTGGGTGAGAATGACTTCCGGGATCACCGTGCGGCTGTGATCCGTTGACCGGTAGGTGATCTTGTTCTCCGGCGCAATATGCCAGTGAATACCGTGGGAGCTCTGGACACGGTCACCTGCGCTGCCGATTCTCATCAACAGGACATCATAAACAGGAGTGTTTCCCTCGTTCGGGAGAAAACGTTTGGTCACAGCCAGCTTGTCACCATGGAACAGTTCCGGTCGATGACATTCCTCGCAGGTTTCGCGGGCCGGACGCAGGCCGTGAACCGGTGTGGCAATCGGGGTTGGGTAGGTCGAGGCCGCAACAGCAAGCAGCTGTCGGGCACCGGAGATTTTGGATTTGACAAACCAGTCTGCCCCGGAACCGATGTGGCATTCGACACAGGACACGCGCGAGTGGGGCGAGTTTTCATAGGCTGTGTGCTCCGGGTTCATGACCGTGTGACAGAACTGACCACAGAACTGGGTTGATTCCATGTAGTGGTAGGCACGGTACAGGAACATGCTGAAAACGGCGAAGTTGACCGAGGTGAGCAACACAATCAGGAAAACGTTTTTACGCAACCTGCCGAACAATTCCGGTTCTGTGAAATATTTACGCAGATATTGAAGGGTGAACAGGTGCACGTCCCGGTCGCCACGAAAGAAAAAAGCGCCGACAAAGATCATTGCCAGGCCACCGAGGAAAAATGGCCCAAGTGCCAGGTAGACGGCTGCACCGAAGTAAGGGTTTTTGATGTGCCAGATGGTGTCGGCCAGCATATATGCGAGCAGGAAAGGGGTCGTGATCGTTACGATCATCCCGCCGATCAGGGAAACGCGGCTGCGGCTGATGCCAAGGAAGAAGTCCTTGACCATATCGAATTGTCCCATGAAGCACTCCTGTTGGTCGCGAAAAAAGCGGACGGTTTGTTAATCAGGTAGGTCGAAAAATTAACATTTAGAAAACAGACTGTGTGTTTAAGAAAGATTAATTGGGAAATTTTTATCAAATTTTGCTTAAAAAAACAAGCAAAAAAGAGGGGTTAGGACTTTCTTAAGCAAAATGAATTTTTTTTAACTTTTATGCTTGACATGAATATCTTCTAATGTTAAAACTTTAATCAAGATCAATTAAAAATAATTAACAAAAGGAGAACATCATGAAAACTCAAAGCCGCTTTATGGATACCGTAAAAAGTTCTT
>Ga0224504_10000597_pt1 | contig 16107 bp, 13 predicted proteins | sample SF_Oct11_sed_USG_3_FD_170160 | JGI IMG/M metagenome (GOLD analysis project Ga0224504, IMG submission 170160) | Sediment microbial communities from San Francisco Bay, California, United States - SF_Oct11_sed_USGS_24 | ecosystem: Environmental > Aquatic > Marine > Sediment | place: USA... | reverse complement strand
TTGCCTTCTTGCGGCGCAGGTTATGCCGGCGCGCGACGAAGTCCTTGGCGGTCTCGACCGCCACCGCGGCGTCGCGGCAATAGGCATCGGCGCCGACCGCCTCGGCGAAGGCCTCGTTCAGCGGCGCGCCGCCGACCAGAACGATGTAGTCGTCTCGGATGCCCTTTTCCTTAAGCGTATCGATCACGACCTTCATGTAGGGCATGGTCGTGGTCAGCAAGGCCGACATGCCCAGGATCTCCGGCTGGTGCTGTTCCAGCGCCTCCAGGTAGTTCTCGACAGGATTGTTGATGCCCAGGTCGAAAACCTCGAAGCCGGCGCCCTCCATCATCATGCCGACCAGGTTCTTGCCGATATCGTGGATGTCGCCCTTGACGGTGCCGATCACCACCTTGCCGACCTGCTCGGCGCCGGTCTCGGCGAGCAGCGGGCGCAGGATCACCATGCCGCCCTTCATGGCGTTGGCCGCGAGCAGCACCTCGGGAACGAAGAGGATGCCGTCGCGGAAGTCGATGCCGACGATCCGCATGCCCTCGACCAGAACCTCGGTCAGGATCCTGTAGGGCGTCCAACCGCGCTCGAGAAAGATGTTCACACCCTCCACGATCTCCTCCTTGAGCCCATCGTAGAGATCGTCCTGCATCTGCTTGTTCAGCTCGTCGTCGTCGAGCGAACGCAGGTCGAGATCGTCCATGTCCGACATGGCAAGTCCCCACAAAAAAAACGCAGGCGGATCTGCGTATTCGATCACTCTGTTAAGGTCGGACCTCGAAGAAGGCTTATTCTGGCGCGACAAATCCTAGCTGAATTGCGACAGTCCTTGGAATTCCAATGTAACCCCGGGGCACGGCCCGGTTTTGCCGCCGGGTCATCGGGCCAGGTATCTTTCCCATTTCTTCTCGTCGGCCAGGAGGTCTTCCATGGTCCCGTGCAGCGCCATCCGGCCGTTGTCGATGATATAGGCCCGGTCGGCGACCACCCTGGCGAAGTGCAGGTTCTGCTCCGCCATCACTATTGTCACTCCTTCCTCCTTGAGGAAGTTGATCGTGTCGACCATCTCCTCGGCGTTATCCGAATCCAGGCCTTCGCTGGGCTCGTCGATCATAATCAAGCGTGGATTGCCCATCAGGGCGCGGGCCAGCGAGAGGATCTTCTGCTCTCTGCCGCCGAGCTCGCCGCCGCGCCGCGCGCGCCGCTTAGCGAGGCCGGGAAACAGCTGGAATATGGTCTTGAGGTTCCAGGCCGGAACGCCGCGCCGCCGTCCCTGGCGTGCAATCTTGAGATTCTCGCGGACCGAAAGCTCCGCAAAGATCCGGCGATCGGCGGGCACATAGGCGATGCCGCGCCGGGCTACGGTCTCCGCCGCCCGGCCCCGGATCGAACGCTGCTGGAAGGTGACCTTTCCCGCCGTTGCGGGCAGCAGGCCCATGATCGCCTCGAACGCCGTGGTCTTGCCCGCGCCATTGCGGCCGAGCAGGGCGACGACCTCGCCTTCGACCGCCTCGAGGGACAGGCCGAAGAGTGCCTGTGCGCTGCCGTGAAAGGCATCGAGATCAGATACGTGCAGCATGATCTGTGACCTGTAGATGGCTGAAATCGGCGCCCAGATAAGCCGCTCGGACCCGCTCGTCGTCTCGCACTTCCAACGGCGACCCCTCGGCGACGACCTGGCCGTGGTCGAGCACGACGACGCGTCCGGCGAAGTGAAACACCATGTCCAGGTCGCGCTCGCTGAACAGCACGGCGGCCCCGCCGCGCAACGCCAGCTCCAGGCAGGTCTCCATGAAGGCGGCTCGCTCGGGCGCGGGGATGCCGTTGGCCGGCTCGTCCATCAACAACAGCTTGGGACCGTGCGCCAGGGCGACCGCCAACTCGGCGCGCCTGAGGTCGCCATAGGCCAGCCGTGCGCAAGGCAGGTCGGCCTTGTCGGTCACGCGGACCTCGTCCAAGAGGGCCAAGGCGTCCTCGCGGTACAGCTTGGTCGCCCTCGGCGACATCGCCTTGAGGCGCCCCGCGGCGGAGATCATCGCCATCTGCACGTTTTCGACGACGGTCATGGACCCGAAGAGCGCCGGGGTCTGGAAGGTCCGTCCGATCCCCAAATGACAGATCTGGTGCGGCGGGCGCCGGGTGATGTCGCGGTCCCGCAACACGACACGCCCGGCGCTCGGTTTGAGCTGTCCGGTAATCAGGTTGAAGCAGGTGGTCTTGCCGGCGCCGTTCGGACCGATCATCGCCATGACGTCGCTGCGCAGGACAGTGAAGTCGACACCGTCAACGGCGCGGAACTTGCCGAAGTCCTTGGTCAGGTCCTCGACCGTCAGGATGGCGTCTCTCGATGAAAGGGCGTTCATCGGCCCCGGCCTCCAAGACTTTGCAGGCTGCCCACGATGCCGCGCGGCAGCAGTAGCGCCAGGGCGACGATGAGCAGTCCGGTGGCCAGCGGCCAGTACCCCGCGTAGGGCGTGCCGCTGAGCAGTTGAGTCTCGGCGCCGTGATAGAGCGCGGCGCCGAGCAGCGGCCCCGTCAGGGTCTGGACGCCGCCGAGCAGAACCATGGCTAGGCCGTCGGCCGAGACCGCCAAGGCCATGACCCCGGGTGTGACGCTGCCCTCGAGGTAGAGCTGGAGCCCGCCGGCCAGCCCAGCGAGGCCGCCGGCCAGAACGAAGGCCACCCAGCGCTGGCCCTGCCGGTCGATGCCGACCGCGCCAGCCCGGAGCGGCGAATCCCGGGTGGCGCGCAGCGCGAAGCCAAAGGGCGAGAAGGCGATGCCGCGCAGCGCCAGGAGGACCAGCGCGACCAGACCCATAACGAGGTAATAGAAGACTGCGGCATCCGTCAACAGACCGCCGGGGACCAGCCCGCGCATCCAGGCGCTTGGTGAAAGCCCCAGGACACCGGCCGTGGCGCCGCCCTGTGCCGCCCACCAGGCCGCACCGGCCCACGCGACCTGGGCGAACAGCAGGGTCAGGACTGCTACATAGACGCCCGGCTGGCGCAGGCAGAACCAGCCGAAGACCAGCGCAGCCGCGGCGGCGGCGAAGGGCGCGACCAGGAGCGCGGCTTCCGCCGGCAGGGCGAGGTGTACGACCGCGAGGCCGGCCCCATAGGCGCCCAGCCCGAGGAAGGCCGCATGACCGAACGAGGCCATGCCGCCGAATCCGACGAGAAACTGGAGCGAGGCGGCGAAGAGCGCCAGGATCAAGACCTCGCTGACCGTGACCAGGATCGCGTCGCCGCCGATGTGGGGCGCGGCGAAGGGCAGGGTGCTCAGTGCGGCCAGCACGACCAGCGCGATGCTCCGCGTCTGCCAGCCGCCGGGCGCGAGCGACCGCGCCGCCGCGCTCTGTAGCCCTTCCGTCAAGACCAGACGCCCGCCGAGCAGTCCCTGTGGCCGCGCGATCAGCACCGCCGCGACCGCCAGGAACAGAAGCCCCAGGGTGAACTGTGGAAGCACCAGGACGCCGATGGCGCGGAGCAGGGCGATCAGCAAGGCGCCCAGAAAGGCCCCGGGAATGCTGCCCATGCCGCCGACCACCACGGCCATGAAGGCCGCGACGAGCATATCCAGGTCCATGCCCAGGGCCGCCGGGGCACGCGGCATCTGCAGCGCACCGCCGAGCCCGGCCAAGGCCGTGCCCAGGAACACCACGGAGGTGACCAGCAGCTTCCGCCGGACGCCAAGCGCCGAGAGCATATCCGGGTCCCTCGTCGCGGCGCGCACCAGGGCGCCCCAAGGCGTGCCGTAGAGCAGGAGCAAGAGCAACCCCAGCACCAACGGTCCCAGCGCGAATACGACGAGATCGTAGTCGGCCAGCGTCCCGCCCGCGACGACGACCGGCCCGAAAACCTCCGGGACTTGCGGGGTCGCCAGCGGACCCGCACCCCAGCGGCGCGGCACCAGGTCGCGCACGACCAGCATCACGCCGAGGCCCGCGAGCAGCTGGTAGAGCTCCGGAGCGCGGTAGAGGCTGCGCAGCAGCACGACTTCCATCGCGGCACCAAGCACACCCACGGCCAGGGCGGACGCCAGCAGCGCGAACCAGATACCCGTTTCGCCCGTCCCGGCTGCTGGACTGCCGATCAGCGTGACGGCCAGATAGGCCCCCACCATGTAGAACGAGCCCTGAGCGAAGTTCACGACCCGCGTGACGGCGAATACCAGCGACAACCCGACCGCGACCAGGAACAGCGGCGTCGCATCGGCCAGTCCGGAAAGGATGTGCGGGAATGAAAGGCTCATGGCCAGGAAGCTAGCGGCTCATCGTAAAGGAATAGGTAACCGTACCGGAACTCCAGCGAAACGGCGCCCACCGAACACCGCCGATGCCGCGGTACGGCCGTTCCACCGGCGATTGACGGCGCCGCACCGTCTCGTGGCAACGTTGATCGCGGGCCCCGAGTCGGTCAAGCCGAAGCTCGGAGCACACCTTTGGCCGCCGACCGAGCGGTCCAGTGCCGGCAGTCTCGCCGATGGCGCAACATAACCGAACTGCTCCGGGGCTTTACACCAAATCCCCACGGTCCGCGACCGGGTCTGACGAATCTCGGGTGTCATCGCCGCCACGATGTGCTAGAGCGGGATCGCAGGGCAAGCGCGAGTCGGTCCCGATGATGCAACGGCGGACGCCATGCCGGTCACGATAGCGATCGTCGGTGCCGGACCGAGCGGCTTCTACGCGGCCGAGGCGCTGGCCAGGTCGGGTATCGACTGCCGCGTCGATATCATCGAGCGTCTGCCGGCCCCTTACGGCCTGATCCGCTATGGCGTCGCGCCAGACCACGAAAAAACGAGGAAGGTCACGCGCAGCTTCGATCGGACGGCCGGGCACGAACGGGTCGGCTACCATGGCAACGTCGAGCTCGGCCGCGACCTGACGCTGGAGGAGCTGCGCGGCCTCTACGACGCGGTCGTCATAGCGACCGGCGCGCCGCTCGATCGACCGCTCGAAATTCCCGGCGCGGATAAGTCCGGGGTCTATGGCGCGGCCGCCTTCGTCGGTTGGTACAACGGCCATCCGGACTTCCGAGATCTCGACCCGCGGCTCGACTCGCCGGGCGTCGCAATCATCGGCAATGGCAACGTGGCCCTCGACGTGGCGCGCATCCTGGCCAAGACCCCGCAGGAGCTTTCCAGCACCGATCTGCCGGATTATGCCGCCGAGGCGCTTCGCCGCGCGCCGATCGCCGAGCTTTATCTGTTCGGCCGGCGCGGTCCGGTTCAGGCCAAGTGGGCCAACGTGGAGCTGCGCGAGATGGGCCACCTGGCGGACTGTCTGCCGGTGGTCGACCCGGCGCAACTGCCCGAGAGCATCGCCGACGGCCTGTCCGAACGTGACCGCCGCCTCCAGGAGAAGAACTTGGCCACGCTGCGCGGCTTCGCCGCGCTCGAGGCCGGCAAGCGGCGCAAGCGTGTGTGTTTCTCTTTCTATGCCAAGCCGCTGGAAGTTCTGGGCGGCGGTCGGGTGGAAGCCCTGCGCCTGGAACGCACCCGAGTGGAGGCGGGCCGGGCGGTCGGCACCGGCGAGACGTTCGAAGTGCCCTGCGGCCTGGTGGTCAGCTCGATCGGCTACTGCGCCGAGCCAATCGAGGGTTTGCCCTTCGACGAGGGGGCCGGCGCCGTGATCAACCGCGACGGCCGTGTGGCGGAGGGCCTCTATGTCATAGGCTGGGCCAAGCGCGGCCCGATCGGCGTGATCAGCAGCAACAAGCCCGACGGAGTCACGCTCGCCCGGCAGATCGCTGGGGACTTCGGTCCGGGAAAAAAGCCCGGCGGCCCAGCGCTCGAAAAACTGCTGGCCGGGCGCGGCGCGCGCTGGATCGGTTTCGCCGACTGGAAGACGATCGATGCCGCCGAGGTCGCCACCGCGCCGCCCGGCGCCCCTCGCAGAAAGTTGATCAGGGTGGACGATATGCTTGCGGTATTGGAGCCCACGGCGCGCCCGCCGGGCGAGGCGGGTTGAGGATTTTCCGCCGGCCCTGTCCATGGCGCCTTCGACCCCCCGGTCGCCCGTGTCAGATTCGGCAAGATCGGGTGACAAGGGCGGGGGGCGACCCTATATGAGGCGCTGCACTGTCGAGGGGATCCGGCGCGCGCCGGCCCATGGAGGATAGGGACCATGGAAGGGTCCGCGGCGCTGGAAGGCGCCAATTCGTCGAACCGCACGCTGGAATCGGCCGTGGTCCGCTTCGCCGGGGATTCCGGCGACGGCATGCAGCTGACCGGCAGCCAGTTCACGCTCGCCACCGCGCTGGCCGGCAACGACCTGGCGACCTTCGCCGACTTTCCCGCCGAGATCCGCGCGCCGGCCGGCACGACCTTCGGCGTTTCCGCGTTCCAGATCAATTTCGGGGCGCGCGAGATCCTGACCTCGGGCGATGCGCTGGATGTCCTCGTCGCCATGAACCCGGCGGCGCTCAAGGTCAACCTGGCGGACATCAAGGACGGCGGCCTAGTGATCGCCGATGCGGGCGCCTTCACCGACAAGACCCTGCGCAAGGCCGGCTATGACACCGACCCGCTGGAGGACGGAAGCCTGGCCGCCTTCCGGCTGCTGAAGCTGGACGTCTCGCGGCTGACCCTCGAGGCGGTCAAGGATTTCGGGGTGTCGAAGAAGGAGGGTCTGCGCTGCAGGAACATATGGGCGCTGGGCCTGCTCTACTGGATGTTCGGCCGCAAGCGCCAAGCGACGGTCGAGTGGTTCGAGCGCAAGTTCGCCGCGCGGCCCGAGATCGCAATGGCCAACATCGCCGCGCTCAATGCCGGCCATGCCTTCGGCGAGACCGCGGAGCTGCCGGCGGAGATCGCCAGCCTGGTCGTGCCGCCGGCCGAGATCGCGCCGGGCCTCTACCGCAACGTGACTGGTAACGACACGCTCGCCTGGGGCTTGGTCGCGGGCGCGCAGTTCGCCGGGCTGAACCTTGCGTTTTGCTCCTACCCGATCACGCCGGCGTCCCAGGTGCTGCACGTGCTGGCCAAGCTCAAGGATTACGGCGTGCTGACCTTCCAGGCCGAGGACGAGATCGCGGCTGTCTGCGCCGCGATCGGCGCGTCCTACGCCGGCTCGCTCGGCGTGACCTCCAGCTCCGGACCGGGCATCGCGCTGAAGACCGAGGCGCTCGGCCTCGCGGTGGCCGCCGAGCTGCCGCTGGTCGTGATCAACTCGCAGCGCGCCGGCCCCTCGACCGGCATGCCGACCAAGACCGAGCAGTCCGACCTGTATCAAGCCGTGTTCGGGCGCAACGCCGACAGCCCACTTGTCGTGCTGGCGGCCCGCTCGCCGGCCGACTGCTTCGAGGTCGCGGTCGAGGCGGCGCGCCTTGCGGTCACCTATATGACGCCGGTGATGGTGCTGTCCGACGGCTATATCGCCAGCGCTTCCGAGCCCTGGAAGATCCCGGACGTCGATGCCATGCCTCGCTTTCCGGCGCGTTTCGAGACCGAGGCGGCGGGCTTCCAGCCCTTCCGTCGTGATCCGGTCACCCTGGCGCGGCCCTGGGCCGTGCCCGGCACGCCCGGTCTCGCGCACCGTATCGGCGGCCTGGAGAGGGCCGAGGACAGCGGAGAGGTGTCCTACGACGCCGCCAACCACCAGCGCATGACCGACCTACGCGCGGCCAAGATCGCCGGCATCGCTAACGACCTTCCCGAGCAGGCCGTCGAGCTGGGGGAGCCGAGCGGCCCCCTGGCCGTGGTTGGCTGGGGCTCGACCTACGGGCCGATCTACCGCGCGGTGAGCAACCTGCGCGCCCGCGGCCTCGAGGTGGCGCATATCCACTTGCGCCATCTTTCGCCCTTGCCCGGGAACCTGGGCGAACTGCTCGGCGGCTTCGAGCGGATTCTGGTGCCCGAGATGAACCGGGGCCAGTTGGTCACGCTGCTGCGCAGCGCCTATCTGCTACCGGCCGAAGGGCTCAACAAGGTGACGGGCAAGCCCTTCAAGATCGCCGAGATCGAGCAGGCGATTCTCGAGCGGCTGGAGGCGACTCAATGAACGTGCCCAGCTCACCCGGACCCCTGACCGCCAAGGATTACGCTTCGGACCAGGAGGTGCGCTGGTGTCCGGGCTGCGGCGACTATGCCATCTTGAAGGCCATACAACGGACGCTGGCCGAGCTCCAGGCGGAGCCGGATAAGACGGTCTTCGTCTCCGGCATCGGCTGCGCGGCGCGCTTCCCTTACTATCTGTCGACCTATGGCTTCCATACGATTCACGGCCGTGCGCCGGCGATCGCCACGGGTATCAAGCTGGCCAATCCGGAGCTCGACGTCTGGGTCGTCAGCGGCGACGGGGACGCGCTTTCGATCGGCGGCAACCATCTGCTCCATGTTCTGCGCCGCAACGTCGATCTGCAGTTCCTTCTGTTCAACAACGAGATTTACGGGTTGACCAAGGGTCAGTATTCGCCGACCTCCCGGCCCGGTACGCGTTCGCCCTCGACGCCGCAGGGATCGCTCGATGCGCCGGTCTCGGCGGCGGCCTTTGCCCTAGGTGCCGGCGCGCGTTTCGTCGCCCGCTCGGTCGATACGCTGCAAAAACCCCTGCCCGAGGTCCTGAGGCGTGCCCGAACGCACCGGGGCGCATCCTTCGTCGAGATCCTGCAGAACTGCATCGTCTACAACGACCAAGTCTTCGGCGACATCACCGACCGCGCGGTCGCCGAGGAGGCCCAGATCCACGTGGTGCACGGCCAGCCGCTGGTGTTCGGCAAGGACCGCGGCAAGGGCCTGCGCCTCCGACCGGGCACATTGGAGCTGGAGGTCGTGACTCTGGGCCCGGGGGGACCGGGCGAAATCGAGCTCTTGCGACACGACGAGACCAGCCGGCCGCTGGCTGCGCTGCTGGCGGCCATGGCGCCGCCGGACCTGCCCATGGCCCTCGGCGTGCTCTACTGCGACCCGGCGCCGAGCTACGATGGTCAGGTGTGGGAGCAGATGGCCGCGGCCCGATCGAATGGCCGCGACCGGGACCTCGACCGGCTATTGCGCGGCGGGCACACCTGGACCGTGCCCGGTTAATACCTCGGCAATACGGCCGGAGCCTGCGCCAGGATTTAGGCCAACCGCTTCAGGAATCCCAGAAAGAGCTCTCTTTCGCCCGCGTTGAGCGGGGCCAGGATGGCATCGTTGGTCTCGACCATCCGGATCTGCAACGCCTCGACGGCCCCGCTGCCGGCGGCGGTCAGCTGGAGGACGATGCGCCGCCGGTTGTTACGGTCGGGCGTCCGCGTGATGAAGCCGCGCTCGCAGAGACGCTGGATGACGCCCTGGATGGTCGCCGGGTGCATCGCGGTCATGCGGCCCAAATGGTTCTGCGACAGTCGGCCGACCTCGGACAAACGGACCATGGCGAAGTACTGGGGCGGCGTCAGTTGATGGTCGCTCAAAATCGCGGCGAAGATGGCCGAGGCGCGCTTGTGCGCGCAGCGCAGCAGATGCCCGGTCTGGTCGTCCAGCGCCATGCTGTCGGTCTCGCGGAGGGGGCTAACGGTGGTCCTTGTACTGAAAGCATTCACTGTAGAGGCATCCTATCTTGGCAAAGCTCACCGGTGCCGAGAACCGGGGCAGGCGACCCGCCCTGTGACGGCAGTTGTCACAGAGGTGGTGTTGATTAAGTATGCTAACATAAAAGGATTAATGATTTTAGTCTAGTCGATTTTTCTCAACACAGGGCGATGTCTTTCGTTCGGCCAGAGGTGTCCCAGGAACCAGCCGCTTTCCACCAGGGCATGAGCCGCGGCGATGTCGGGAGCCAGGGGGCGGTCCTGGTCGAGAAAGGCGGTGCGCGTGCGCAGTTCCGTCATGACTGCCAAAAGGGCGGGGCTGGTCGCCAGCGGCCGGCGCAGGTCGAGCCCCTGAGCCGCGGCGAGCAGTTCGATGGCGACGATCCGGCCGCAGTTCTGAGCCATTTCGAAAAGCCGCCGCGCCGCATAGGCCGCCATGGACACATGGTCCTCCTGGTTGGCCGAGGTGGGCAGGCTGTCGACGCTGGCCGGGTGCGCCAGGGCCTTGTTCTCGCTGACCAGGGCCGCGGCGGTCACCTGGACGATCATGAAGCCGGAGTTGAGCCCCGGCTCGGCCACCAGAAACGCCGGCAGGCTCGACATATGCGCATCGGTCAAGAGCGCGACGCGCCGCTCCGACAGCGCCCCGATCTCGGCCAGCGCCAGCGCGATCATGTCGGCGGCCATGGCGACCGGTTCGGCGTGGAAGTTCCCGCCCGAAAGGATCTCGTTCTGTTCGGGGAAGACCAACGGATTGTCGGAGACCGCGTTGGCCTCGCGCACCAGCATGCCGGCCGCGGCCTCGAGCACATCGAGCGCGGCGCCCATGACCTGCGGCTGACAGCGCAGGGAGTAGGGGTCCTGGACCCGGTCGCACTCCAGGTGGGAGGCGCGAATCTCGCTGTCGGCCAGCAGCCCGCGCAGCACTTCGGCGACCTGGATCTGGCCCGGCTGGCCGCGAACCGCCTGGATCCGCGCGTCGAAGGGCGCGTCGCTGCCGAGCGCCGCGTCGACACTCATCGCCCCGGCGGCGAGCGCTGCGGCGAACACGTCCAGCGCGGCAAACAGGCCCTCCAGGGCGAGCGCAGCGGAGACCTGCGTGCCGTTCAACAGCGCCAGGCCCTCCTTGGCCGCCAGCCGGAGCGGGGTCAGGCCGAGCCGCTGCAAGACCTCGCCTGCGGGCAGGCGTTCGCCGTCCAGGTCCAGCTCTCCGAGGCCGATCAACGGCGCCGAGAGGTGGGCGAGCGGCGCTAGGTCGCCCGAGGCGCCGACCGAGCCCTTGGCCGGGACCACCGGCAGGGCGTCGGCGTTGAGCAGGGCGAGCAGCAGCTCGATCACCTCGCGCCGGACCCCGGAGTGACCGCGCGCCAGGGCGTTGATCTTGAGGGTCAAGGTCATGCGAACCGTTTCCGGGCGAAGCGGCTCGCCGACCCCGGCGCAGTGCGACCCGATCAGCCGGTGCTGGAGCTCGGTCACCTGGTCCTCGGAGATGCTGGCGCGCGCCAGGCTGCCGAAACCGGTGGTGATGCCATAGACCCGGCGGCCCTCCCGAACCACGGCCGCTACGGTCTCCGCCGCGGCCTCGACGGCGGGCCAGGCCCCGGAATCGAGGGTCAACCGGCGCGGACTGCGCCACTGGGAATGCAGGTCGGCCAGTCCGAGCCGGCCGGGGACAAGTCCAAAGAAAGCGTCGTCAGCCATGGTGCGGTCCCAGTTGTCTATACAACTTAAGACCGGTCTTTAACATGACGGCTTGGCACGGCCAAATGTTGTCTTGTCAGCCGCTCGGGCCCGGGCGGGCACGCCTCTCGGGCCGGATCCTGGCCTTGTCGGGGGGGGCTCTGCGTAGCTCGGGGAAAATCGACCTGCGAGACTAGCCGCCCGTCACGCTGTCGATACTGTCCATCACGTTGGTGGAAACGGTATCGAACATGTTGCTGACAGCGGTCCCCAAGCCCTTGATGCTGCCCACGATCGCCAATGTCATGAGTCCAAGGATAAGCGCGTATTCAACAGCAGTCGCGCCCGATTCGTCTTGAAAGAACTGTACAATTTTAGGCAAAATAGTAGCCTTCCCGCTGTCCAGAACAGAGAGCATAGTATGCAGCAAATATTTTAACAGGTATTTAACATGGCTATTACGTTATCGTTTTTCTTCATATTATCTAGATTTCAGATTTAGGCGGACAAGAGCCTCTCGTCGCGTGGCGTTTTCTGAAAGAACTCGCGGTAGCATTTCGAGAAGTGGGAGGCCGAGACGAAGCCGCAGGCGAGCGCCACGTCCAGCACCGACAGGGCGGTCTGGGCGAGCAGCGTGCGGGCCCGGTAGAGCCTGAGCTCCAGGTAGTAGCGGGTCGGGGTTCTCGACAGGTATTTGCGGAACAGGCGTTCCATCTGTCGAATCGACAGCCCGGTCTGTCGCGCCAGTTCGGAGCGGGGCAGCGGCTCCTCCAGATTCTCCTCCATAAGCGCGATGATCTTGAGGAGCTTCGGGTGGCTGATGCCCAGGCGGCTGCGCAGGCCCATGCGTTGCTTGTCGTGGCGGTCGCGGATCCTTTCGTGGATGAACTGCTCGGCCACCTGGGTGGCGAGCTCCCGGCCATGCTCCAGGCCGATCAGCGAGAGCATCATGTCGAGCGCCGCGGTGCCGCCTGAGCAGGTCAGGCGGTTGCGGTCGATCTCGTAGAGCTCGCTGGAGACCTCCAGGTCGCGGAACTCCTCCTGAAAGCCGGCCAGATTCTCCCAGTGGATCGTGCTGCGGTAGCCGTTCAGCAAACCGGCGCGCGCCAACAAGTAGCTGCCGGTCGACAGCGCCCCGATCCGGCAGCCTTGGCGTTCCAGCCGCCTGAGCCAGGCCAGGACCTCGCGGTCCGGATCCTTGTGCGCATCGAGGCCGGCGACAACGATCAGGTTGGGCAGGCGCCCGGCCGTTTCAATGCCGTCGTGGGGCAGGACCTCGATACTGCTCGAGGAGGCGACCGCAGCACCGGTCCGGGTTATCAAGTGCCAACCGTAGAGCGACCGCCCGGCCAAACGGTTGGCCGCTCTGAGCGGCTCGACCGCGGAGGTGAAGGAGAGCATCGAGAAACCCGGTACTAGGTAGAAACCAAAGACCTGTGGGCCCGCGCCTGCCTGTTCTTTCGCCATGGCGGCGTACTCCTGACTTGGAGCCGGGCGATTCGGCACCCTGTCGCGCGGAGGCCGCCGCCCGTATTCCCGGGAAACTTCGTGTCGCCTGCGGGACAATTCAGCCTATGGGTCTGTGTGACACTCTTGCCCCTCGTGCACAACCGTCTTCGCATCGCCGGACAGCCAAGGGAACCTCGCCGTGTCGCGTGAGCACCGACGCCGTCACAGGACAACCGATTCGGGCAAAGCGGCCCAACCGAACGTCGCCCCGGGCGGGCTTGCCGGCGGCTTCTATCGGCCGCTGGGCGCGCGCGATCCGGCGCGCATCGTCGAGGCCGCCACGGTGGTGCTGGAGCGCACCGGCATCGAGGTGATGGCGAGCCCCTGCCGCGAGGTCTTCCGCGCCGCCGGCGCGCGCGTCGACGAGACCGCCAACCGGGTCCACATTGGCCACGAGTTGGTCGAGCAGGGGCTCGAACGAGCGGCCCGGAGGGTGTTTCTGGCCGGTCGAGATCCGACGCAAGACCTCGAATTGGCCGGCGCCAAGGTCTACATGGGAACCGGCGGGCAGGCGGTGAAAGTGCTCGGCCTGGATGGCGTCGTACGTGAGTCGGTGCTGGCCGACAACTATCACATCGGTCGGCTCTGCGACACCCTCGAGCACGTCCATTTCTACATGCGCCCGGTGGTCGCGCGCGACCTGGCCACCGAGGACATCGACGTCAACCAGTTCTATGCCTGCCTGGCGTCGACCACCAAACACGTCATGGCAAACGCCTATCTGCCCGAGAACGTGGCCGAACTGCGGGCGATGGCCGAGTTGATGGCGGGCGGGGCGGCGGCGCTCGACCGGCGGTCGCTGGTCTCCTTCTCCGCCTGCTGGACGGTCAGCCCGCTGCGCTACGCCGCCGAGACGGTGACGATCCTGGACGAGATCATCCGGCACCGCCTTCCGGTCGTGCTGTCCTCCGCTCCTCAGGCCGGCGCGACCTCGCCGGCGGCGCTGGCCGGCACGCTGGTGCAGATCACCGCCGAACAGTTGTCCGGTATCGTCTACGTGAACCTCCTGAATCCCGGCCACCCGCTGATCATGGGTTGCGTGCCGGCTCAGGCCGACCTGCGCAGCGGGGCGTTTACCGGCGGGTCGGCCGAGTTCGCGCTGTTGAATGCGGCCTGCGCCCAGATCGCCCAGCACCTCGGCCTACCGCTCTACAATTCGTCGGGCATCTCAGATTCGAAGGTGCCGGACGCCCAGGCTGGCGCCGAAAAAGGCCTGACCGGCCTGGCCGCGGCGCTGGCCGGTGCCAACTACATCCACCATTCGGCGGGCTTTCTCGAATCGCTGCTGACGGTGGCCTACGAGCAGTACGTTATCGACAACGACATCAACGGCGCGGTCATGCGCATGCTGCGCGGCATCGAGGTGAGCGACGAGAGCCTGTCGCTCGACGTTATCCACGAGGTCTGCAGGGGCCCCGGCCACTTCCTCGGTCACGCCCAGACCCTCGAGTTGATGAGCAGCGAGTACCTCTACCCACGCCTGATGAACCGGGACTCACGGGACGACTGGGAGGCCAAGGGTGGCCAGGATATTCGCGAGGCGGCGCGCGACCACGCCCGCCAGGTGCTGGCCGAGCATTGGCCCCAGGTAATCGAGCCGGAGCTGGACGCCGAGCTGCGCAATCGGTTCAACATCCTGCTGCCGGCCGAACAGATGCGTCCGAGCGCGTGAAGCGGGCGCGGTCCTCGTGGACTCGGCACTGGACGCGGACGCGGGACTGCGTTAATCGGCTTGTGCCATGGACATCGCGACCATCGAAAGAGCCGCCGCCGCCGAGGGCCTGACGCTGCGCGGGGCCTTCCACCCGACGGCGGCGGATGAGGTACCCGGCCTGCCGGACGGTCGGGCGGCAGGCACCCTGGTGCTGCTCGGCAACGTCGGTCCCACCTTGTGGTCGGCCTTTGTCGTCGCGCCGGAATACGGCGACGGCGCGCCGGACCCGCTCAACCGTTGGAGCGAGCGGGTGATCGGCGCCTTGGCCGACGCCTTGGACGCCCGGCCGCTGTTTCCCTTCGGCCGGCCGCCGTACCGCCCCTTCGTCGCCTGGGCCAAGCGCGCCGAGCCGGTCGCCGAGTCACCGCTCGGCATGCTGATCCATCCCGACCACGGCCTGTGGCACGCCTACCGGGGCGCGCTCGCCTTCGCCGGTGAGATCGCGCTGCCGGCGCCGGGCCGGCGGCCGCGGCCCTGCGATACCTGCGCCACGACGCCCTGCCTCACGGGCTGTCCGGTGGGCGCCTTCACGACCGAGGGATATGACGTTGTGGCCTGCGCCAGGCACGTCGCCGCGCCGGCCGGCGCCGACTGCCTGGAGCTTGGTTGCCGGGCTCGGCGCGCCTGTCCGGTCGGTCCGGAGCGACATTACCATCCGGCCCAGGCGCGCTTTCACATGGCGGCCTTCCTCGCGGCGCGTCGGGCGGAGGCGCCGGCATGAGCGGGACGATCATTCTGATCGACCATCCGGTCGGCTGCCGCGACGACCGCGCCTCACGGATTCTGACCGAACGCGGCTATCGGGTCGAATGGGTGTCTCCGGGCAAGGGCGACACGCTGCCGGACCCGGCGGACCACCATTTGGCCGCGTTGGTCTACGGCGGCGCCGAGGACCTGAGCAAGGACGAGGACCGATCCTATCTGCGGGCGGAGATCGACTGGGTGGCCCGCTGGGTGGAAACCGGCAGGCCGTTTCTCGGTATCTGCCTGGGCAGCCAGATCCTGGCGCGTGCGCTGGGTGCCCAGGTCGCGCCGCATCCCGAAGGGGTGTCCGAAATCGGCTTTGTGCAGATCGTGCCCACGGCCGCGGCCGACGGTTTCCTGGATCGGCCACTTCATGTCTATCAGTGGCACAAGGAAGGCTTCGAACTGCCCGCGGGGGCCGAGCTGCTGGCGACCGGCGAGACCTTCCCGAACCAGGCCTTCCGCTATGGTCCACGGGCCTTCGGCCTGCAGTTCCATCCCGAGGTCTCGTCCGCGGTCATGACCCGCTGGATGAACGAGGCCGGCCACATGCTGACAAACCCAGGCGCCCACCCGCGCGACCGACAACTGGCCGATTCCGGGACCTACGACGCCGCCATGGCCGCGTGGCTAGAGGGGTTCCTCGAGCGCTGGCTGGCGGACGATCCGAGATCTACCGGGGGTTCCTGATTTCGCCCCGCCGAAGGCGGGGGTGAGTGCCCACGGGGGACCGCGTCGTGTACTAGAACCGGTACTTGGCCGTGAACCCGACGATTGGATAGAAACCCAGAAAATTCGGATCTTCCTCGAGGCTGGTGCTGCTGCCCGAGGCTGGGCTCGTGTCCGCGCTGGCTTCGCCAGAGATGCCTTCGCCATTCAGGTCGGCGCGGGAGTTGCCTTGGTAGTACACGCCGAGATCGAAGGCCAGTTCGAGACGTCCTTCCCAGAAGCTGCTC
>Ga0224504_10000596_pt1 | contig 16115 bp, 13 predicted proteins | sample SF_Oct11_sed_USG_3_FD_170160 | JGI IMG/M metagenome (GOLD analysis project Ga0224504, IMG submission 170160) | Sediment microbial communities from San Francisco Bay, California, United States - SF_Oct11_sed_USGS_24 | ecosystem: Environmental > Aquatic > Marine > Sediment | place: USA... | reverse complement strand
ATATAAAAAATATGAACAACGAATCCGACTTGATGGGTCAAAGACTCACTGTGCTGCTGCATTCGCTGCAGGCAACCCAGGTCAGTGCAAGCGACGCGGCCCGGACAGTCGAGCTCGATCAGTCGCGGGTCGGGCGCCTGTCCCGCATGGACGCACTGCAGGCTCAGGCGATGTCATTGGAGTCCAATCGCCGCCGCGAAGCGCGAATACGTAACATTCGGTCTGCGCTTGCTCGAATCGAGCGGGGGGAATACGGCGACTGCATCGAATGTGGTGAGCCGGTCGACCCGCGGCGACTACAGGCCGACCCGGCCGCCGCGTTGTGTATTGCCTGTGCCGAGGTGTCGGGTGCCAGCGGTTAGCGCCGTTGATTGCTACGCCGGGTTATAGTCATCCGGCGTTTTACGCCCATCCTGTTACGGTGAGCAGTGAATGACTGCTGCCCCGGTCCCGTCTAGCGGGCCGTATGCGAGCAGGTTGGCGGCGCTGTAACTGTTCCCCAGTGCGCCGAGCAGCAAAAACACGTGTTTGAATCCCATGTCGACGCGGGCTTGTTTCGCGTATTCGGGCCATAGCGCTTGCAGAGCCTCGGTATCGCCCGTGATGATCAGGTCCAGGACTCTGCGATTCCACTGATCTTCGGCTTCCGTCGCAATGTGATCCTCGGCGATGTCGATCCCGTGGCGGGAAAACGAGCCGGACAGGCCGCCACCGCCGACCCGGTCCCGACTTGCCGCCAAGCTCTTCCGCGCCGAGAAATTGGTGCCCCAGCTGGGTGATCCAGTGCGGCGAGTGCACCAGCAGCACGTCGGGCTTCAGCTCATCGAGGCTTTGCCTTGCGCAGTAAGCCCAGCGTGGCGGGTCCGGGACACCCCCGGACCTCGTTTCGTTCTGTGGCGAGTTTTCCTGGAAGATAAGGTGCGGTGGGTGAGGGGCGAACAAACCGTGACGACTTGTCCTTCCGGCACTTTCTTAGTCGGGTTGGCTGCAGGGTTTGTAGGCAATCGCTTTCATTTCGACAAGCAGAAACGGATGCGGCAGCTGGTGCACCGCGACGGTTGTTCGGGTGGGGCCGGCAGAACTGAAAAATTCCGAGTAAACGGCGTTATAGGCAGGAAAATCGGCCATGTTTACAAGAAAGACGCTGACCTCACAAAGGTCTTCGAGACCGCACTCGAATGCGCTCAGGATATCGGCGATGTTTTCGATGACGGCACGGGTCTGCTCGCGAATGTCGAGCGTCGGATTCCCTTTTTCGTCAATCGATGCGCCGGCGATGGAGTTGTCGGGCCGGCGTGAACTGGTGCCGGATACAAATACGAAATCACCGCATCGCTTTGCGTGCGGAAAGGAGCCGCGCGGTTCCGCCTTGTGCTTGAGAATCTTGCTGGTCATCGTTGCCTTTTTCGCGATTCGTCCGCGGGTGCAATGCATTATCTGGCCGGCCGGGCATTTGAATCTGGCTGCACCGACACAAGCCGGACATCCTGATATTTCCCTTTATCGTATTTCTTTAGCCGATAGGCAAGCTGCGGTCGTGTAATCCCGGGTAGCCGGGACGCAGCACCCAGGTCTCCGTCGCCGCGTGAAACGGCGGCTTTTACCAGCTCGCCCTCGAGATCATCGAGCGATTCGAGCTCGTCGACGATTGGCGCGGCGGCGGCAGTCGAAGTCAACCGGATCGGGAAGCCAGCGGCAGGAGTCGCGCTGGCGCATTGCCGGAAACAGATCACCCTGCTGCATTGGACGCGCGCCGCCGCGCATTCGCGCTGGTACTGCAGCGTACTACTACAGTACCGTATAGTACGAAAAAGACCTGTCTACCGACCGGCGGGTAATGCAGGAAAACCTCAGGGACGCGCTTAGCGATGAGCTTGAAGCCGTCCCGGAAATACCTGTTCGGGCGAAAGGGAAAAGCAATGACTGACAAAAGGCCGGGACCGTCGGTGCGAACCCAGCGCAATGCGCAGGCAAGACGACGGCAAATACTCGCAGCGGCGTCAAGCCTGATCCAGGAGAAGGGCTACGGTGGAACAAGCCTGGATGCGGTGGTCGAGAGGGCCGGTTGTTCAAAATCGGCGATCTACGAGTTCTTCGGTGGCAAGGAGGGTCTTATCTCGGCTCTGTCTGAAGATATTGTCGAGGAGCTGTCGTTGGCGTTATCCGGATTCGCGGATGCCCCTCGAGGCCTTGACCGGGTCCTGCAAAGCTACGCGGAGCATGCCATGACACTGATTCTCGATGAGAAGCACATCGCTATCGTGCGGGTCGTGGTTTCGGAGGTCTGGCGCTTTCCGAAGCTGGGTGAGGCTTATTTCGAACGCGGCCCCGCTGCCGTGCAAAAACATTTCGCCGATTTTCTGACCAGGCAGACGGCACTGGGAAATATCGCTATCGCCGATCCGGCGCGGGCCTCACGTCATTTCTGGGGTCTGATGTTGTGGGACGCCCTGCATGCACGTCTGGTCGGGGCACGTGAAGCGCCGGATCCGGGTGCGATACAGATCCACGCGAGACGGGTCGTGACGACGTTTCTGCAACTTTACGCTACCGAGGGACAATGAGCTGTCCACGACCTTTGCGCGGCGCTTCTATTTTTCCAGCAATTTGAGCTTGTCGGGCACGTTTGCCCACTGGTCGGCATCGCCCGGGCGTTCGCCGATTTCGGTTATTACGGGCCAGTCCCTGCACAACTCTTCATTGATTTTCAGAAACTGCATCTGGTCCTCGGGCAGGTCTTCCTCGGGATAGATCGCCTCGACCGGGCATTCCGGGATGCAAACCGTGCAATCGATACACTCATCCGGGTTGATGACGAGCATATTCGGCCCTTCGTGGAAACAGTCCACAGGGCACACTTCGACACAGTCCATGTACTTGCATTTGATGCACTGTTCCGTCACTACGTGAGTCATTTTCGAAAGATCCTTGCTGGGGGTTTACTGGTCTGGCGCGTAAAGATGCCCGTTGTTCAGTCAACTGTCCAGACTTCGCCGGAATGCATCAATGTCTCGAGGCTGCCCGGACCCTTGCGCCGCTGCACTTCCTCGATCTGGCCGGCCAATTGGTCCTCATAAGTCGGTCCTTCCAGTGCGCGCAAAACGCCCATCGGGACTGGGAATTCCGGGTGATCGATTCCGCTCAGGGCATAGGTGTAGGCGTCGTTGCCGGTGGCCTCGTCGTGAACGACGATATCTTCCTCTATTGCCTCGGACCGCGTGGCAACGCCGAAATGGCTGGTGGCACCGCGACCGGTCGTCACGATGACCTTTTCCGCGTCGGCGCCGAACGTCAGCGGACGGCCGTGCTCGAGGTACAACAGGCGTTCATTGCGCACCTTGCGGTCGGTGAGATGGTCAAATGCAAAATCGTTGAAGATGTTGCAGTTCTGGTAAATCTCGACAAAGGCCGAGCCACGATGGCGGGCAGCGCGCAGCAGGACCTCCTGCAGGTGTTTCGTATCCTTGTCGATCGTCCGGGCGATGAAAGTGGCGCGCGACGCGCAGGCCAGTGAAAGCGGGTTGACGGGTTGCGCAATGACGCCCAGCGGGCTCGACTTCGTGCGTTTGCCGAACTCCGAGGTTGGTGAATACTGCCCCTTGGTCAGGCCATAAATACGGTTGTTGAACAGCAGGATTTTGACATCGAGATTACGCCTTAGGGTATGAATCAGGTGGTTGCCGCCAATCGAGAGTCCATCGCCGTCCCCGGTAATGACCCACACCTGCAAATCGGGCCGTGCGATTTTCAGGCCGAGTGCCACGGTTGGGGCGCGGCCATGAATAGTGTGGAATCCATAAGTATTCATGTAGTAGGGGAAACGGCTCGAGCAGCCTATTCCCGAGACAAACACGATGTCTTCCCGGGCGAGCCCGTTTTCGGCGCAGATCTGCGGCATCATTCTCTGTACCTGCGCGAGAATCGAGTAATCGCCGCAGCCAGGACACCAGCGTACGGTCTGGTCCGAGGTGAAATCTTCCCTGCGATATTCAGTATTTGCCGCGTGTGTCACTTTCGTTTCCCATTAGTGTTGCCGAGGATTTGCGCGACCAGAGCTTCAGGCTCGCGCCCGCCTGGTCGAGCCGGGGCTCAGCATTGACCGTACCCGTTCGCTTATTTCCGAAGTCTTGAAAGGCTGACCCTGGATTTTGTTTTGCCCGGCGATGTCTTTGAGAAAACGGGCCCGCAGCAACAAGCGGAGCTGTCCCGAGTTCATTTCAGGTACGAGGATCTTGTCGAAACGATCCAGCACCGCCCCAAGATTGCGCGGCAGCGGGTTCAGATAGCGCAGGTGCGCGGACGCAACCGAAGCCCCTTCCTGCTGCAGGTCTTCAACCGCCGTTCGAATTGCGCCATAGGTGCTGCCCCAGCCAAGAACCAGTAATTCGCCGGCCTGCGGGCCGAGGACTTCGAGCTCGGGAATATCGTCCGCGATCCGTTCAATTTTTTCCGCCCGCAAGCGCACCATGTTTTCGTGATTCAGCGGGTCGTAACTCACCGCGCCACTGCCGTCGGCTTTTTCGAGACCGCCGATCCGGTGCTCCAGTCCAGCGGTGCCGGGTATGGCCCAGGGTCGCGCCAATGTCTCAGGGTCGCGCAAGTAGGGCATGAATGCCGCCGGGTCCGTGGCGAAATTCACATCGATCGGTGTGAGCGTATCGAGGTCCGGTATCCGCCATGGTTCGGATCCGTTCCCCAGGTAGCCGTCAGAGAGATAGAAAACCGGTGTCATGTACTTGATGGCGATCCGAAAAGCCTCGACTGCCATATCGAAACAATCGGCCGGGCTCTGTGGCGCGACGATAGCCAGAGGACTTTCGCCATTGCGTCCGAACATCGCTTGCAACAGGTCCGCCTGTTCGGTCTTGGTCGGCAGGCCGGTCGACGGCCCGCCGCGCTGCACGTCCACAACGACGACCGGAAGCTCGGTCATGACTGCCAGGTTCAGCGCTTCGGATTTCAGGCAAACGCCGGGGCCACTCGTGGCGGTCAGCCCAAGCGCGCCACCGAAAGCCGCCCCGATCGCCGCGCCCATTGCGGAAATTTCGTCTTCGCATTGTCCGGCGAGCACGCCGAAGTGCCTCAGGCGGGCGAGTTCATGCAGGATGTCGCTGGCCGGCGTGATCGGGTAAGAGGCATAAATAAGGGGCCGGCCACTCAATTGCGATGCCGCGACGAAACCCATGGCCGCGGCAGAGTTGCCGGTGATGCGCCGATACTTTCCCGGGGCCAGGCTGGCTTTTTCAACGCGGTAGCGGTGTGGCATTAACCGGATCGTGTCTGCATACCCGAACCCCGCCTGGAGAGCGAGCTTGTTGGCCGCTGCCAGTTCCGCATTCGCTGCGCCAAATCGACTATCGATCAGGGTCTCGATAACGTCGCAATCGCGGTCGTAGAGCCAGCACACGACGCCGAGGGTCAACATGTTCTTGCACCGTTCCGCCTGTTTCTTCCCGAGCCCGGTCGGTTTGACGGCCTCGAGCGTCAGCGCGGTGATCGGCAGGCCATGGACGGAAAAGCCGGCAAGACTCCCGTCCTCGCGGGGGTCAGTGTCGATACCGGCTTTCTTGAAACCCGCCGGAGTAAACGCATCCTCATTGAGAATCACGAGGCCGCCCGGTACCAGGTCGGCCAGGTGTACATGCAGCGCCGCCGGATTGAGCGCCACCAGCACTTGAGGCCGGTCCCCGGGTGTATGGACGTCTCTGGAACTGAAGTTCAGCTGAAAGCTGCTGACACCGGGCAACGTACCGGCCGGTGCACGTATTTCGGCCGGAAAATCGGGGAGCGTACTGATGTCATTACCCATCACCGCAGAGTCCTGGGTGAACAGCGAGCCCGTAAGCTGAACGCCGTCTCCTGAATCTCCGGCGAAACGGATAATCACGTTCTCCAGGGACTGGTACCCCGTGTTGCCTGGGGCAGCTGGATTCATTCGGGTTACTCCTGCGGGAATCGCTCCAAAAACAGCGCTGTGGTCTGCATAATGCTGATCAGTACGGGAATGTCGCAATTTTATGCACGTGCGGATTCGTCCGCGACATTCTATTGGTTTTTGCCGGCCCGCGGTTTTTTCGTCCTTATTGTCTGCCATGCCGGAGCGGGGAGTCGTTTTGCCGGCCGCGGGCCTGTTGCCATCGACCTGTCGGTGCGCCCGGCATAACCGTTGACATGTCCCGAGGAAAGTTAGGAAAAAAATTATAAAACAAATGCTTAGATATGTTTTAGACAATTAACTTTAAATAATATGCTCAACCTGCCTGTCTAACTTACTCAATAAAATCTGGTTTTGGCGATTTGTGCTCAATTGGCGTCGGGTTTCTTTACATTTACTTCAGCGCTGATCTGAGGCGAAAGCTGTAAGTGGCTGAGATATATGCAAGTAGAAGTTATGGCACGGTTGTTGCTTGCTAGTAAATGCCGAACGTCGAACGGCCCATATCCGTAAAACGTCCGGCAAGCTCTCGAAAGAACCAAAAATGAACTGGCAACAATAATAATAATGCAGTCGAAATCTGCCGATAAGAAAAACAACAACCCTGCAGACCCATGCCCCGCTAGCGCGGGGTTTTTTTTGCGCTGATTTTATTGCGTCGGAGCCCTTCCTGATTGCAGCGCCTGCGTTCTACAATCGTGCCCGCATAGTGCGTGGGTGACATTTCCAATCATTCTGCCTTGCCGCCGCGAGCCAGGGGTGGCGCGGAGAGTATGTGTCTGGGATGCAGGCAAATAGGGGCAGGTAGCCATGATCGAGCGACGATGGCGCATTCACAAGTTCGGAGGCACGAGCCTCGCCAGCGCTGAGCGATTCCGTCGTGTCGCCGATATTCTGCAAGCGCAGGAGGATCCGCGCCAGGCGGTGGTGGTTTCGGCCGCGGCTGGTGTAACCGATGCGCTGCTCGATCTCGTGGGTCACGCCCAGCGCGGCGGAAGCGATATCGAACCGTTGCTTTCCGCGCTGGCCAGCCGCCACCTCGATCTGGCTGACGAGTTGCTGGGAGAGGAGCAGCGCGCCGCCTATGCGCTGGTGATCGGTAACGACATCGGAGATTTGCGCGAGATTCTGCGTGCGGCGGCTCTGCTGAAGTCGTCGGATCGCGGAATACGGGATGTCGTGTCGGGCTACGGAGAGCTATGGTCGGCACAGCTCCTGTGCGCTCAACTGGCCGCGCTGATCGGGCCGCAGCGGGTACGATGGCTCGACGCACGTACGGTGCTGGTCGTCGACGAGCACGAGCTTGGTCCGGTCGTGAACTGGGCCGCCAGCGAGCAAGCGCTGCAGCAGCACCTCGTGGAGGATCCCGCCGATGTCGTGGTAATTACCGGGTATATCGCTTCGGACCGAAATGGTGTGCAGACGACCCTGGGGCGCAACGGCAGCGATTACTCGGCGTCGATTTTCGGTGCGTTGCTTGAAGCCACCGAGATTACGATCTGGACCGATGTCGATGGCGTAATGAGCGCGGATCCGAGACGGGTGCCGGATGCTGCGGTCATTCATTCGCTCTCCTACAACGAGGCGATGGAACTCGCCTATTTCGGCGCAAAGGTTATTCACCCGCAGACAATGGCGCCGGCGATTGCCAAACAGGTACCGATAGTTATTCGCAATACTTTTGATCCGGCACAGCCCGGGAGCCGTATCGCGGCGGTAGCCGAGCCCGATGGCCAGGTAAAGGGAATAACCAGCATCGACGGCATCGCGCTGATAAATCTCGAAGGCGCCGGAATGATCGGCGTGCCGGGTACCGCCGACAGGTTGTTTCATGCTCTGCACGAGGCCGGTATCTCCGTCGTTCTGATTTCGCAGGCCAGTTCCGAGCACTCGATATGCGTAGCGGTGCCCGAGGCCGCCGCCGATCGGGCCCACGCGGTAGTGGGCCGCGCGTTTGACGTCGAGCTGCGCGACGGACAGATCCAGAACGTCGAAGTAACGCGTTCGGCCAGCGTCCTTGCGGTAGTGGGCGATGGAATGGCGGGTACCCCGGGCGTCGCAGCAAAAGTCTTTGGCGCGCTTGGCGAGTCCTCGGTCAATATCCGTGCAATCGCCCAGGGTTCTTCCGAGCGCAATATTTCTGCAGTGATTGACAGTGCCGACGCCACCCGCGCATTGCGCGCCGTGCATGCCGGTTTCTATCTGTCGCCGCAGACTATTTCAATTGGCCTGATAGGGCCCGGTAATGTGGGTGCCGCGCTGATCGCCCAGATCGCCGGTGAGCAGCGCCGGTTGCTGGAAGAAAACAATGTCGATTTGCGCATGCGCGGACTGGTTTCCCGCAACAGGATGCTGCTTGGCGATCGCGCGCTCGATCTCGCGAACTGGCGCGATCAGCTGGCGAGTTCGGAGCTTGACGCCGACCTCGATCATTTTGTCGAGCATATTCACGCCGACTATTTGCCGCATGCAGTAATCATCGATTGCAGCGCCAGCGCTGAGCCGGCGGCACGGTATGAGCGATGGTTGCAGCGCGGCGTTCATGTGATCACCCCGAATAAACGTGCCAATAGCGGTCCCTTTGAGTACTACCGTAAGCTGCGCCGTGCGCGCCGCCACGGCAGCGTGCACTTTCTCTATGAGACCAATGTCGGTGCCGGCCTTCCGGTCATCCAAACGGTAAGGGATCTGGTTCAGACCGGAGACGAGATCGAAAGCGTGGAAGGGGTATTCTCCGGAACGCTGGCCTATCTGTTCAATCGTTTCGACGGTACCCGACCATTCTCCGATATCGTCCTGGAAGCGCGCGCTAAAGGATTTACCGAGCCGGATCCGCGTGACGATCTCTCCGGCATGGATGTGGCTCGCAAACTGATCATTCTTGCGCGCGAGGCCGGGCGCGAAATCGAGTTGTCGGATGTGCGCATCGAGTCACTGGTTCCCGCCGAGCTTGCACAGGGGGATGTCGATGAATTTCTCGCCGGGTTGCCGCGCCACGATGAAAAAATGACCGAGCTGTTCGAGGCGTCGCGGGACGCGGGTGAGGTGTTGCGTTATGTCGGCAGGCTGCATGCCGATGGGCATGCGACGGTGGGTCTCGAGCGAATCGGCCGGGATCATCCGCTGGCATCCATCAGCCTCACCGATAATGTCATTCAGTTCGCGACCCGACGTTACTGCGACAATCCGCTGATAGTGCGCGGGCCGGGCGCTGGTCCGGATGTTACGGCGGCCGGTGTATTTGCCGACTTGTTGCGTCTGGCGTCTTACCTGGGGGCGGCGCTGTAAATGAGTATCCGTCGCAGCGCTCGCGCATTCGCACCGGCTTCGGTAGGCAATGTCGGTGTCGGGTTCGATATTCTCGGTCATGCACTGGATGCCGTGGGCGATGTTGTCGTAGCCAGTCGTAGTGACATGCCGGGCGTTTCCGTAACGGATATTAGCGGGGTGGTCGCGGATCTGCCGACGATTGTCGAGCGAAATACCGCCGGCCGGGCAGTGCAGTCGATGTGGGACGACATGCAGCCGGGTTTCGGTGTGACGCTCGCGATTGAAAAAGGTATCCCGCTTGGCTCGGGTATGGGCGGGTCTGCAGCATCGGCGGTTGCGGCGGTAGTTGCCGCCAACGCATTGCTCCCGGAGCCTATCGACCTGGACGGCTTGTTTCCTTATGCGCTGATAGGCGAGGCGGTCGCAAGCGGCAGCGTCCACGCCGACAACGTTGCAGCGAGCCTCTTCGGCGGGCTTGTGTATGCGTATGCAGCGGGCGACGGCGACGTGCGTAACGCCCGAGTGCCGGTTCCGGCGGGTCTGCAATGTGTGCTGGTCCATCCGCACTGCGAGATTCAAACCCGGGATGCACGCCTGGCGCTGAACGCAGATGTTGCCCTGCCGATCGCGGTTGAGCATAGCGCCAACCTCGCCGGCGTCATGCTTGCTTGTCATAGCGGCGATCTGGAATTGTTACGACGGAGTCTCCGTGATGTACTGGTCGAGCCGCAACGGGCACACCTCGTTCCGGGATTTGCGAAGGTCAAGCAAGCAGCGCTGGCGGCAGGGGCACTGGGTTGCTCCTTGTCCGGTAGCGGTCCCAGCCTGTTTGCGTGGGCCGAAACGACTTTCGCGCGTGACATCGCAACCGCGATGTCACGGGTTTTTGCCAGCGATAAAATGGCTTGCGACGTCTGGGTTTCGGCGATAGACGCACCTGGCGCGCGGTTGACGGAGCAGGTCGAATGAAATTTCGCAGTACGCGTGACCGGAATCGAGCGCTGATTTCTGCACCGCGCTCGAGCGTGGCATCGCGCCGGACGGCGGCCTGTATGTCCCGGTCAGCCTGCCGCGGCATTCGATTGACGACTTCGATGGCTGCGACACGCTGGCGACGGTAGCCGAGTGCCTGTTGCGGCCATTCGTCGAAGGTACGGCATTGGCCCCTGAACTCGCGGACATCTGTAGCGAGTCCTTTTCGTTTCCGATACCTCTGCTGCGGCTGCAGGACGGGCCAGAGCAGTTATCGGTGCTGGAGTTGTTTCACGGCCCGACCGCGGCATTCAAAGATGTCGGTGCGCGTTTCCTTGCGGCATCGCTTGAGCGCATGAATGCGGATCGCGAGCGTCCGCTGACCATTCTGGTAGCCACGTCCGGCGATACGGGTGGTGCGGTTGCGGCCGCTTTTCACGGACGCCCCAACGTAAGGACCGTCATCCTGTATCCGCTCGGGCTGGTGTCGCCGAGACAGGAGAAGCAGCTTACCTGCTGGGGCGGCAACGTGACGACGCTGGCGGTGAAAGGGAGTTTCGACGATTGCCAGCGGCTGGTTAAACAGGCTTTCGCCGATCCCGGGTTGCGTGAGGCGCATCGCCTGAGTTCGGCCAACAGCATCAGTATCGGGCGGCTGCTGCCGCAGACGGTTTATTACGCGTTCGCGAGCCTGTCGCTGTGGCGCAGCGAGGCAAGGCGTCCCGGGTTCATCATTCCGACCGGAAATCTCGGCAACGCGCAGGCCTGTGTCTGGGCGCGGTCGATGGGGCTTCCGATCGCGGACGTGATCCTCGCAACCAATGCCAACCGGCCGATACCGGACTTTCTCGAGAGCGGTGAGTGGCGTCCGCGCGACAGTCTTGCAACGCTCGCCTCGGCCATGGACGTTGGCAATCCGAGCAACATGGAGCGATTGCGCTGGCAGTTCAACGATGACATCGAGGCGCTTCGCGCCGCGGTCGGTGCAATATCGGTAGACGACGCGCAAATTCGCGAGCAAATTGCTGCTGAATTTCAACGTAACGGCCGCGTGTGGTGTCCGCATACGGCCACGGCGATGTGGGTCTACCGGCATTTTTCCGAGAAGCGGCGGGCTGAAAAGCACTGGGTTGTGGCGGCTACTGCGCATCCGGCCAAATTTGAAGAGATTGTCGAACCCCTGATCGGTCGCAGCGTCGAGATACCGGAACAGCTTGCGGCGCTGTTGGAATTGCCGGTCAAGGCGACGCGTATCACCCCCGAGCTCGACCAACTCACCAAGGTGCTAGGATAAAATAATCAATATTATCAATAGTATAGAAAATATACTTAATAAAGTGATTGCCATGCCGGTATGGGTGCTGGCGATCGTTGTGCTGGGACTCGCGCTGATCGCGGTTCTGATCGCAGCGGTTTTGCGGCGGCGTAAACAAACAGGGATCGAGGAGGCATTGACGGAGATCAGCCTGGATTCCATTCGCGACGTCGTTATTGCGGACGGAATGGACGGTGAGATTCACCTCGAGGTTCTCGTCCTTACGGCTCAGGGACTACTCGTGCTCGATATCAAGGACGTACGCGGCAGCGTCTTTGTCGGCGAGCGGCTCAATGACTGGAAAGTCATCGACGGTATCCAGCGTTACAGTTTTCCCAATCCGCTCAATGCCCTTGCAGAAAGAGTGGCGGCGGTGCGCCACAACGCGGTCGACATGCCATGCGAGGGCATCGTCCTGTTCGGACCAAACGCGGCGGTCAGTGGAACGCCGCCTCCCGGGGTATGCCTTCCGGACGACCTTGTCGAACGTTTTCCGAAACCGGGTGAGCGTGAGCGCAGACAACTCAGTGAGGCCTATGCGCCTCACTGGAGCCGTCTTCGCAGTCTCTGCCGCCGCCCCTGACGCCGTCAGGCGGCGATTGCCTGGTTTCTTGTTGCGTGATCGGCCAGCACCCTGGCGACACACATTGTCAGTTTCTTTCCGGTATCGATATGCAGGAACTCGTTCGGACCGTGCGCATTCGAGTTTGGGCCAAGCAGACCGGTGATCAGAAACTGGACGCCCGGAAACCTCTCTCCCAGCATGCCCATAAACGGAATACTCCCACCGGTGCCCATGTACATCGCACTTGCACCGAAGAAGTCGGTCGATGCAGCTTTCATCGACTCTTCCAGCCACGGCGCAACCTCCGGGGCATGCCAGCCGCCCATCGCCGATTCGACATCGAAGCTGACCTCGGCGCCATACGGCGGATCGGATTCCAGTGTCTCCTTGACCGCGGCTGCTGCTGCCGCCGCGTCGCAGGTTGGCGGTAGCCTGAACGAGAGTTTGAGTGAGGTGTGCGGGCGAAGCGTGTTGCCGGCCTGGCCGAGATCGGGAATCCCGCCTGCCCCGGTTACGCTAAGCGTAGGGCGCCAGGTATTGTTGAGCAGCAATTCGACAACGTCATCGCTAACGGGTTGTGTGCCACCGGCAAACGGAAGCTTGCGATACACCATGTCACCCAGAACCTCCGCCGCGGCGCGGGCCTGTTGCAGGCGCTGATCGGGTACAACCGGGTCAAGAATTGCGATCCGCGAGTCACCGCTGACCGGATCCTCGACGCGGTCGAGCAACTGGCGGATAACCCGGAAACTGGACGCGGTGATCCCGCTTGCGCTACCTGAATGAGCGCCTTCAGTGAGCACTTTCGCAGTCAACGTACCCACCAGGTTCCCACGCAATGATGTCGTGCACCATAGCTGGTCATAGTTGCCACATTCGGCATCGAGACAGATGACAAGACTGGGATGACCGATTCGTTCCGCAAGCGCATCGATGTAAAACGGGAGGTCGTAGCTACCGCTTTCTTCACAGCCCTCAATGATCACGACGCAGCGCGCATGGGGAATTCCCTGTTCCTGTAGCGCGCGGATTGCCGTCAGGGAGCCGAAGATCGCATAGCCGTCGTCGGCGCCGCCGCGGCCGTAAATCTTGCCGTCTTTGACAACCGGTTTCCATGGGTCCAGGTCTTCGTTCCACCCGTCAAACTCAGGTTGCTTGTCAAGGTGTCCGTACAACAGCACGGTATCGTCTATCTGTCCGGGAATTTCGCAAAATATCAACGGGGTTCGGCCAGGCAGCCGGACCACTTCGACTTCGAGTCCCTTGATCGGCTGTGCGCGGCACCACTTCTCCATAAGGGCAACGGCTTCGTCCATGTATCCGTGGGCTTCCCAGTCGGGGTCGAACAACGGTGATTTATTCGGGATCTTGATGTAGTCGCAGAGCTCCGGGACGATCGAGTCATCCCACTGGCCATTGACGAATTCGCTGATTTTTTCTGGATTCATGACGGCTTCCCGCTGTGGCTCATTCGGCTATTGTATCGAAATAAAAATGCGTCCGCCGGTGGCGCGAAAGAGGAGTTCGGGGCGGAGGCGGGCGCCAACCCGGACCGCAATTCGCAGTCGCCCGCAATCGACGAGATCCGCCCGGCAGCCATAGACGGGGCGATTTTTTGCGAACGCCTGCGCAAGCGCGTCGCGGGCACGCCGGAGTCATGTCGCGGCGGTTCGCTACATGGCGCCGGCGGTCGCGCCGCGATACGCGAATCAGCCTGGCGTGGTCAGGCTGAAGAATCGCCTGGCGTTGGCGGTAGTCGCCATAGCCAGTTCTTCCGGTTCTACCCGCATCGCCTCCGCCACGGCTGCAAGTACGTGGGCCAGGTGCATCGGCTCGTTGCGCCGCGATCGCGGCTTTGGCGCCAGGTCGCGCGGGAGCAGGTATGGGGCGTCGGTTTCGATCATGATCCGGTCGAGCGGAATCTCGGCGACAATTTCCTTCAGGTGATGGCCCCGGCGCTCGTCGCAAATCCATCCCGTGATGCCGATATAAAGCCCAAGTTCGAGGTAGGCGAATAGTTCGTCTGCGGCGCCGGTGAAACAATGTGCGACCGCGCGCGGAATCCCCTCGAGGTGTTCACGCAAAATGCCAATGAAATGCGAATGCGCATCTCGCTGATGCAAAAACACCGGCATTTCCAATCGCGCCGCCAAACGTAACTGCTCGCGATAGGCGTTTTCCTGTTGCTCGTGGGTCGAGAAATTGCGAAAGAAATCGAGTCCACACTCTCCGACCGCGACACAGTGAGGCGATTCGAGCAGCCTGCGCAGGGCAGGGGTCGTATCGTCATCGAAGTCCCGGGCGTAATGCGGGTGAACGCCGGCAGTGGCCGCAAATCGTTGCGGCCGTGTAGCAGCAAGCCTAAGCGCATCCTCGCTGCTGCTGACCGTACTCCCGGTCAGCACGAACTGGACTACACCGGCCTGCAGTGCGCGATCGACAACCGCGTCGCGATCCGGGTCGAAGCTGTCGTGAGTCAGATTGAGACCGATATCGATAAGTTCCATGGGTAATTCCAAATCGGGTTCCCGGAGTGGGGGCAGGAAAACAACCGCGGATGCAGGCGCAGCAGATTATTCGAGGCGCCAGCGAAACAGCCACGTACCGCCAACGATGAACACCACGGTCATCGCGGTCAGGATCAACAGGCTGCGCGAGACATCGGCGAGGCCGGCGCCATCCAGCATAATTGCGCGCGCAGCCTCGAGAACGTGAGTCAGCGGTAACAACTGGGCGGCCTGGCGCATGATCGGATTTGCGCCCTCCATCGAGAACCAGACACCCGACAACAGCATCATTGGCCAGGTGATCATGTTGAGCACGCCGCCGGCGAATTCCTCGCTGGTGGCGCGTGCCGCTACCAGCAATCCCAGCGCGATCATACAGATTGCGCCAAGCACCGCGACCAGCAGCAGCGCCAGATAACTGCCCTCCATACGGAAGTGGATGAAGTAATTGGTGCCGGCAAACACGAATATGCTGACCGCCAGGATTAGGATAAGCCGCGATATCACCTGCGCGCCGATAAATTCTACTGCCCGCAACGGTGTAGCCTGCAACCGTTTCAGGAAGCCGTTCTTGCGATAGCGCACGACAACGTAGCCGACGCCAAACAGGCAGCTGAACATCATGTTCATGCCGAGAATTCCCGGTAGCAGCCAGTCGATGTAACGAATCTGTTCAGCCGATACGGTCGCCTTCTCCAGCTGCGGGTCGACCTGCAGCAACAGACGTTCCAGCACGTAGCCTTTTGGCGAATCGGTATTGACCCAGTAGCGGGACCGGGCCGGATCGAACAGCAGATCAATGCGATGACGGCTGAGTTTCGCTACCGCTTTCTGTTCGTCTGTCAGTCCTACGAACTGCACGTAGCGCGTGCCGAGGAACGGATGGCTGTCGAGATCTATTTCGGCGCTGTCCTGCAGAACGCCGGCCTTGAACAACGGCCGCGGCGGCCCGGAAAAAATCAGTCCCATGCCGACCACGAGAAGAATCGGCAACATGATGTTCCAGCCGAAAGATGCGCGGTCACGAACAAATTCGAGGTTGCGTGCATGCAGAATTGCGAGCATGCGACGGATCATGCGCGCAACTCCTTGCCGGTGAGTTCGATAAACAGGTCTTCGAGATTGCGCGGCCGTATCCGCAACCGCTGCATCGGCACCCCGGCTGCATTCAGCGCAGCGAGCGCGGCATTGACGTCAGCGGTGGATATTTCGACGTTCTGGCCCTCGCGCAATACCTGGTAATCAAAACCGCGAAGGTCATGCGGCCAGTCCTCGTGCGGCAATTCGAGGACGACGTCGTCGAAGTGCTCGGCGAGCAAGGCCTGCGGCGAGCCCTCGGCGATGATTTTTCCGTGGTCCATTATCGCGATGGTGTCGCACAGAATATAAGCTTCTTCCATGTAGTGAGTAGTAAGAACTACTGTCGTGTTTTGCGCTTTTATCCCTTCTACCATCTGCCAGAAATTGCGCCGCGCCTGCGGATCGAGACCGGTAGTCGGCTCGTCCAGAAACACCAGTGCGGGACGATTGATCAAGGCGATGCCGAGCAGC
>Ga0224504_10000594_pt1 | contig 16145 bp, 15 predicted proteins | sample SF_Oct11_sed_USG_3_FD_170160 | JGI IMG/M metagenome (GOLD analysis project Ga0224504, IMG submission 170160) | Sediment microbial communities from San Francisco Bay, California, United States - SF_Oct11_sed_USGS_24 | ecosystem: Environmental > Aquatic > Marine > Sediment | place: USA... | reverse complement strand
GGACTTATATTATTTTTTTTTTTTTTAGTCTGCACCCGTTATGTGAACCATATTTATAACTCGTAACTAACTTCATAAAAATTTTTTGTTTTAGTTTTTTGAAAATATATGATTGATGGTTGAAAAATAAATTGTTAAAGTGCACTGCAACGGGTTTAGTTTTAAAGATTTTGGATTTTGATAATAAAGCCCGAAGTATTGTGATTATTGCTTTAGGTTGTCTAGTTTTTTGTTTTTTTTGTAAATTAAACATTCCTGCAGAATAAAAAAACTTAGGGTTACCTTTTATATCGTTTAAGTTGATTAAAGTATTTGTTGAAGACAAATTAATATTTATAACATAACTGATTAACTTTTGATGATTAAAAAAAGATAAAGACATGTGTGACATGAAATAATTCGTTTTTACTTTAAGATTATACAAATTAGTAAACATAAATAAAAAAAGCCACTGTACATAATAAGAAAACGTATCTTCCTTTATAAATTCTAAAATTTTAATATTATGAAATAAATATCTAATATAGTTATGGTTAATTAAATTATGTAAAAAAAATGACTTATTTACTATTTTTAATAAAAGCATGAATTTTCTAAAACTTTTGAAATAATTTTTATTTATATGGATTCAATAAAAAGTAAATTTACCTCTCTAACTCAAAAAAAACTAATAAATTTATCAAAAAAAAAATTAAACAAAGTCTCTTTAGTAAAAAGCCTAATTTTAGGTAAAAAAAATACAGCAGGGAGAAACAATTCTGGAAAGATTACAGTACGCCATAAAGGTGGTGGTCATAAGAAAAAATATAGAAAAATTGATTTTATAAGAAATCAGGAATCTATAGGAATTGTTACTAGTTTAGAATATGACCCTTTTAGAACAGCTTTTATAGCTTCTATTTATGACTTTTTAAATTACAGATATTTTTATATGACTGCTCCTAAAAACTTAAATATTGGTGATATTGTAAAATCAGGCTTTAATGCTGAAATTAAGATTGGGCATTCTTTGCCATTGATGAAAATTCCTGTCGGAGGCTTCATTCATAATATTTCATTAAAAGAAAATAAGAAAGCGCAATTGACTAGATCTGCTGGGACCAATTCACAACTAATTGAAAAAACACCTAAATACTGTAGAGTTGTTTTAAGCTCTGGTACACATATTTTTATTACACCCACATGCCAAGCAACAATTGGTACTGTTTCAAACGAATTTTCATTTTTTAAAAAACTGAATAAAGCTGGCCGTAGCCGGTGGCTAAACAAAAGACCAACAGTTAGAGGAGTTGCTATGAATCCTGTGGACCATCCTCACGGTGGTGGGGAAGGAAAAAGCTCAGGAGGACGCTCTTCTGTTACCCCATGAGGCAAGCCTACCAAAAATTGCAAAACAAGCAATCGAAAACAAAAAAACCCAAAGTCTTAAAATATCAAAAAATGAACAGAGTTAAATGAAAAGGACCGTATATTAAAAACAATTTACTGAGAAAAATAAAAAATTCTAAGTTAAGATATAAAAACAATGTTAAAACTATGTCTAAAAACTCTATAATATTACCGAATTTTACTGAATTTACGTTTCAAGTTTATAATGGAAAAACATTTACAGTTATAAAAGTCATAGACGAAATGGTTGGTTATAAATTAGGTGAATTTGTACCTACCCGGAAGCAATTTTCTTATAAAAAAAAAAAAAAGAAGAAACAATGGGCCAAAAAACAGACGCACGAATTTTTAGACAAGGGATAGACAAAAAAAATTGAGAATTAAAGCATATTGAAAAAAATAACGAAGAGTCTTCTTTGTATTTATACAAAACCTTAGAGATTCAAAAATATGTAACTCGATTTTTCGGACTATACAAAATAAAAATACATAACTGTAAAATATTTTATTCAGACGGTTCTATACAATTATTTGTTTCTTTTTATATCACTATAAAAACAGTTTATCTTATAAATAAAAGCCTGACCAAATACTCAAAAAAACTTTCAACAAGAACTAGACGTGCCTTTAAAAATTTATGTTTATTAAGAATAGTGAAAAAAAATTCATGATCGTTAAAAAAAATGAGAAAAAGACCTTGTTGATTAAAGAAAATGCGAGGGAAACCTTGATTAAAAAAAAAACGTTGATTTAGGCTACCTACTAGAAAAAAGAAAGTAAACATAAAAAAAATTCAAAAAATTAACAGTAAAAAGGGTTCATTCTATAATGAATGTAAAACCCCCATAACTGTTAATCTAAAAGAATTTCAAGAAATTTTTTTAGAAAGTTTAGTGAGATATACTAAAAACAAAGTCAATATCTCCGTAACATTACAAAGTTTAAACCGCTATAAACAGTTATCCCAAACTGATATTGAAAATTTGAAAACTCTTTTTAGGCAGTTAAGAAAATTTGTCAAGAATTCTTTTTTTAAAGAAGCAATAAACATTTTTTTTGTTAGCGCTTTGAAAAGAAAATCAGCAAGGCTGCTAGCTGAATTTATAAGTGATCAATTTAGACTTAACCAACTAAGAACGGATCAGATGACTATTTCTCGGAAAGATAACTATTTTTTAGGGTTTTTAAAGCAAACTATTATGTTATTTGTTAAATACGAACCTTCATGTCTTGCTGGGGTAAAAATTGCTATTAAAGGTAGGTTTAATAGAGCACCAAGAGCAAGAACTGCTAAAATTCATTTTGGAAAATTCTCTCTTCAATCATTCAGCTCTAAAATCGATTATCATCAATCAACCGCGTATACTGCTAACGGAACTTTTGGGGTAAAAGTTTGATTGTGTGAAAATACTTATTGCAAAACATATGTGGTTACAGCCTAAAAAAACTAAATATAAAAAAATACAAAAAGGTAAATTATCGAAGCTTAATTTTCGTTCAAATAAATTAAAATTTGGAAGTATCGGTTTGAAAGCAACTAATTCTGGTACTTTATCCTCTCGACAAATTGAAGCTGCGCGACAAGCTATTGTTAGAAAACTAAGTCGAAAAGGAAAATTGTGGATACGAGTATTTCCTACCATTCCTATTACGGCAAAACCTACTGAGGTTAGAATGGGTAAAGGTAAAGGCGCGGTATCTCATTGAGGTGTAAAAGTTAATGCTGGAACTGTTTTATTTGAAGTATGCGGTATAGTCAAAAACGTTGCAATCATCGCTTTTAAAACTGGAGGTGCCAAATTACCTGTTAAAACAACAATTTCATTTTAACAAGATTTCAGAACTGTAAACTACAAAGACGTTAAACATTTTAAATAATTTTTATAGAATTTGATGGGATCTTTAAAACGTGTCTAAATTAAGCAAGGCATTCTGCTTTAAAGCCACCGAAATGTACATTTACGTATATATACATATATATATTTAACAATTTACATGTTATTACAAGCAGCTAAATTTGTAGGAGCTGGGTTAGCAACTATTGGACTAGCAGGAGCTGGAGTAGGTATTGGTACCGTATTCGGCGCGTTAGTGATTGGAGTTTCACGAAATCCTTCTTTAAAAGACGAATTATTTAAACTTGCTATTTTAGGTTTCGCACTAACAGAGGCTATCGCACTTTTCTCATTAATGATGGCATTCTTAATTCTTTTTGCACTATAATGTTTTGCAAAAAAATTTAAAAGGGTACGTAGCTCAGTTGGTAGAGCATTGGACTTTTAATCCACAGGTCTTGGGTTCAAATCCCAATGTACCCAGATTTTTTAGAATATACAGTTTTTATTAATCAAAAGCTTATTGATTTAATCAAATTAGATGACGAGTTAAAAAATACTTTTGTCAAAATTAGAAGAATCTAGGATACTTTACCATAACTTAACTAAATCATAAATGATAATTTTAAACATAAATTACATCTTAAATATTGTTATAGCATTATTTTTAATTGGGGTATTAGGTCTTGTTTTGAACAGAAAAAATATATTAATAACATTAATGTCTATTGAACTGATGTTGTTAGCAATAAACTTGAATTTTGTTATTTTTTCCGTGTATTTAGACGATATTGCGGGTTATGTGTTTGTTTTGTTTATCCTAACTATTGCTGCAGCGGAGTCTGCAATCGGATTAGCTATATTGACTATCTATTATAGATTGAAAAATACTATTAGAATAGATAAAATTAAAAACATCAAAGGCTAACATAGATTAACGGAAACGACAGGATTTGAACCAGCAATCTTCGACGTGACAAGTCGACGCTTTAACCATTTGAAGCTACGTTTCCTTAGATAAAAATCCTCAACTTACTTTGAGGTTTTGAAATACTTTCATATAAATAACATCAAATTTAATTATGATTTAGAATTTAAAAATAATTTAAGTAACAATTTTTGAAAACAGAATACACCGCTTATTGAGTATTGTGAAACACTAGGGATTAATATACCACATTATTGCTATCATAAAAATTTGTCTATTTCAGGAAATTGCCGTATGTGCCTTGTAGAATTAAAAAACTCACCAAAACCTATCGTGTCTTGCGCAATGAACGCCAAATCCTGTTTGGCAAATGGAGATGTTTACACAAATAGCCCATTGGTGAAAAAAGCCCGTGAAAATGTTTTAGAATTTTTATTGTTAAACCACCCTTTAGATTGCCCAATTTGTGATCAAGGCGGTGAGTGCGATTTACAAGATCAATCTCTTTTTTTTGGTTTAACCAAAAAAAGATTTTATAGTTTTAAACGAATTGTTTTAAATAAAAACATTGGGCCTATTGTAAAAACAGTAATGACAAGATGTATCCATTGTACGAGATGTGTACGTTTTGCCGCTGAAATTGCGGGAGTGGAGGATATAGGAATGTTTGGCAGAGGTTTACATAGTGAGATTGGTACTTATGTTGAAAAACTTTTTCAGTCTGAACTATCGGGTAATGTTATCGATTTATGTCCTGTAGGGGCGTTGACATCAAAACCTTATCCTTTTGTGCATAGAAGTTGAGAACTAAAAAGTATTACTTCAATTGATTTTTCGGACGGATTTGGTACTCCTACCCAATTATTTATCAAAAATAATCGTATAATAAGAGTTTTGCCAAGTTATGACAGAATAACGTACAAAACCAACTGAATTTCTGATAAAACTAGATTTTCGTTTGACGGAATGTTCTCTCCTGAAAGAATAATTCACAGTTTTTTAAAAAATAATAACAAAAAATCGCTGATTAGCCTTTCGTGACAAAGAATGTTTAAAGAGTTTTTTTGTACACTTTATTTTCAAAACCATTTGTTGAAGCATTTCTACCAATCACATTCGATAATAATGTGTTTAAGTAAAAATACAGACTTAAAAGTTTTAAATTTGTTAAACATTTTAACTCGCAAATATTCATTTTTTAAACTTAGACAAACTGAATCACAACACGTAAACGTTGATGTAGAACAAAATTATTTATTAAATTTACATAATAAAATTTCAATGTCAGATATTTGTTTATTAGTTGGTTTAAACCCGCGATATGAGGGGTCCAGCCTAAATTTAAGACTTCGATCAAGGTTTTTAAAAGGAAACTTTAAAGTAATTCAAATAGGTTCCTTAATTAATTTAACATTTTCTACAATCAATATTTCTAGTAACACGAAAACTTTAAAATCTTTAGTTGAAGGAAATAATTTATTTTGCCAAGAGTTTGTTAACTCTTCAAATCCTATTTTGATATCCAATGCAGAAATATTTAAACGAAAAGATTCGTTTGGGTTAACAAATATGCTAAATTTTTTAACTAAATCTATTAATTCATTTTCGCAATACAATATTCAGAATCAATTAAATATTTTACATCCTTCATTAAATGATGTTGGGTTTATGAATTTTAATAGCCTGAAAGCTATAGACAATAAAGATTTTAAAAATTCTACTGGAATTTACTTTATAAATACCTCTTTTGCAACTTCTAATATTAAAAAATTATTAAATTTGAAATTACTTAATTTTTTTCAATATTATACATGTAAAAATAAAATGTTGATAACTCAAAATAGTAACTTAGATACAAAATTGATTACACATCTTAAAAAGGGGTTTAATTTTAAGAATCACTTGCATTTACCGAACACTGTATTTTTTGAGACATCAGGAACTTATATGACTACGGAAGGAAATATTAACAAAGTTACTAAAATAATCAAGCCCTTAGGGCAAACAAAAGACGATTGACAAATAATACGAAAAATGTTTTCGTATTCTAAAAAAATGTTATTTATTAATCACTTTTTAACAAATGGCAAATTAGGCTTTAATTCAAATGCTTTGCATCACTTTACAAATTATATAGGATTTCAACATTATGCAGTATCTAATTTAGAAAATTCAGCTTTTATGTTTCTAAAAAGAAGTGTTAATTATTCTCCTAATAGGTCTAAGTTTAAATTTAGACAAGAAAAACTTTTTAATTCTCAGTTTAGATTTTGATTAAATGATTTTTATGTAGACTGTGAAAATTTCAATAGCAAATACTCTTCTACAATGATTCAATGCTCAAAACTTTCCCGATTAAACAATACAAACTTTAATTTTTAGTACCTTACAGTCTTACCCCAGTGGGTGTCTTATTATACTTATTTAGTTAAAAATTAAAGAATTTAATATCTTCAACGGGATTTGAACCCGTGTTATCGCCGTGAAAGGGCGATGTCCTAACCACTAGACGATGAAGACCTTTTTTTATACAGGGTCAAATATACCTTAATACTCTGAAACTTTTTTACGCCCAAAATGTAAATCTTTAATAATAAAATCAAAGTTTCTTTACATTTGTATTCTACTTTTTAAGCTTAAATACCTAAAACGCACTTAAAAGAACTGAAGTTCTGACATTATTTCTACAAATATTTTTTTTACCACTATCGAAATGTTAATAACATGTGTATGCGATTCAATTAAAATAAGCATGAGATTGGATATTGATATATCCAATTATTATTGAGAAAAGCTGTTTATTGGAATAAAAGGATTTGAACCTTTGAATATTCGTACCAAAAACGAAGGCCTTACCAACTTGGCTATATTCCAGTAATATTTTAACAACAAGTAAATTTAAAGAAAGGATGGGATTCGAACCCACGGTATAATAATAAATATACAAAGATTTAGCAGACCTTCACTTTAAACCTCTCAGTCACCTTTCTTATAAATATTAAGATTTAGGATAAAGTACTTAATATAGTCACATTTTAAAAACTAATGTATATCTAATGCTCCAATGCAGTAAATATAAAGATAACCAATACTCAACTCAAACATAAAATCAATCATCGATCAAAACCCTACAAGGTCTAATTGAGCTAAAACGTTAGTTCAAGGGATTAAAAACATAGTTTCAATGTCAAAAACTATAAATAAAATAGCTATCAAGTAAAATTTAACATCGAAAGTATGGCGCGCATCTTCGTAAGGTTCAAAGCCACACTCGTACGTCGATAACTTTTCAGTTTCTGGTTTTTGAACTGCCAATAGGTAAGAAAACAGCACAATAATAACAGATAGTATGGTAGCAACAAATAAGAATGTTAAAATAACAATATATTCATTATAAAATAATGAATTATTAAAATGAAAATAATTGTTTGAGAAATAAATAGATAAAATCATTTGTAGTTTAATTTGTTATCAAGAAGATTTTTTTAGTCCAGGAATACTACCAGCTCTTGCCAATAATAAGAATTTTAATCTTGAAAATTTTTTAAAAATTCGGTTAAACTTAGCTTTACGATTAGTCAAAACACATCTATTTACAAACCTTGTTTTATTTTGGCTTGTCGGAAAATTAGACAATTTAGAAATTGCGTTTCATTTCACGATTAAAGAAAAATTTTCATTTTTAACGATACTTTTTAGAATAATACTACTCACTTCTTGTTGATTGAAACGCTTTCTGATTTTTTTATCTTTTTGGGTGTGTTTTTTCATACCGTTTATCAAGGAGATAAAAATCTAAATGTTCTATATTCTTGACATAGCTCAATAGACTCGTTGATTACTCTTTTTTCTGTTTCATTGTACTTCATTTCAACAAAACCGCTTAATGGAAAATCTTTTCGAAGTGGATGCCCTTCAAAACCATAATCAGTTAAGATTCGTTTTAAATTTGAATGGTTTTTAAAGAAAACACCGTACATATCCCAGATTTCACATTCATACCAACCTGCTGTAAAGTACAATTGATCACAAGAATCTACGCCAAATAACTCGTGAGAAAATGTTTTAATTCGAAGACGAACATTAAAACGAATGCTTAACAAGTCATAAACCAAACTAAATCTATACTTATTCGCAGGATAATCTACACCTGTAATACATGTTAAAAGGTTAAACTGATAAGGTATATGATATTTAAAAAGTACTAAAGTATCATATAATAATTTTGATTTTACTATTATGACGAGTTCTTGGTCATATACTTGAATTTTTTCTAACGGGCACATTCTGGATAAATTTCGAATATTTTTTACAATCAATTGTGAGTTCATTTATTATATTATTAATACTTTAATTACGGTATTTTCTGTAAAAGAAGTTGGAATTTTCTGAAATAAGTTTTTTTTTACCTAATACACTAGAAAATAAACTTTTTTTTGAAAAATTATATCTTGTGTGGGTTTTCAAATAAGCTGCATGGTCGAAAAAAACACAACCGTTCGGCAGAATTTGTAGAATTTTGAAAGATTTTAATTTCAAACGCATATAACTTACCGATCAACTTCACCAAACACAATATCTTGAGTACCTATAATTGTAACGACATCAGCAATTAAATGTTCTTTGGACATAAAATCTAAAGCTTGTAAATGGTTAAAACCTGGAGCTTTGATTTTACAGCGATAAGGCCTATTAGTGTTGTCAGAAATCAGATAAACTCCAAACTCTCCTTTGGGGGCTTCTGTTCCGATGTAAGTTTCATTAGCAGGAATACTCACTCCTTGAGTGTACATTTTAAAATGGTGGATTAATGCTTCCATAGATTGCTTCATATCTACTCTAGTTGGTGGTGAAATTTTAAAGTCATTTGTCTTAATATAACCTGTTGGCATTAAATTCAAACATTGCTCAATTATTTTTAATGATTCTTTCATTTCAAAAACTCGAATCAAATACCTGTCATAACAATCACCATTAGTCCCTACAGAAATATCAAATTTAAGTTTGTTATAAACCTCATAAGGTTGGCTTTTTCTTAAATCTCAGTAAATCCCAGAGCCACGCAGCATAACTCCACTAAAGCCTCATTGGCAAGCGTCGCTTGCATTTACAACTCCAATATCTACAAGCCGTTGCTTCCAAATTCTATTTTCTGTCAGCATATCTTCCATTTCTGTTAACCTTAATGAAAATTGCTCAACAAACATATAAATATCATTTAATAGGCCTTTCGGAATATCAACTTGTAATCCCCCAGGTCTAAAATAGGCTGCATGCATCCGTGCACCTGAAACTCGTTCATAAAATTCCATAAGCTTTTCTCGTTCTTCAAAAGCTCATAGAAACGGGGTCATTGCACCAACATCCATAGCATGACAACCTACAGCCAATAAATGATTTAAAATTCTAGTAATCTCGGCAAAAAGCACTCTAATATACTGAGCACGTTTTGGAACTTTACAATTAAAAAGTTTTTCAATTGCTAAACAGTAACTATGCTCTTGTGCCATCATTGAAACGTAGTCCAAACGGTCAAAATAAGGCAATGCTTGAACATAATTTTTATATTCAATTAATTTTTCGGTACCTCTATGTAATAAACCTATATGAGGATCTGCTCGATTTACTATTTCACCATTAAGCTCTAATACTAACCTTAGTACACCATGAGCTGCGGGATGTTGAGGTCCAAAATTAATAGTAAAATTTTTTATTTTTCTTAATAAAATTTTTTTTTTTAATGTCATTAGGTAATAATAGGTTTGAACTATTAACTTTTCGTTGTAAACGAAACACTCTGCAATTTGAGTTAATTACCTAAAATAAGTAGTATTATTCATGTTTTAAAACAGTTTTTATTTAAAAAAATGATCATCTTTAAGATTTAATCTTTTTAATTTTTTCTTTTTTAATAGTAATTTTACGTTCTCACTACGGTTTAAAAGAATGGTGTTTTTCTTAACAAGATTGTTTGTTTCTAGTATCATTATCATATTAAAAATTAAACCGTGCACCTTTTTTCAAACCAATAAATAACTTACAAATTGAAAAAAGCTCATAAAATTGTTTGGCAAGAATCACAAGAATAGAGATAGATAAAATTGCTATAACTAGCGTGAATTGCCAGAGGTTTTATAAGTGCGCCTCTGTCTAATATAATAAAATCTTTTATACGCTTTAGAAGACCTTCAACATCTGTGTTAGTAACATCTAACAAAAAATTTTGTAAGACTTTTTTATCAGCACTCAAATGTATTAAATTTTGTGTTTCAAAAAATAGTTCTAATGGTATAAATTATTTTTTAGTTATATAAGATAATAATCTAGTCTCAAGAGTACCTATAATAGGTATTAAAGCAACAAAAAATAAAAAATAAAATACTGTAGCAACTTGACCTACGAGCACGTAAATATCTTTAACAGGCTTTTGGCCAATTCAACCTAATAGTAAAAAATCGGCAACAAGTAATCAATAAAAAACTTTAAAAATAGGTCTAAAAGTGGTGCTCCGAATTTCAGATGTATTTATAAATGGAATCAAAAACAAAACAATAAGCGCACCACCCATTGCAGCTACGCCACCAAGCTTATCAGGGATAGATCGTAATATTGCATAAAATGGCAAAAAGTATCATTCCGGAACAATATGAGCGGGCGTTTGCATAGGATCCGCTGGTATATAATTGTCTGGGTGACCTAACGCATTTGGGAAATAAAAAACAAAAATTCCAAAAAAGGTTAAAAAACAAAAAAATGCAAACAAATCTTTTATTACAAAATAAGGATAAAAAGAGATTTTATCTCCTTTGCTATCTACTCCTAAGGGATTATTTGAGCCATCTTTGTGTAAAAGTGCTAAATGGACCAGACTTAAAGCGGCAATTACAAATGGTAAAAAAAAATGTAGACTAAAAAATCTATTTAATGTTGCATTATTTACTGTAAATCCTCCCCATAGCCAATCCACAATCGAATGCCCAACAACTGGAACTGCGGTTACTAAGCTTGTAATTACAGTAGCACCTCAAAAACTCATTTGACCTCAAGGAAGCACATACCCCATAAAAGCTGTCCCCATCATTAAAATGAAAATAAGAACACCTGAACATCAAAGTAATTGTCTTGGCTGCATATAAGAACCATAATATAAACCACGAAAAATATGGCAATAAACGACAATAAAAAACATCGAGGCACCATTCGCGTGAATATACCGAATTAGCCACCCATTGTTTACATCCCGCATGATGTGCTCAACACTACTAAATGCAAGGTCAATATGTGGTGTATAATGCATAGCTAAAAAAATTCCAGATAAAATCTGAATTACTAAACATATTCCTGCAGAAGACCCAAAACTTCAAGCATATGTTAAATTTAATGGACTTGGATAGTGTATTAAATGACCGTCTAAAATAGATAATAAATAATTTTTACCCCATCGTAATGTTTTAATAACAAAAGAAGACATAAAACTCGAATTGGTATACTTACTTGAAAAACTTAAATTTATAAATTTGCCAAAAATACTAGGTCTCAAACCATAACTGGTACTCATAAGATTGTTATAGATTTAAACTACAATTAATGAAAATTTAGTACTATAAGTACTAAAATTCGAACCTTTCAAACGGATTTTTTTAGAGTTTGCTTGCCAAAAATTAAAGACGAAAAAACCGTAAAAAGACTATTTCAGGAAAAAAGGGGTTCGAACCCTTGACCTTTGGTTTTGAAAACCACTGTTCTCCCTACTGAACTATTTTCCTAAAAAGTGTTTGATTTTAAAAACTTAGAAAAAATCGGGATTTTTGAAAATCTAATGGATTCCTCCTCATCAGTACACAGTGATAAATAAAAACAACCACACGACATCGACAAAGTGTCAATACCATGCCGCAGACTCAAAACCAAAATGATGCGTTGATGTAAAATGATTATAAACAATTCGTAAAAGAGATACAATTAAACAACAAGTCCCGATAAACACATGGAACCCATGAAAGCCTGTAGCCATATAAAAGCAGGAGCCAAAAACACTGTCATTAATGTTAAACGGCGCTTCTAAATACTCCATGCCTTGTAATAAAGTAAAAATTGTCGCTAGCAATACTGTAAACAATAAACCGATAATTGCTTGTTTTTTTGCTCGCACAAGTATTGCATGATGTGCTCAAGTAACTGTAGCACCGGAGCTTAAAAGAAAAAATGTATTAGTTAATGGGATTCCTGAAGTTTGGATTGTTTGAATTGCTTCTGGAGGCCAAACTCCTCCTAAATTGTGAACTGGTGACAAGCTCGAATGAAAAAAAGCTCAAAAAAACGCAAAGAAAAACATAATTTCCGAAACGATGAATAAAACCATTCCTAGCCGCAACCCTCGTTGCACGGAAACAGTATGCTGTTCTTCGAACGTGGCTTCTCTAACAATATCACGTCACCAAGTATACATAACGTACAGTAATACAAAAAATCCAAGTAGTGCTAATTGCCCACCTCCTAAAAATTTATTCATATATAAAACGGTTCCTGAAGTCATAAAAAATGCTCCTAAAGAAGCCACTAATGGTCAAGGACTCGGATCTACTAAATGCCAACTATGCTTTGTTTTTAGGTATTTAAAACGAATTTTATTTTCCATGTTTGCTAAAGTCTTTGAAAAAAAGAAATAAAGTTCTCTCGGTTGAATACGATCTTCTAGTCTGTTTAAAAAAAAAATTTAAAATAGAGTACATAAAAAATTTTTGGATCATTAACCAAAAAATTTTAATTAATACAAGAAATTAGCTTAACCACAATCGACTTTAACAATAACATTTAGTTTAACTCTAATTTTGTCATTATATAATGGTGAAATTGGATTGTTGGTAACGATACTATAACAATAGGCATAAAACCATGATTTACACCGCAGATTTCGCTACACTGCCCAAAAAAAACACCAAGACGTTTGATAAATAAGTTCACTTGGTTTAACCGACCTGGACAAGCATCAACTTTTAACCCAAACGATGGAACTGTTCAACTGTGTAGCACGTCAGCAGCACTTACTAAAAGTCGCATGTGCGTATTTGTTGGCAAAATAACCCTTTTGTTAGTTTCTAACAATCTAAAATACCCTTGTTTAGTTGTAGGTAATCCATCTAATGCCATCATATAACAAACATATTTTAAACTTTGTTCTTGTTTTTGACACGAGTTAAATTCTGAAATATCATAACTTCAAAACCATTGATGACCTAAAATTTTTAAAGTTAACTCTGGCTCTGAAATTTCATCCATTGCGTATAATAAAGTAAAAGAAGGTGTAGACAATATCAATAGTAACAAAGCTGGAATAGAAGTTCAAACAATTTCTAGCTCTTTAGAATGCACAAATTTTGAGCTAAATTTATTGTTATACTCTATAAAGTAATTTATAGTATAAAATATTAATCAAGCAACAAATAAAACAATCACTGTTAACAAAAATAGTAAATGTTTATTGAAAATCAATATACCTTCCATAGTAATACTTGCGGGGTCAGATAAATAAGTTTGCCAAAAAGCCGGGCTGTCACAATGTGTTATAAAAACCATTTTTTTTATTGATGTAAAACACATCAAAACAATAGTACGATATTCACTGATTCCTAAAGTCGATACTCTTAAAAATTTCATTTTTTGAGTAATCAGATTACCTTTACTAAACTTATTCTTTTAAACATAGCATAATTTAGATTATTTATAGAAAAGTATTTTACACCCTCAAAGCAAGTTGAAAATTTTATTTAAGAAAACGTAGCTTCAAATGGTTAAAGCGTCGACTTGACTCGCCAGAAATTTCTTTTAAAAACCCTGTCGTTTCCATTAATGTGTCTTAGCCTTTGATATTTTTAATTTTAGCTATTTTTATAATCGAATTTTTTTATCCAATTAAGCTTAAAGTAACGAAAAATTTTACCCCAATCGTCAGTAGTGTACTAAAAATTGTTGTAAGAATTCACCACAATAACTTGAGTATTTCAGGAGACTTTGTCCAACTTCGTTAAAAACAATAACGTGCAGTCTTGCGGCTAGAACTCTAGAAATTCGACTTTTTTTTTGGCACTGTACCAAAAGAAAAAGCGTCAAATACAACATAGAAAAAAAACAGGGAAGATACTGCAGAAACGTAAGAACCTCAAGATGCGATTTTGTTAAATATAAAATACGCATCAGGATAATCTGGAATTCGTCTTGGCATACCTGCAACACCTAAAAAATGCATTGGGAAAAAAGTTAAATTTACTCCAATAAAAAAACTTCAAAAATGAATTTTTCCTAATATTTCTGAATAACGTACACCAGTGATTTTTTCAAATCAGAAATAAAGCCCACCAAGCATAGAAAAAACTGCTCCCATCGACAACACATAATGAAAATGAGCAACGACATAATAAGTATCATGTAGGGCTATATCTATTCCAGAGTTAGCAAGAACAACTCCAGTAACACCACCTACGGTGAATAAAAAGATAAAGCCAATAGCAAAAAGGCCTGGTGTTCTTAAATCAATAGACCCTCCTCACAAAGTTGCGAGCCAACTAAATATTTTAATTCCCGTTGGAATTGCTATTATCATTGTGGCTGCTGTAAAATATGCACGCGTATCAATATCCAATCCCACTGTAAACATGTGGTGAGCTCACACAATAAAACCTAAAACACCGATAGAAAACATTGGTAGGGGTCAGTGTATATCGGGACACACTGCCCTCCGAACCGTACGTGATAGTTTCCCATCATAGCGGCTCTCCGACAAACAAAAAAATATTTTTATTTAATTTTTTCTTTTATTATTATGCATCTTACCTTTATATATGGATAACCGTTTGATATCTTCATGTGACAAATTACCAGCATGAAGTTGTACATGGTGACTTCTACATAAAGGGATTGACTTTCTTAGAAAACCACCAGTCCATTGCGCATATGTTCTAGTTTTCACTCGAACATCCTTAACGGACCTTAAATGGTGCATTTCAATATTATCAAGTGTCCCGCAAATGGCACAGGGCTCATCGAATTGGGAACGAGTTAAACTATTAGATCAAGTCTGATTTAATAGTTCGTCAATGCTATAATTTTCGTTAATCTTAAATCTTTCATTCATTGGTAGCATTCTCAAATTATCAGGTCGGTAAATTTTAAATACCTTACCTTTTTTATTTACGAAGCTCAAATCACGACCAAACTTTTTAAAAGTTTTGGCTAAAGTTTTTAATTTAAATTTACGCGCTAATGTTAAAGCGCAGGAGTAATTAAGAAAACGAACAATTGACCATAACTCATTTCTGTTATGAACACAACAATAATAATTAAGGATTCCTCGTATACGGCTGTTAAAATAATTTAGAATTTGCGCGTGTGTTAAATTCACACAGTTAGTCTTTCCAATCGGAAAGAATCCACCCTTGTGATTTCTCTTTACAAAGCCTTTATCCTTTAACTTAACTAGAAGCTTCAAGATAGGGGCATGTAGGATAATCCTCGGCGTAAACCTTTGACGTATTGTGGTATTTTTTTTAACTAAACTAACAGGTTTATAGTGTTTATCAGTATTCTTTCGAATAAAGAAATCTACTCCAAGAAAATGACATTTCTTATTTCCTCTTAATGGAGTAATATGAGTCTTCTCCAAACTCAGGGTTAATCCTAAACTTTGGAGTTTTCTAGAAACTAAGTCACGTATGTCTTTAGCTTCTTTCATTGACCCAATCATCAAAATAACCCAATCGTCTACATATCTAACATAAAATAGCCTTTTGAAGTCAGTATCGTAAAAATTCTTAGACGGGACTTTAAGGCATTCGTTAATCAGAGCACGTCGTTTTTTTAGATCAGTTTCACGTTTAATCCGGTATCTAAGTTTTCGATACTCCAAATTAACTTTTCGTTTTTTACCTTTAGTATACTCGGTTTTTAATTTTCCTTCGATAAATTCATCTAACTCATGTAATACTATGTTACTGAAT
>Ga0224504_10000592_pt1 | contig 16155 bp, 13 predicted proteins | sample SF_Oct11_sed_USG_3_FD_170160 | JGI IMG/M metagenome (GOLD analysis project Ga0224504, IMG submission 170160) | Sediment microbial communities from San Francisco Bay, California, United States - SF_Oct11_sed_USGS_24 | ecosystem: Environmental > Aquatic > Marine > Sediment | place: USA... | reverse complement strand
GCCATCGATCACCAGTTTCATCAATGTCGCCTGCGGTGCGGGGAGCTCGGTACTGCCAAAGCCAAAGCCCTTGCCGAGGGCCAGCACGGTCAGACAGACGAAGGTCGCGGAAGTAAGCACGCCGATCAGTTCCGCGGTCTGTTGCCGGCGCGGTGTGGCTCCCAGCAGGAAGCCGGTCTTGAGATCCTGCGAAGTATCACCGGAAATAGACGCGGCGATGGCGACCACACAGCCAACGGTCAGCGCCGCCGCCTTGCCCAGCGCATCGGTCCAGCCGAACATCAGGAAGATGGAAGCTGTACCGAGCAGCGCTGCGATCGTCATGCCGCTGGTCGGGTTGCTGGTTACACCGACCAGGCCGACGATACGCGACGCGACCGTTACAAAAAAGAAGGCGAATACGACGACGCACACGGCGGCAACCGCGCGGATGCCGATGCCACCAACGGTTCCGAACACCTGGGGCACCACAATGAGTACCAATGCGATAATAACGACACCGACTCCGACAAACCGCAACGGCAGATCGTTGTCCGTACGCAGCGCAGGCCCTGCGCCGCCGCTGACGCGCTCGCCCAGTTGCGCCGCACCGATACGAAAACTGCTGACCATCACGGGAATGCTGCGAATCAGCGTAACGATACCGGCCGTCGCGACCGCGCCGGCGCCGATGTAGCGCACGTAGCGCGTCCATATCTGGCGCGGAGACATATCCTGGATGAGCTGCACCGTTTCCGGGAAAAGCGGTACCGTTCGCGCATCGCCCCAGTAAGCGATGGCCGGAATAATCACGAGCCAGGAAAGCAGGCCGCCGCCGACCATGACGGCCGCAATGCGAGGGCCAAGAATATAACCGACGCCAAACAACGCGGCGGACAGGTCCATGCCGAGCTCGCCCTTTTTGAGGAAGGGCACCTTGACATGAATGTCGCCCGGTATCACGCGCAGCCAGGAGGTAAGAAATTTGAAAAACGCGCCTCCTGCAAGGCCGTAAAACACGAAGCGCGCACGACCTCCACCGATCTCATTGGCGACGAGCACTTCGGCGCACGCGGTTCCCTCGGGATAGGGGAGCTTGCCGTGTTCTCTTTCGATGAGAAAGCGCCGCAGCGGGATCATGAAAAGAACCCCCAATAGCCCGCCACACATAGCCAGTAGCGTCATCTGCAGCAGCTGAGGGGGCATTCCCCACATAAAAAGCGCGGGTAGGGTAAAGATCACGCCGCTGGCCAACGAGCTCGACGCGGATCCGGTCGTCTGCGATATATTGGTCTCGAGAATCGTGCCACGCACCCCTACGCTTGAAAGCGCGCGGAATACGGCGACGGTCATGACGGCCACCGGTATCGAGGTGCTTATCGTCAGGCCGGCGCGCAGACCGAGGTAAGCGTTGGCCGCGCCGAAGATGATGCCGAACAGGATACCGAGGCCGACCGATTTTATCGTGAACTCGGCCGGTGATTCCTCGGCCGGTACAAATGGATCGTAGGCGTCTCCCTCGGCGACAGGCACATACGCCTTTTGGCTCAATCCGTCTTTTTTCATGGTTTTGGTGTCGGGTTCGGATCAGCGCCCGATTCTACTGGAAAAGCGTGTTGTTCAGAATCTCCAGCCACCTGAAATTGCTACGCTCATGGGGTCGTAATCGGCCGTAACCCTGCCCACGGCATTATCCTCCGCGGTCATTTCAATGTCGGATGCGGAGAAGTAGCGGCCCGCCGCTGCGACGAACCGGTTTTCGGCAAAACCGTAGCGCGCGCCAAACGTTGCCTGGAAGGCCCCGACCCGGGAACCGTGGCGGCTTGATAAAGAATTTTTCGTCCGCCTTTCGCGGGTGCCTCGAGGCCCAGCCAGGTGCCATCGGTGCTGGCGTACCATAACGTGATGTCGCCGGCCTGTGCGGACAGGCGATAGCGAAGCGCATCGACAAGCCGACCGGCAACCAGTATCTGTTCGCGACTTTCAAATGTCACGGAAACGGTTTCGTAGACGCCGGTCTGGCTGTTGAGCAGCCGCGCCGATTCGAGGACGGCCGGATTCCAGTAGGCAAAGCTCTGCACACACGCCGGCAGGGCTGTCGAGCTGTTGCCGTTTTGGAGATTGAAACCCTCTGGGCCAGCGGTGCCGCGAACGATGAGTTTCTTGCCGTTGCTGTCGGTCGCGGCATCAATGCTCGAAAGACATCCTTCGCGCCATACTTCGGTGTTCTGGTGTCGGTAGCGAAATGCTGTAACGAAAAGAAATTTTACATCGAACCTCCACTGCTTGCCCGGCAATTCATCGGATGCGTGGGCGTAAGTTGAGACCACACAGAAGACAATGGTCGCCAACAGGCCCTGACGTCTTGCGTTCAATTGCTGCATTCCTCTCGGGACATTCGGGCCCGTTTACTGACAGATGGGAAATAGTCTGCCTGCGTCTCGCGAGCAAGGAATCTCAGAACGATTTCAAATTGTTTCCGATTGAAACAGCGCCGCGCAGGTAAGGCGCGATTTCTAACAGCTTGAGGTTGCCGTCCTCTTGAACTCGTCCCTGAACAGTTTCACCAATGCCTCAACATTGGCCATACCCGGAAAGTTGGGGCGAATGGCGATAGCGAGTTGTCGGTGGGGGCCCGGCTCTTCCAGGGGAATGCTCACGAGCCGCTCATTGCCACTCACCAGTTGCTCCAGGGCGATCTCCGGTACCAGGGTAGATCCGATTTTTCCTGCCACGAGATGGCTAAGGGTCGAGAGGCTTGTAGCACTGAAGCTATGAGTCGAAACATTATCCAGCTTGCAGGCCGCGAGAGCGTGCTCCGTGAGGCAGTGCCCGTCCTTGAGTAGCATCAGGTGAGTTCGTGCGAAATCCTCAACCGTCGCCTTCTTGATGCCGGCATTTTCGTCTTCAGCATGGACAATCCACAGCAGGTCCTCTTGCCAGAATGGAAATGTCAGCAGCCCGTCGCAGTCGTAGGGCAAAGCGATAATCGCGGCGTCCAGTGCACCACGGCGCAGTTGGTCCAGTACTTCAGCTGATTGATCTTCGAGAATATCCAGCTGCAGACGCGGATACCGATCCTGCAATGCAGGTAATACGCGGGGCAGCAGGTAGGGGCCTATAGTTGGTATGACCCCTACTGACAGCAAGGTGCTGAGTGGTTCGCGCTGCGAATCTGCGAGCTTTTTCAGGTCTTCCATCTGCAGCTCTATCGATCGCGCTCTCTCCAGCGCCTGCTTGCCGAGCGGGGTCACCAGTACCTTGCGATTGTCGCGCTCAAAAATCTGAAACCCCAACTGTTTTTCCATTTCTGACAGCGCCGTGCTCAGGGTTGACTGGGAAATGTTGCATTCCTCGGCCGCTCGCCTGAAATGCAAATGCCGCTTTACGGCGAGGGCGTAGTGAACTTGTTTGAGAGAGATCATAGGTACCGACTGGCTGATCGAAAATCGTAGCTCGATCGATTCTACAGAACACTGGGCTCCATGTTCTGTTTTTTCGAACACTGTATTCAAGTTAATCAATTTTCCTAATGATCGCCTGGCGTCTAGGGTTTAACATTGCGAATCTTTAACTCAACATAAGGAGGGGACGTTCAATGCCAAGCAAGTCCAAATCTACTGCGCTTGTCGCAGCCGTCATGTCGACACTGCTGATCGCAGGCCCGGCACTAGGCGAGCCAATGGCTAAATCGAATCAGTTCTGGTGGCCTGGAACTCTGAACCTGGAACAACTTCGTTCGCACGATGCCAGGTCGAATCCTTACGGTGACAACTTCAACTACGCTGAGGCCTTCAATAGCGTCGACATCGAGGCCCTGAAAAACGACATCGAGGCAACGCTCACGGACTCACAGGACTGGTGGCCTGCCGACTGGGGTCACTACGGTGGCCTGATGATCAGGATGGCCTGGCACAGCGCAGGCACTTACCGTGTGCATGACGGTCGCGGTGGTGCCGACGGCGGCCAGCAACGCTTCGAGCCACTCAACAGCTGGCCGGATAACGCCAACCTGGACAAAGCGCGCCGCTTGCTGTGGCCGGTCAAGCAGAAATACGGACGAAATGTCTCCTGGGCCGACCTCATGATCCTGGCCGGGAACGTCTCACTCGAATCGATGGGTTTCGAAACCCTGGGCTTTGCCGGCGGACGTCTCGACGACTGGGAAGCTGACCTCGTTTATTGGGGCCCCGAAACCGAAATGCTTGCCAACGACAAACGCTACAACGAGGAAGGCAAGCTAGAAAGGCCGTTGGCGGCTGTGCAGATGGGTTTGATCTACGTGAATCCGGAAGGTCCCGGCGGCAACAACGACCCGATTTCTGCCGCCGCAGATATCCGCGAGTCTTTTGGCCGCATGGCGATGAACGACGAAGAGATCGTTGCACTTATCGCTGGCGGACACACGCTCGGCAAGACGCATGGAGCCACAAAAGCCGACTGCGTGGGCCCGGAACCTGCCGCCGCCGCTGTCGAGGAGCAGGGTTTCGGCTGGACCAACAAGTGTGGCAGCGGCAAGGGCGCCGACACCATGACCAGCGGCCTCGAGGGCGCCTGGACCTCTACGCCGACGGCGTGGTCAATCCTCTTCCTCGATAACCTGCTCAGGTTCGAGTGGAAACAAACCAAGACCCCTGCGGGCGCAACGGTCTGGATTCCGACAGAAGACTATGCAGTCAACCTGGTGCCGGACGCACACATCGAGGGCAAACGGAATCCACCCATCATGCTGACGACAGACCTGTCGCTGAGGGAAGACCCCGGGTTTCGCAAGATCTCCGAGCGCTTCCTGAAGAACCCGAAAGAGTTTGACCTGGCTTTTGCCAAGGCGTGGTTCAAGTTGACGCATCGTGACCTGGGTCCGCGTGCCCGCTACCTGGGCAGCGAAGTTCCCGAGGAAGCGTTCGTCTGGCAGGATCCGGTGCCCGCCGTTGATCACAAGTTAATCAATGCCAAGGATACCGACAAGCTGAAAGCGGGAATCCTGAAGTCCGGTCTGACTGTGCCTGAGCTGGTCAGAACCGCCTGGGCATCGGCCTCGACCTTCCGCGGTTCCGACATGCGCGGTGGTGCCAACGGGGCCCGGGTTCGCCTTGCTCCCCAGAAAGACTGGGAGGCGAACAACCCTGAAGAGCTGGCCAGGGTGTTGAACACGCTTCGCGCGGTACAACAGGACTTCAACAAGTCGTTGTCCGGCGGCAAGCAAGTCTCACTTGCGGATGTAATCGTTCTGGGCGGCGTCGCAGCAATAGAAAAGGCTGCGAAGGAAGCCGGACACAGTATTGAAGTGCCGTTCATGCCCGGCCGCAGCGACGCATCGCAGGAGATGACCGACGTGAACTCTTTTGCCGTGCTGGAGCCGACCGCAGATGCGTTCCGTAACTACTACAGCGATGCAAGCTACGGTTCGCCGGCGAAGATGCTGGTGGAAAAGGCCGATCTGTTGACCCTGACCGTGCCGGAAATGACGGCGCTGGTTGGCGGGATGCGCGCGCTGAACGCAAATTCCGGCCAAACCGCACACGGAGTGTTTACCGATGAACCGGGGACCTTGAACAATGACTTCTTTATCAACCTGCTCGACATGTCCACCAAATGGACGAAATCCGAGACGGCCGAAGGCATCTTCGAGGGTAGAGATCGCGCAACCGATAAGTTGAAGTGGACCGCTACTCCCGTGGACCTTGTTTTCGGGTCCAACTCCGAGCTGCGTGCAGTTGCGGAAGCCTATGCCGCTGCTGATGGCAGCGAACAGTTTGTAAAAGACTTCGTGGCCGCCTGGACCAGGGTGATGTCCCTGGACAGGTTCGATCTCAAGTAATCGCATAGCCTGAGCGCTGCGTTGGTGAAGCGCCCCCGAGGTCGGGGGCGCTTTCCTTATCACCACTACGCGCCTGCTTTGTGCTTACTCGACTGTGACCGATTTCGCGAGGTTTCTCGGCTGATCGATATCCGTGCCCTTCAGCACTGCGACGTGATACGCCAGTAGTTGCAGCGGCACCGTGTAGACGATCGGCGTGATCAACCGATCGACGTGCGGCATCGCGATCACTTTCATGCCGGGCTCGTCTTCTATCCCGGTGTCGCTATCGGCAAAGACGTACAGCTGGCCACCTCGTGCTCGCACGACCTGCATGTTCGACTTGAGCTTGTCCAGCAGCTCGTTATTTGGTGCAACGACAACCACTGGCATGTCTTCATCAATAAGTGCGAGCGGGCCGTGCTTCAACTCACCCGCTGCGTACGCTTCGGCGTGGATGTAGGAAATCTCCTTGAGCTTCAACGCACCTTCCATCGCGATTGGCCACATCGGACCCCGCCCCAGGAACAGGGTATGATGTTTCTCGGCAAAGTCTTCGGCGAGGTGTTTGAGCTCATCACTCATTTCCAGCGCCTGTTCGGCGGCCGATGCCGCACGATAGATGTGCGACACAAACGCTTTCTCGCGCTCTTTGCTGAGGCCACGATGTCGGGCCAGCATCAGCGTCACTATCAGCGTTGACAGCAACTGCGTCGTAAACGCCTTGGTACTGGCGACGCCGATTTCCGGGCCTGCCTGCGTCATCATGACGAGATCCGATTCGCGCACCATCGAGCTGTGCGCACTGTTGCAAATAGTCAGTGAGCCAATGTAGCCCGCCTCCTTGGCAAGGCGCAGCGCCTCGAGCGTGTCGGCCGTCTCGCCGGATTGAGACAACGTTACGAACAGCGTGTTCTCCGGCACAACGGCGTGCCGGTATCGGTACTCGCTGGCTATCTCCACCTGGCAAGGCACACCTGCCAGCGATTCGATCCAGTATTTCGCAACACAGCCCGCATGGTAGCTGGTACCACAGGCGATGATATGAATGTGCTCTGCCCGGTCGAGCAAGTCCGCGGCCCGCGGCCCCAGCGATTGCGGCAGAACCCTGTGATCGTTTACCCGGCCGTATAGCGTGTCGGCGAGCGCCGCCGGCTGCTCAAAAATCTCCTTCAGCATGTAGTGGCGGTAGGGGCCCTTCTCGGCGGCCTCCGCGTCCCACTGAGTCTCGTGAACCTCCCGCGATACCGACTTTCCATCAGCATCCAATATGCTGACCTGGTCCCGTCTGATTTCGGCCAGGTCGCCCTGCTCCAAAAAGATGAATCGCTGCGTCACCGGCAACAGTGCGGGTACTCCGCTGGCAACATAGTTCTCGCCCAGGCCGAGACCGATGACCAACGGGCTTGCGACACGACTTACAACGATACGTTCCGGGTCTTCGGCGTCAACGACGAGAAGCGCGTACGCGCCCTGAAATCTCTTTACCGCCTTCCCGACGGCACCGAGCAGGTCATCACCTTGCTGCAGGTAGTCGTACACCAGGTGCGCCGCAACTTCTGTATCCGTCTCCGACTGAAACACATAACCCTTGGCAACGAGCTCATCCTTGATCGGCTGAAAATTTTCGATGATGCCATTGTGGATGACGGCGACACGCCCGCCCGACAGGTGCGGATGCGCGTTGCTCTCGGTAACCCCACCATGAGTTGCCCAACGCGTGTGAGCAACGCCAATTCGACCCTTTAGCGGTGAGGTCGACAGCTTTTCCTCGAGTTCGGCGACCTTACCCGTCGTGCGACACAATCCGAGCTTGTTGTCGCTGCCCACGACGGCGACGCCCGCCGAGTCGTAGCCTCGATACTCGAGACGGCGCAGTCCTTCGAGCAGGATAGGGACTATATTTCTCTCGGCAATTGCGCCGACGATTCCGCACATGAATCAGTTTCCTTTCTTAACTGGCCGCGTCCAGCCTGGCACGGTTACCTGCTTCGCACGTGCCACCGTCAACTGATTTGGTGGCGCCGGCCTCGAAATCGTCGAACCCGCGCCGATGGTTGCACCATCGCCCACTTCGACCGGCGCTACCAGATTTACATTTGACCCGATCGACGCATTATCACCGATCGTCGTTTTGTGCTTCGCGACGCCGTCGTAATTACAGGTAATCGTACCGGCGCCAACGTTGACGCCTGTTCCAATCTCGGTATCACCTATGTAGGTCAGGTGATTGACCTTGCTGCCATCGGCAACGGTGCTCTTCTTGATTTCGACGAAGTTGCCGATCTTCACATTGTTCGCGAGTTCGGCGCCGGGGCGCATGCGAGCAAACGGACCAATCTCGCAATTGTCGCCCGTCGTAGCACCTTCGATGTGACAGTTGGAGTGCACAACGTTACCGGCGCCAAGTCGACTGTCGCGCACGAGGTTATTCGATTCGATGATAGTGCCATCACCAAGTTCTACATTGCCTTCGAACACCGCATTAATGTCGATAAACACGTCTTTGCCGCAGCTTAGCGTCCCACGGATATCGACGCGCGCCGGGTCCGCGAAGCCGACGCCTTCTTTCATCAGCTCATCGACCAGGCGTGCTTGCAATGCGCGCTCCGCTTCCGCCAGCTGTTTCTTGTCGTTAATGCCCATAACCTCCACCGCGTTGCTTGCCTTGATGCCGTGCACCTTGACCTTATCACTGACGGCCATGGCTATGACGTCGGTCAGATAATACTCGCCCTGCACATTGTCGTTGCTCAAGCTGGCGAGCCAGCCTTTCAGCTTGTCCGCCGGACACAGCATTACGCCTGTATTGATTTCTCTGACAGCTCTTTCGTCGGCGCCGGCATCTTTCTCCTCGACGATGGCGCTGACGCTGCCACCGTCCCGGATGATGCGCCCGTAGCCTGTTGGGTCATCCATATCGACCGTCAGTACCGCCATATCCTCCGCGGGCGTTTCAGCGAGCAATACGGCTAGTGTCGCCGGCATCAGGAGCGGCACGTCGCCAAACAGGATCAAAACGCGATTGTCATCCGGGGTCTCCGGCATGGCCTGTTGCATGGCGTGACCGGTGCCCAGTTGCTCCTCCTGCAGCACCCAGCGCAATGAGTCATCGGCAATCGACGATCGAACCGCCTCTCCACCATGGCCATAAACGACACAGATATCGTCGGCCGCCAGGCCTTTTGAGCCGGCCAACACATGTGCCAGCAATGGCTTGCCTGCCAACGGCTGCAGCACTTTCGGCAGATCCGAGCGCATGCGTGTTCCCTGCCCGGCTGCGAGGATTATTATGCTCAGGCCCAAGCCTACAACTCCTTGATTTGTAGCCTGCGAATGATACATGAACCGCAGGACTGCGAACTTGCTTCAGGTCTCGTTAATGCTTGTGACGTATGCTCCTTGCCATGCGCAAACTCGCCCTTTTTCCATTCTTGCTGCTCGTAGCCTGCAACAGCGAAATCTACACGCGTGACGGCGTGACCGATGGCGACTCGTTCTACCTCGCGCCGCAGGCGTTTCAGGACGACGACCCTGTATTGCAGAGCTGGGTTGCCTACAGCCTGATGAAAAGCGCCTGTCAGCTCGATATCGGTGGCGAGATTCCAGCTCGGGTGAGCGACTACGGCTGCGAATTCACGGCCCGCAAGCATCTCGTGGACGCCTGGGAGGGGCAGCGGCTGGAGCATGAGGACATCGCTGACCCTTACCTGGATGAGCTCGTCATCGTTCGAAACGCTGGCTTCCTCGATGAGTACACGGTCCGCTACTTCGGCCGCAAAGACTGGCAGGTGCCGGCTGAGGTTCGGGTCGACGACTTCCGCCGCTGGCAACGCAAGCATCTCCGTCGCCACAAACCACAGACCCGCATCATCGGTTCATGGGGCTACCGCGCCCTGTAAGGAGTGCGTCGCCGAATGGCGTTGCTATTTCTTGCCCTTGAGTTTTTGCGCCGCACGGTAGCGGGCTCGCGCCTCTTCGAGTTCAGCCTGGGCCCGGGCAATGTCCGTTTCTTCTGAGGCACCCTTCAGCGCCTCCTCGGCGGCCTGCTGTGCCGAGAGCGCCGCCGCCGCATCGAGCTGATCCCCGCGCAGCGCCGTGTCCGCCAGCACCGTCACGCGCTGCGGCTGCACCTCGAGCATGCCGCCCGTAATGTAAAAGCTCTGCTCGTTGCCTTCTGCATCCTGAACGCGAACTTCGCCCGGCTTCAACGTTGTCAGCATCGGTGCGTGGCGCGGCGCAATGCCAACTTCGCCCATTTTTGCGGGCGCAAACACCATGGCGGCCTCACCGGTATGGATCTCGCCTTCTGCAGACACGATGTCGACCTGAATGGTAGCCATATCGTTGTATCCTGGTTGGGGTCGAACCGAGGTTTTCGAAAACCTCGGTTCGACCCCGGTTTGTTACATGAAGTTCTTGGCGTTTTCCACGGCCTGGTCGATCGTGCCGACCATGTAGAACGCCTGCTCGGGAATGTGATCGTAGTCGCCGTTCACGATGCCGTTGAAGCCACGAATGGTTTCCGCAAGTGAAACATACTCTCCGGGCGAGTTCGTGAAGACCTCTGCAACGAAGAACGGCTGCGACAGGAAGCGCTGAATCTTGCGTGCCCGGTTGACGATCTGCTTGTCGTCTTCAGACAGCTCATCCATGCCGAGAATCGCGATGATGTCCTGCAGCTCCTTGTAGCGCTGCAGCACGGCCTGCACGCCTCGCGCACAGTCGTAGTGTTCCTGGCCAATAACGAGCGGATCGAGAATACGTGAGGTCGAGTCGAGCGGATCCACAGCCGGGTAAATGCCGAGCTCGGCGATGTTTCGCGACAGCACGAGCGTCGCGTCCAGGTGAGCGAAGGTCGTTGCCGGCGAAGGGTCGGTCAGGTCGTCCGCCGGTACATAGACCGCCTGGAACGACGTAATGGACCCAGTCTTCGTCGAAGCGATGCGCTCTTGCAGGATGCCCATCTCCTCGGCCAGCGTTGGCTGATAGCCCACCGCTGACGGCATACGGCCGAGCAGAGCCGACACTTCGGTTCCGGCCAGCGTGTAACGGTAAATGTTGTCGATGAACATAAGGACATCGCGGCCCTCGTCGCGGAAGGCTTCCGCCATCGTCAAACCGGTCAGCGCAACGCGAAGACGGTTGCCAGGAGGTTCGTTCATCTGTCCATAAACCAGCGATACCTTGTCGATTACGCCCGATTCGGTCATCTCGTGATAGAAGTCATTGCCCTCGCGGGTTCGCTCACCGACACCGGCGAACACCGAGTAACCGGCGTGCTCGTGCGCGATGTTTCGGATCAGCTCCATCAGGCAAACGGTCTTGCCCACGCCGGCGCCGCCGAACAGCCCGACCTTGCCGCCTTTCGAAATCGGCATGATCAGGTCGATAACCTTGATGCCCGTCTCCAGCAGTTCGGTCGTCGCCGCCTGGTCCTCATAGGACGGTGGCGCCCGGTGAATGGGCATATGCAGCTCGGCACCGATATCACCCGCGTTGTCGATCGGCTTGCCGAGTACGTCCATGATGCGGCCCAGGGTTTTCTCGCCAACGGGCACCGAAATCGGCCCACCCGTGTTGGTGACATCCATGCCGCGCTTCAGACCTTCCGACGAACCCATGGCAATCGTACGAACGACACCGTCACCCAGCTGCTGCTGGACTTCCAGCGTGATGTCGGCATCGTCGATGATCAATGCGTCGTATATCTTCGGGATCTGGCCGGCGGGGAACTCAACGTCCACGACAGCGCCAATTACCTGCACAGTAGTTCCAGTGCTCATTTTTTGGTTCCTTAACCCAGTAAAGCGGCTTCGCCGCCCAGTAATTTTCTAAAAATATCCTTAGCCAGACACTGCTGCAGCACCGCCAACAATCTCTGAGATTTCTTGTGTGATCGCCGCCTGTCGTGCTTTGTTGTACTGCAGCTGCAGGCCGTCAATAATTTCACCCGCGTTGTCCGTTGCCGACTTCATCGCCACCATCTTCGCGGCCATTTCGCACGCGAAGTTTTCGACGGCTCCGCGATATACCTGTGACTCGATGTAGCGCATCAACACGTCATCCAGCAGCTCGTCCGCGCCAGGCTCGTAAATGTAATCCCAGTGCTTCTGCAGCTCGTCGCCGTCCTTCGCGATACCCGCCGTCGGCAGCAGTTGTTTTACGTCCGGCGTTTGCGTCATTGAGTTGACGAACTCGTTGTGCACGAGGAACAAGCGATCAATTGTTCCTTCGCTGTAAGAATCGAGCATGATCTTGATCGAACCGATCAGATCATTGACCGTCGGCCTGTCGCCAAGGTGCGATGCGGTGCCGACCACGCTGCCGCCCATGCGCCGGAAGAACTGAACCGCTTTTGCGCCAACCAACGCGAGATCGACCTTTACATCCTCGGCCTGCCATCTCGAAATCTCGCCAATGACCGTCTTGAACAAATTGGCGTTGAGGCCACCACACAAGCCACGGTCGGTCGAAATGACGATGTAACCAACCCGCTGGGCCTCGCGTTCCGTCAGGAACGGGTGCTTGTAGTCAGGATTGGCAAACGCCAGGTGGCCGACCACACGCCGGACCCGCTCCGCGTAGGGGCGCGACGCTTCCATTTGCTGTTGCGCCTTGCGAATCTTGCTCGCCGCAACTTTTTCCATAGCGCTCGTGATCTTCTGCATGTTCTTTACAGATGCGATCTTGGTGCGTATTTCCTTTTCGCCTGCCATGTCTTTCCTATCTGTGTTGTCGCGCGCCGGGGCGCGCTCCTACAGCGTTCTATTCACCGGCACCGCGCCCTGTAGGAGCGCGCCCCGGCGCGCGATTAGTAAGCGCCTTTCTCCGCAAAAGCGTCGCAGATGCCCTTCAGCGTCGCTTCAACCTCGTCGTTGTAGTCGCCCGACGCATTGATCGCATCGAGATCCGCCTGGTAGCTGGCCCTGGCAAAATCGTGCAGTGCCACCTCGTAATCGACAACCTTCTCAGCGGGAACATCGTCGATATAGCCCTCATTGACGGCGAACAACGACAACGCCATTTCAGCAACGGACAACGGCGAGTATTGCTTCTGTTTCATGAGCTCCGTAACGCGTTCGCCTCGCTCGAGCTGGGCACGCGTGGCCGCGTCCAGGTCGGACGCAAACTGTGCGAATGCCGCAAGCTCGCGGTACTGCGCCAGTGCAAGACGTACGCCACCGCCGAGTTTCTTGATGATCTTGGTCTGAGCTGCACCACCCACACGGGACACCGACAGGCCCGCGTTGATCGCCGGGCGGACACCCGCATTGAAGAGGTCGGTCTCGAGGAAGATCTGACCGTCGGTAATAGAAATTACGTTCGTCGGTACGAATGCCGACACGTCGCCGGCCTGCGTTTCGATAATCGGCAACGCCGTCATCGAGCCCGTCTGGCCCTTGATCTTGCCGCCCGACACTTCCTCGACATGTGCGGCATTAACGCGCGACGCGCGCTCGAGCAGGCGTGAGTGCAGGTAGAAAACGTCGCCCGGATACGCTTCACGGCCCGGTGGGCGTCGCAGGAGTAGCGACACCTGGCGGTACGCCCAGGCCTGCTTCGTGAGGTCGTCAAAGATGATGAGCGCGTCTTCGCCATGGTCGAGGAAGTACTCGCCCATCGATGCGCCCGAGTACGGGGCAATGTACTGCATGGCCGGGCTGTCGGCAGCAGCAGCGGCGACGACGATCGTGTGTTCCATCGCGCCCTCTTCTTCGAGCTTCCTGACAACACCGGCGATCGAAGAGGCTTTCTGGCCGATAGCGACGTAGATGCACTTGATGCCCGTGCCCCGCTGGTTGATGATCGTGTCGACTGCGACGGCCGTCTTGCCGGTCTGGCGGTCGCCAATGATCAGCTCGCGCTGGCCGCGGCCGATGGGCACCATCGAGTCGATGGACTTCAGGCCGGTCTGCACGGGCTCCGATACCGACTGGCGCTGAATAACGCCTGGCGCAACCTTTTCGATGGGCGCCGTGGCTTGGGCATCGACCGGTCCCTTGCCGTCAATCGGGTTACCCAGCGAGTCGACGACCCGACCGAGCAGCTCGCGGCCGATGGGCACCTCGAGAATGCGGGCTGTCGTCTTGACCGTGTCGCCTTCGGAAATGTGTTTGTAGTCGCCGAGAACAACCGCGCCGACCGAATCCTGCTCGAGGTTCAGCGCCATGCCAAAGGTGTTCTGCGGGAACTCGAGCATTTCGCCATAGCGGGCGTCTGCCAGGCCATGGATGCGAACGATACCGTCGGTGACTGCTATAACGGTGCCGACATCACGTGCCTCGGCAGATGCCTCGAAGTTCTCGATGCGCTCTTTAATCAGCGTGCTGATTTCAGAAGCTTTGAGTGCCATTACGTTTTCCTCTTTATTTGCTCAGTGCCGTCGCGAGGCCTTCAAGCCTTGCGCGCAATGATCCGTCAATAACGACATCACCGGCGCGAATAACTGCACCGCCGATGAGCGTTTCGTCTATTTCCGCCGTGATTCTGATGTCACGGCCCAGTCTTTGCTTTAAGGAGTCCGCGATTTCCTGTACCTGCTCTTCGCTAAGCGCAACCGCCGATGTGACAACAGCGTCTACGCTGTTCTCCACGTTCGCCTTAAGCATCTCAAAGTGCTCGGAGATCTCCGGGAGGATGGCAGCCCGGTCGTTCTCGAGCAGCAGCTTGAGAAAGTTGTTGCCCCTCTTGTCACCGCCGGCAAGCAGGTGGCTACCCGCTTTCCCGAACAAGCTGTTCAAGAATTCAAGGCGCTTGTCGTCACTGAATTCCGGGTTGCCCAGGTATTCGACCAGCCCCCGGTCGCCGAGCAATTGGCCCGCAACGGCCAGCGACTCCGACCACTCGCCAAGTGCGCCGGCGCCTGTCGCGACCTCGAAAATGGCCCGCGCGTAGGGTCTTGCAATTGTGTTGTTGTCAGCCACCGGGTTTTCCGCCTACAGCTCTTGGGCGAGCTTGCCCAAGATATCGTCGTGCGCCTTGCCATCGATCTCGCGATTCAGGATTTTTTCGGCGCTCGCAATAGCAATTGCGGACACCTGGCCGCGCAGTTCTTCGCGCGCCCGGTTCGATTCCTGTTCGATCTCGGCCTTTGCCGCAGCAAGCTGACGCTCGCGCTCCTTGACGCCGTCCGCCTTGCCTTCCGTGACAATCTCGTTGGCTCGAGCGTGTGCCTGGTCGAGGATGCCGGTCGCCTGTTTACGAGCATCAGCAACGATGTCCGCGGCCTCGGCCTCGGCCTGCACCAGCTTTTCCTGCCCCTGGTCGGCAGCAGCAAGCCCTTCTTCGATTTTTGCCTGGCGCTCCTCGAGCGCCGCAAGTATCGGCGGCCAGATGAACTTCATGCAGAACCAGACAAACACGATCATCGCGATCGTCTGGCCCAGGAGAGTCATATTAATATCCACGTATTGTCCCTCGCAGCATTCTCAAATCCACTGTGGGAGCGCAGCCCAGCGCGCGATCGGTCGCCCGCTGGGGCGGCCTCCTACAGTTAAGAAAAGTCTTTAGCCGCCAGTCGCTGTTTGCAGCTGACCAATGAACGGGTTAGCGAAGGCGAAGAACAGGGCGATACCAACACCGATCATCGCCACTGCGTCGAGCAGCGCGACCACGATGAACATCTTCGTCTGCAGCATTGGAGCCAGCTCCGGCTGACGTGCAGCACCTTCAAGGAAGCGGCCACCCAGAAGGCCCATACCAATACCGACGCCGAGTGCGCCGAGGCCAATCAAAAGTGCGACAGCAATCGCCGTCATGCCAATAACAGTTTCCATCAATTTCTCCTATGGAGGTTCTAGTTAATTTAATGCTCTTCCGATGCCAGGCTTAAATAGACTATGGTCAGCATCATGAAAATAAAGGCCTGCAAGGTCACGATAAGAACGTGAAAAACAGCCCACCCAAAATGCAGCGGTAACTGGTAAATGCCGAGCAACGCAATCAGGATAAAAATCAATTCGCCGGCAAACATGTTGCCAAACAGTCGAAGAGACAACGACACGGGCTTGGCCAGCAACGCAACACTTTCGAGAATGAAGTTGAACGCGATAACGAACGGCGCCGCGATCAGGCCGAGACCTTTCATCGGTGGTGCGATCGGGTGCATGGTCAGCTCGCTGATGAAGCCCATAACGCCTTTGTTCTTTACCGTGTAGAAAATGATCAGGATGAAGACGGAGATCGACATGCCAAACGTCACGTTGACGTCGGTTGTCGGTACGACTTTCATGTAGGGAATGCCCGCGGCCCCGGCGGCCAACGGAATCCAGTCGACAGGAATGAGGTCCATGAGGTTCATCAGGAACACCCAGATGAAGATCGTCAGGGCCAGCGGCGCAATGAGGCGGCTCTTGCCATGGAACGTGTCTTTG
>Ga0224504_10000591_pt1 | contig 16157 bp, 15 predicted proteins | sample SF_Oct11_sed_USG_3_FD_170160 | JGI IMG/M metagenome (GOLD analysis project Ga0224504, IMG submission 170160) | Sediment microbial communities from San Francisco Bay, California, United States - SF_Oct11_sed_USGS_24 | ecosystem: Environmental > Aquatic > Marine > Sediment | place: USA... | reverse complement strand
GACAGTACGGCAATACGCGGTGCCATGGAACGGTACAGAAACAGCATCAGCGACAGGATCACACCGACCATGATGCCCTTGTCAAGATGCGGCGCCCAAATCAGTGTCAGCACAAAGGTGAGGATAGAAACGACGGCATCGTGCCGCTGCACCTTCCAGGCATGTTTGACCGGCTCAATCTTCACGAGGTTGATAACTGCCATGATGATAACCGCCGCCAGAGTTGCCTGTGGCAGGTGGTACAACAGCGGTGTTAGCCACAACAGCGTCACACCCACGACCACGCCGGTCACCCCCGCAGAAAAGCCGGTGATGGCGCCCACACTGATATTGACTGCCGAACGGGAAAACGAGCCGGAAACCGCATAACCCTGGGAGAAACTGGAAAACAGGTTGCCCAGCCCCTGCCCAACCAGTTCCTGGTTGGCATCCAGCCGCTGCCGGGTGCTGGCTGCCATCGCCTTGGCAATGGAAATCGCTTCCATAAAGCCGATCAGGGCGATCGCCACGGTAACACTCAGCAACTGGCCCATGGTCTGGAAATCCAGCGACGGTATGGCAAGTGCCGGCAAACCGGCCGGAATGGTACCCACCACGGCGCCACCCATTTGTTCAAAACCAATCCACCAGGAAATCGCAGTGGTGACTGCCACAGCGGTCAGTACATTCGGCGCCTTTGGTAACGTGCGCTTCATAGCGATCATGATGGCCAGCGCGATAATGGCCATCAGCATGGTTTCAAGGTGCGTGCTGTTGAATGATTCCACAATGGTATTGAAAACCGTCTCGTAGGTATGCGCGGCCTTTTCTACCGATACACCAAACAATTTACCCAGTTGCGAGGTACCGATGATAATGGCAGCAGCGTTGGTAAAACCAACCACTACCGGGTGCGACAGGAAGTTCACCAGCACACCCAGTCGCAGCAGTCCGAGCCCGATCTGGAATATGCCAACCATGAACGCCAGCATGATGGCGTAGGTGATATACAGCCCCGGGTTGGCACCAGCAATCGGTTCCAGTGCGGAAGCCGTCAACAGGGAAACAACCGCAACCGGGCCGGTAGCCAGCTGGCGCGAGGAACCGAACAGCGCGGCAATAATGCCGGGCAAAAACGAGGCGTACAAGCCATAGTAGGGCGGCAGGCCCGCCAGCTGCGCATACGCCATTGACTGCGGCACCAGCACCAGCGCAACGGTAATACCGGCAATCAGGTCGGCGCGCAGTACTTCGGGTTTCTTTAATTCGCCAATCCAGCAGAGAAAAGGCAACAGCCGACTTTTCCAGTCGTCACAATCTACATTCATTCTAAAATCCTTGATGATAAAAAACAGGGCGGTCGCAAGCGCTGCGACAGGGCCGCCCATTATGACACCCTATGCAGCTGCCCGAAAGGACGACACTGCAAAATACCCCTGTATAACCGTTGCAAGGAAGTTCCGGCGCGGGCGCGTGGTAGACTCCCGCCCCCCTGAATTCGATCGGAAGCACGATAATGAACTTCATCAACGGCCTGTACCTCAACAACATTTGCGCTGGCAGCAGCGCATCAGCTTAGCAACCATAAGTATTCGATATGCAAGCCATATATATATTTTATGGCTGCAACGAACGCGGACATTACTTGAGTCGGGCAACACAAAAATGTTTCAATACCGTGCTCGTTTTATCTGCAGCGCAGAAATCGCGGCAGTAATACTTTCACGGCAGACCGCAAGATTCACCGGCCTGCACGTTATCACGACCAACCAATTTAAATAGATAAAGCGAGGAACTCCCATGTCCAAGAAACATCCGATCATTGCTGTAACCGGTTCTTCCGGCGCCGGCACTACCACCGTCAAAGTGGCTTTTGAACATATCTTTCTGCGTGAGGGTGTTAACCCCGTCGTCATCGAAGGTGACAGCTACCACAAGCATGACCGTGCCGCCATGAAGATAGCGATGCAGGAAGCCGAAGAAGATGGCAACCAGAGCTTCAGTCACTTTGGCCCGGAGGCCAATGTGTTCGACAAGCTCGAAGAAACCTTCAATGCATACGGCGAAACCGGCACCTGTGACCGTCGTTACTACCTGCACAGCGAAGAAGAGGCCAAGCCCTTTGGACAACAGCCAGGTGAATTTACCCCGTGGGAAAAAATCGAACCCGGTACCGACCTGCTGTTCTACGAGGGTCTGCACGGCGGCATCGTCAACGGTGATGCGGATGTCGCAAAACACGTTGATTTACTGATTGGCGTGGTACCGATCGTTAACCTGGAATGGATTCAGAAGGTTCACCGTGACTGTGAGCAGCGCGGTTACTCCGCAGAAGTCGTGACCGACACCATCCTGCGTCGCATGCACGACTATGTGCACTACATCACACCGCAGTTTTCCCGCACTGACATCAACTTCCAGCGCGTACCGACCGTCGACACGTCCAACCCGTTTATCGCCCGGGACATCCCGACCCCGGACGAAAGCTTCGTCGTCATCCGTTTCCGCGACCCGGCCAAGCTGGACATTGATTTTCCGTACCTGTTGAGCATGCTGGATGATTCCTTCATGTCACGGCGCAACACTATCGTCGTACCGGGCGGCAAGATGGGCTTTGCCATAGAAATCATCCTGGCACCGATCATCGAGCGCAAACTCAAAGAGCGTTACATGTAGTATTTGTTCTCCTGCCGGGGCAGTTGATTCTGTCCCGGCAGCCAAATACCACATAGTTCCTGTGGTTCAAGCAGCCGTTCCCGGCCTCGCCCCAGCTCATCAAACCCTGCAATAGCGCTGCTGTCAGCAGGTCCATTGCCTTGCATCCCTGCAGTTATGTTCTACACTTTTTAGCAATAGCAATACGAATGCGACCCCGGTAATTGCAGGAGAGATATGTGATCATCACGACCACCGACCCGATCACTGGCGAATATCTGCACTACCTCTCCCAGAAGCCCTATGTTATCGAGGGAGAAGGTTGCCTGGCCGTTAAAATCTACTTTGAATCAGAGCAAACCCGGCTCTCCTACCTGAATCTCTACCGTGACAACAACAGGATCGTGCCTCAACACAATCATTAGGTGACAATATTACGACACCCGTTTTACCCGCGCCGTCATGTCCAGCATTGAAAGATATCTGAGGAACTGCCGTGAACTGACGCACTTCTGCCGCCGAAATGGCTGGGTAGACAACACTTCGCTACGCTTCACCATCATCAAAGAGTCCAGTGACGGACTGGTTGTTGATGTTGAGTTTGATGAACTGCTACTGGAAAGTTCCGGCTGCGAAAGCAAGCGTATCCCCTGCTCTGGCCAGGTACACCTGTTTCTTGACCGGCTTGGCCGGGTAGTACGCGCCGAGGCAATGTAGCACGCAACGCGACAGACCCGGGCTAGAACGTCACATAATCTTCCTGTCTCAAACGTTCAACCTCACCCGGACCGAACGGAACCTGCTCAATGAATGACGGTATATCGGTGCGCTGAATGCCACGCGCGCCGATCATGGTCTGACAAATCCTTACGTCGACGACATCAAACGCATCCAGACGGGCAGCCTGGTCAACAATATCCTTGTAGCGGTCATAGTTCCTGATAGAAAAAAACTCGACTTCCGGCCCGTGCAACACCAGTACCAGGCTGGCACCTCCCCCTGCGGGACGGGGCGTTATCGCCAGCTCTTCTGCCCGGTCAAACAGCACCCTGAGTTCTTCAATGGTGTGAACACTGACATCCAGCACGATTTTATCCGGCACATCAGCGGGCGGCACGGGTGTCTCGACAGAGGTAGCTGTCTCGTCTGCTGTGATCTCCGGCGAAGCCACGGTAACTTGCGGTGCATCTGTCGGCGACAAATATACGGCCACCGCAACCAGCAGCAAACCACCAACAAGCATCCAGCCTATGACCTGTTTCATAAAATTTTTTGCCCTTGACACTGATGCATGGGTACTGACTCCATAATACCCCCTGGCAGCGCCAAGAGTAACACCGGTTTAACCACGGATTCGGGTACAATGAACGCCTCAATAATCATATGCCCGCAGGACCGGATAAATGAGTAACTACGACACCGATGTTATTGAACGATCACACAACCGCCGTATTGCTGTGTGGCTGTTCGTCTGCTGCCTGATGGTGTATGCCATGGTGATACTCGGTGGCGCCACACGGCTGACCGGCTCCGGTCTGTCCATGGTTGAGTGGGACCCCATCTTCGGCGTTATCCCGCCGCTTGACCAACAAACATGGGATGCGACGTTCGCACTCTACAAAGACTCACCGGAATATAAAAAAATAAACATCGGCATGGACCTGGACGGTTTCAAACGTATTTACTGGTATGAATTCTCACACCGCTTGCTGGGACGAACCATCGGCACCGTATTCCTGATACCGTTCCTGTTCTTTCTGTTCAAGGGCTGGGTGCAGCGCCCGCTCATCCCGAAGCTGACGGTGATGTTTATCCTCGGTGGCCTGCAAGGCCTGCTGGGCTGGTACATGGTCAAGAGTGGCCTGGTCGACAACCCGCATGTCAGTCAGTACCGACTGACCGCGCATCTTGGACTGGCCGTGCTTATCTATGCCTATATGCTGCATGTTGCACTCGGGCTCTGGTATGGGCGTCAGCAAACAACAGCGGTGTCGAGCAGCGTTCAACGCGCAACCGGACTGCTTGGTATTGCCGTCTTCATCACTATCCTGTCCGGGGGATTTGTTGCCGGCCTCAAGGCGGGCTTTGCCTACAATACGTTTCCGTTAATGGATGGCCACTGGGTGCCGGAAGTTATTTTCATGCAGGAACCGCTGTGGCGTAACTTCTTCGAGAATATAGCTACCGTGCAATTTGACCATCGCGTGCTCGCCACGCTGGTGTTCTTCGGCGTTATCATTCTGTGGATCACCGGCATACGCCAGCAGCTACCGGCTGCAGCGCGTAACGGCCTGCACCTGCTGCTGGCTACTGCGCTGTTACAGGTCGCGCTGGGCATCTCCACACTGCTCATGCACGTCCCGATTGTGCTGGCGGTCACCCATCAGGGCGGTGCCTTGCTGTTACTGACGGCGGTGATTTATGCACGCAAGCGGATGTCAGGAACAGCGCCAGCCGGGAAATAATCCCCCGGGCTGACAGCAGGTCTCACTTACAAACTGTTGTACCATGCAGCCAGGTTCTGGATATCGGCATCCGTGAGTGTCTTTGCCATCGGCGTCATCATCGGGTCCGTGCGACCACCATCCCGAAAAGCGGTCAACTGTTTAACCAGGTAACCGACCTGTTGACCCGCCAGGTTTGGCCACAACGGATTACTGCTGATTCCCTGCGCGCCATGGCAACCGGCACAGGAAGCTGAACGCGCCTTGCCCGCGATGATATCGCCCGCATGCACCGCACTACCAAATAACAAAACTGCCGCCATGCATACCACGGTAATATTTTTTACTTTCATGAAACACACCTCCGCAGGTAAAAAAAAATGGTGTGCATAAATGCACACCATTCGATAACACTTCTACAACGATCAGCAGCCACGAACAACACCTGCCGCCGACATGTCAGCTGTAGATTACTGGCTCTGGCTGACCATGTATTCAATTGCTGCCTTCAGGTCATCATCAGTACAGGCTGCGCAGGCGCCCTTCGGCGGCATGGCACCCTTACCCTTGATGGCAACAGCCAGCATGGCGTCAACGCCGGTGGCAATACGCGGAGCCCAGGCTTCCTTGTCACCCAGCTTGGGAGCACCGGCAGCACCGCTGGCGTGACAGGCCTGGCAACTTGTCTGGTAGGTTTTCTGACCGTCAGCCAGTACAGAACCACTTGCAGCCAGTAACAGACCTGCAGCGACTACATTAATTACATTTTTCATCTCAATAACTCCATTTTTGTAAAACACGGGAATTCGTGGACTGATCGCCGATCGCCATCAGCGTGTCCGGACGTGTAGTATATTAGAAACAATTAATTTGCATCAACTTAAAAATATATTATATATAATAATCAAATAGTTAATAAATTCATCAGGCACCCAGCAAGCGCTGCCACCAGCGTCGGCGGTTGCCGGGCAACGGCGCAGAGGCGTCCAGTTCGGCAGGTGGCAGCTTTGACAGGATCCAGCCCGGCAACGGCGGATTGTCACTGAAACCACAGGAAACACCCAGCTTGTTGGGATCAAATATCTTTACGAACCGTGGTGCCTGCATCGAATCAGCAAACACTACACCACAATAATCCTCATCATGTTCCTTGCGCAGCAGACGCTCGATCTCCGACAGGAAGGTACGCACCAGCTCAGCACTGGCGGGTTGCTGTGGCGGCGGCTCACCCAGTGCGTAGATATACCAGTCACCGGCAGCATCGTGCCGCATAACATCCCAGAAGGCATCCAGTTGCTCCCAGCGCAGCAGGCTCTCGAAACGGCCCTTGAAGGCCTGCCTGAAATCATCCCTCACCTGCTGGTTCATTAACGCCTCCCGCTTTCTGAATCCTATTATAATACCGAAACGGCGATGATTCGCCGGCAATTTCCATCTTCGCTATTTACCGTGAAGGATGCTTATGGACAGACAATTCTGGCTGGAACGCTGGGAAGCCAGGCAGACCGGCTTCCATCAGCAACAGGTCAATAGTTACCTGCAGCGTTACTGGCCAACACTGGGACTGAAACCAGGCAGCCGGGTTCTGGTGCCGCTATGCGGAAAAAGTCTCGACATGCTGTGGCTCGAAGCACAAGGGTACAGAGTCGTTGGCATTGAACTCAGTCGAATTGCGGCTGAATCGTTTTTCACGGAAAACGGACTAATACCGGAAATCCGTGAAGAAAAACATTACACCTGTTTTGTACATAAAAAAACGGAGCTGATCTGTGGTGACTTTTTCAGGCTCACTGCAGAGGATATCGGACAGATTGATGCCTTCTATGATCGGGCAGCACTGATCGCACTCCCCCCCGGGCAACGACCCGCTTATGCAACCCGTCTGGCACAATTGCTGCCAAGTGGCACACCCGGACTGTTAATCACACTGGATTACAAGCAGCACGAAATGAACGGCCCGCCGTTTGCGGTACCTCACTCGGAAGTGTTGGAGTTGTTTGAGTCGAGTTGCGCAGTCGAGCACCTGTTTCATTACGATGCGCTAAAAGATAACCTGCGTTTCAGCGAGCGGGGTGTTACGGGACTGGGCGAGCATAGCTACTGCCTCAAACGAATCTGAAAGACCCGTTTGTCATGCAGCGGGCAATGAATCACCTCTCAGTAACATCAAGCAGAGCAAACGGCCCTTTCAGAAACAACGGCATCTGCGGGCGCCATTGGCTCAACACTACTGACCTTGATCAGTCCTGGAACTCGACCTCTTCGGCAATACCATCAGCCTGTTCATCACGATATTCCACCAGGTCGTCATCACTTACCCGGTCAAAGAACATGTTGCCACTGATATCCTCTTCAAGCTCGTTCTCAAAGTCTGTAAATTCGTCTGTCTGAATGGTGATTCCGAGGATACTGACACCGCCTGAAAGATCATCACCGTCAGTAGGCGGCACATCGACCGGACCACGCAACTCAATACGGTCAGGCTCATCCCGCCGAATCTGGCCGGCAACTATATTTCCGCCGCCATCAACATAACCCTCGATTTCCAGAAAGTCCCCGGTATTGATATCGGCGAGGCCAAATGGCTCAACTTCAACGAGGCTGTCCTCCAGCTGGGTCCGGCTGTCGGTGTTAACAGTCAGCGCTGCCTGCCCGATAACGACAGTCAGACTGACGGTACCGGCTGAGGTATTACGACTGAAGACAAACGCACTGATGCGTATATCACCACCACGCTGTTCTACACGGGTCGCCTGCAACACGCCCGCCTCGACAGGACCTTCAACCTCAACCTTGTCGCCGCTGGCAATACTGTCGGCAAGGCCCGCCGGTGAAAACACAGCCGCAGCTGCATTCACCTGCTGCCCGCTGACCCTGAAGTTACCAGTGTTGACAAAATCGCTCACAAACCCTTCAAGACTGACAGTGTCAGCACTGTCTTCAATTCCTTCGTCTTCAAGTTCTATGCGGGTAGCGTTAATCGCAGTAGTGGTAACCAGCGTACCCTTTACCTCGACGAACTGGCCATCTTCAATAACCCCGCCGGGTACATCAGACAGATCCGTCGCACCATCAAAGGTCACGGTTATACCATCAACAGTAAAGGTATCGCTGTCATTAAAGCCGGTAATCGTACCCTTGAGCTCAACTTCTGAAACGCCCAGTGACAGGGTACCCTGCTTTTCAAGGCGCGTGGCAACCAGCGAACCATTCTCGTTATAGAAACCGCTGACCTCTACGATGTCATTCCGCAACAGCCCTTCATAGCTGGTACCTGCAAACACCGTGGCGTTCTTGTTCACCACCACAGTGAAATCAAATACTTTAAAGGTTTTAGTTGTCATATCCGCATTTTCCAGCGGAGCGTTAGTGACCGGACCCTCAACTTCATCATCATACTGAATGCTGTTTGCCGTACCGCTAACCCCATCGTCATTGATTGTGCCAAAGATGGTAACTACCATACCGAGCGCCAGATCGCCTTCGGTTGCAGCACTGTCATCATCAACATCGAAACTGCTGCCCGTGGTTTCAAATTCAACGCCGTTAACAAAGACACTGCCAAACCCGGTGATCGTACCCGTGGCAACCGCCCCGGTCCCGCCGATACCACCGGCAGATAAACCGCCGCCGCCACCGCCACCACCACCACCACTACTGCCACAAGCCACAGCAAAGACAATGGACAAAGTGACCAACAGGCCAGTGGCAGTTCGTTGTAGCCGTGTCATCATGACAGTTACTCCTCCGGGGACTTCTGTTCGTTATAGTAGATACCCAGGCTAATGCTCACGCCCTCACCGGCATCCCCTGTTTGTTCGTGTTTCGCATATTCCCGGTCCAGCCGTTCCAGCAGGGACTGCGCCCGGGCAAATGACAGTTTCTTGAGCTTCACCAGCGAATCCGGGTTTATGGCCTCATAGGCGACCTTGCGCTGAAACAGCAGCTGCTCAGGTGCGGCGGTCAGGTTATGATCGATCGTCGCAATCAATTCGCTCACATCGGTACCCAGAATCCTGATCTTTTCCTGGTCATCTCCAGCCGGCACATAGGCATGCCGGACCAGCCTGACCCTGTCTTTTGTGTTTGAAACACTGCCGGCCTCTTCAAGCATGGCCAACATGGCCCTCACCGGAATGTCACCACTGTAATCCCTGACCAGCAGCGCAAATGACTTATTACCTTTTTCAAGCGACAAAACAGCCGGCTTGCCTTTCACATCCAGAAAACGCCGGTCATTCATCCAGCCGCTAATCACTCGCACTGCGCGGTTATAGCGTTCCTGGCTGGCCTCATAGTCCTCGCCGTCCAGTTCATGCAAGCGCTTGACTTCCTTGCGCGTCAGTCCCGTCAGCGCAGACACCCGCGAAACGGTCTGTTTTTTTTCTTCAGGCGCGAAATCCTCAAACGCGACATCGACGTAACACTTCCTGATTGCGTCAGCCAGGGCACCGTAGGCAACGCCATTACGCAACAGAATTCTCACCAGCGGCCGCATCAGTTTTCTGACAGCCACGAACAGTATTTTTTGTTGTTGTTTACTCATGCCTGATAGTTTCCGTTCGGCCAGCCTGATAATAAACCGGCGTATCCCCTCATCCCGGGCACTCGCGCGACATCAGGCGCACAGCAGCAGCACGCGGTAGTTTAGCATGATTTTCATCATCTGGGATTTTATTCCCATATTTATAATTTAAGGGAGAATTGACCTGTATCAATAACATACTGCGATTTTTGGTATCTAATATACCCAAGCGTGGTGGCAATATTATCTGCCCCGACCTTTTTTGTGTATGACTCCCACTTTGCGCGGGCACCATGTCCGCGCTTTTTTTTATTTAAAACGCCTATCTGGCGACGTTGACGTCGCGAAAGATGGAACGCAAATCACTTTCCCAGTGAGTAAAAATAATCGGATCGATGGCATCACCGGCGATCTCGGCATACAGCTGCGGATTCAAGGTCACCAGCACCGTCTGTTCGCCCTCGGCAAAGATTGAGATCTTGGGCGGTAAATAAGCGGTTAATTCCGGCGCCTTATCTGTCAGCTGCCTGATTTCCTCAAGCTTGCCTGCAAACACCACCCGGTACTTGTCGGTCTTGTAACCCATCCCCGTCAGGCCAATGTCGATACGTTGCACCCGGGAAACGGTATAACCATGCGCACGTATGGATTCCTGCAAGGCCAGCATGGCTTCCGGAAATGCCAGTACGGAACGCGTCATAATGATCTCTTCTGCGTGAGCAAGTGAAGGCAGTTGCAGCAAGGAACAAAGCAGGAGTGCGCCTGCAAACCAGGTTTTCATAATGTTGCATCCTCCAGGATCGCACTGTAGACGTCGTGCATCTGCCTGCAATACTCATCAAGCTCGTTGTTATTAAACAGGCGACTCAGGTACAGCGGGTTGATAGTCGTCACCATGACCTTGCCATCCCGTTCGGTAACCGTCACCCGGCAAGGCAGGAACATGCCGACCCGCGGATCCAGCTTGAGCGCCTCATAGAGAAAACTGAAGTTACAAAAATGCAGGATTATCTCCTTGCTGTCTTCTTCACCTTCGGCAATCAGCCCGTGTTCGAGAGTCTCGGTTCTGATCAGAATGAAATTCTGGCTGACAATAGCACCTTCAAGATTTTCGATGGTTTCTTGCAGTGAATATGACGACTCTGCAGTAATCGTCTTTGCGACCGCGGTGGATGATGCCGGTGTATCGAAAGGCGTCTTGCCATTCGCAAAAGAACGCACATAACTCACCAGGTCATCAAGATCCTGCTCTGTCAGGCCCTGCACCAGAAACGAGCGCATCGGGGTATTCTCGCGTCCGTATTCCAGCGTGTGCAGAATCATGCCATCGGAGGCAGCAGCGAGAAATCCGGGATTATTGAGTGCCGGCGCAATAATCGGTAAATCCCGCTTGCGTGAAAAAGTCACCCCGGTGCCCTTGCCACCCTCACCATCTGCACCATGGCAGGCGGCACAATAGCTGCTGAACAGTTGCTTGCCATGCTTTGCATTGCCCGCGACCGGCTTATCTGAAAAAACCGGTGCCGGCTTGTCGGACCAGCCGCGTATATAGCGAACTATGGCGTCGACCTGCGCGTTACTCAGTATCCTGAACGCGGGCATTACTCTTCCAGGTCGGCCATAGCGGATGGTTTTACGCAGAAAGTCATCATCGACACTGTCTAAAAATGAAGGGAACGACAGCGGTACACCCACGCCACCGGCGCCGGTATCACCATGACAGGCTGCACAATGTGCAGCAAAAAGCTCGTCACCCCTGGGCGCAGCCAGCGCCAGAGTGCCCGAAACCATTAAAAACACTGCGAAAAGCAAACGCATACTATTAATCCCGTTAATTACTGTGGTTTTCAAATCACTCTCCATTATGCAGCTAACGGCTGCACACTTGACCATTCTTCACAAAAAATAATATATTAAATATCCGCTCACAAATTGACGCAGGTCAACTTGTGAGTGGAGGCATGCGCCGAGAATAGGGCGTGGCTTAACTGGACACACGTTTTGTTTATTTTTCAAAAGGACGAGGACTTAACAATGAAAACATTAAAAATGACGATTACAGCTGCATTTATCGCCGGCCTGGCTGCACTGCCCATGACCGCTGCCCATGCATGGGGCAACTGGGGACCCTGGGGTAATAACGGCTATGGTAACAACGGCTGGGGTAACGACGGCTGGGGTGATGGCTGGGGTGATGGCGCGATGGACGGCAACTTCGGCTTTAACATGAGTGGTAGCGGCAGTGGCCGTGGCAGCGGTTACGGTCGTGGTTACAACGACTACCGCGGTTACCGCGGTTATGGCTATGGCCCTGGTTATGGTGGCTATGGTCCTGGCTATGGCTATGGTGGTTACCCTGGTTATGGTGGCTACGGCGGCCCGGCTCCTTACGGTTATGCACCGGCTCCGGCCCCTGCAGCCGCACCGGCCGCACCAGCTGCACAGTAAAATCTGAAAAATGGTTCAGTACCTGCACATGACGTGCAGGTACTGGCAACCACTGACCATCTGTTGTATAAAGCGTTCTTCACAAGCGGCTAAAGTCGGCTTGTTCATCCCGAGACAGAACCAGCATACAGAGGTCTAAATGAAAGCTAATTTCCTTGCTGTATTTCTACTGTTTACTTTCGCACTTCCGCACACCGCTACCGCAACACCCTACTTTCCGAACAACTATCAGAACACTGCCACCGATGTAACCCGGCCCGGCATCATTGTCAGAACCGGCGTTGAAAAACTGACCCGTTTTATCCGCAGTGGACAGGCCCAGGACAGGGTAAAGGCAATGTCTTTTCTTGAAACAGAAGTCGCACCCTACTTTGACTTTGAATACATGACCCGCTGGGCGGCCGGCCCGGCCTGGCGCAGCATGTCACCCGAGCAGCGCGCCCGCATGCAGAGCAAGCTGACCAGTGCATTTATGACGACACTGGTACAAAAGCTGACCAGCTACACCAACCAGCCCATTCGTTATTTCACACCGCGCGGACAGGGCAGCAATGATGTCAGCGTCAGCGCCTGGATCATGCAAACCAACGGCATTCCCACCAAGCTGGATTTCCGCTTCTACCGGAGCGAGGACGGCTGGAAGATCTTTGATGTAAAAGCCGCTGGAAACAGTGCCGTGGTGTACTACCGCAACATGTTCCGCAAGATGCACCGACAGACCCCCCCGTCACGCTACTAGCGTTTCAGCCCATACAGCCGTCCGTAGACAGGTAAACCGGCCTGCCTACGGACGGTTTTTTTTGCTCCCGATGTCGGCAATATTTTGACGCTTTAAACCCGGAGGGCAGCCCGCTAATTACCGCCATAAGCAACTAAATATACTGAATTAACTGCCGTTAGAGTGTTAGCGCTGCCCCGCATGACTCCACGGCACAGGCCACCGGATGCTGCAGGCAGGATTATGTTTTACTATTTAGTGGCTCGTGTGTGCAAACACCTGCAGACGCAGCCATAAGGGAAACCGGCACAATGTCACCACATACCAAAACGTTGATAGGTCATCTCACCAGTGTAGAAGCCGGCGCCCTGTCGGCCACCCTGGGCGCGCATAGCGAAGAAAGTCGCCTGCCGCGTATTTCCGCGAGCCAGGACACCAATGACCTCAGCGGCCAGCCCGGCTCCTATGTTGCCGTTATTCAGGGCGGCATTAAATTGCTGGCGGTGGTCAGATCAATCTGCGAGATACCCGCAACCGGCGGCAACGGCACTGCCAAATCCATCAAGATGATCCCGCTGGGAGAAGTCTCGTCGAAAGGCGTATTCACCAACGGCATCAAGAACTACCCGGTGACCGGTGCCGAGGTACACACAGTCAACCGCGAAGAAGTCGAATCCATCTTTATTAAATTCCGCGCCCAGGGGTACACCGTCGGCGTTGCCTCGGCGGATAACAGTATCGATGTCTGCGTTGATCCTGCCGCCCTGTTTGGCCGGCACACTGCCATCCTGGGACAGTCCGGCGCCGGTAAATCCTGGACTGTTACCAACCTGCTGCAACGCGCCGTTAAATCCATGCCCAAGGCTCACATCATCCTGCTGGATCTGCACGGTGAATACAGCTGGGAAGACAAGGACGGCAATCGCCAATATGCCTTTGATGAGAAGACCACCCGTTATATTGATGCACGTGACCTGGAAATTCCCTACTGGTTGATGACCTTTGCGGAACTGGTCGACCTGCTGGTTGACCGCACCGATGCCTCCGCTTCCACCCAGATCGCATTCCTGCGTGACAGCGTTCAGGACCTGCGTAACAAGGCCAACAAGGACCTGAATATTGGCCACATTTCGATTGACTCACCGGTGTACTTCTCACTGACAGAGCTGTATGACTATTTCGAAGAGGCAAACAAGGCGACCACTCACTTTGGCAAGGAGAAAGGCGTGCTGGCCGGGCTGTTTGACCAGTTTATGATGCGCCTGCAGAGTCGCATGAACGACAGCCGCTATGACTTCCTGCTAAACCCGAAGCACCGCACTGATTCAAGCACGCTGTCAGGACTGCTGCGTGACTTTGTCGGCCTTGGTGAACCCAGGGCACAGATCACCATTATTGACCTGAGTAGCGTACCGTTTGATGTGCGCCCGGTCGTTACTGCACAGGTCGGACGGCTGGCATTCGAGTTCAATTACTGGAATCCGAAGTTCAAGGAATTTCCGTTACTGCTGGTGTGCGAAGAGGCACACGCCTACATCCCGCGCGAAGGCAATGCGCAATTCGAAGGCACTCGTCGCTCGATGCAGCGAATTGCCAAGGAAGGTCGTAAATACGGAGTGGGGCTGGCCGTAGTAACGCAGCGGCCACATGAACTTTCCGAGACCGTGCTGGCACAGTGCAGCACCTTTATCTGCCTGCGACTCACCAACCCTGACGATCAGGACTATGTACGCGACCTGGTTCCGGAAGCGGAACGTGACTTCATCGATATCCTGTCATCTCTCAGCCAGGGCGAGGCCATGATCATGGGACTGGCGGTGCCATTGCCGACACGTGTGCAGCTGTACGCTCCCGATCCGCCGCCCAACAGCTCCAGCGTCGACTTCTTCCGCCACTGGGTAACCGGACCCGCCGACCTGGATATTGATGACATCGTTAATCGCTGGCGTCGCCAGGATCGTCTGCACCGTTAATAAAATACCGGCCCGGTATCCGCGGATGCCGGGCCATATTAACGCCCTGGACAACAATCTTCATAACAACGATAGCGGATAAAGCAGACATCGCGACCCGCAGACCATGCAAGCAGCAGAAGGCAAGCTGACTAGCCGGCCTGTTCCTCTTCAATCAATTCATCATAGCCAAGCAGGTGCAATACCTGTTCCCTGGCTGCCATGCCGTCTTCGTAGCCAAGCTCCATCAGCTCTTTGCAGTAAGGCGCATCAAACATCAGGTAACTCATTAACGGCCGACCTTCACGCGTCAACGCACCAATCCCCTTGAGCAAGACGCGTACCGAGCGCGGAAAGTTATCGACATAACGCGCGACAATTTCACGAATATCAAGGCTTGGAGAAATGACCAGGTAGTCGATCTGGCGCAGGGAGCTGTCTTTGTAGGTCACATGCTTGTCTTTTGTTTCTGTAATGGTGTGGTTTACGCGTCGCATGCGCTCGATATCTGCATCCAGGCTGTCCATAAACAGGGTGTCGAAGATGTAGCCCGAGATCTGTCCGAATGTCGGAAACGGCGTTTTTCGATCAGCTTCATCCGGTGTATCCGGCTTCGGATTCCGAACGCCAATAATTAACAGACGGTTCGCACCCAGGTGTAATGCAGGACTCAGCGGCGCAGTCTGGCGCATTGAACCGTCACCGAAATATTCATTACGCAACTTGACCGCAGGAAACAGCACCGGAATCGCTGAAGACGCCATCAGGTGATTCAACGTCAACTCGGTTGGCTGGCCAATACGGCGTGTACGCTTCCACGGCTTCAGCTGTTCCTTGCCCTGGTAATAGGTAACCGACAGTCCGCTGGTATAGCCCGATGCCGTTATGGAAACGGCATCCAGGTCACCGGAGTCGATCGCCTGCTGAATGCGCGCAAAACGAATATGACTTTCAAGCAGGCCGCGCAACGGCGAGTTATCCAGAATCGAGCGTGGTTGCCCCTTGCCAAGACCGCCCAGCAGAAAGGTGGTTGCCCAGCGAAATCCGCTTTTTATCGCGGTCCAGGGGTCCGTTTTGAATACCTTGCCGACATGAAAATTTGCCCAGATGCCGTAAAGCCTGTCTACACCCTCTCTAAAGCGATTTGCGCTGCTTGCCAGCAGCACCGCGTTAAGCGCACCCGAGGAGGTACCACAAATCACCGGAAAAGGGTTTGGTGCGTCCTCAGGCAACATATCGCCAATCGCTTTCAGCACACCTGCCTGGTAGGCATTACGTGCCCCGCCTCCCGGCAGTATCAGACCAGTGACCGGTTTTTCTTTTTTCTTTTTGAAAGACAGCCAGTACATCTTGCGAGTCACCGTTGCAGTAAGAAGACAAAAACAGGAACCTGAACAGACATAACTCAGGCTCTCCTCATGATATCGGCCGGGCAG
>Ga0224504_10000590_pt1 | contig 16168 bp, 14 predicted proteins | sample SF_Oct11_sed_USG_3_FD_170160 | JGI IMG/M metagenome (GOLD analysis project Ga0224504, IMG submission 170160) | Sediment microbial communities from San Francisco Bay, California, United States - SF_Oct11_sed_USGS_24 | ecosystem: Environmental > Aquatic > Marine > Sediment | place: USA... | reverse complement strand
GCGTCATGTTCGACCTGACAGAAGCGGTCAAAAAGCGTTTCGACAAGGAAGGAATAACATTCCCGTTCCCGCAGCAGGATGTTCACGTCCACACCGTCAAGGACTAATGTGTTCAAGCCCAAGCCAGGAGACTCCAGGCCGGTCAGCTTCGCCGTGGTGCTTGAGTTCGCCTCAATCGTTATTGGCGTTCTGCTTGCGCTGGGACTCAGTGAGTGGGCAGAGGACCGAGAGAACCGGGATCTTGCCGAAACTGCGCTGGCCAACATTCATCACGAGATTGGCGCCAATCAGCAGCTATTGCAGCTGATCCATGACAATAACGTCACGACGATCGAGATGATCACCAATGGCGACGTGGACACAGAGGATCGCAACATTATTCCCGGGCTGCAGCTTCAGGAGACGGCGTGGGAAGCATTTCTCGCGACAGGACTGTCAGCATACGTCGACTACGGCGAACTGCTGGCTTTGTCCGAGCTTTACGGCATGCAGCGAATCTACAAGCAGACTGGGCAACAACTAAGCCAATCGGTGATGAATGCCACTGCGTATTCGGTGGCGTTAGGCACTCCGATCGACGAGACCCATTTCCGAAGTCAGTTTGTTGTGTACTTTAAGCTGTTGACGACGGTCGAGGTGCAGCTTCTCGACGCGTACGCAAGTGCATCCAGGGAGACCTAGCTCGCCTCTCCAATAGAGTAAGACACAATTTTGTTCGAAGGGTATCTGACTAGTCAGTTACGTCCGGCTCAACGAAACACCATTTCAACTTCGGGATGCGCTTCTTGAGATTGCGCTCCAGGTCGTTGATGTGTTCGACAGCCTCATTGATCGTAAGATTCGAATTCATCTTGATCTTCACTGCGAGCATCGTGTCAGGCCCAAACTGGATAGTAATCGTTTTGAAGACTTCCTCGATGTCGGGGTTTTCGAGGAGAATCGCCTCGATAGCATCCTGTATTTCGGGATCAGCCGAGCGCCCTACAAGGAGTGAGCGCACTCGCCAGCCAATAAACGCCGAAATCACGAGCAAAACAACACCAATGCAGATCGAACCCATCGCGTCATAAACCGGGTTACCTGTATAGAGCGCGAGACCGAGGAAGGCCAGCGCAAGCATCAGGCCGAGTTGGGCGCCAACATCTTCGCCAAGAACGACAACGAGTTCCGAGTTTCGTGTGTGCTTCAACCAGTCACCGAATGGCCTGTCGCCCTTCACTTTGCGGATCTCGCGAATTGCGCCAAATAGCGAACCGCCCTCCAGCAGGATGGCGAACAGGAGAACCAGGATTGCGACCCAGACATGCGACAGCGGCTCGGGGTGGAGCAACTTATGGTAGCCCTCATAAATGGAGAACAGCCCGCCCATGCTGAAGAGCAGAATCGCGACAATGAAACTCCAGAAATAGCTGAGTTTGCCGTAGCCGAGCGGATGCTCCTCGTCGGGTGGGCGCTGTGACTGTTTCAGGCCCAGATAGAGAAGCACCTGGTTTCCCGTATCCGCATACGAGTGAATCGCCTCTGCGAGCATGCTGCCGGAGCCCGTAAGGACGGCGGCCCAGGTCTTGGCCACAGCAATGCCGAAGTTAGCGATAAAAGCGTAGAGAATTGCGCGGACCGTGGAGTCCTGTGAAGTTCCAACCATTTCAGAGCCGTGTAAACCGATTTCGTTATGGTGCGTTATCAGCATAATGCTCATGCGCAAACTCACTTGTCTACTTCTAATGGCTGCGCTCGCCGGATGTGCGGCGCATCCCGATCCTATTGTCGACACCAAGGGCGTTGACGCTGAGAGGCTCGCGCAGGATTGGGAAGAATGCGAGGCCTACACAGAGCAGATCCAGATAAGTCAGGGCGTTGCGAAAGGCAGTGCCGTGGGCGCTGCTGTTGGTGCGGCCGCCGGCGCCATTCACGGAGATACCGGCGAAGGTGCGGCCACCGGTGCGCTCCTGGGCGGCACCGGTTCAGGCCTGCAGGCCGACCGCGATAAGCAAAGAGTATTCAAGCGCTGCCTGCGCGGGCGTGGCTACCGGGTTCTTAATTAATCTGGTACTGTACAGATATACAGTATCTGGAGAACCAATGACAGCGCGTGCTCACAAAGGCCGCGGCGCGACCTCGGCGCCCGCCGGCCGCTTCGAACAACGTCCCGTGGACCTCGATGCTGACGTCGCACATGAGAAGGCGCAGCAGGTGCCCGAGACGGTCGTGCGAGCAATGCCGGCCAGCCGCATTATCAGCACCAACAACTCCCCCGACATCCCGTTCGACCAGTCGATCAACCCCTACCAGGGCTGCGAACACGGTTGCGTGTATTGTTACGCGCGGCCCAGCCACAGTTATCTCGATCTCTCTCCCGGGCTCGATTTCGAAACCAAAGTGTTCTACAAACCGAATGCTGCCGCCCTGCTGCTCACCGAATGGGAGAAACAAAACTATCAGTGCAGGCCGATAACTATTGGCGCCAATACCGATCCGTACCAACCCGCCGAAAAGCGGCTCGAGATTACGCGGCAGTTGCTCGAACAGTTTCTGGAGTACCGGCACCCGGTAAACATTATTACGAAGAGCAGCCTGATCACACGGGATATCGACCTGCTGGCTGAACTGGCTGCGCGCAATCTCTGTTCTGTCGCCATCAGTGTGCCGACCATGGACGATAATCTTAAACGAGTGATGGAACCGCGAGTGCCATCAGCGAGCGCCAGGCTAAATGCGATATCCCGGCTGGCCGAATACGGCATCCCAACCAGCGTGCTTATCGCACCGGTCATACCAGCCATCAACGACCATGAGATCGAGTCGATACTGGCAGCTGTCGCCGGCGCCGGCGCCCACCAGGCAAGCTATATTTTCCTGCGCCTGCCACATGAGCTGCTCGACATATTTACAGAGTGGCTCGGCACGCACTTCCCCGACCGCAAGGATCGCGTCATGAGCCTGGTAAAGCAGGCCAGCGGGGGGCGTGCGTATGACGCACGGTTCGGGGTTCGTCAGACCGGCCGCGGAGCGTATGCGGAGATGCTCGCGAGCCGCTTCCGGACGGCCAGCCGCAAGCTTGGCCTGGAGCCAGATTCCTACCAGCACACACTTGATCGCGAGCAATTTTTTAAGCCTGGCGTCCAGCAAATGGGGCTCGATTTCTGAGGTCATACAGCGGCTACCTTCGGGCTCTGGCAGTCGGTATAGTGGACTTCAAGGCGCGTCGATAGAGAACTAGTGAGACAGAAGCGTGTCTCAAGGAGACTCAAACCGCGCCGCAGAACGCTGTCAGGAGACCCGACCCAGCGAATGAGAAACATCACCGATCCAAGCCTCGCAGTATTGCTTTTTCTTCTAGCGATGACCGCCAACGGTCAGGAGCCGCAAGACGCGGAGGATCTTGCGAACCCGCTTGACCAAACCGTACCGGTTGCGGAAGAAGATTTGGCCGCAGAGACCATGGACGCGCGCGAGCAGCCAATCAGCGAAAACGAAATGCTGCGTGAATTTGCGCGATTCCGGCAGCTGCTGGAAGAGGGTAATTTCGACGAAGCTGATATTTCGGCCAAACGCGTGGTCGAGATGACCATCAAGGTCCATGGACCGCAATCGTACGAGGCCGCCAAGGCACTCAACAACCTTGCGATCGTGCAACACAACAATGCGCAGTATGCGGCTGCTATCCAAAATTTCACATCGTCTATCGAGATTCTCGAGAACGTCAGAGACCGGCTCAATGAGGAGCTTGTCAATCCGCTCAGGGGACTTGGCGCTGCGCAACTCGGGAATGGCCGGCCGGACCTCGCCGCCGCCTCGTTTGGTCGCGCAACCCATATCACTCATGTTAATGAAGGCCCGCACAATATCGAGCAGGTCGAGATCCTCGAGTCACTGGCCGAAGCCCGTGTGCGCCTTGGCGACCTTGAGGGCGCACGCGACACACTGGACAGAATTTACGCCCTCAACGTGCGTTTCTTCGAGGACAATGCAATGGGATTGCTGCCCTCTCTGATACGGCGTGCCGAGTGGCAGCACCGCGCCGGGTACTACAACGATGAACGCGCCACCTACCGACGGGCGATTCGCATTATCGAAATGTCGGCAGACAAGACTGATCCGCGACTCATAGGACCGCTTATCTCGCTCGGCCATTCCTATTACTATTATGAGCCGGTCAGTGACGGCATGCGGGCCTCGTTTGCCTCAAGCGGCGAAGCCTATTTCAAACGTGCCTCACGCATTGCAGAGGCCACCGAAGACTATCCATGGCTCGATCTCGCGAAAACCAGACTCGCACTGGCCGATTTTTATATCTCCAGCGAGACGCATAACAGGGCACGCAAGCTCTATCGGCAAGTATGGAACGACCTGTCGCTTGATGAAGACCGCATGAACATGCGTCGGGAGCTGCTTGAACGACCGATCCCGATTAACGAGAGTGCTCTGCCTGGTTACACAAGTGGCAGCGCTGAGCGTAAGCCCGCGGGCGGTTTCCGCACCGGAACGATCAAGGTCGATTACACAGTCTCTGCGCGCGGCCGCGTCAACAACATCCGAACAGTCGCCACGCCGGTCGAATTCACTGACATGCAGCGTATGGTGCACCGCGAGGTACGCCAGCGCCTCTACAGGCCCATGCTCATCGATGGCGTGCCCGCAGAATCTGCCAACCAGGTATTAACGCACGATTTTTTCTATGCAGACTCGGAACTCGCAGAGATGAGGAACGAGAAAGCTGACCTCGAACAAGAAAAGGCCAAAAAACCATGAACCATTTTGTGAACGGCAGGACCCTTAAGGAGCCGTTTCCCGAGCAGATGCAAAGAGCCGTGTTCGGTCTCGGTTGCTTCTGGGGCGCCGAACGTCTTTTTTGGGAGACCGATGGCGTGTACACCACCGCGGTTGGCTACGCCGGTGGTAAAGCGCCTGATCCGACCTACCATGAGGTCTGCACCGGGAACACCGGCCACGCTGAAGTCGTGCTCGTAGTCTTCGACCCAGCGATAGTCTCCTTCGATGATCTCCTCAGGATCTTCTGGGAAAGCCATGACCCCACACAAGGCATGCGCCAGGGTAACGATGTCGGCACACAGTATCGCTCGACGATCTACACTCTGAATGCTGGACAACAGACCGCAGCGCGTCAGTCGCAGGAAACATACCAGGCCGAATTGAGGGCAGCAAAGCTCGGCGCCATCACCACTGAAATTGTACCGCTCGATACTTTTTACTACGCCGAGGACTATCACCAGCAGTACCTGGCCAAGAATCCGGGCGGCTACTGCGGCATCGGAGGTACGGGCGTGAGTTGCCCGGCCGGCCTCGACCTCGATCAGAAGTCTGCGTAGCATATCCCTCGAACCCAAACAGGACCCATTCCGTGGCCGCCAAGACAAAGAAACAACCCAAGCCTCGCAAACCCAGTCGCAAGCAGGCCGAAGATGCCATACGCACATTGTTGCTATGGGCCGGCGAAGATACGCGCCGCGAAGGCCTGATCGATACTCCCAAGCGAGTTGCACGCGCTTACGAAGACTGGTTTAGCGGTTATGCGGTCAATCCCTATGAATTCCTGGAACGCACGTTCGAGGAAGTGGAAGGCTATGACGAGATGGTCGTTCTACGGGACATAACGTTTGAGTCACACTGCGAACACCACATGGCACCGATCATCGGCAAGGCGCACGTAGGCTACCTGCCAAGAAGCAAGGTGGTTGGCATCAGTAAACTGGCCCGCGTCGTGGAAGCCTATGCCCGTCGCTTCCAGGTCCAGGAAAAAATGACGGCACAGATCGCAAACTGCATTCAGGAAGTTCTGCAGCCGAAAGGCGTTGCCGTCGTGGTGGAGGCGAAGCATCAATGCATGACGACGCGTGGCGTCCATAAGCCCGGCGTCTCCATGGTCACCAGCCAGATGGTCGGCGGCTTCCGGACAGATGCCCGCACTCGCGCCGAGTTTCTGCAAATGATCGACGCGGCGCGTTAACCCGGGCTGCGGATGAAGAGGCTCCTGAAGATCGTCGGAGCAACCCTCCTCCTTGCGTTTCTCTATTTCTCCTTCTGGCCGGTTTCGATTGCTCCGGTCGCATGGCATGCGCCTGAAAGCCAGGGGCTTGTCGACCCCTACGCGCCGAACGACTTGCTGCAGACAGCAACCGCCATTGATCTGGGACATCACGAGGGTCCGGAGGATGCAACGCTGGGCTACGACAACTCGGTATACGTGACGACATCCGGCGGTCGCGTGCTGCGCATTCGCAACCGAAAGGTCGAGGAGTTTGCTGTCACGAACGGTCGCCCGCTGGGGATCGAGGTGGCGAGAGACGGAAGCCTGTTTGTCGCCAACGCCTATGCGGGACTGCAACGCGTCGCAGCAGACGGTAGCGTCAGCAACTTGCTTGAGAGTGTGGATGGCTCAACGCCGATCTACCCGAACAACCTGGCGCTGGCTGACGATGGCAAGATCTACTTTACGGAAGCAAGCAGCAAGTTCGGTGCCTATGAATACCGGGGCACCTACAACGCATCATTGCTCGACATCATGGAGCACGGAGGCCATGGCGGCGTCTTCGAATTCGATCCCGAGACGCGCACGGCGAGAATACTGCTTGATGACCTGAACTATGCGAATGGCATTGCGATCAGCGATGACAACCAGTTCCTTGTCATCGCCGAAACGAGTAACTACCGGGTACTCCGCCACTGGCTTGCCGGCCCGCGTCAAGGTGAGACCGACGTGCTGCTCGAGAACCTGCCCGGCTTTCCGGATAACATCAAGACGGGACGCAGTGGCCGCTTTTGGCTGGGACTTGCGGCGCCGCGCAACGCGCTGCTCGACCGCCTCGCTGACAAACCCTGGCTACGCAAGGTCGTGCAGCGACTCCCTGCCGCAGTCAGGCCACGAGCGGTCCCATCGTCGCATGTGATCGCCTTTAACGGCGATGGTGACATCCTGATGAACATGCAGGACCCGGACGCACGCTTCCCGACTCTAACCGGCGTGCTGGAAACGCAGCGATCGCTCTACCTGACGACTCTGTTCGGTCACGAACTTCCGGTCATCGCGAAGAGCGATCTCTGACTCTATTCCAGACCAAGCTCGTCGACGCCTTGCTGAAAAACAATATCGACAGGAATCGATGCATTTGTCAGGCGGTCGAGATCCGCCTGCAGCTGCGGCGTAATGATGCCCTTCGTTTCAGTGAGTTCTTTCGCACCCTCATAATCTCCATCACCCTGCAGGGTCAGCAGCAGCCGTGACAGGTTTGCGATCGCGCCTTTCATGCCCTCGAATTCAACGCTGTAGCGACCCGTCTCGGCATCACGAACAAAAGCGCCCTCGTCCAGGAAGAAATTGAAACCCACCATGTTGGCCTTGCCGTGCGCGCTGGCGGCGCCAAAACGAATCGAGCGGAAGATACCGGCCATGAAGGTAACGTAGAAATCGCGCAGATCGGAATCCCCGAGCTCGCCCGCTTTGTGCAACTCGGTGATCATGTAAAGGCCGAGTATGTCTGCCTTACCCTCTTCCATGCTGGACGCGAGATCGAGCATGGCTTTTTGCACGGTGTTCGAGCCATCGATCGTGTTCTTGATACCCAGGCCATGGGCCACTTCATGAAACATGGTGTTGGAGAAAAAAGCATCGAACGTAATGTGTTCGCGCTGTGTCTGGTCGACCAGCACGTCAGCAATCGGTTCCAGGATCTTTTCGTACTTTGCGCGCATCGCGTTCTTTAGCTGCAGGCGGCGTGAACCTTTCTCAAGCTGGACCTGCTCATCGTTCGGCAGATTGATAGCTATCGTCTTGCCGCCGGAATTGCTGCGGCCAGCGTAGTACACAACGTCATAAGCGTTCAGATCAGCATCCGTGCCCGGCGATTCCTGCTTATACGCCTCCGGTACGGGGAGTCCGTCCTGGAGTTGCGGCAGGAATGCCGCGAAGCGGCTCAGCCTGTCGCTCCATTCCAGGTCTTTGATCAGCACATAGGCTTCGTAGGCCGAACGGTAGCCGTACAGGCGATCAAGATAGGTCTCGATGGGTCCGATAACGACATCGATCTGGTTATCCTTGACGTCCATCCAGTAGCTGTCGCTCAGCTGGAAGTCGTCGCTGATCAATGCGGCGGCGCGCAGCTTCAGATAGTTGGCAAAATCCGGGCTCTCTGCGAGCCTGGCTGCCTCGCGCAGCAAGGTAGCTGCCGCCTTGGGTTCGGCTTCGTACTCGACGTGGTATGGCACCAGCACCAAGTTTCCCTCGCGATCGCGACGCACGAATGAGTAGAGACCCTCCTTGCCCGGCAGGTACGCAGCCTCGAACTCCTCTTTACTCATATCCTCTGGATAGAACTGCGCGCCCAGTGGCTTGGGGCCGTAGCCATCCATGAAGGACTTGTCACCGTCGAGAGCATCCCAGGGCCCGTAGTTCATCTCGGCGAAACGCCGTGTCCTGACGTCGGCAATGGAGTCGAGCCAGGCTTCGTAGTCGTCGCCAAAAGACTGCCGCCAGAACAAATCATCCATTATCTGGGCGGCATCGATCAGCAACGCCACCATTTGTCTCTGCTCGTCACTCAGGTGACCGAGGTCGGCCGTCAATGTGAAATCGGCATAAATTTCCGGACGCGGCTCGACCGTTTCCAGCGCAGATACGGTGACCTCCGGTGGCGCTTCTTCGCCACAGGAAACTGCGAGGAAAGACAGAACCAAGATGCCCAGTGGGCGAGTGTATCGGCGAGTGTTCACGAGTTCTCCCTGGAACAGGATTGATCGCGGAATTGTCTCACACCTGCGACTCAGAGATCGACGAGCTCCACGTCTTTGTAACTGAGATCATGACCGAGAAACTGGCCGCCCACACGAGCGAAGCGGGTGGCACCATCCGTCGCCAGCAGGCGCAGTTGGCCGGGCTGATCACTGTCACGCATCAGGCCATTCTCAATTAGTGCGTCACACACCGCCGCGGCCGCAGTGCTCGCCGAGTCAACGATCGTGACCCCCGCATCTGCGACACCCTGGATCGTATCCTTGAGCAATGGGAAGTGCGTGCAGCCAAGGATGATGGTGTCGGGATCATGACCATCGGCTTCATCCAGGTAACGCCGCACAATCCTTCGGGCGATATCGCCGTCGCTCCAGCCTTCCTCAGCCAGCGATACCAGCATTTCACAGGCTTTCTCACGGACGACCGCCTGCGGATCAAGGGCTGTAATCGCCCTACTGTAAGCTCCCAGGCGCGCGGTCGCCTCTGTCGCCAGCACGAGGTGCCTGCCGCCCGGATGCGCTGCAGCAGCGGCCGTCGCGCCCGGCTCAACCACGCCGACGACAGGGAGAGGGGCCATCGCCTCTCTCAAGGAATCGAGTGCCACGGCGGATGCTGTGTTGCAGGCGACAACGAGTAGCTTGATGCCCTGCTCCTGCAGCTTGGCCGCCGCCTGGATCGCATATCGCTCGATCGATACCGGGCTCTTGGTGCCATAAGGCAGGCGCGCCGTATCACCGAGATAGATCAGGTTCTCGTTGGGAAGCGCTTCCTGAATAGCCTTGAGCACCGTCAACCCACCGACGCCGGAGTCGAACACGCCAATCGGCAAGTCACTTTGTTTGTCATCCTTCATGCGTGCATTGTGCCGAAGGATGCTCAACTGTGGAATAATCCAGCCCGAATCTTTGGACGATCAGGAACTTAAAGTGCAAAAAGTCCTTTATGGCGTAGTCGGCTCGGTCATCCTCCTTGTGCTAATCGGATTTGCGTTGCCGCGCGTTCACAGCGTGGAGGTGCGTACCGAGATTGTCGCGCAGCAGGCGACAGTTTTTGCGCTCGTCAATGATTTCCGCCGCTTCACCTTGTGGGCGCCCTGGACCGACATAGATCCCAATGCCCGCTTCATCTATTCCGGCAACAACCGGGGTGCAGGCGCAACCGTAACGTGGGACGGGGCTATTCTCGGCAGCGGCACCCAGACCATCATGGAAAGCCGGCCATTTGAGTACGTTGGCATCGTGATGAGTCCCGGAGAGCCCGGCGAGGCGAGATCCTGGTTCCGGCTTGAGCCTGGCGTCGGCACGACTTTCGTTTATTGGGGTTTCGAGGCCGACTACGGCCTGAACATTGTGGGGCGCTACTTCGCCTCGATGCTCGGCGGCGTGGTCGCTCGCGACTACGAAGCGGGCCTCGCCAATCTCAAGGAACTTGCGGAAACCCTCCCGATAGCCGATTTCAGCGATATCGAGATCGAACACCTGATAATCGAGCCCATGGACATCGCGTATCTGCGGACAACCTCGCGTCCCGATCCCGCCGCGGTCTCGGAAGCGATGGGCAAGTCATACTTCCAGATCCTGAACTTCATCGACGCACACAACCTGCGGGATGCCGGTGCACCCCTTGCTATTACGCGCACGTTCAGCGGCTCGGCGCTTGTATTTGACTCGGCTATACCGGTCCGCGGTGTATCCGATGAGACCCCGACGGAAGACGGCGGGGTGAAGCTGGGCTCGACCTATGGCGGACCCGTCATTCGGGTGCGGCACACGGGATCCTACAGGGATCTGGCCGGCACGCATCGCAAAATTACCGCCTACCTGGCCGCATTGGGAATTGAGCGTAATGGTGATCCGTGGGAATCGTATGTGAGTGATCCGGGCAAGACGCCGGAAAAGGACCTGCTAACGTACGTTTACTACCCGATCAGACAGACTTGATGAGAAATGGGGGGACGCGTGTTTCGTCGCCTTCGTTGAGCGGCAAACTCGTCTGCAGATCGTCGCGCTGGCGCGCAATCTCACCATAGAGGGTCACAATCCGGCCCGCTATCTCACTGGCCTCATCGAGCGACATCTTTCTCACTGACGCACAGATGGGGCCTTCGCCGTTAAGCGGTCTAACACGGTGCATGTCGTGTCTCAGATCGGCAAATGACTGCTTCATCGCGATCGGTAGCTCGTCCTCGTGAATAGCGACGAGATTATCCTCAAAGGCTTTTATAAGTCTTTGTTTAATATGACCATGCCCAGCGAGCACGGTAAGCGCCGCGTGAAAGCGATCGAGGTGGTCTGTCATTGCCACTCCAGCGTCTGATTATATTATTGTGTACGCTTTTCTTCTTGCTTGGAGTCAACTACTTCCTGTAGTTCGCGGCCCCCTGCAGAGCCATGCAAGTCCTTGTGTACTCCTGATCTTTCAGAACCTTGCGTAAGGTTCTTATAGCAGAGTTGCTAAAGAACGCGCAAGTATCCTTTTGTAGCGAGTAGAATAGGGTTCTGGAGACTGCACATGCGGCAGCGCTATCAAACAATTCCGCTCCTGTTCATGAGTGCCCTTGCCGTCGGCTCCACCGTGGCCGACGAAAAGCTGCCCGACCTGGCGGATCTGGAGGCACAGGGCGCCATCGTCGGGAACATTGTGCTGAGACGCGATAATGTCTTCGACCTCTCGGATCCCGCGGAGAACAATTGGGTCTTTCGGCTCGCAAATCGTCTGCATATCGTCACTCGGGAAGGCACCATCCGAAAGCAGTTGCTCCTGAAAAGTGGCGATTCCGTCTCGAAACGGCTTACAGAAGAGACCGCACGAATTCTGCGGCAGAACAGTTATCTGCATGACGCCACTATCCGGCCAATCCGGGTCGACACTGGTGTGGTGGACCTGGAAGTAACGACGCGTGACCTTTGGTCGTTGGGCCCGGATATCTCGATTGCACGCAGCGGCGGCGAAAACCGCACGCGCATCGGTCTCGAGGAATCGAATTTGCTGGGCCGTGGCCAGCGCCTGCAGTTTGTGCGCGATGAGGACGTCGACCGGACCTCAACCGGCGTCGAGTTTTCGGACCGGCACCTGGGGCGCAGCTGGGTCTCCTTGTCTCTCGGTTATGCCGATAACTCGGACGGTGATTCCCACGTGATATCCATCGTCCGGCCCTTCTACGCGCTCGATACGCGTTGGAGCGCAGGCGGTTATTCCTACCGGAACGATCGCGAAGAATCACTCTATGCCCTTGGAGAGCCTGCCGCTGAGTACCGCCACGAGCGAGCCTACGATTCCTTGTTCGGGGGCTGGTCGAAAGGCCTCCGGAATGGGCGCGCCCGCCGGTGGACAGTCGGTGTTGTCCACGACGACAACCGCTTCTCTACGGTGAGCATTCCAGAATTGCCACAGACGGTCCCGCAGGATCGCAAGCTCGTCTATCCATTTATCGGCCTCGAAGTCGTCGAGGACCGCTTCGAGACGTCCAGCAATCACGATCAGATCGCCAGGACCGAAGACTTCCTTATGGGCGAACGGATGGCCGCGTCCCTGGGCTGGGCGGATACGTCGTTTGGATCGGACCGCGAGGCCCTCATCTACACGGCGAGCGCCAGCCGCGGAATGGGCAAGCTGAACGAAGACGCGCTGTTTCTGACTGCCAGCGCCAGCGGTCGTATCGAGTCGGGCGATACGGTGAACGCCCTGTTCTCCCTGAGTGCCCGCTGGTACAAAACCCAGTCGGACAAGCGCTTGCTGTATGCCTTGCTTAGCGGCACCTCGGGTCACGCGCTTGATCTGGATAACCTGGTGGAACTGGGTGGAGATACGGGGATGCGCGGCTACCCCCTTCGTTACCAGACCGGCAACTCAAAGCTACTGTTTTCTATCGAGCAGCGGTATTTCACGGACTGGTACCTGTGGCGCATTGTCCGGGTGGGCGGCGCCATTTTCGCAGATGCTGGGCGCGTCTGGGGAACAAATCCAGTGGGTGAACCGAACCAGGGCTGGCTGTCGGATGTCGGCTTCGGCTTGCGCTTCGCGCTGACACGCAGCTCGTCACGGAAAGTCATACATGTCGACCTCGCGTTTCCGCTCGGCGGTGACTCCAGCATTGATAGCGTGCAGCTCCTGCTCGAATCCCGCGCCAGCTTCTAGAGACTGATCTCGATCTTCCAGTGGTCCTCGCCCATATCGCGGTCGGCCGTGTACTTCGCATCAACCTGGCCGATTTGCCAGCTGGTCGCGAGCGTTTCGTTCATCAAGTAGTCGCGATGCACTTCCAGCGCTTTCTCGACGGCCGGTGAGCCTGACACGCCCAGTGTGATGCGGTCGGAAACTTCGAGGCCCGCCTGTTTGCGAGCGTCCTGCACCGAGCGCACAACCTCGCGAGCGAGACCTTCGGCGACGAGCTCGTCCGTGAGCGCCGTATCGAGCGCCGTCAGATAACCGGAATCGGCTTCGCAGGAATACCCCTCGGCGGAATGCGTTTCGATCAGGACATCATCGCCTTCCAGTGGAATAACCTGACCGGCAACTTCGATCTCAAATGCCTCACCACTTGCCGCGGCGCTGGCAATCGCTGCTCCGTCGGCACTGAGCAGAGCCTGCTTGATCTGCGGGACAAGCCTGCCGTACTGCTTGCCCAGCTTGGGCAAGTTCGGCTTGATGTTGTAGCTAACGAGCCCTGCGTCACGCGCGATGAACTCCACTGCCTTGACATTGAGCTCCTCGAGAATCTGGTCCTTGTGGCTCTCCAGCGCTTTTAATGCCGCATCGTTCGGCGCCCGGACCAGCAGTCGCGAGATTGGCTGACGCGTACGCACACCCGAATGACTGCGCGCTGCGCGGCCAAGTCCGACAACTTTCTGCACCACATCGGTATCGTGCAGTAGCGCGTCGTTTTGCCAGGACGGCTCCGCCTCGGGCCAGTTCCCCATGTGCACCGACGGCAACGCATCCTTGTCCACCGATCGCACAAGATTCTGGTAGACGTTTTCGGCCAGAAACGGCACGAATGGCGCCATCAGTTCGTGCGCCCCTTTGAGGCACTCATAGAGTGTCAGATAGGCAGCCTGCTTATCGGCTGGATCCGTCGACTTCCAGAAACGACGGCGATTGCGGCGGACGTACCAGTTACTGAGCTGGTCAACGAAGGACTCGAGGGCCTCGCCTGCCGTTTTGGCGTCGAAATGATCCAGCGACTCCGTCACTGTCGTAATCGTCTTGTGCAGCAATGCCAGCGCCCAACGATCAATCTCGGGGCGATCCTCAACGGGAACGTTCTTCGTCAGGTCGATGTCGTCAAGCCGCGCGTAAAGCACAAAAAAGCCGTACGTATTCCAGAAGGTATTGATAAACGAGCTGGCCACGTCAGCGACAATATCGACCGATACACGCTTCGGCGCATCCGGCGCGAGACGTGCGAGGAAGTACCAGCGCAGAGCGTCGGCCCCCACCGTGTCGAACACGTCATAGGGATTGATGATGTTACCCACCGACTTCGACATTTTCTTGCCGTCTTTGTCGACGATCAGGTTCAGGCAGATGCAGTTCTTAAAGGCGACACTGTCCGACACCAGTGTCGAGATTGCGTGCAGCGTGTAGAACCAGCCGCGTGTCTGATCGATGGCCTCACAGATAAAGTCGGCCGGAAAGTGCTTGTCGAATTTATCCTGATTCTCGAATGGATAGTGCCATTGTGCATAGGACATGGCACCCGAATCGAACCAGCAATCGATCACTTCCGGTACACGGCGCCAGGTCTTGCCGTCCAACTCGAAAGTAACGTCGTCCACAGCCGGCCGGTGCAGATCGAGCTCACTGAGCTCCCGGCCCGTCAGCTCTTCGAGTTGGGCAACCGAGCCAACGCACTTGAAGCCATCCTCACCATCGGTCCAGACCGGTAGTGGTGTACCCCAGAAGCGTTCGCGTGATAGCGCCCAGTCAACGTTGTTCTCCAGCCATTTGCCGAAACGGCCGTCCTTGATGTGCTCAGGCACCCAGTTGATCGTCTGGTTGAGCTCGGCCATACGCTCACGGAATTTCGACGTGCGAATGTACCAGGCGTTCTTTGCGTAATAGAGAATCGGATCGCCCGTGCGCCAGCCAAACGGGTAGTTATGCTTGTAGCGTTCCGCACGAAACATCATGCCGCGATCCTTCAGGATGCGGATCAGTGGCTTGTCGGCATCCTTGAAGAAGAGGCCCTTGACCGGCTCTACGTCATCAATGAAATGGCCGTCGAGGCCAACACCATGCACGACCGGCAGGTTGTGGGCCTGCCCCAGGGCAAGATCGTCCACACCGTAGGCGGGCGCGGTATGCACAATACCGGTGCCGTCTTCCGTGCTCACAAAATCGGCCGACAGCACCGCAAAGGCGTTTTCGGCATCGACGTCGATGTAATCGAATAACTGCTCGTAGCGCATGCCAACGAGATCCACGCCTTTGACGGTCTTCACGACCGCGTGCTCAACATCGCGGAACACAGCCTCGCGCAGCGCCTCCGCGACGATCAGTGTCTGGCCCTCCGACTCGCAGTAGCTGTAGTCAATATCGTCGCCGACCGCGAGTGCCAGGTTTGATGGCAACGTCCAGGGCGTCGTTGTCCAGACCAGGAAATAGGTATCGTCCTCACCCGCCAGTTTGAATCGAACCGTGATCGACGGATCCTCGACTTCCTTGTACCCAAGCGCGAGTTCGTGCGACGACAGGGTCGCGCCGATCCGTGGGTCATAGGGCACAACCTTGTAACCTTTGTAGATCAGGTCTTTGTCCCAGATCTTTTGCAGCAGGTTCCAGACGGACTCAATGTAAGAGTTGTTGAGCGTGTAATAGGCTTCGTCGAGATTGACCCAGAAACCCATACGCTCGGTCATCTTTTCCCAATCGCCGATATAGGTCATGACCGATTCACGGCACAGCTTCGTGAACTCGGCGATACCGACCTTCTCTTCAATTTCCGACTTGTCGTAGGTGTCAATGCGGCCTTCGTCGCTCAGGCGCTTCTCGACTTCATGTTCTACCGGCAGACCGTGCGTATCCCAGCCGGCTTTGCGCGGCACGTGATAGCCGCGCATGGTCTTGTAGCGCGGGAAGATGTCCTTGAAAGAGCGTGCCAGCACATGGTGGATGCCTGGTTTGCCGTTCGCGGTCGGCGGACCCTCATTGAAACTGAACTGCGGGCCGTCTTTGGTCGCGTCGATGGTCTTCTGGAAAACGTCATGCTCACGCCAGAACTCCAGCACCTCTTCCTCGAGAGCTGGTCCGTTGTAGCGTCCCTGAACTTCTTTAAATGACACACTCATTCCTCTGTATACAAAAACGCCCCGGGAAATCGGTACCAGTTACCCTATTTCACCGAATTAAGGTAACTGGTACCGATTTCCCGGGGCGAAGAATCTCGCGGTACCACCCGGCTTCGCAGCTGGCGCTGCCTCA
>Ga0224504_10000589_pt1 | contig 16181 bp, 14 predicted proteins | sample SF_Oct11_sed_USG_3_FD_170160 | JGI IMG/M metagenome (GOLD analysis project Ga0224504, IMG submission 170160) | Sediment microbial communities from San Francisco Bay, California, United States - SF_Oct11_sed_USGS_24 | ecosystem: Environmental > Aquatic > Marine > Sediment | place: USA... | reverse complement strand
TCGGGATTGAGCCACGACAGCCACGGCCTCGCCGTGGAGCTCGCCTCGGTCCCCGAAGCGATCCGCGGCTTCGGCCACGTCAAGGAGGCCAGCCTGAAGGCCGCCAAGGACCACGAGGCCCAGCTGCTCGAAGCCTTCCGCAACCCGGCCGCGCTCCCCACCGCCGACGCGGCGGAGTGAGGGGGGAGACAGGCTCCGCTCGAACCGCCCGGGCCGGCGCGCCGGTCAATCCTCGCCGACCTTCACCATGCCATGGCCCGAGGGGTCGAACCCCTCCGGAAACACGGTGTTTTCGTCATATTCGGCTTGATCGAGGATCGCCGTCGACAAGTCGGCTCGGGCAAGGTTCGCGCCGCAAATATCCGTTGAACCACCGAGATTATCCGGTCCGAGATTTGCACCCCTCAGATTGGCTCCCTCGAGGTTCGCCTCTTTCAAGTTGGCGCCGCGAAGGTTCGCATCGGAAAGATCAGCGGCCCGCAAGTTCGCTTGAAACAGGATCGCCCAATAGAGGCAGGCGCCGCGAAGGTTCTCGCCTTCGAGAGCCGCCTCGTGGAGAACCTGGCCTTCCAGATCCGCCCCGGCCAACCCGCTACGTCCGGGCCGCACGCGATAGACGCACAGCTCCTCGCCCCACTTGTCCTTGATTATGATCTTATCGGGCATCGGCATGCGTCGGCAGTGTCAGACAGCTTCATGGTATCGGCGGACTTCCGGTTCACCGTACGACCCGAACGCAGTCCGTGCACACCTCTCGTCTGAACCGGGAGGTCCTGGAGGTCCTCCGCCCGGGATTGCGCCACCGGCATCCAGTCAAGAGGATCGTGGTGCGGGCCCGGCAAAGTGTCCCCTGCTAAACGTCGAACTCTTTCGCAGGCAGGGGCTCGAAGAACGCGTCCGTCACGCGGCCCCTTACAAAACCTGGCCGGCGAGGTTCGGCCACCACCGCGGCCGTCAGCCTGGCAACCGGCTTGCCTCATTTCGTGATCACAATGTCCTCGCCGGACATCACTTCGTCCAGCAAGCCAGACAATCGAGCCTTCGCCTGACTGACGCCGACGCACTTGGCCATGGCAGGTCTACCCCTCCAGCCCCAGCGCGCGCTTGTAGAGGTCGAGCAGGTGCTCCTGCTCCTGGCGGTCGTTGGCCTCCATCTTCCGCAGCTTGATCACCTGTCGCATGATCTTGGTGTCGAAGCCGTTGCCCTTGGCCTCGGCGAAGACCTCGCGGATATCGGCCGAAAGCGCCGCCTTCTCCTCCTCCAGGCGCTCGACCCGCTCGATGAAAGACTTCAAACGCTCCGCCGCGATGCCGCCGACGTCCGCCATGGCCGCCATCCCCTCTTCCGTGGTCCGATGAAAACGACTACCCCCGCCGAAGGCGGGCGCGCGAACCTAGCCGAGCCGGGCGGCCCGGCCAAGGGGTTAGTCGAGCCCGAAGCGCGTGTGCGCTTCCTTGTAGGCCGCCTTCTGTGCCTCGCTCGCCTCGGTCTGATACTTCGCCTTGTACTCGGCGTAGGGCATGCCGTAGACGATCTCGCGGGCCCGGTCGTAGTCCAGCTCGAGGCCGCGCTCCTCGGCCGCGGCCTTGTACCACTTGGACAGGCAGTTGCGGCAGAAGCCGGACAGGGTCATGAGGTCGATGTTCTGCACCTCGGGGTGGGCCCGGAAGTGCTCGACCAGGCGGCGGAAGGCGGCGGCCTCCAGCTCGGTGCGGGTCTTGTCGTCGATGTCCATCTCCGGCTCCCCTGTCTCGTTCCGTTTGCGTGCCCTCCATATTGGTCAAGGCCGGCCGCTTGTCCAGGGGGTGGACGAAGGGCCCTAGCGCGCCTCGCCACCGCGATCGCACTCACGGACGCACCGCCCTCGCCCCGGCCCTCCCCCGTCGAGGGGGAGGGAGAGCACGGGTGTTTCCTCGGTTCACGACCCGAGGGATTCACCGGCGGCGGTGCATCGCCAGGCGGTCGATGGCGTCCTTCTGTTCGGCGTCGAGCACGGCGTAGAAGCCCTCGAACGCGGGACGCACCTCGCGCACCGCGTCGAGGCCCGCCTCCAGGAGCACCTCGAAGCGCGCCAGCTTGTCCGGTGCCGTCTCGGGCTTGCCGGCGGTCCTCAACTCGCCGCAGGCCGTATCGATGCGCGCGCTGCCGCTGTCGAGCGCGGTGGTCAACTCGGTCCAGGCCCCGGTCTGCTCCGGCGTGAACTCGACGAAGCTTTCGACGAAGGCGACGAGGTCGGCCAGGCGCTCGTCGCGCCGCTCGCTGCACAGCCTCATCAGCTTGTGTCCCCCGCCATGGCCGTGGCCGTGGCGGCCGAAATGGCGCCCGGGGCCGTCACCCACGGCGGCGAAGGCCGGCCGCGCCGCCTCCCAACTCGGCATCGCCAGGGACAGACCGCCCACAAGGGCGAGGCCCGCGACCGTGGAAACGATAAGCGCTTTCTTGGTGTTCATGTCGGATCTCCTGCTTGGTTCTTGTGTGCATCCTGTTGACCGTGATTCGCGCGCGCGCGCTCAAGCATCCCCACCCGACCTGCGCCCGACGACTGAGACGGCGAGCAGGCGCCCGGCCTTGCGGCGGTGCACCGCGATGTCCTCGAAGCCGGCCGCGGCCATGGCCTGGCGCGCGCGCTCGACCCGCGACAGGCCGCCGCTGGCCCGCGCGAGGTCGAACCTGAGCGGCCGCTCGGCGGCCCGTATGGTCAGCACGAGCCGGCCGCCCGGCCTGAGCACGCGGCGCACCTCCCGCAGGTCGTTCACCGGGCTGGGCCAGAACTGGAAGCAGTTGACCGCATAGGCCTTGTCGAAGCTCTCGTCGGCGTAGGGGATCTCAGACACGCCCCCGCACTTGACCTCGACCCGGCCTTGCCGGATCAGCCGCCGGCACCGCCGGGCCGCCTGGCGCGCCATGACCTCGGAGTGGTCGAGCCCGGCGGCCAAGCCGCGCTCGAGGCGGCGTGCGGCCTGCTTGAGCGTCCTGCCCGGACCGTAGCCGATCTCAAGCACTCGGTCGCCGGCCTGCAGGTCCAGATGGTCGAGCGCCGCCCGGTTCATGGCGTCGTTCTTGAGCGCCATCAGATGGCCCACGAGCCAGCCGACCCGGCCCCGCGGCCGGCCGAACTGATGCAGACCCGCGCTCCCTTGCGCCGACATGGTCATCGCCTCCATGGCCGTTCTCCTATTGACAATAACATTGTCATAATGACATTATGATTGTCAATTGGCTTGTCAAGGCCCCAGTGGCAAGAAAATGGGGACTGTCCCCATTTTTCGGGAGTGCGGTGCATGGCGCGACGGATCGAACGAAGCCCGGCGGGCGAGGCGCTCTACCAGGTCCTGGTCGAGACGGCCGCCGTGTTCTTCCGAATGCGAGCGCTCGGCAAGAGTCAGGGGCTCGTGACCGCCTGGGGCGGCGGGCTCTGGGGCTTCTTGCGCAGCCTCGAGCTGCACGGCCCCGCGACGGTGCCGCAGCTGGCCCGCATGCGCCCGGTGGCCCGTCAGCGCATCCAGCACCTGGCCGACGAGGCGGCCGAGGCCGGCCTGATCGAATACCTCGACAACCCGGCGCACAAGCGCTCGAAGCTCCTTGCGCTGACCCCCGCGGGCGAAGCGGCCTTCGCCGAAATGGACGCCCGCCTGGCCGAGACGGCCGAGCGCTTGACCGAGGGCATCGGCGAGAAGGACCTGCGCACGACGCTGAAGGTGCTGAAGCGCTTGCGGGAGAAGTTCGGAGAGGCGTGAGACGGCCGTGTGCCGCCCTGCCTCACTCCACCCCCACCAGCGTCTCCTCGATCAGGAAGTCGACGACGGCCTTCAGGGCCTCCTGCTTGTCGGCGCCCTCCTCCAGGGCCTCCTCGAAGACCTCGACCTGGCGGTGGGCGCTGGTGCCGCGCTGCACGATCTCGCGCGCGTGCTTGAGCTCGTCCAGGCAATCGAGCGCCAGCGCGTCGACCCGCACCAGCTCGATGATCTCCTCCAGCAGGTCGTTGTAGGGCACGATCTTGCCGAGCCCGAAATCGACCAGGCCCTCGTCGAATCCATAGCGCTGCGCGCGCCAGCGGTTCTCCTGGACCAGCATGTTCGTGTACTTGCGCCAGCGCTGATTGCTCCGCTTGAGGCGGTAGAGCATACGCAGTAGGCAGACGTAGACCGCGGCGATCGCGAAGCCGTCCTCGGCCCGGGTGCAGACGTCGGCGATGCGCATCTCCAGGGTCGGGAAGCGCGCCGAGGGCCGCACGTCCCACCACAGCTTGCTGGCGTCCTCGACCAGACCCGCTCCGATCATGATATCGAGATGCCGCTTGTACTCGCCCCAGGACTCGAAGGTCTCGGGCAGGCCGGTGCGCGGCAGTTCGTCGAACACCGCCAGACGGTAGGACTTGAGCCCGGTCGACTCGCCGCGCCAGAAGGGCGAGGAGGTGGTCAGCGCCAGCAGGTGCGGCAGGAAGTAGGCGATCTGGCCCATCAGGTCGATGCGCAGCTCGTCGTCGTCCAGGCCGACATGGACGTGCATGCCGCAGATCAGGAGCCGGCGCGCCACCGCCTGCATGTCGCGGGCGAGGACGTTGTAGCGCTCCTTGTCGGTGTGCTTCTGGGCGTCCCAGGCGGCGAAGGGATGGGTCGAGGCGGCGATCGGCGCCAACCCGTGCTCGGCGGCAACCTCGGCCACGGTCTTGCGCAGATGGCGGATCTCGGCGGCCGCCTCCTTGACGTTGGCGCACTTGCTGGTGCCGATCTCGATCTGCGACCGCAGGAACTCGGGCATGACCCGTCCCTCGAGGCGCCGCTCGCACTCCGCCATGACCTCTTCGGGCGTGTCGTTGACGAGATCGCAGGTCTTCCGGTCGACCAGGAGGTACTCCTCCTCGATGCCGATGGTGAAGCTGGGTTCGGTCATGCCGCGGACTCCGCCTCGAAAATCTGCTGGTCGCTCAGCACCTCGGCCAGCACCTTGGCGAGCAGGGCGGACCACTGGGCCGCGCCGTGATGCGTGTCGATCAGGTCCTGGCGCACCTCGATCAGGGCGTTGGCGAGGCCGCGCGGATCGGCGTGGGCTTGCAGCGTGTGGCCGTGGCCGCCCCGCCCGGAATAAGGTTGGTTGTCGCCTACGGTCAGGCCCTGCGCGCGCAGCCGCGCCATCAGCGGCAGCGGCAGGCGCCCGTCCTCGTTCCACAGGATGCCGATCTCCCAGGGCCGCTCGAAGCCCTTCATCACCGGGGTGAAGCTGTGCATCGAGACCACCGCCGGTCCGGGGCCGCGCGCCGTCAGGGCGTCGAGCGTCCGCGCCACGGCAGCGTGGTAGGGCCGGTGGAAGCCGTCGATCCGCGCTGCGCGCGCCTCGGGCGTCAGGTCCCGGTTGCCGGGGACCACCACGCCGTCGCCAATCTGCGGGATCAGGGTCGGGTCGTCGATCTGGCGATTGGGATCGACGATCAGGCGCGAGAAGCGGGAGAGCACCGCCGGCGCGTCGAGCCGGCGCGAGAGATCCCGGGTCACCTCGGCGATGCCGATGTCCCAGGCGATGTGCCGGGCCAGCCTGGCCTCGTCGAGCGCGAGCGAGCGGAAGGCGCGCGGCATGAAGTTCGTCGCGTGGTCGCAAAGCAGCAGCAGCGGCGCGGCGCCCGCTTGGTTCACGATCTCGTAGGGCGCCGGCTCGTCGGTGGCGAGCAGCGGCAGGTCGGGGCGTTCCACGGGCATGGCAGCTTCGGTCATCGCCCCGACTATAGCCGCTTCGCCCTTGTTGCAACAGGGCCCGGCGGGGCCTAATACTGCCCCCATGAGCGAGGGAAACGGCGCGTTTCGGCCGAACACGTTCTTTTGCATCGACGGCCATACCTGCGGCAACCCGGTTCGCCTGGTGGCCGGCGGCGGGCCGCCGCTCGAGGGCGCCACCATGAGCGAGCGGCGCCAGGACTTCCTCGCGCGCTACGACTGGATCCGCACCGGGCTGATGTTCGAGCCGCGCGGCCACGACCTGATGTCCGGCGCGATCCTCTACCCGCCGACCCGCCCGGACTGCGACGTCGCCGTGCTCTACATCGAGACCAGCGGCTGCCTGCCCATGTGCGGCCACGGCACCATCGGCACTGTTACCTTCGCCCTGGAGCGCGGCTTGGTCCAGCCGCGCGAGGCCGATCTGCTCAGGCTCGACACCCCGGCCGGTCCGGTCGAGGCGCGCTTCCGCACCGCCGGGGGCCGGGTCGAGGCGGTCAGGATCACCAATGTCGGCGCCTACCTGGCAGCCGAGGGCGTCGAGGTCGAATGCCCCGAGCTGGGCCGCCTTTCGGTCGATATCGCCTACGGCGGCAACTTCTACGCCATCGTCGAGGCCCAGGCGAACTACCGGGACCTGGCCGAGCTCTCGGCCGGCGACCTGCTGCGCCTCTCGCCGGTCCTGCGCCGGCGCCTCAACGAGGCGGTCGAGATCGCTCACCCGGAAGACCCGACGATCCGCGGCGTCAGCCACATCCTGTGGACCGGCCGGCCGAGCGACGGCAGCGGCGCACAGGCCCGCAACGCCGTGTTCTACGGCGACAAGGCGATCGACCGCAGCCCCTGCGGCACCGGAACCTCGGCGCGCATGGCGCAGCTGGCCGCGCGCGGCGAGCTTTCGCCCGGCGACGAGTTCGTGCACGAGAGCATCATCGGCTCGATCTTCCGCGGCCGGGTCGAGGCCGAGACCCGGGTCGGCAACCACGAGGCCATCGTGCCCTCGATCGAGGGCTGGGCAAGGATCACCGGATTCAATACCATCTTCATAGACGACCGGGATCCCTACGCCCACGGGTTCCAGGTCGTTTGATGGGATAGGCTACCCGACTGGAGATTTAAGTCGCGTGTCGTTTCCGCCGGCCTTTGGGGGGGCCGGCCCGTTCGGGAAGGAACATGGAAGTGGAAGGCGGACCGGTAAAGTCTCTGGAAGATATCCATTTCTTCGCGGACCTCGATTCGAAAGTGCGCCAGAAGCTCGAGACGGAGTGCCGCTGGCGGCGCGTCCACGCCGGCCAGCGGATCATCGACTTCGGCTCGGAAACGCGCGATGTCTTCTTCGTCGCCGAGGGGGCGGTCAGCGTGGTCAACTTCTCGCTCTCCGGCCGCGAGATCGCGTTTGCGTCGGTCGAGGCCGGCGACAGCTTCGGCGAGCTCTCCGCGATCGACGGCCGGCCGCGCTCGGCCAGCGTCGTGGCGGTCCAGGACTCGCTGATCGCCACGATGCCCTCCCGCACCTTCCTCAAGGTGCTGCAGGAGAGGGTCGAGGTGACCTTCAAGGTGCTCAAGCGCCTCAGCCACATGGTGCGTTCCGGCGACGTGCGGATCATGGAGCTCTCGACCCTGGCCGCCACCCAGCGGGTCTATGCCGAGCTGCTGCGCATGGCCCAGCCCGACGCCGCCGTGCCTAGCCTGTGGATCGTGCGGCCCCTGCCGCCGCTGCGCGAGATCGCCAGCCGGGTCAGCACGACGCGCGAGACCGCGGCGCGGGCGCTCAGCCAGATCACAGCCGCCGGATTGGTCCGGCGCAAGGGCCGGAATCTCTATCTGATGGACCGGGCGAAGCTCGAGGAGGTCGTCAACGCCCTGCACTTCGCCGAAACCAGCCAAGCCGCTTAAGCGCGCCGACCCTGGCGCACAGGCTCGCCAACGAGAGGCCCCGCCCATGCCCGAGGCCCAGGCCACGCTCGCAGCGCCACGGCGGCTCAGCGCCGGCTGGCTGCCGTGGCTGACCTGGGGCCTGGGCGCGGCCCTGTTCTGCTACGGCTTCTTTCAGCGGGTCGCGCCCAGCGTGATGATCGACTCGCTGATGCGCGACCTGGCCGTGGGCGGCGCCGTCCTGGGCAACCTCTCGGCCTTCTACTTCTATGCCTATGCCGGTCTGCAGATCCCGGTCGGAATGATGGTCGACCGCTGGGGGCCGCGGCGTCTGCTGACCGGCGGGGCGCTGCTCTGCGGCCTGGGCAGCCTGCTGTTCGCCCTGGCCGAGGGACTCCCCCTCGCCTATTTCGGGCGCCTTCTGATCGGCGCCGGGGCCGGTTTCGGCTTCGTCGCCACGCTCAAGCTCGCGACCGCGTGGTTTCCGCCCGAACGCTTCGCCCAGGTCTCGGGCTTGACGCTGATGTTGGGCATGCTGGGCGGGATCGGCGGCCAGGCGCCGCTGGCTGCGCTGGTCGAGACCGCCGGATGGCGCAACGCCCTGGCCGGTGCGGCGGGCTTCGGGGTCCTGCTAGCGGCGGCGATCTGGCTGGTGGTGCGCGACCGGCCGCCCGAGACGCCGGCGCCGGTTGGCCCGGCGGGCCCCACGGCACCGTCCCTGCTCGCCGGCCTCTGGGCGGTCGCCAGGCGGCCGCAGAACTGGCTCGTGGCGCTCGCGGCGGCGGCCATGACCGCGCCGCTGCTGTCCTTTGCCGGGCTCTGGGGCGTGGCCTGGCTGATGCAGACCCGCGGCCTGGAGCGGCCCGAGGCGGCGGCGATGACCTCGCTGATGCTCATCGGCTGGGCGCTCGGCGGGCCCCTGATCGGCACGCTGTCCGACCGGCTCGGCCGGCGCAAGCTCTTCCTGCTCGCCGGCAACGGCCTCGGCCTCTCCTGCCTGGCGGCGGTGCTCTATCTGCCGGACCTGCCGCTCGCCGTGCTCTCGGGACTATTCCTGGCCAACGGCATCGGCCTGGGCGCCATGGTGGTCGCCTTCGCCATGGCGCGCGAGGCCAACGCCATGGCCGTGGCCGGCGTCGCCTACGCCTTCGTCAACTGCGCCGTGACGGGGACGGGCGCGGTCTTCCAGCCGCTGATCGGCTGGCTGCTCGACCTCGGCTGGGACGGCTCGCTGGTCGAGGGCGCGCGGGTCTACTCGGCCGAGGCCTACCGCCCGGCGTTGACCAGCCTGATCGTCTTCCTCGCCGTCGGCCTCGTCGCGGGCCTCGGCCTGCGCGAGACCCATCCCAAGGCGACGGGGGCCACCGCGGAATGACTTTCGACGATCCCCGCGCCCTGCTCCGCGCCCTGTTCGATGCCGCGCTGGCGGCTGCCGACCCGCGCGAGACACTGCCGCGGCACCTGCCGGACCCGCCCGCCGGCCGCACCGTCGTGGTCGGCGCGGGCAAAGCGGCCGCGGCCATGGCCAAGGCGGTCGAGGACCACTGGCCGGGTCCGCTGGAGGGCCTGGTCGTGACCCGCTACGGCCACGCGGTCGAGTGTCGGGACATCGAGGTGGTCGAGGCGGCCCACCCGGTGCCCGACGCCGCCGGGCGCCGCGCGGCTGAGCGGATATTAGAAAAGGCCCGGGGCCTTGCGCCGGAAGACCTGCTGCTTTGCTTGATCTCGGGCGGCGGCTCGGCGCTCTTAGCCCTGCCGGCGCCGGGGCTGAGCCTCGAGGACAAGCAGGCGGTCGCCCGCGCGCTGCTCGCCTGCGGCGCCGACATCACCGAGATGAACTGCGTCCGCAAGCACCTTTCGGCGGTCAAGGGCGGGCGCCTGGCCGCCGCCGCCGCGCCGGCGCGCGTCGTCACCCTGGCGATCTCAGACGTGCCGGGGGACGGGCCGTCAGTGATCGCCTCCGGCCCTACCGTGCCGGACCCGACCGACTTCGCCGAGGCCCGCGCGATCCTGGAGAAGTACGCGATAGAGCCGCCCCCGGCCGTGGCGCGGCACTTGGCGGCGGCGGCCGAGGAGACGCCCAAGCCCGGCGACCCGCGCCTGGCCGGGGCGGGCTTCCGGCTGATCGCCCGGCCGCAGGACGCCCTGGAAGCCGCGGCCGCCGCGGCCAAGTCCGTCGGCATCGCCCCGCTGATCCTGGGCGATTCGATCGAGGGCGAGGCGCGCGAGGTCGCCCGGGTCATGGCCGCCATCGCGGTCCAGGCGGCACGTCACGGCCAGCCTGCGCCACCGCCCTGCGTGCTGCTCTCTGGTGGCGAGACCACGGTCACCGTGCGGGGCCAAGGCCGCGGCGGGCGCAACGCCGAGTTCCTGCTGGCGCTGGCGCTCGCCCTGGACGGCCGCCCCGCCATCCACGCGATCGCCTGCGACACCGACGGCATCGACGGCAGCGAGGACAACGCCGGCGCGCTGATCGGCCCCGATACCCTGGCCCGCGCCGCCGCCCTCGGCCTCGACGCCAAGGCGCGCCTGGCCGACAACGACGCCTACGGCCTGTTCGAGGCCCTGGGCGACCTGGTCATGACCGGCCCGACCCTGACCAACGTCAACGACTTCCGCGCGGTCCTGGTGCTGCGACAAGGCGGCTGAACCCAGCCCACGCCGGGCCGTCTTGTTCCTCGCCTGCCCTCGCATGCGCCCTGAGCATGCAAGGAAAAGAGGGGAAGGAGAACTCGGTCTCCTTCCCCCGGAGGCAGGTTCAGACGTTGCGATGACGTCTCGTCATCATCGTCATGTGTTTCTTAGTCTACTCTTACTCCTACCCATCCGCCGTCGACGTGATCTTCGCCATGCTCGTAATCATCGGGCCCCTTGAACTCGACCGTCGTGTAGGCCGTGGCGATGTCCTCGTCGGGATCATCGTCCAGGATCTCGACGACCCAGCGGATCACGATCTCTTCCTTGTAGTTCATCAGGTCGAGATCCTCGGCAAACACCATATGCTTGACCTTGGTAAAGTACTTGGTGCTGTCGGTGTTGACCTGAGCCGCTACGTCGATCGTGGCCGAATAGACCACCTGCTCCATCCCGTCCATCTCGACGGTGCCGGTGATGGTGGCCGGCCTGATCTCGTCGACTTCGCCATCGTTCTTCAGCTCAAGTTTGAGTTTGATGAACTTCCTCTCGTAGTCGTCGTCATCGTCGTCGTCGTCGTCGTCGTCGTCCTTCAAGGTTCCGAGATAGTTGGCGATGGCATGGATTTCCTCGGGCAAGAGGAAGGACAGGAACTGCATCTCCTCCTCCTCTTGTATCGCCTCGTAGATCTCGCTGGCCGATGCCCCGCGGACATCCTCGTCAACCGGACCGCCGCTGGCGTCCTCCCCATGGCAGAATGCGCAGTTGTCCATGTAGAGCTGCTTACCATCGCCGAGAGGCGGGACCTCCAACCGCAGCTTGACCTTTTTGCTCGCCTTGAAGCTCACGATGTCGAGATCCACGATGTCCACCGGCGCATCCGAAATCTCGGCCGTGGCCGTGGCCGTATCGCTCAGCATGCCGTCGCTCACCGTCAAGGTGACGGTATAGGTCCCGACGGCCGCGTAGGTGTGGCTCGGGCTGACGCCCGTTCCGGTGCCGCTGTCGCCGAAGTCCCACGCATAGGTCAGCGCGTCGCCGTCGACATCGGACGATCCGGACCCGTCGAAGGTCACCGCTACCCCGACCGTGCCGGTATACGGGCCGTTGGCGTCGGCCACCGGCGCGTCGTTCACCGGGTTGACGGTGAGACTCACCGTCGCCGGGCTGGTGGAGTTCACCGTGCCGTCGTTGGCGAAGTAGGTGAAGCTGTCGGAGCCGTTGAAGTCGGCGTTCGGCATGTAGGTGAACGAGCCATCGGCGTTCAGCGTCAGGGTGCCGTTGGCCGGGCCGGTGTCCAGCACGGCGGTCAGCGGATCGCCCTCCGCGTCGGTGTCGTTGGCCAGCCCGCCGGGCGCCGCCACCGAGAGCGACACGTCCTCGTCGGTCGTGAAGCTGTCGTCGACCGCCACCGGCGGAGTATTGCCGGCCGGGCCGATCGTGGCCGTGGCCGTCGCCGTATCGCTCAGCGTGCCGTCGCTCACCGTCAGGGTGACGGTGAAGGTCCCGGCGGCCGCGTAGGTGTGGCTCGGGCTGACGCCCGTCCCGGTGTTGCCGTCGCCGAAGTCCCACGCGTAGGTCAGCGCGTCGCCATCGACATCCGACGAGCCCGACCCGTCGAAGGTCACGGCCACCCCGGCCGTCCCGCTGTACGGGCCGTTGGCATCGGCCACCGGCGCATCGTTCACCGGGTTGACCGTGATAGTCACCGTCGCGGCGGTAGCGGAGTTCACCGTGCCGTCGTTGGCGAAATAGGTGAAGCTGTCGCTGCCGTTGAAGTTCGACGCCGGCATGTAGGTGAACGAGCCGTCGGCGTTCAGCGTCAGAGTGCCGTTGGCCGGACCGGTGTTCAACACGGCGGTCAGCGTGTCACCCACGTCGGCATCCGTGTCGTTGGCCAGCACGCCGGGCGCCGCAACGATGAGCGTCACGTCCTCGTCGGTCGTATAGCTGTCGTCGACCGCCACCGGCGGGGTGTTCACGGGTCCGCAGTCGGCGATATCGGCGGCATCGTCCAGGAGGTCGCCGTCGTTGTCCAGGCCGGTCGGACCAAATTTGTTCTCATTGCCGGGAGCGGGTGCCGCATTGCAGGCGTCCGTCGGCTTGTTTGGATGCGCCCCATCCGGGGTGAAATAGTAGGATGGAGGCACGTCTTCGCCCGCCGCGGTGAAGGTGGCCGGATCGTTATCCACGTGGCAGCCGCCACAGAAGGCCGCTCCGGCGTTGGTGTGGTGCTGGCGCAGGCCCGCGCCAATCTGGCCGTTGTTGAGGTCCTCGTTGCGGCCGTGACACCCCACGCAGGAGATCGGCTCGAAGCCGGTTCCGCCTGCGGAGGCGTTGAGCAGGACCGGAAACCGACCACCTGCCGAGTGGCAGGTGTCGCAGTCGCTACTCAACATGATAGTCCGGTGGCCGTCGTGGAGGTCGACGCCCCAGGCCGTACCGTCTTTGAAGGAGATGTAGTTGCTGCCGCCGCGGAAGTCGCCGTGGCAATCGGCGCAATTCCCGCTGACTGTATCGACCGACCATTGCTCGAAGGCGCCGGCTGGAGGAGCCCAGCTGAAAAGGGCCGCGACCGTCAACAGCATGAGCAGGGCGCCGGTCCAGCGCCAGCCCCGCTTGACCGGAGCAGGGTCCGGTGACATGGTCGAAGACTTCGGGAAAATTCCGCTAATCATGATCCGTTCTCCCTCCTGAATTCGGTTGCCGTCCGCTTCGGCTGCGCCCCCGGCGTCATGGAAAACGCCTGTCAACGATGGCTAGAGCGTTTCGATTGGCTCTCGGTCTCGTTGACTCTCAGGCCTTGTGCGGTGACCGACACAATGAAGCCACCTGTTTTAGAATAGTTAAAATTGCGTTAACCTCCGGCGCATTGATATGTGTCAAGAAATGGAAGAAATCTTGGGGGCTTCGCGTCGAGGTTCCATGGCCAAGGACGCTCCCTTCGCCGTTTCGCGGCGCCGATACCGCCGGAAAGGCCCCGGCGACCCACGGCTGGCCGAGGCGGACTTTCGGCTGATCGCCCGGTCGCCCGGCGTGCCGCTGTCCGGCGGCAAGACCACGGCGACCCCGCGCGCAATCGCGAGTGCTCTCTGGCCCTGGCGCTCGCCCTGGGCGGCCTGGCCGGCGTATACGCGATCGCCTGCGACATCGACGGCAGCGAGGACAACGCCGGCGCGCTGATCGGCCCTTATACGAGCCCAAAGAAAAAGGAAGGGGCCCAAGGCCCCTTCCCAAAAGATTACCAGATCGCTCTGTTACGGAATAACCGCGGTCGTGGCCGTCGCCTCGTCGATGTCGGGATCGTCATCGGCGATGGTGGCGGTCCATAGGATGTCGCCGGGCTCCGTCGGCGTGTAGGTCGGGAAGTCGAACTTGCTGCGCCCGTCGCCGACCGCATCGGAGACCTGGAGCGTCTCGCTGTAGACCTGAGCCCCGTTCTGCACGCCGACGACGGTCGCAGGTCTGGTTGCGCTGTTGACGGTGCCGTCGTTCTTGACCGTCAGCCTTACCCCGATCGGCTTCGGCCTGCTGAGATCGATCCGCTTGGTCACCTTGAATCCGACGATGTCGAGATCCAGGAACTGCTGCTCGACCCCGGTGCCGGACAAGGCGAGGACGGCCGGGTCCTCGTCGGGGTCGTTGCTCGAGACCTCGAGACAGCCCGGATCGTCGCCCAAATCGACCGGCCCATAGGTCACCGTCAGGGCCTGACTGCCTGAAGGCGCGACCGTGAAGGGCGCATCGGGCGACCAGCTGTACTCCATGCTCGTCCCGGCGCAAAGCATGATCATGTCCACGACGAGATCGTCGGATCCCAGGTTCTCGATCTGGGTGGTCAGGTCCTTGAAGGTACCCACGACCGTGTCGCCGAATGCCAGACTGTTCGGGTTCAGGTTGATGTCGGGATCCAGCGCGTTGACCGTTATGGTCACGGTCGCGACGTTGGAGTCCGCCAGCCCGTCGCTGGCGACGTAGGTGAAGCTGTCGCTACCGAAGAAGCCGAGGTCGGGCGCGTAGGTGAACGAACCGTCGGCGTTCAGCACTACCGTTCCGTTCGCCGGGCCGGTATCCAGCACGGCGGTCAGTAGATCGCCGTCGACATCCGTGTCGTTGTCCAGCACGCCCGGCGCCGGCACGTCGAGTACCGTGTCCTCGTCGGTCGTGTAGCTGTCGTTCGCCGCCACCGGAGCATCGTTCACCGGCGTGACCGTGATGGTCACCGTGGCGACGTTGGAGTCCGACACGCCGTTGTTGGCGACGTAGGTGAAGCTGTCGGCGCCGTTGAAGTCGGCGTCGGGCAGATAGACGAACGAGCCGTCGGGGTTCAGCGTCAGGGTCCCGTTCACCGGACCGGCGACCAGAGCGGCGGTCAAGGGATTGCCCTCCGCGTCGGTATCGTTGGCGAGCACACCGGGCGCCGCCACCGCAAGCGTCACGTCCTCGTTGGTCACGTAGGTGTCGCCCACCGCCACCGGGGGCGGGGTCGCGACGTTGACCGTGATCGCCACCGTGGCGACGTTGGAGTTCGCCAGCCCGTCGTTGGCGACGTAGGTGAAGCTGTCGATGCCGTTGAAGCCGGCATTCGGTGTATAGGTGAACGAGCCGTCCGCATTGAGCGTCAGCGTCCCGTTGACCGGGCCGGTGTTCAGCACCGCCGTCAGCGGATCGCCGTCGACATCCGTGTCGTTACCCAGCACGCCCGGCGCGGCCACGTTGAGCACCACGTCCGCGTCGGTCGTGTAGGCGTCGTTCGCCGCCACCGGCGGGTCGTTCACCGGCGTGACCGTGATCGTCACCGTGGCGATGTTGGAGCTTTCAATGCCGTCGTTGGCGACGTAGGTGAAACTGTCGGTGCCGTTGAAGTCGGCATTCGGCGTGTAGTCGAACGAACCGTTGGTGTTCAGCACCAGCGTGCCGTTCGCCGGTCCGGTGTTCAATACCGCTGTGATCGAATCGCCGTCCGGGTCGCTGTCGTTGGCCAGCACACCGGGCGCCGCCACCGAAAGCGTCACGTCCTCGTCAGTCGTGTAGCTGTCATCGACCGCCACCGGCGGATCCTGCTGGCCACTGACCGTGATCGTCACCGTCGCGACGTTGGAGTCCAGCAGACCGTCGTTGGCGACGTAGGTGAAGCTGTCGATGCCGTTGAAGCCGGCGTTCGGCGTGTAAGTGAAGGAGCCGTCAGCATTCAACGTCAAGCCGCCATTGGACGTGCTGGTGACCAGCACCGCCGTCAGCGGATCGCCGTCGACATCGCTATCATTACCCAGCACGCCCGGCGCCGCGATCGACAGCGGTGTATCCTCGATGGTCGTATAGCTGTCGTCGACCGCCAGCGGGGCGTCGTTCACCGGCGTGACCGTGATCGTCACCGTCGCGACGTTGGAGTCGGCCTGCCCGTCGTTGGCGACATAGGTAAAGCTGTCGGTGCCGTTGAAGTCGGCGTTCGGCACGTAGCTGAACGAACCGTCGGGGTTTAGCGTCACGCTGCCGTTCGTCGGGCCGGATGTGCCCAGCACCGCGGTAATCGGATCACCCTCCGGGTCGGTGTCGTTGCCCAGCACGCCCGGCACCGTCACGTTCAGCGCCACGTCCTCGTCGGTCGTGTAGGCGTCGTCGACCGCAACCGGCGGGTCGTTCACCGCGTTCACCGTGATCGTCACCGTCGCGACGTTCGAGTCCACCTGGCCGTCGTTGGCCACGTAGGTGAAGCTGTCGCTGCCGTTGAAGTCGGCGTTCGGCGTGTAGTCGAACGAGCCGTCGGCGTTCAACGTCACGCTGCCGTTCGTCGGGCCGGATGTGCCCAGCACCGCCGTGATCGGATCGCCATCCGGGTCGCTGTCGTTGCCCAGCACGCCCGGCGCCGCCACGTTCAGCGCCACGTCCTCGTCGGTCGCATAGCTGTCGTCGACCGCCACCGGCGGGTCGTTCACTGCTCCGACCGCGATCGTCACCGTGGC
>Ga0224504_10000588_pt1 | contig 16211 bp, 15 predicted proteins | sample SF_Oct11_sed_USG_3_FD_170160 | JGI IMG/M metagenome (GOLD analysis project Ga0224504, IMG submission 170160) | Sediment microbial communities from San Francisco Bay, California, United States - SF_Oct11_sed_USGS_24 | ecosystem: Environmental > Aquatic > Marine > Sediment | place: USA... | reverse complement strand
GCCGAACGCTGGGAAGACCTGACGGGAGTACCGATCCACCAGGGTTACGGTCTGACGGAATGTACGGGTGTATTGACCGTGAACCCGGTCGGCGGAAACCGCTTGGGTTCCGCGGGCATTCCGGTCCCCGACATGATCGTGAAAATCGTCGATTCGCAAGGAGTTGAACTGCCGCGCGGCAAAGAAGGCGAGGTAATTGCCAAGGGTCCCATCATCATGAAGGGTTATTTGGGTCAACCCGAGGTGACAACAGAAACCATTAAGGACGGCTGGCTCTATACGGGCGACATCGGAGTCATGGACGAGGACGGTTATATCCGGATCGTAGACCGCAAGAAGGACATGATCCTGGTTTCAGGTTTCAATGTCTTTCCCAATGAAATCGAAGACGTTATCGTCAGTCTCGACAGCGTGGTAGAAGTCGGTGTCATCGGCGTGCCGGACGAAAAAACCGGGGAATCCGTCAAAGCCTATATCGTCTCATCTGATCCCAATATGACTGTCGAACAAGTAATCGCCCACTGCGAGGAATCGCTGACCAATTACAAAAGGCCCAAGCACGTCGAGTTCGTCGACGAAATTCCGAAGTCTCCGGTCGGCAAAGTGTTGCGCCGGAATCTCAGGGAAATGAACGCGGCATAGCTCTACGGTCTTCCCATGTAATCGATACAAGACCAATTTGCGACCCATTATATTGGCTGAGCGCGAAGAGATTTCGCACGGCCTGGTGGCTGGTGATTCGGTCCGCTCGATTGCAATGTCACTGGGACATGCGCCTTCAACTGTAAGCCTTGAGGTCACTCGTAACGGCAGTCGTCGAAGATACCGAGCAAGCCCGCTATGTAATGCTAGCCACTGACATCGATGTCTACTTTTGTGATCCATAAAGTCCCTGGCAGCGTGGTTCGAATGAGAATACCAACGGTCTGCTCAGACAGTACTTCCCAATAGGAACCGATCTGTCAGTAAACTCTCAAGCGAAACTCAATGCAGTAGCCAGGCAACTCAATGCACGACCAAGAAAGACGCTAAACTTTGAAATACCAGCTGAGCGATTTAACCAATGTGTTGCGTCGACCGGTTGAGATCACGAGCGCATAGCAGTCATTCATTTCATGGGGATTTTGGTGACTTAAACTTCCGCTAACGGCCGAGGCTGTGTGAAAACTATTTAGCCTTCACTGATATTGGGATAGCACCCAATAATTGACTTGGCATACCACTTAATTAAACCCATAAACTCCACATGTTTAATCTATATTCGGTGAATCGGCTTGGATTTTCCACTTTGGATTTTCGAATTTGGATTTTCACACACCCTCGGCCAGAAGCTGAAATTGGCGCATTTTTAGATTCCAGTGTTCAGGCCTGTTAAACTACGAATTGTTAATAGGTTTTTGGTAACTTGCCAAAATTGCTCAAGAGCTAAACTCAAAAGTTAAATTTTCAAAAAAAGAGGGAAATCGAGAATGATCCCCAAGATTTATTTGTCAGTAATTGCATTAGCCACAGTAATGCTGCTAATTACCGAACCCAGTGCGGCTGAAGCGCAGGTTAATCCAAAATGCAGTTCCGATTCTTTACGTGACCTTCCGGATGTCAGGCTGAAGTCCGTTTCCGAACAGGCCGCACCGGTACCGCATTGCAAGGTGGCTGGCGTGATCGGCGCCGAGATCCACTTCGAGCTCCTGCTGCCGGCGAACTAGAACGGCAAGTTCGCGATGGGCGGTGGTGGTGGTTTCGTAGGCTCGGTTATGAACACGTCGCTGATGTACGGTTCTCTCCAGGCCGGTTACGCAACCGTGGGCACCGACACAGGCCACCAGGGACATCCTCTGGACGCCAGCTGGGCTCTTAACAACCTGGAGCGACTGGTGAATTTCGGGCATCAGGCAGTCCACCGGACTGCGGTGACGTCGAAGGCGCTAGTCAAAAGCTACTACGACGCAGAAATCGCGCGGAGCTACTTCACAGGCTGTTCCCGTGGCGGTGGTCAGGGATTGATGGAAGCGCAACGCTACCCGGAAGACTTCGACGGTATTGTGGCTGGTGCGCCTGCCCATAATTGGACGGGGCTTGCCGCGCTTGCAAGCCAGATAACCCGGGCCATGTATCCGGATCCGGACGATCTGCGAAAAGCAGTGGTTGGTCCTGAAGAGAAGGAATTCATCCAGTCGTCTTATCTTGCAATGTGTGATGCGCAAGACGGTATAACGGATGGCATCCTTAACGATCCCCGCCAGTGCAAATTCGATGTGGCCACTTTGCTTTGCGATGCAGAGAAGTCCGACAGGTGCCTCAGCGCCCAGCAGCTGGCAGCCGTAAAGGTCATTTATGAAGGCCCCAAGGACTCGCATGGCAACGCAATCTATTACGGTTTTCCCTTCGGTGGTGGTACAGCACTTGGCGGCTGGGCACGCTGGTTGACGGGCGGTCTGAAGTATCAGGCCGACCTGGATGAGTTTCAGGGCGGAGTGGATGCCGGCGATTTCCAAGCCCCTGTTGCGCCCAGCGCGTTCTATGGCTTCGGCAACGGGATCATGAAGTACTTCATCTATAGCGACCCGGAATGGAGCTACGTCGATTACGACTACGATAATCTGGCCAAAGATTCCCAACGCGTCGGAGAGACGCTCAACGCCACAAGCCCGGATCTCTCGGCTTTTCGTAATCGTGGCGGCAAGCTGATCATTTACTCCGGGTGGTCCGACGCGGCCGCTCCGGGACCTGCGATCGTTGCCTACCAAGAAGACGTCCTCAAGTTCGACGAATCTGCCGCGGATGATGTGCGGCTGTTCATGATGCCAGGCGTTGAGCATTGTTTTGGTGGCCCGGGACCCTCATGGGTCAATTTCCTGGATGAAATCGACAACTGGGTCGAATCGGGGGATGCACCCGACCAGGTCATCGCATACTGGCTTGATGAAAACATGCAATCCACCGGGTCCAGGCCCGTTTGTGCCTATCCTGCGGTCGCGAAGTACGACGGGGAGGGTGATTCACGGGAGGCATCGAGTTTCAGCTGTGGTGCAGCCGAGTAACTTAATCGCAGTAATATTTACCCGAACCCGAAAAACGAACGGCGCACAGACCGGACAGCTCTGCGCGCCGTTTTCGTATCGGGGTGACTAAGAGATCAACGAGAGAAGTTATCGACAGGCAAACGGGAAACGAACGCCGATAACAAGAGGTGTAGAAATGAATAGCATAACGACGGCAGTGCTGGTGATGTTGCTGTTGGCGCATGCGGGTACTGGGACGCCGAGTGGTCTGAAAAGATAGAGGCCTACGAGAAGCGCATTAATGAACAGCAGCGACAACTCGACGCCATGCGCGAGGAACTGGAGGCACTCTTTTCCTATCCAGCCAAACCAATCCCGCCTGATGTGGTGATTTGCTGATTGGCTTCTGGCCGACTACGGAGGTCCTTGTCTCCTTAAATGACAGTTTGCGGATAGCAGCTTTGAGCAACAGAGCGAATGTACATCTGATGGAATGGTCTATCTCTGTTTGCGACCAGCAGGGGAAGCTAAACATACAGGTTTTAAAGATTAAGCGAAGTAAGACGGCCCGGAATTTATCTGTATTCCTCATCGATTAAGGTTTGGATCTCCGCGGCGAATTGGCGCAGACGAGGCAGTTCAAAGTCGATACGGGAATCCACCAGGTCGGCAAAATCCCGGTTGATGTTGGCAAGATGGCGAAATTTGGCCAAGTCCTGCGACAAAAGAGGCCACTCCTTGGCCGCCAAACGTTTAAATACGTCCAACTCGCGAAACTGGGTCAAACGCCGCTCAATATCTGCAGTGGTAAAGTCCTCATCCCATACCAATATATTTTCAAGGCCATCGGGGTCGTAGTTTAGATCGATCAGTTGAATCGCGAGGGACCAGATTGCCCGGGCAGATTCCTCGTCTTCACGATAATCCTGGTCAAGGTGTTGAGTGAGCGAGTCGTAGTCTGAGATAGCCTGAACCAGACGCTCATTTCGTATCTGGCGTAACCCTCCTGACGTCTTCAGTTGCTCCAGCGCGGCCCGGTTCCAACCGTATGGTCGATAACCAAAGTGAGTGGTTAAAAAGAAAAGTTCAGCATTGTCCATCTCTTCAATGCCGCGGTCTCTCAGGTAGTTTGCCAACTCCTCGGCCTGTCGTATGCTCGCCCGGATTTGCATTTCCACGGGCAACAGCATTTCCATGTCGCGCTTGATCGCAGCGGAGAGATTCAGTGCGTACTCACGAATCTCTTTCCGCTCAATACGCTCCTCATTCCAGTTGTTGATTTGCAGGGCAATTAAAATGCCGATCACCACAAGTACGATTTCACCTAGAGAGTAGCGCAGAAAGCGCATGGTGCTGCCTTCCGAAAGGGCAGCGTGTCGAGCATTGTGAAAGATTCTGAACATGGCCGAAGTATATAGACGAATAGGATTACTCAACCAGCACTTTATTTGATCAGGTGTTGGCAAGAGACCTTGTGAACCAATAATTGCTGTCAGAGCAAAATTGAGATTGTAGATTTTGCGTTTGCTTTAACTTCCGCTTCTCTTCGCAGTCGTTACTGGTCACTGACCAGTCGCTGCAGGCATTGGTCGGACGGTGCTGCCACTGTACGAGAGTGTTTGAAGCGATAGGGATCATCAACCCCGGGCTTGTAGGTCAACGCGGTAATGAAGCCAACGACGGAAATTCCAAGAACCAAAGCATCCAGATAGGCGATGAAGTCGGTGACTTCTGATGACAGCTTCGTTTCTGCGGTCAATTCACCGTGTTCATCGATCACACACAGGTGGACGGACCTTAGTGAAACGTCGAGTGCCATATAGTAATTTATGGTGTTCTGCCGTTTGGATGGGTCAGTACATCCTACTGGGAACCCGGCTAAAGGCGGTCACTAGTGTGGTCACCATAGTGATAAGCCTTCTTGCTGCAATCCGTTTTTTTGAGCCATTGAAGTCCATTTTTTCATTTCCTGTAAATATTCAAAACAAATGCTGGCATCCACTGCCAGGGGATAGTGACTTACAACGTGGCTTGATTGTAGGAGAGGCGATTTATGCTAAGTAGTTGCCAGGAAGAAGTATAAGCACATGAATTAAATATGTATAAATGATAATCATTCTCACCTGAATCAGTTATTGTTTTGATGCTTGGAATAACAATATTATTAAGGCGATGAAGAGTACGTTTATTTTAGGGCTGCGGTCAGAGTAAGGGCCAGAGTAACTACTCTGACCCCTCCTCCCTCAATCACCCTGGGCCAGCAGTGGTCTACTCGGCCTGATAAACCACTTCTCCTTTGAAGAGGGTTTTTTGAACCTCGGTCTTATGAATGTCGGTGGATGGTATTTCAAACAGATTGTGGTTCAGTATGATCATATCGGCCCATTTGCCGACTTCGACAGAACCGGTGATGTCATCAATACGCAGTGACCAGGCAGAATTAATGGTATAAATCCTGATCAGTTCTTCCAGGGTCAAAGCGTGCTGCTCGCCCATCTTTCCCTTTTCCGGCTTACCGGGGAAACCGCGGGTTATAGCTGCCTCCATACCAAACCAGGGCCACATCGTCGCGGCCGGCGCGTCAGTATGATTAGCCAAACGAATACCAGCATCCTGGCGTTCACGATTTGCATACATACGATCCCAAGTTTCAGGTTTGAGTACAGGTTTGATACCACCGGTGTTATAGGCAAGCGGTGCATTCAATGGTGGCCAGACCGTACAGCTGACATCGAGATCGACAAAGCGTTGAAAATCATCCGGATGAACCAGGCTGCAATGATCAATATGGTGTCGTAAACGGTTGTTTCCATTTGCCTTGATGACTTTTTCATAGCCATCCAGAACCATGCTTACTGCTCCATCCCCAATAGCATGTACCTTTACCTGAAAGCCGGCGGCATCAAGTTCAGCAACATAGTTGGCAAAACTGTCTGCGGGAATGACAGGGTCAGCATTTAATTCGAAGACTTCATCTGAAAGCTGATCGCCTGGTAAAGGGCTCTCAACGGGCGTTGTTTCTGTTTGTGCGTACCCATCTACCAAAGGTGCGGTAAACGACTCGATACTTCCGTCCATTGCCATCTTGACGCCTTTCTGGCCAGGAAGATCAAAACTGCTCCACCACTCTTCAAGTGTTGCCACGGGCGTTAATTCAGCCGTACCAAGATTACCCTTGAAATACATGTTGACATGCTGTTTTATCTTGCCTTCCTGTTTGAGTTCCTGCCAGGTCTGCAGATCACCATCAAACATGCCAACATAGGCTTCACCAAAAGCGGTAACACCCTTGGCCAGTGCCTCATCCATCAGCTTGCTGAACGCAATTTTTTTCAACTCCACGTCAAAAGGCGGCAGTGCATCGAGCAAGGGGTTAACCGCACCCTCGTGGGCGGTACCCGCCAAATTCCCATCCTCGGTTCGGCTGTAAAACCCTTCCGAAGAATCAACGTAATCGGCGGATAAGCCGGCAGCCTCCATTGCCTTGGTATTGAACCATGCAGCATGGCCACCCGTTTCATCTTCAACATATGCGGGGCGATCCGGGATCAGTTTATCCAGGAACTCACGTGTCAACGTCTCCTTTGACATTGCCGGTGCGGTCCAGCCTGCTGCGATAAACCATTCACGATCCTCGGGGTAATTGGCTATACACTCCTTGAGTGCATTAATTGTCTGTTCTTCTGTGGGCTCGTAAAACGTGCCGGGCAATCCGCAAAATGCGCGCTTGGGCATCACCAGGGCCGCATGAATATGGGTGTCTCCAATTCCGGGCATTGCGAACCCACCATCCAGATCGATTATTTTCGTATTCTGTCCCGTTACCGCGGCGGTTGCCTCGCTTGAACCAACCACAATATATTTGCCATCCTTGATTGCAACCGCCTCTGCCCAAGGCTGTGCATTGTTAACCGTGTAGATTTTTCCGTTGGTGTAGACGGTATCTGCTACAAGGGTCGGTGCTACAGGAGCTGACTCGGCTGTTTGAGAGATGGGTTCATTGTCAGATGGGGAACAAGCTGAAATGGCAACTGCAGTTACAGAGATTAAGATGGTTCTCACGATGTTTCCTTTATGTCAAAATTCAATACCCAATGAAGTATTGATACTATAGTTGATAATCTCAGGAATCATAAGCGGCCGTATACATTTTCTATGTTGTCGGAATTGTGAATCGAGGCTCCTGGAGACGGATTATCGATCGAACAAGGGAATTTAGTATTTTGCGATTCCTCTCTTGACACTTTTGGGGGGTTGGTAGATTCTCAGTCCCACATCAATCACGAAATCATGGGAGAAAAGTCATGCGACGGGTAGCACTAAACCAGGTTTGGATGTCCATATTACTGATCGTCATGTCAGGATCATTTTTGGCGGATGCTTCGAGTGATGACGCGCAAGAGTGTATTGATTGTCACGAAGCGGAAACGCCCGCCATGGTGGCAGACTGGCGAAGCAGCGCTCATTCCGAAAACGATGTGTCATGTGCAGACTGCCATGTTGTAGATGCGAACTCCCCAATGGGTACCATGCATCAGGAGACCGAATTGAAAGTTTCCGTGCTGGTACCACCAACAGTGTGTGCAAATTGTCATGAGAAGCAGGTGGAAGAATTCAACAAGAGTGGTCATTTCCGTGCTTACCGCCAACAAATACCCAAAGACAGCCTCCACGCATTGACATCCATTCATGAAGGGCGCGAGCATCCCGAGTTTGGTGGTGCTCCAAACGAGACTGGTTGTATCCAATGTCATGGAACCGAAATCAAACTGGATGAAAATGGCAAGCCCACACCCGAAACATGGCCCAATTCTGGCGTTGGCAATGTCTACCCTGATGGTAGTACGGGTAGTTGCGGTGTCTGCCATACCCGCCATAGCTTCTCCAACGCGGAAGCCCGCAAACCGTATGCCTGTGCTTCATGCCATCTTGGCCCGGATCACCCCAATATCGAGATTTATGAGAACAGTAAACACGGCCATGTGTACAAGACCGAAGGTCATACCTGGAATTTCGACGGCGCACCGGATGAATGGCAGCCCGGTGAGGATTATCGTGCACCAACATGTGCCTCATGCCACATGAGCCAGGTGGGTGATCTGGAGATGACCCATAATGTCAGCGAACGACTCTATTGGGTTCAATGGTCGAAGATGTCTCCGGTTCGTAGCTCTGAAGATGTCATGAGTCCCAAGCTTGGCAATGGCCCCGAAGGCAGGAAGAAGATGCGTCAGGTTTGCGAAGCCTGTCACAGCGAGGACCATACCAACGGTTTCTTTACCCAGGCAGACAAGGCAGTCAACCTGTATAACGAAGGCTATTACAAACCTGCACTGAAAATGCTCAATGAGCTGAAAGAAAAGAAACTGTTGCTCGATAATCCTTGGACCGACCCCTTCCAGGTGAAGTATTACTTCCTGTGGCACCATGAAGGGCGCCGGGCACGCATGGGTGCTACTCATGGCGCACCGGACTATGCGCACTGGCACGGTTTCTTCGAGCTGATGCAGGATTTGTATGAACTCGAAAAAATCTATAAAAAACGTATTGAAAGCGGAGAAATCGAAGACTGAGCCAGCGCATCCGGCATCTGATTCGGTGCCCGGATAGGCGCAGATTTTTCTTGCCCCAATCCTTCCAGCAGAGGGGTTGGGGTATTTTCGTTGTGAATGGTAATCCCGATGTGACGAAGGCGAGTTCTCCGAAGTCGTCGGCAAGGTGAGCATCGCGTGGCGCTTGCGGGCATTAGAAGAGTATAAGTGGCTGGGTTCCCAAGCCGTCTCATGAGGTTTCCGACTCAAATTATTTCCCTAATTCTGTACTTTTTAATGTAGTCTTGCGAATTGCAATGCGGGGTGGTCTGTGGGCTTCATTGAAGAATTAAAACGTCGAAAGGTTTTCAAGGTGGCCGTGGCATATGTTGTGGTGACATGGCTGCTCATCCAGGTGGCCGATACCTTGTTTCCAACTTTTGGTGCGCCTGAATGGGTGATGAGGATATTCTCAATCGTTCTGTTTCTGGGTTTTCCGGTCGCATTAATTTTCGCATGGATATTTGACGTTACACCGAAGGGTGTCAAACGTACCCCTGACTCTGACCAAACAGAAGGTACTGCGAACACCAAAGGTGGAAAGCTGCCCATCTACATCGCGGGCACGGTTTTGGCTGTATTTGTGGCGCTGGTGCTCAACCACTATCTTTTTTCAGTCCCGGAGCCTGAAGAGATATCACCGCCGCCTGTAGTTGAAAGTCAGCTATCAATAGCCGTATTGCCATTGATCAATATGAGTGCGATCAGCGAAAACGCATTTTTTGCCAACGGTGTGCATGAAGAAATCCTCACCTATCTTTCCTATATAGACGACTTGGAAGTAACCTCGCGAACTTCATCGATGAAGTACCTGGGTTCACTGCTATCCATCAGTGAAATTGGCCAGGAACTGAAAGTCCGCTATGTCGTGGAAGGTTCAGTGCGACGAGTCGACAATCATGTTCGTGTTACGGTGCAGTTGATAGATGCCGCGACCGACAAGCATTTGTGGGCAAGCAATTACGACCGTGATCTCATCGATGTTTTTGCGGTACAAAGCTCCATTGCCAAGGAAATCACTGATTCCATACACTTGGAGATTCAGCCGGAGACAGTGGGTGTTCTAAGCGATATGCCGACACAAAGCGTAAAAGCTTACGACTTGTATATGAAAGCCAAGAGCATTGACAGAACCGAACGTGATACTGAAGACAGCCTGGCCCGGTCACGTGAATTGCTTGAGCAGGCGGTAATAGAAGACCCGAATTTTGTAGAGGCCTGGGGTTTTCTAAATGAAATTTACGACCACATCATACGAAACATGCTGACGAATGGTTGGTATGCCGGCGATGACAATGAGGCAACGTTGCAAAAGCTGACCATTGCGACGAAACACGCCCTGGATAAGGCAGTCTCGCTGGATCCTGACAATCTTGAAACGCTGCTGGCACAGGCCAGCGACTATGTAGCAGAGCAAGATGGCGGTTTTTTTCGGGCCCAGCGTAAATTAACCCTTGATAGAGCCATTGAGCTTTACCCGGATGAAGCGTTGGTCCATTACACACTGGCATGGTGGTATCAGCTTGGCGGTGATATGCCAAACGCAGATATAGCCTTTCGTAAAGCGATCGAACTGGACCCGTTTAATGCAAGAATACTTTTTGGAGCGATTACCCACTATAGCAACAATGTCAAAGATGTTGCCCTGACCACGCAGCTTCTTGAACGATTGGACAATAGTCTTGGCGGGTCAGGCAAATGGGAAAGGTCCCGCGTGTTGGTACAGCAAATTCTAGCTACGGCGAATAAAGATATCATCGATGAATATATCCAACATGAAGGATTAGATCTAAGCCAGGTAAGTGTCTTCGGCGCTGCTACTTTGATTGCAGTATCCGGGATGGACATTGAAAAAGTGCTGGAGATCGAAGACAAGATCTACATCGAAAATACCAATGAAAACCTGGTCATGAACTATGTGGAGATCAATTTTATATTGCTCGACTTTTACCGGCAGGAAAACAATGTCGAGAAGACCAAAAAAATTGCTGAGCGAATATTGAAAATAAATGAGGTCTTTGGTAGAAATTTTCTCTGGATTCAGCCCAATGTGGATGATGCAATGGTGGCGGCCTATCTCGCGATTGATGATCAGATAAGCGCGAAGCAGACTGTTGATGTGATAATAAACAGCAGAAGTGACACCTATGACCCGTATGGTGCCTTTGGTGTTTTAGCCCTGGCAAAAATAGATCCTGATCGAGCTGTTCAGCTTATTTTGGCTGACAGGGCTAGTGAAAATTTGTGGAATGGCACCGACTGGATTGCAATGTTATATCGTTACAATATGAACCTTGTGCAACACCCGGATATGAAAGCTTTCTACATAGAAGAAGGTAAATGGGTGGACTATTTGGCGAAGCGAATACCTGGTTACCTGGATTAGCAACAAAAAGGTTTTACGTAATATACGAAATAGCCCTGTTTAAGCAGGGCTTTTTCGTTTTAGGTCCGTTTAACACTACTGCTCGTTGGATTTGGCTGCCTTACGGGTTTTTAGTCGTCTTGAAAGCTCATGGTGTGTGGTGATACGTGTCATATCAACACAACCCACAGAAATATCAGCAACATAAGCAAAGTGCCTATTAGGAAGTCATACCATTGGTCTCTAGTTTTCATTTCAGTACTACCTTTAGTTCATTGGCACATAAATATTTTCTATGCCGATAATTGTGTTTTTAGGTCAGGTCTTATTGGCAATTAGCGGCCACGCCTGAAACCTCAAAATTGTTCGCTTGTAATGCGCATCAGTGATTGTGGATTGGCCATCATGGTTTTCCCGAGCGCTTTGGTTCGCGGGAATATATGTTCAAAATAAAATTCAGCTGTTCTGACCTTGGCTCGATAAAACTCGATATTTTCTGGCTTTTTGGCAATTTGTTCGTTGGCTTTTTGCGCCATCATCGCCCAGAAATAGGCCATCGTGACGTAACCCGAGTACATCAAGTAATCAACCGAAGCTGATCCGATCATGTCGTGATTCTTGCGAGCTTTCAGTGCGATCATCAGGGAGTAGCGCCGCCAGTTGAATACCGCTTTTATCAATGGAAAGATGAACTTTTTCATCCGGTATTTATGTTCGTTTTTTGAAATTATGCTGTGGTTTTTACAAAAACCCAGAATCTCTTTGGCAAAAGATTTCAGCGGTTTTCCGCGTTGTAGTAGTATCTTTCGCCCAAGCAGGTCCAGCCCCTGAATGCCTGTGGTTCCCTCATACAAGGTGGCTATTCGCGCATCACGGACAATTTGTTCAAGCCCCCATTCCTTGATGTAGCCGTGGCCGCCAAAAACCTAGGCCATTGTTGGTAGACTCAAAGCCCACCTCGGTAAGAAAGCCTTTCAATATAGGTGTAAGGAAACCCAGTTTGTCATCGATATGTTTCCTGGTTTCCTCGTCCTTGCTCTGATCCAGTTCATCAATCATCTTGCCGGCAAAATAAATCATTGCGCGTCCACCTTCTGAAAATGACTTTTGCATTAACAGCATTTTTCTCACGTCGGGGTGAACAATGATGGGGTCGGCAACCTGATCAGGAAATTTTTTCCCGGATAAGGAGCGCATGGACAATCGGTCTTTGGCATAGGGTAATGAAATCTGGTAGGCCAATTCAGAGTTGCAGACACCCTGAATAGCAATTCCGATTCTGGCCGTATTCATGTAGGTAAACATGTACTCCAGCCCTTTGTTCTTTTCACCAATCAGGTAACCCCTGGCATTATCAAAGTTCAAAACCACGGTGGATGAACCCTTGATACCCATTTTTTCTTCAATGGAACCACAGCTTACCGAGTTGGCTTCACCCAGTGAGGAGTCTTCATTGACCAATACTTTTGGTACTAAAAAAAGTGAGATACCCCGAGAGCCTTTTGGTGCGTCAGGCAATCTTGCCAGGACGATATGAATAATGTTTTCAGTCAGGTCATGGTCACCAGCAGATATGAATATCTTGCTGCCGGTAATCTCATAGCTCCCGTTATCAGCGAGTTCTGCCCTGGTACGTATCAGGCCCAGGTCAGAACCACACTGGGCTTCGGTCAGGCACATCGTGCCGCTCCATTCACCCTGGGTGAGCTTGGTCAGGTAGGTTTTCTTTTGATATTCATCGCCATGTTTAATCAGCGTATTCATGGCCCCAAGACTAAGCCCAGGATACATGGACCATGACCAATTGGCCGTTCCAATCATTTCGGTGCGGATCAAGCCAATAGAAGGGGGTAGGCCCTGGCCATCATACTCAATGGGGTGAGAGATTCCTTGCCAGCCGCCATCGATGTATTTTCTGTAGGCTTCTTTGAAACCCTTCGGCGTGGTCACACTTCCATCCAGCCACTGGCAGCCCTCCTTGTCGCCACTTTGATTCAATGGTGCCAGTTCTATTTCAGAGAACTTGGCACATTCAGTGATGACCATATCAACCAGTTCAGGTGTTGCTTCCTGGTAGTCAGGGTATTTTTGATAGTGACTGTAAAAATCCAATAGGTCTTCTGTGACAAATTTGATGTCTTCAATCGGGGCGTTATATATGGTCATTACATTTTGCTCTGTGTTTTAAACCGAATTGATCATGGAAAATGTTCGTTAATATAGGATCGATCAACCTGGTTCGATTAAAATTCCACTTATAAACTACACTTACGTAACCGTAACTTACTATTGCGTAAGTTACGGTATCGTAGTATCGTTGTCAACATGAAAAAGAAAAAAGAACGATCAGGAAGGTTAACCGCAGCAGCCAGGCGTGCCCAGCTAATTGAAGTTGGCCGCGCCGTGTTTGCGGAAAGTGGTTACGAAGCAACGTCTGTAGAAGAGATCGCCGCGCGGGCGAAGGTCTCAAAACCTATCCTATACAGTCATTTCGGCGGCAAGGAAGGTCTGTATGCGGTGGTGGTAGATCGCGAGGTTGAGCGCATACTGGAAAGAATCGCAAACGCTGTCAGTTCGGGTTCACCACGCGCACGCCTCGAACAGGCCGCATTGGCCTACCTGACCTATGTTCAGGAGCACCCGGAGGGTTTTGCGGTACTGCTTCGCGATGCACCCAAACAAAGCAGTGAGATGCCTGCATTGATGTACGACCTGGCAGATCGTATCGGTGAGGTTTTTACTGAACAGTTTGGTAACGCTGGTTATGATTCAAAAATTGCGCCAATTTACGCCCACGCGCTGGTTGGAATGGTCGCCTTTGTAGGGCAGTGGTGGACAGATAGCCACAAGGCCCCACCCGTGGAAACTGTGGCAAGCCATATCGGAGCGCTGGCCTGGATGGGGTTGCGTCACTTACCAAAGCAGCCAACTTTATTAGATTGAGGGGCGAGGGGACGGTAGTTTCGTCAAGCCACGTTCCCGCGGGAACGTCAGATGATGATCGACGTATTAATGGATATATGTTGACGCATCGTTTGGAGAGACCGGGGTGCTCCCAGGCAATCCGAACTCCCGGAACTCCTAAACACAGGTAATAGAAGACTATCCCACTTTCTTCTTCTCAGGATTGACCAGGTTAAAAAGTGAAGAAAATTACATTTAACGCTGAAGAGAATTTCGAGGAATTATGGAAGACCTTTTTTGACAGGTATCCATTCTTCAAACTGAGGAATGTTGATTGGAAAAGACAATACGACACCTTTAGACCAAAAGTTAGCAGGAACACCAGTGAAGATGAACTCTTCGATATCCTCTGTGACATGCTGGCCCCGTTGAACGATGGGCATGTTGAACTTATGGCCAGTACATGTGGGGATGAGAGAAAACGGTATTTCAATCCGGAGCCAAAGCCCGGGTTTTGGCAGGAATTCACAAAAAAGGAAATCAAGAGCCTCTTCAAAGTCACCAAAAACACCCTGTTTTCGAATGGTTTTGAAAAACCGAAAAAATCGGCGTCATGGATACTCCGATACTGCAAATCCTCTCATTTTGGCTACCTCAGAATTTTGGAGTTAGAAGGCGAGAAAAAACAAAAATTGACCACAGCGCTGGACCAGATACTAAGTGACTTCAAAGGGCTGGATGGGGTAATTATTGATATCCGTAATAACCCCGGTGGCGATGACAGCACCGTAATCCAGATTGTTAACCGGTTTTGTGACCAAAAGAGGGTGGCCTTTCACAGAAAAACGAAACGTGGTCACGGGGAAAATGAATACTCAAAACTCAAGACATGGCATATTAATCCACAAGGGGATACACAATTTACCGGGCCAATCGTGCTTTTAACCTGCGACTCGGTTTTTAGCGGTGGAGAAGTTTTCGCACTGGCAATAAAAGAGTTGCCTTACGTTACAGTTATTGGCGACCATACGAATGGAATATTCTCCTATCAACTCGAGAAAAAGCTAGCTGGTGGATGGCGCTACTGTCTGTCGTATCAGGTTTATTTCTCCGCTGACATGGTTTGCTATGAAGGCATAGGTGTACCAGCTGATATAGAACTGCTCAACAGGAAGTCCGATATTGAAGACGGAGTCGACCCATTAATTATTCGCGCATTGGAGCTGTTGAAATTTAAAGGCCAGAGCAAATGAACCAGGCGTAGTCTTACCGCCGCGATGCGGAAAATAGTGGCATCACGCCGTTTTAAATGTAAGTTTAGTGGCTACCACCCCAGGCTTTTGCGCGAATACACACACCTTATAAGGCGACTACCCATGTCAGACAGACTAACGGTCAAGACAAATACCACTCTATTGCCGTTTCTTACCAACCAGCTTCAAGGTTGGTCGCGGAGCACGATTAAGCAGCGCCTTAAAAGCGGTTGTGTCACTGTTAACAGCGAGCAGGTTACCCGACATAATCATGATCTGCAGGCAGGTGACCAGGTGGTTGTCGAAGCCGCCGCCCGAGGGCTGTCTGGTCTGCGACCGCGGCTCGATATTCTTTATAAGGATCGGGACCTGATTGCCATTAATAAACCTGCCGGATTGTTGTCGGTTGGATCCCCACAAAGTACGGCGCCCCATGCCCTGGGTATACTTCGTGACCAGCTGTCGCGTCGCAACAAGGTGGTGAGACTGTGGCCGGTGCACCGAATTGACCGCGATACTTCCGGGGTACTGCTCTTTGCGACATCCCGGGAGACACGCGAGGCGGTAATGAAAGGGTGGAAGAGCGCAGAAAAAATATATCTTGCTATAGTGGAAGGTTGCCCAAAGCCTGCGGCGGGCACCATCGATCAGCCGCTACGTCTCGACCCGGTGATTTACCAGATGCATGTCGGGCCACACCCGGACGCCAAGCGCGCGGTGACACATTTCACCACTGAACGGAGCGTTGGGCCGCGATCTCTGTTACGGGTAGAACTGGAAACCGGTCGTCAACATCAAATTCGCGCCCACCTGGCATGGTTGGGACACCCGGTCGTAGGCGACCAACGATACGGCACAGAGGGTACGCGAATGGGGCTCCACGCCTTGGGGCTGAGTATCACCAAACCAGGAACGAACAAGCCACTGGTATTTGAAACTCCTGCGCCGGCTGATTTTTTGGCGCTATTTCGCTAGTGTTCCGGAAAAAGAGCCGGATACATTTTCCCGTAAATGTATCCGGCAACTTTTTGCGGACCTTCAAATCAATACCTGCAAGTGGCGCGCTTATTGCATCAATGTCTTTAGTTCCAACATT
>Ga0224504_10000587_pt1 | contig 16216 bp, 17 predicted proteins | sample SF_Oct11_sed_USG_3_FD_170160 | JGI IMG/M metagenome (GOLD analysis project Ga0224504, IMG submission 170160) | Sediment microbial communities from San Francisco Bay, California, United States - SF_Oct11_sed_USGS_24 | ecosystem: Environmental > Aquatic > Marine > Sediment | place: USA... | reverse complement strand
GCTCGCGAAGAAGTCTGAGTTCGACATGTGGGACGAGGTCACTGGCCTTGAGCGCGGTCGGGCCGTGCGGGCAGATCTTCCCGAAGCAGCCGAAGTGCGCGATAAGGTCGATCTGCTCAAAGGGGTGCTGCAGTGGAATCTCGAGCGGGATTTCAAGGAGCGCCTGGGGCTGGTTCGTCGGGACCTTTATTTGTCTGGCGAAGCGCTCGTCGAAACGCAACGCTCGCGTCGCCAGATCGATGAGGTTATGCGTACTGAACCACTGCGTTTTGAGGCGCTAAGCGATCGCGTTTACGGCCTCGCACCTCGCCTGGAAAGCACGCGCCTGCAAATTGCGGACGCGATAATTCGCCAGCGTGATTTTCTGCAGGAGATTGCCGTCGGTGAACTGCAGGCGCAGAAAGATCGCCTCGGTGTCTACAGTGTGCAGGCACGATTTGCGCTGGCCGCGATATACGATATCTCCAGTTCGTCTGAGGAGGTCTCCGAGTGACCGTGCGCTTCCTGTTCGCTGTCTCTCTGATCGCGGCGCTGGTTACTGCGCCGGTCGCACTTGCTGCCAATGACACGATCAAGAGCCTCGAGGAAAAGAGCGTGGATGTGCGTCCGGGCAAGACAATCCTCGACAGTTCCGAGCTTGCGCGCGAAAGCTACCGTGACTTTCTGGATCTTGTTTCGACTGACGCCGAACTCCAGGCGGAAGCGCTGCGGCGTCTTGGTGACCTGGAGCTCGAAGCGACGGAAGTAGAGCAGCTGACGGAAAACATTGAAGCGCTGGACTCGCGAAATTTCGACAATGCGGTCGGGCTTTATCAGAGACTTCTCGAGGCCTATCCCAATTACCGCCGCAATGACACGGTCCTGTACCAGCTGGCCCGCGCCTATGAAGTTGGCGGACGTAACGACGATGCACTGACGGTACTGAACGAGTTGATCGAGCGCTTTCCTGACACGCTGCTTGTGGACGAAGTACAGTTTCGGCGCGGCGAAATGTTGTTCGTCAACAAACGCTACGACGATGCAGAAGCGGCCTACCAGGATGTCCGGGCTTACGGCGAAAGATCCCGTTTCTACGAGCAGTCGCTCTACAAGCTTGGCTGGTCGCAGTTTAAGTTGGGCATACATGAGGACAGCCTGAGCCCGTTTTTTGAACTTCTTGACAGGCGTATCGCCGGTCTGCGCGTTGGTGAGGGCGAGAAACGCCTGGAAGCCCTGAGCCGCGCCGAGCGGGAGATGATCGAAGACACCTTCCGGGTATTGAGTATCAGTTTCTCTTATATGGACGGCGCGGACAGTATCGACAGCTTTCTCGCACAGAGAGGCCTGCCAAGTTACAGCCATGTGATTTACAGCAACCTCGGCGACCTGTATCTAGAGAAAGAACGCTTTCAGGACGCGGCGGAAACCTACGAGGCATTTGTCGAACAGGACCCGTTTCACCCGATGTCGCCGTCCCTGCAGGTCCAGGTTATCGAGTCTTACAAGCAAGGCGGATTTCCGAGTCTCGTGCTCGAGGGCAAGAAGAGCTTTGTTGAACGTTATGGAATGCACGGCGAGTTCTGGATGCGGAACCCACGCGCGGCGAATGAGTCCGTGGCGGGACACCTCAAGACCAACCTGACAGATCTCGCACAGTACTATCATGCGGAAGCTCAGAAGAGCGGCAATAAAGCCGATTTTCAGCAAGCGGCGAACTGGTACCGCAAGTATCTTGCCTACTTCCCGGGCGAAGCGGATACGGCAAACACGAATTTCCTGCTGGCTGAGACGCTGTATGAAAGCGGGGAATTTGACGCTGCCATGATGGAGTATGAGAGAACGTCCTACAGTTACCCGTTCAATGACAGGTCGGCCGAAGCGGGTTATGCGGCGTTGCTTGCGTACCGCGAGCATGAAGCGACACTGGAAGGCGTCAGTAAAGACACCTGGCATCAGCGGTATCTCGACAGCGGGCTGCGATTCGCGAATATCTTTCCCGAACACCCTGAGTCAGGAGCCGTGCTGACAACGGTCGCGGAAGACCTCTTCTTGCAGGGCCAGTATGACCTGGCTATTGCCGTTGGCAAAAAAGTCGTGACCAAGCAGCCGCCGGCCAAGCCTGAAAACGCGCGCACAGCCTGGACCGTAATCGCATACTCGCATTTCGATATGGGAAATTTTGAGGATGCGGAAAGTTCTTATTACAGCCTGCGTAACTTAACGCCCGCAGATGATGTTGCCGCACAGGCGGACCTGAAGGAACGCATTGCGTCGAGTATTTACAAACAGGGTGAAGCGGCAAGGGGACAGGGTGCCAATGAAAACGCTGTACGGCACTTTACGCGCCTTGGGCAGGTAGTTCCGGATTCACCGATCCGGGAGACGGCCGAATATGACGCCGCTGCTGTGCTCATTAACATGCAGGCCTGGGACCGCGCGTCGGTAGTACTGGAACAATTTCGCCGTGATTATCCCGGCAGTGAACTTGCTGATGATGTAACGCAAAAGCTTGCCGTTACGTACATGGGTGCAGGGCGTACGGCACAGGCAGCGTCCGAGTTCGAGACGATCGCGGTAGGGGCTTTGACTACCGAGCTCGTGCGGCGCGAAGCACTCTGGAAGGCTTCCGAACTGTATGGGGAGGCCGGTTCACTGGCCGAGGAAAAACGCGTCCTCGGTGATCTTGTTGCGCGCTATCCCGAGCCGGTCTCTGAGTCGATTGAAGCGCGTGCCCGAATGGCAGAAATTGCGAGAGATCTGGGCGATCAGGCAGAACGCATGGCGATTCTCGAGACCCTGATCCAGGTTGATGCAACGGCCGGCGTACAACGTTCGGACCGCACTCGCTATCTGGCTGCCACGGCGTCTCTGGAACTCGCCGAGCCTGTTCGCAGGCGCTTTGAGGTTGTGAAGCTCACGCAGCCACTGGCGGAAAGCCTGAAGCTGAAAAGGGACCTGATGGAGGAGGTTATTGCGGCGTACACGAAGGCGTCCGACTTTGCGATCGCAGAGGTGACAACCGCGTCCACATATCGTCTGGGCGAAGTCTACGAACAGTTTTCATCCGACCTCTTGGATTCGGATCGTCCTACTAATCTGGAAGCCGATGCACTGGAACAGTACGAGATTCTGCTCGAGGAACAGGCCTACCCGTTTGAGGAGAAATCCATAGACCTTTATAAGGCGAACACGGACCGAGCCGCCGATGGGGTCTATGACGAATGGGTACAAAATAGTTTTGATCGACTGGCCGGCCTGATGCCGGCGAGATATGCGAAGAAGGAGCGCAGCGAAGATGTTGTCACCGCGCTTTACTGAAAACCTCGCACTTGTGGCGCTCCTGTTGATTCTAGCGGGCTGCGTGGGATCAGGTCCCGCGAGGGATGTCGCTACTGAAGACGCCGAAGACAATCTCGCGGCAACCGGGCCGACCATTCCGCCCGAGGCTCTGACGTTGTTCGAGCAGGCGACGGCGAGTCAGGCGGCCGGCGACCTGACGGATGCGGAGCTGCGTTTCAAGGAATTTCTGCTGGTTTACCCGGAATACCCGGGTGCGTATGTCAATCTTGCGATTATTCATATACGCAACGAGAATGAAGACGAGGCGCGCAAAGTCCTGGACGCGGCACTGGCGCTGGACCCCAATCACCCGGCCGCTTTGAACCAGCTCGGTCTGATACATCGCAGAAACGGAAAATTTCTGGAGGCAGAGGCCACTTATTTGAAGGCGATCACAGTCTCCCCTGACTATGCATTGGCACACTACAATTTGGGCATTCTTTACGAACTGTACCTGCAGCGACTCGAAGCGGCGCTGAAGCACTTCGAAGCGTATCAGGCGCTTGTTGGCGAGGATAAGCAGGTCGAGAGGTGGATTGCGGATCTGAAGCGCCGTCTGGCGGCGCGTCAGCCTACGGCAAGCGTGGCGGAATGAAGGACATGAGCACTCAAATGAGATCAGTATTCGGCACCGGAATTATGCTCGCCATGTTGTTGGCAGCGTTTGCCTCTTTTGCTCAGGATGCGACGGACGAGGACGATTTGATGCCGGCCGTCAATACGTCGGCGGCTGTTGCAGACGAGGGTGCTCTGGAAACATCGGCAGATATCACGCGTACGACCTCGGGCAACCGTGTGATGGATTCAATGGAGCTTGGACGTACGGAAATTACAGGCAACCAGGAACTGCCAAAGGTTCTGTATATCGTACCCTGGCAAAAGTCGGATCCAGGTGATCTGATGGGCAAGCCCGTTAATACGCTGATTGATGAGGTGCTGGCGCCTTTGGATCGGGAAGAATTTATTCGGCAAGTCGAGTATCACAAGGACTTGTACGGCACGGAAGAGGAATAACTGCAGGAGGGCTTTTGGGCCCGAATTTGCGGCTTGCTGTCACGCATGTCGGGACAAGCCGCCCCCACAGTTACTTGCAGGAACTGGTTTTGGAGATGCAGACGTAGTCTGCAAGAGTCATCACATCTGTTTTAGAGGAGCAGACAAATGGGCACTGTAGTGCGTTTTTTCCAGGAAGGCGGACCTTTCATGATCCCCATCCTGTTGGTATTCGGGTTTGGTATGGCCATTGCGATCGAACGCTGGACGTACCTGACTATGTCAGGCACAAGCAACCGTGCATTGTGGAAGAAGATCGTGCCGTTTCTTAAGTCAGGAAACTTCCAGGAAGCGGCTGCGCTTACGGCTAAATCGAAAGCCGCGATCGGCTCGATCCTGACCTATGGCCTGTATCGAGTTAAGTCGGCACGCCGTCGTGATGACATCGAGAAGGCGATGGAAGAGAGCCTGATGGAGGTTCTGCCACGACTCGAAAAGCGTACGCATTATATTGCGACGCTTGCCAACATCGCGACGTTGCTGGGTCTTCTCGGCACGATTATCGGCCTGATCTCGGCGTTTACGGCGGTTGCCGAAGCTAACCCGGCTGAGAAAGCGGACATGCTGTCAGCGTCGATCTCGACGGCGATGAACACCACGGCCTTCGGTCTGATGGCGGCAATTCCGTTGCTGCTGATTCACGCTTTGCTGCAAACCAAGACGAATGCGCTCGTGGACAGCCTGGAAATGGCCAGCGTTAAGTTCCTGAACGCGGTTACCGAACGTCAGCTAAACCAGCGCGGAGCATAAGCCATGATCCGCAGCCGCAGCGGCGGTCGTCGCAATATCGAGACGGCCGAGCTCAATATCACGGCATTCATGAACCTGATGGTGATCCTGGTTCCGTTCCTGCTTATCACCGCGGTGTTCTCACGATTGGCGGTTCTCGAATTGAATCTGCCAGGCTCCTCTAATGAGCCCGTGGAACCGCAGGAACAGACATTCCAGCTCGAAGTCATCATACGTCAGGACAAGATTGAAGTCGGAGATCGTAACCAGGGCCTGTTGGGTATCTATCCTAACGGCGTGGAAGGTTATGACTACGAGGCGCTTGCGGAGAAACTGACTGAGCTCAAGGAACGCTATCCGACGAAAACGGATGCGTCGATACTGCTTGAGCAGGATATTGCTTACGACACGCTGGTGCAGGTCATGGACACGGTACGCATTGCGCAGGACATCGACGAAGAAAACCAGCAGATCATACGCTCCGACCTTTTTCCTGATATCTCTATCGGCGATGCGCCGGTTCTCGATGGGGGTACCTCGTAATGGTCAAGTCGGGTCGCGCCAAAAGGATGGAGAAGCACCACAGGCGTAACAAAGGCGCTGGTGCACTCAATCTCGTTTCACTCATGGATATTTTCACGATTCTGGTGTTTTTCCTCCTGGTTAATTCATCGGACGTCCAGACATTGCCCAATGCCAAGGACATGAAATTGCCGGAATCCATCGCTGAGAGGAAACCGGAAGAGACTGTCACGATCCTGATTGGCAAGACTGACATCCTCGTGCAGGGCACACCTGTGGCTAACATTGCCGAGGTTATGGCCACCAAGGGCAACGATATTCCTGCGCTGCGTGAGGCATTGCTATCGCAGAACGACCGTGTGTTGCGCCGTGCGGCCAAGGACGATGTCGCGGGTCGTGAAGTGACGATCCTGGGGGACAAGGACATCCCGTACCGTCTGCTGAAGAAAGTCATGGCGACCTGTACGGATTCGGATTACGGGCAGATCTCGCTGGCCGTCCTGCAGAAGAGTTCAGACAAACTGGACGACCTTCAGGCGTCGCGTTAAGACGCGCTGTAAGAGATCAGGAGTCACGGAATTGGACTTACCGTTTTACAGAGAATATGAGCTGCCCTGGACGACGGGCCAGGATCAGGAAAAGAAGTTCCAGCGTCTGCTGGGCATTATCTTCCTGGTCTGTATGGCACTCAGTATTGTGTGGCCGTTTCTTCCTGCACCCGAACCGGATCCATTCGATGTCGAAGAAATTCCACCGCGTATAGCGCAGCTGTTGCTCGAAGAAGAGCCGCTGCCGCCGCCTCCGCCTTTGCCCAAGGAGGAGGAGCCGGAGCCCGAGCCCGACGAGCCGGAGCCTGAGCAGGTTGTCGAGGCAGAACCTGAGCCAGAACCCGAGCCCGAGCCCGAGCCCGAGCCCGTTGTGGATCGTACAGAGCAGGCCCGCGAAGAAGCGCAGGCGGCGCTGATGCCGTTTGCCGAGGACCTTGCGGATCTTGTCGATAAGGAGCTGCAAATTGCCGACAGCCGCCCGTTGACCGCATCGGTCGGCCAAGCTGAGCGGAATGAACGTTCGATGATCACGTCTAAAGCTGGCACTGCGTCAGGTGGTATCGATACGGCCACAATGAGTCGCAACACAGGTGGCACGGGTATTGCGGGTCGGAGTACGACCAAGGTTTCCAGCCCGGTCGCCGGCCTGGCCCAGGGAGCTGGTGCGAGCCGCTCGGGTTCCAGTGGCAGGGCGTCCCGCTCACGCGAAGAAATCGAACTCGTTTTCGATAAGAATAAAGGTGCAATTTTTGCACTCTACAATCGTGCCCTGCGCAAGGATCCGTCGCTTGAAGGCAAGCTGGTACTGCGGCTGACGATCGCGCCAAATGGCGCAGTCACGATGTGTGAAGTCGTCTCCAGCGAACTCAACGACGCGGAGTTGGAGCGTAAGCTGGTGCAACGCGTCAAGTTGTTCCGTTTCGAGGCGAGGGACGTCGAGGCCATCACAACTACAAAACCGATCGACTTCTTCCCCGCCTGATCCATCGTTGTCGATTGCCGCAGATTTCACTCATAATGAGGGATTGATGCATTAAGTCGCGCCGTGTGAAGCAACATGGAGGCGTCCAGAGCGATCGTAGCGATCGGCGCAGCACTGCTGCTCGCCGCTACCTCATTGTCAGCCGATTACTCGATCGACAATTTTTCGATGATGCCGGAAGAGGTTACCAACATTCCATGCCGTACCAGGAAACATGAGCGAATTCCGGGCCCCTTGTCGCACGCAGCGCCAGCGCGTCGCGATCGATGGATCGAGCCGCCGTCGCCTTTACCTGTTCCGACATGGTGCCGTCGACTACATCGATGAAAACGGCGACTGGCTCGGGGATCCGGACCTGGTCGCACTGAACGCCAGGGGCAGGGCTCAGGCCCAGTCCATGGCGGCATGGTTCGTCGACGTGCATGTCGATAAAGCTATCTGTACGGGGTTGCCCAGAACGCGCGAGACGGGTGAGGCGATTCTCGCTGATCGTGATATCGAACTCGAAGTGGTTTCCGAGCTCGAGGAAATACGTCCTGTAAAAGGCGAGGTAGCCGGTGGTTATGACATCGTGAGCGATGTCGCATTCTCCCACTGGCGAGCCGAACAGGACGCCGCCACCTTTTTGGGGGGCGAGCGCTATCGCGATTTCTACAAGCGCATAGTGGCCGCGATGGACGCATTGCTCCTCGATGCTTCCTGGCATGATCTCGCTGTCTTTGCGCATGGCGGAACGAATGCCGCGATTCTCGGATGGGCCACAGGAGTTGGCCTGCAGGCATTTGGCCTTCTCGACCAGTCAACGTGCTGCCTCAATGTAATTGACTTCGATTTCGATGAGGATGGCGCGATGTTACGCAAGACAATTCGGGGCATGAATATCACGGCCGATGATCCGGTCATGCGCACGCGCGACGCCGGGGATATGGAAGTGCTCGCGCGGCGTATTCTCAGGTCGCAGCAGTAACATCAGCAACACGTTCATATGGAAAGATCTGACGGATTTCCACCTATCGAGCGACGGGATGCGCGCATCCTGGTGCTGGGCAGTCTGCCTGGCCGGAAATCGATTGCAGAACAACAGTATTACGCGCATCCGCAAAATGCATTTTGGCGGATCATGCGGGAAGTATTTGGAATCGCTGGTGAATATCATCTTCGCTGCATCCAGTTAAAAGAACGCCAGGTTGCATTGTGGGATGTTCTTAAGAGTTCCCACAGACCGGGTAGTCTCGATTCGGATATCCGCATAAACAGCGCGCAGCCGAATGACTTCGACGAGTTTTTTGAACAACACCCTGCGATCGAGTTGGTGGCCTTCAACGGCAAAAAGGCAGAACAGATGTTCAAACGTTTTGTGGACTCGGCGATAACTCCCCGCAAGGTCGAGCAAATTGGTCTGCCGTCAACCAGTCCGGCCTACGCGGCTATGCCGTTCTCCGGTAAGCTGTCCGCCTGGCGCAAAGCGCTTTTGCCGGTACTGGAAAAAGAATAGGAACTGGGGAATGATCGGAGGCGAGGATTCATGAGCAACGAGCAAGTGCTGTTACCCATGCTGGGCATGATGGTTTTGACGGCCGTCGTATGGTTTGTCCTGTACGCCAAACGCATTCCTGCCATGCGTCGGGCCGGCAAGCCCACGCAGGCCTACACCACGCCTGACAAGGCAGCGGCATTTTTACCGGAGGAGGTCAGCTATCCGGCCAACAACCTAAGAAACCTGTTCGAGTTGCCCGTGTTGTTTTACGCGCTGTGCCTGTACCTGTATGTCACTTCGTCGGCAGGGTCCGCCGATGTCATTGCCGCGTGGTTGTTCCTGGTATTTCGCATTGTGCACAGTGCGATTCATTGCACGGTGAACATCGTCATCATGCGATTTGCCGCATACAGCGCCGCTGCGCTGGCACTTTGGTTCATGCTGGGAAGAGCAGTGTGGGGTGCCCTGTAGGACGGCGCTGCGCTAAGGATCAGAGTGCGCTGTCCCCGGTTTCGCCGGTGCGAATGCGCCAGACCTGGTCGATCGTCGTGACGAATATCTTCCCATCGCCGACCTTGCCGGTTTTGGCAGCATTGACGATGGCCTCGACCACGCGCTCGACGAGATCATCGGAAACCGCCACCTCAATCTTGGCTTTTGGAAGAAAATCAACGACATACTCGGCTCCACGATACAATTCCGTATGGCCGCGCTGGCGTCCGAAGCCCTTGACTTCACTGACGGTCATTCCCTGGATGCCGACCTCACCCAGCGCATTACGTACGTCATCGAGGCGAAAGGGTTTTACAATGGCGGTCACAAGCTTCATTCGTCGGATCTCCATAGCCGGCAAGCGATGGTGCGTATGCTAACAAAGACATTAATGAAAGACCCACTTGGATTACCGTATTACGGTGCCGCAGTTGCCTATGCCGCAACGGCCTATGTCGCAGGTTTTGCGGGACTGTTTGCAGCCAGTGGCGTGGTTAATGCGATAGCGACCCTGTTACTGGCGCATGGCATGGTCATCGCGGCCTACATGATTCATGAATGTGGGCACAACGCGGTGTTCAACCACAGTCGTTACAATGCCTACCTCGGGCGAGTCATGAGCTGGTTCTGCGGAGCGGCCTATGGCACGTACGAAGACATGCGGTACAAACATTTTCGCCACCATGTCGATAACGATGACGTAGTCTGGTTCGACTACGACCGATTTTTTGAGACCCATCCGACTGTTACAAAGATCGTTCGCGTTCTGGAGTGGTTCTATATTCCCGCCCACGATCTCATCATGCACGGCGTCATGATTTTCACATCGTTCATCATTCCGCAACGGCACGACCAGCGCGTGCGCAATGTTGCAGTGATTTTGATACGCGGCGGCATCTATACAGCCTTGCTGATATATTTCCCCAAAGTCGCGATTCTCTACGCCGTGGCTTATCTGATCATGATGCAGATTCTGCGTTTCATGGATAGCGTGCAACATGATTACCCTTACAATCTGACTTTGTTCGACTACGTCAAGCCACCGCATAAGGGCGACGCCGCATGGGAGCAGGAGCATACGTTTAGCAACCCGATCAGTTTGCGATTTCCCAAGCTCAACTGGCTGGTGCTGAATTTCGGCTATCACAATGCACACCATGCAGACATGAATTTGCCGTTTTACCGTCTGCCGGCGTTGCACGAGGAACTCACGGGTAACGACCCAGCTCGCGTCATTCCGTTTGCCGCGCAGCTAAAGTTGTTTCATCGCAATCGTGTCACCAGAATTTACAATCCTCAACCAGAAGATTATCCGAAAGGTGAGGCGTACCTGCGGACGGCGCAGTCGGGGCGGGGCCCGATCGGCGGAAATGCAGCGTCGTTTCTTACGTCATTCTGAGTTGAGAAAAACAATAGACGGGGGCTCAATGTCTGACAACATGCAGGTTGGAAAGATCGGCTGGATCGATATGACCGTCGACGATGCCGACGGTGTACAAGATTTTTATGTGAACGTTGTGAGCCGGCAAACCGAAGCAGTATCCGTGGGCGATTATTTCTGTATCATTCGTGATCCGTCTGGCGCCACAGCTGCGCTTTACCAACCCTGATATGCGATCGCACCTGGTATTCGATACGCCGGAATGGCACGCGAGAGTTGCTGCATTGGTAGCAGCGACCGAAAGCAAGGCTATTGCGCAAAAGCTCGTCGCCCTTATTTGCGAAACAGTATCCAACGATGGAACGAGCCTGTTGGCGTTCCACAAGGATGCTGCACCGGAGGTTCTGGCGCATTCACTGGCACCCGCAGAGCGCCGTCATTTTCTCGATCGCTACCTGGCAGGGCCGTATCTGTTGGATCCGTTGTATCAGCTGGCCATTTCTGAATCCAAACCCAGCATGTGTCGGTTCCGCGATACCCACCCGGATCGGTTTCGTTCGAGTGAGTATTACCACCAGTATGTAGAGCGGACGCACCTGGTTGACGAAATGGATTTTCTGCGAGATGTATCACCAATGTGCACGCTGGTGATCGTTGTTGGCCGGACCCGAAATCGACTGACGCGGGTCGAACGTTACCGGCTGGAAATGATCGAACCGCTGGTTGCCGCGGCGATGCAGCGGGTCTGGGACCAGTGGCAGCAGACGAGTTCTCCAAACCGCGATATTCACCAGCGCCTTACCGACTGTTTCGTCAATTTCGGTGACAATATTCTGACGCAGAGAGAACGCGAGATCACGCAGCTTCTGTTGCGCGGACATTCGACCAAATCTGTTGCCCGCGAACTCGATATCGCACCCGGCACCGTGATGGTCCACAAGCGCAACCTGTTTTCGAAACTTGGTATCACGTCTCAGTACGAGCTGTTTTCCCGCTTTATTGACAACCTGTCCCAGGGTTGAGAGAAACAGGCAACGAAAGTAACGCGCAATGTCACCGCAATCGCTGTGGAACGGGTAGGCGAGATGGGACAGCGATCCTACCCCGCGATTGGTATTCATGTGCAACAGCAGCAGCCGGACAATAGTGCAAACTGCTGCAGGATCCGGAGAGGTGTCCTTTCATGTTTGAGTTCGACTTCGGCCACGGTGAGGATCTTGATCTGCTGCGTGAGACGGTGCGCAGTTTTTCGACGGATCGGATTGCACCCCGTGCCGCCGACATAGATGAGAAAAACGAGTTTCCCCGGGACCTCTGGACCGAACTCGGTGAACTCGGTCTGCTTGGTATTACCGTCAAGGGAGAGTACGGCGGTTCCGAACTCGGCTATCTCGCCCACGTTATCGCCATGGAAGAAATCAGCCGAGCCTCCGGTTCGGTCGGCTTGTCCTATGGCGCGCACTCGAACCTGTGTGTTAATCAGCTGAGTCGCTGGGGCAATGATGAGCAGAAGCAGAGGTTACTGCCGAAGCTTGTTTCAGGCGAGTTCCTTGGGGCACTTGCAATGAGCGAAGCGGGTGCGGGCTCGGACGTCATGGGAATGCGTACGACAGCGGTGCGCGATGGCGACGCGTACGTGCTCAACGGCTCCAAGATGTGGATCACCAATGCTCCGGGAGCCGATGTCATCATCGTCTATGCAAAAACGAATCCCGGTACCGAAACGAAAAACATCAGCGCGTTCATCGTGGAACGCGGAACGCCGGGATTTTCGACGCCGCAGAAGTTGGACAAGCTTGGAATGCGCGGTTCCGATACAAGCGAAGTGTTGTTCGAGGAGTGCCGGATTCCGGCAGCCAATCGGCTGGCTGAAGAGGGCAAGGGTGCCGCTATCCTGATGAGTGGTCTCGACTACGAACGCGTTGTGTTGTCCGGTGGCTCGCTCGGTATTATGGCGGCCTGCATGGACCTGGTTATGCCCTATGTCCATGACCGCAAGCAGTTTGGGCAACCGATCGGTGAATTTCAGCTGATGCAGGGAAAGATTGCCGATATGTATACGGCTATGAATTCCTGCAGGGCATACGTCTACGCGGTCGCGCGTGCCTGCGACCGTGGCCTGACTACCCGCTTCGATGCCGCTGGATGTATTCTTACCGCTGCCGAGAAGGCAACCTGGATGGCGGGGGAAGCAATCCAGGCCCTGGGAGGCAATGGTTACATCAATGAATTTCCGGCCGGACGCCTGTGGCGTGATGCGAAGCTCTACGAAATTGGTGCGGGCACCAGCGAAATTCGTCGTATGCTGATCGGCCGTGAACTGTTTAACGCCACGAAGTGAGTCGATGCCTGTAATCCAGACAAAGGTCGATCGAAAATCGGATGACTTCACGAAGAACCAGGCAGCGCATGAGGCGCTCGTCAAAGGGCTCCGCGAGGTAGATGCCTATGTCATGCAAGGCGGGCCTGAACGCTCACGTGAAAAACATCTGAAGCGCGGCAAACTGTTAGCACGCGATCGGATCACGGGCTTGCTCGACGAGGGCGCGCACTTTCTCGAGATTGGTCGCCAGGCTGCTTGGCAGGTTTACAGTGATGACGTGCCCAGTGCGGGCATTGTTACGGGCATTGGTCGTATTCACGGTATCGAATGCATGATCGTCGCGAATGACGCGACGGTGAAAGGCGGCACCTACTATCCGCTGACTGTAAAGAAGCATCTGCGTGCGCAGGAAATCGCCGAGGAGAATCACCTGCCATGTATTTATCTCGTGGATTCGGGTGGTGCGTTCCTGCCGCGCCAGGATGAAGTGTTCCCGGATCGAGACCACTTTGGCCGTATCTTCTATAACCAGGCACGCCTGTCCGGCAAGGGCATTGCGCAGATTGCTGTCGTAATGGGTTCCTGTACTGCCGGCGGTGCATACGTGCCGGCGATGTGTGACGAGTCGATCATCGTGCGCAACCAGGGTACGATTTTCCTGGGTGGACCGCCTTTGGTAAAAGCGGCGACTGGCGAAATTGTCGATGCTGAAACGCTCGGCGGCGGCAGTGTGCACTCCCGCATATCGGGCGTGACGGATCATCTTGCCGATGATGACGAACATGCCCTGGCCATCGCGCGCGACATCGTTGCCAATCTCAATGTTGACCGTGGTGCGAGCGTCGCTCGCCGCGACCCGGTAGAACCAAAGTACCCGGTCGAGGATGTCTACGGCATCGTCTCACGCGAATTTCGTTTTCCCTATGACATTCGCGAGCTAATCGCGCGCATTGTCGACGGTTCGGAGTTTCATGAGTTCAAGAAGCTCTATGGCGCGACGCTGGTTTGCGGGTTTGCTCACATTGACGGCTACCCGGTAGGCATTGTTGCGAACAATGGCATCCTGTTTCCGGAGTCGGCACAGAAGGGCGCCCATTTTATTCAGCTCTGCAATCGCCGCCGCATCCCTATTGTGTTCTTGCAGAACATCACAGGCTTCATGGTGGGCAAGCGTGTTGAACAGGCCGGTATTGCGAAAGACGGGGCCAAGATGGTCAATGCCGTCGCAACCGCGACTGTCCCCAAGTTCACCGTGGTGGTCGGAGGGTCTTTCGGCGCTGGCAACTACGCAATGTGCGGCCGCGCCTATAGTCCTCGCATGATGTGGATGTGGCCAAATGCGCGCATTTCGGTGATGGGTGGCGACCAGGCAGCCCTCGTCCTGTCGACCGTTAAGGAAGATAGTCTCGTTGCCCGCGGCGAGGAATGGCCAGAGAACGACAAACAGAACTTCGAGGCCATGATTCGAGCCCAGTATGAAAACCAGGGTAATCCTTTCTACGCGAGCGGCCGACTCTGGGATGATGGCGTCATCGATCCGCTGGATACGCGCCAGGTTTTGGCCCACGGATTGTCTGCCGCGATGAATTATGCGCAGCCCGGTGAGGAGCCGTTCGGTATTTTCCGAATGTGACGGTACACTCAGCGACCATGAGTGGACGTCAGGACAAGAACACCGGCACGCGTGATGTTGTCGCAGCGCATCGCTTCGACGAGAAGCGTCTTGAAGACTACCTGGCTGAACACATTAAAGATTTTCAAGGCCCCTTGACCGTTGTCCAGTTCAAGGGCGGCCAGTCGAATCCCACTTACCTTCTGCGCGCGGCGTCGGATCAATATGTACTGCGGCGTAAGCCCCCCGGCAAGTTGCTGAAATCAGCGCATGCGGTCGATCGTGAATTCCGGGTCATCAGTGCGTTGCACGCGTCGGGTTTTCCGGTGCCACGACCCTACTTGCTTTGCGAAGACGACGCGGTAATCGGCACGACGTTTTTTGTGATGGAATATGTCGAGGGACGGATTCTTTGGGAACTCGATCTGCCGGATATGAATCCTCAAGAGCGCGCGGCCATCTACGATGACGTTAATCTGACCTTGGCGAAGCTGCACAACACAAACTACAAGGCCGCCGGACTGGCTGACTTTGGCGTCCCGGGAAACTATTTTGAGCGCCAGATCTCGCGCTGGTCGCGACAATATCGTGCGTCCGAGACGGGCACGGTTGAGACGATGGACCGGCTAATCGACTGGCTTCCGGACAACATCCCTGACGACGAATCAGCCAGCATCGTTCACGGCGACTATCGTCTCGACAATATGGTTCTGCACCCGACCGAACCACGGGTTATTGCCGTGCTCGATTGGGAACTGTCAACCATAGGCCACCCACTTGCCGACTTCACTTATCACCTCATGGCGTGGCATATGCCGGATATTGGTATCGGCTCGATAGGACTCGCCGGCAAGCCGTTGAACGAGCTGGGTATCCCCAGTGAAAAGGACTATGTAGCCCGCTACTGTGAACGCACCGGTCGGGCCGACGGTGTTCCCGGAATTAACTTCTATCTCGCCTTTAACTTTTTCCGTCTCGCCGCGATCCTGCAGGGCATCGCGGGTCGGGTCAGGGATGGCACGGCAGCCAGCGCGCATGCCTCTGAGGCTGTAAAAGCGGTGCGACCGCTGGCAGACTTGGGCTGGCAATACGCCGCGAAACACGGATGAACCATGGCACTTGATTACGACACGCTCATGTCGAAGGTCCAGACCGACCTTCCTTTTTCATACACCGATGCCGATTCCATGCTGTACGCACTCAGCGTGGGCATGGCGCAGGACCCTGTTAATCCCCGCGAGTTGCCGTATGTCTATGAGCAGGGCGCATCATTAAAGACCATACCGACACTGGCGACGGTCCTCGTCCCCGAGATGTTCCCGGTCGGTCTTGGTTGGGACTACACCCAGATATTGCATTCAGAACAGCGTCTGCGTTTGTATCGGCCTCTGCCGCCAGCTGCGGATCTGCTGATTAACAAGCGCGTTATCGACGCCTTTGATCGCGGCCCGAAACTGGGGGCGTTGATCCTGCTCGAAGCGGAAGGGCGTCTCGCGAGCGATGACACGGTTATTTTCAACCTGGGCTGTACGATCGTCGCACGTGGCGATGGTGGCTTCGGTGGGCCGCGTGGCAAGGGTATTCCGCCGCATCGCGCGCCACGTCGCGAGCCGGACCTGAGTTGCGACATCACCACGCGTCCGGACCAGGCCCTGCTGTATCGCCTGACCGGGGATCGAAATCCACTGCATGCCGATCCGGAGCGGGCACGCGCCGTTGGCTTCGAGCGGCCAATCCTGCACGGCTTGTGTACCTTCGGCATCGCCTGCAAGGCGGTCC
>Ga0224504_10000586_pt1 | contig 16234 bp, 13 predicted proteins | sample SF_Oct11_sed_USG_3_FD_170160 | JGI IMG/M metagenome (GOLD analysis project Ga0224504, IMG submission 170160) | Sediment microbial communities from San Francisco Bay, California, United States - SF_Oct11_sed_USGS_24 | ecosystem: Environmental > Aquatic > Marine > Sediment | place: USA... | reverse complement strand
TGCCTGCAGTCTACCCTTGAGTTCGGCCATGCGGGTTTCAAGTTGCCTGCGATCTCCGTCCGTGCGCCCATCGACCTTAAGCGCTTCACTCAGTCGCACCAGCGCCATCAGGTTCTCCATTTGCTCAGGAGCAAGGTCACGGTACGGATCTTCGAATTTCTGCGCCGACGGATCCGGCAATTGTGACCAATCGACGGGCACCATCGTGTCGGCGATGACCGGCGCTGCCGTCACTGCCAGCACCGCTAGCGCGGCTAGAGAATCAAAGTAGTTCATAGATGTCGATAAAGCTTGCAGACGCGTTGCGGGGCGGGTTCGCTTGGACCCACCCCGCAATAGGTCATTACAATGTGTTCTTGTAAATCTTGCCGTCCTTCATGATGACCCGGATTGTCTCCGGGCTTTCCGGCCTCGGCTCCGCGTCGAACCACTTTGTGCCGGCACCTACCACGGAGAAGTCCTCCAACGGATTGCCGTCGACGATGAGAATATCGGCATAGGCGCCTTCCTCGATTACGCCCAGCTTGGCCTCGGGGTATGGATTAGTGAAGTCGCCGCTCATTGCGACAATCTCACCGCCCGTCGACGTCAGCGTTACCAGCGACTGGTGCGGCCCGAAGAACTGGTTGTTCAGGTGTTTTTCGTAGGCAACCTGAATATTGCAGGCTTCCACCGACCCGACGCAATCGGTCTGGAAGCCGCGCTTGACAGGGCATTTCTTCATGTTGTCGATGTAGCCTGCAAAAGTCGCCGAGGCGGATTTTGCCTTTGCAAGACTTGCCGGCACATTCTTGACCGCGGGGATATCCAGCAGGCCGGGGTCGAATGCCGTCAGGTTAGTCGTAATATATGCGCCCTTCTTGTTCATCACTTTGGCGATTTCGCAGTCGAATGCGAAGCCGTGCTCGATCGACTTCACGCCGGCATTGAGCGCGTTCATGATGGCTTCCTTTCTATAGGAATGCGCCATCACGTAGCTGCCGTATTCGTTGGCGACCTGTACCGCTGCTGCAATCTCGTCCGGCGATCCGGCAAGCAGTTGCCAGGGGTCGAAGGCCGACACCACGCCGCCGGACTGCATGAACTTCAACTGCGTAGCGCCCATGCGGAAGTTGTTTCGGCCGTATTTGTAGACGTCGTCCACACCGTTGAATTCCTGGGCCATGTTCAGGCGACTGAAATTCGTCGACTCTCCGGGCGGCGCGGTGTAGTTCGCGAAATCAGCGTGCCCGCCCCTGGTGCTCAGAAAAGCGCCCGACGGGTAATAGCGCGGCCCGACGATCTGGCCAGCATCGATGGCGCGCCGCAAGCCGGCATTTGCGCCGCCGGCATCACGCACCGTCGTGAAACCCTGCATCAGGTACATCTCGGCCATGCGGGTGCCGTGGATGGCGAAGTCTTCCCAGGTCGTCATGCCCTCCATCGCAGGCAGGCTGGGCCCCATGAGCATAAGGTGCGCATGGGTCTCGATGAAGCCCGGCAATAGCGTGCGGCCCCCGCCGTCGATGACCTGGACATCGACCTTCTTCGTCGTGGTCTCTGCCGGTCCCTCCATGACGGTGATCTCGTAGACACTGGGAGCAAAATCGGAAAGAACCGTCACTTTCCTTTCGCCGCCATTGGTCACCTCGACTTCGTAGCTGCCGCCTGTCGGAATATCGTCAGCAATCTTTTGAATTTTGTTGCGAACGACCAGTACATCCTGATTTTCGATCAGTTTGTCGCTTTTTCCGTCGAAGATGTTCACGTTCGTGAACAGAATGACCTGGTCGGGCAGGTCCTCGGCGGTCGCCGCGAGCGGCAGCTGCAGCACCAATAACGCAAGTGTGCCAAGGGCCAGTTTAGTTATGGTTTTCATGTTTCTATCCTTTTAGTCCGGCGACTTGTGATGGCGCCTGTATGCCCGGGGTGGTTGCCCCGTCCACTTTTTAAATGCGCGTGAAAAAACGTTCGGATCGCTAAATCCAACCTCCGCCGCGATATCGGCGACGGGTCGATCACTGCTGACGAGCGCCGCGCCGGCGCATTCGGCACGCATCAAAGCCAGCTCTTTCGAAATGGTGGTTCCACGATCGCGTAATTCCTTTGCCAACCTGCGGCGCTCGAATCCACATAGCCTGGAAGCCTTTTCTGCAGTCAGATGCTCATCGTGCAGATGCGGCCGAAGCGCGGCCCTGATCGAATCGACCAGCGATCGCGGCACGCCTTTCGCTCCGCTCTCGGCAGGCTGGTCGCCGGGCTGACCGCTGTCGAATGGTTCGAACAACCACTCCGTCGGAAAGGTGACTGCAACGCCTAACCAGTCGCCCTCGACTACTCGACAGCCGCTTACGTCTTTCGGAACGTGCTCCGGTGCAGCGACTCGGAACAAGACCCTGCTGGCATCCCAGTTTTCTCTCACCGAAAATTTCAGCAGACGAAGCAACAGACCGAAATAAAACGCATCGTTGTGGGCCGGCCGACACCGGGGGCGAATGGCCCGCCTGAATCCGAACGAACTCGTGCCACCCTGCGTTTTCAGGTAATAGTCAGTCGAGGAAGAATGCTCGCTCGTATGAAGCGAAATCTGCGTAAGTAGTTCACCGACCGTCTTTGACCTGCTGGCGGGCAATGACATGACACCCCAGTCTTCGATACTGAGCGCGCTACCGACGCTGAAGCCGAACAAAGAATCGCCCGAAGTGGCGCCGCACTGCTCGACCACTTCGTAAATCGTATCGGCCGCAGCGAACAACTCGGCAGACGCCGGCACATTGGTTGGCAAATCGAATTGCTGCAGCAAAGACGAAACATCGCAATGTCTTTTCTGAAGTTCTAGCAGCAATGGATTTACCGCACTCAACCTTATCAGTGGCAACTTTGATTTCATTGGTTTTGCGCCGACTCGACCTTCGGCATCATTGTTATTGAAAAGTTAGCAATCAGAAGCGTTTCGGACGCTGCAATTCTGACCTACCTTGCAATTTTTTATGTCCAAATTGCAAGATTGCGCATTGGGAGAACCCAATGCCGCGCGACGATATTTCCGCAACCGTCATGGAATCGCCCCACGGTTTGGAGGCGCTATTTGACGAGCGACTGATGCCTGGTGAGCAGCACAAGCTACGTAAGCTCCCCTGCCAAGACGACGGTTCCAATTGACAGTATCCGCGGCTTGTTGAACCGCGAAACGTCGTGTGGCCGTTCATCTTTGTATGCAACCACGGTCAGTAGGCCTGACTCATGTCACTGTGATTGCTGCAGCAGCTCACGACTGCTGACCTACCAGGGTTCTTTCCTAGCCAATCTCGCTAACAAGGGATATTTCCCGTGGCTTTCTTAGCGTGTGCTTGCTCAGGCGGAGAGGCGCCGAAACTGCAGAAACGGATGTTAATGGATGGACAAACGGGTGAAAATAGGTCATAGTGCAAATGGATGTTAATGGATGGATAATTGGGTGCGCCGATGAAAACCGAAAACCTCAAAGTCACGAATCTAATTTTGACCCTGATCTCTGAACTCGATGAGTTCAAGGGCGCCTGGCAGGCCATTGGCCGGATTGCGCCGGAGCGCCTGTCCAACCTGCGCCACGTCGCCACCATTGAAAGCATCGGCTCATCCACCCGAATCGAAGGCGCGAAACTCACCGACCGGGAAGTCAAGCACCTGCTGGCCAACCTTGATACGCAAGCCTTTGCGAACCGCGACGAACAGGAAGTGGCTGGCTATGCCGCCGTCATGGAAACGGTATTCGAGCACGCTGCCGATGTCCCGCTAACCGTCAACTCCATCAAGCAACTGCACACGCATTTGCTGCAGTACTCGGTTAAGGACGAGCGGCACCGGGGCGAATACAAAACTCTGCCCAACAGCGTCGAAGCTTTCACGCCTGAGGGCGACAGTGTCGGGGTGATTTTTCAGACGGCCAGCCCGTTCGACACCCCTCGCCTCATGGATGAACTGATCGACTGGACCAACACCGCATTGCGCGAAAGAACGCTCCACCGGTTGCTCGTCATCGCCATCTTCACGGTTGTTTTCCTGGAAATACATCCTTTCCAGGACGGCAACGGCCGACTGTCACGAATATTGACCACGTTGCTACTGTTACAGTCGGGATATGCCTATGTCCCGTACAGTTCACTGGAAAGCGTGATCGAAGCGAATAAACAAGACTACTATCTCGCACTTCGTCAGACGCAAGCGACCATTCGGACCGATGAACCGGACTGGCAGCCCTGGGTCACGTTTTTTCTGGAAGCGCTTAGCAAGCAAAAGAAAAAACTGGAGAGCAAAATCAAACGCGAGCGGATGATCCTGGGCGACCTGCCCGAACTATCCGTGCAGATTTTGGAGATTGCCCGCGAACACGGGCGGGTCACGGTGAATGATGCGGCAAAGGCCACCGGCACCAGCCGCAACACTATCAAGGACCATATCAAGAGCCTGCAGAAAAACGGCCACATCGAACGTCATGGCGCCGGACGCGGCACCTGGTATTCGCTGGCTTGATGTATGCAACAAAAACATGCGCTAGACAGGCAACAGGCCCTGAAATTGGCGGTGTACCACCTAACACTAGGGTGGTACACCTGGAAAAATCCCTGAACCCTCACGATTTTTTTAGTTATTGAATATCAGTAATTTACAGGCGCTTAGCGGAAAGCTCAGGTGTGACAGTTCAAGTCCTCTCCTGAGCACCATAATTTGAAGTGCCGCCTAATCAACCGTAGTTTCTGGCACTGCTTTCTTATCGCAGCCTTCGCACCAGACCATCAGAAGTAACGAGTCAGCGACACCCTTATCGAGCGGGGTTCGATGCGGCGGAAGTGCACGTCCTCAACACTACTGGGTTCCAGCGCTCCGTTGGGGAAGGGTTCGCGCAGCCGCGATTCATAGTAATAAGTAATGTCGTCATCGTCCGAATCAAATACGTTCAAAAGTTCGGAGCGCAGATCCCAGGCACCCGCAGCCCAGCGATAACCCAGCATCGCGTTAACAACAGTGGTCGAGTTGGATTTAACGCTACCATCTTCTGTCAGAGGCCGCGGGCCTAAGTGACGGACACGCCCCGCACCATAGATACCTGACGGGTAGTCGAAATATGCGCCGGCAGCAATAACGCGATCTAGTGAGCCAGGGATATCATCGTTGGTGTCGCTGAACTCAGACTCTGTAAACGCCAGCTCAACATCATACTTCCAGTGCTCGGTCTGATAGTAAACCGGAATCTCGATACCATAGCGTTCGCTCGGTCCCTGCGGTTCGGTGGTGCCAGCATCACCGACGAAGAGAAGCTCGGAATCAAGCTTTAGATACCACAACGCGACCGAAACATTCAGCTGATCGGTGAGAAAAGCCCGTCCACCGATCTCGGCACCTTTAGATTGAACCAGCGCGTCTACCTGCTCTACAGGATCACCCGTTACAGGATCTTCGTTGATGGTGACGCCGCGCGCATCGTTCGAGTGCATACCATAACCTGCGTTGGCATACAGTTCGATCTCATCGGAGGCCGTATATATCAGAGCAACCTTTGGGCTGATGAGCGCATCGTCACCACTACCGGAGTTGACAGGCAGATTAGCGTCCACGTCAAAGTCATAATAGTCATAACGAACACCAATCACCGAGCGTAATTTGTCGGTCCAGGCATATTGGTTTTCGTAGTAGAGACCGACGCTGGCCTCGTCCACCTGATCGGAACGGACATTGGAGAAAAACTCACCGGCAATGGTCTGATTCAAAGTGACCTCGTCGATGTCGTCATAACGAAACTCAATGCCGAATAAATTTTGCATTCGCCCGCGCTCTGCGGCATCGCCGAGCTTAAGGCTAAGGTCACCACCATAAATCATGCGGTCGTCGATCTGTTGAAACTGGTCACCATTGATCGGATCTTCGGCGAAGTAAGTGAAGTTAGACAACAGATCCATGTCGTAATCGATGATGTAACCGCGGGCCCGCCACTGCGTATCGCCGCGCTCACGCTGCCAACTTCCGGACAAGCTGTAGCGCGAGGTATCACCACCGACGGTGGTGTCGATCTGGCCGAGATCACTGATAAAACCCTCGCGCACGGCCCGACGAGGAACCTGATCAGCAGAATTCCATGACGAGTCATAAGCCATAAAGGCCAAGTCCCATAAATCGCCACTGGCAGTCTCAGCCGAATACCGCACGAGACCTTTGTAAGCTTCGAGGTCTTCGTCGATATCATCCCACGGACCATCGTAATAGCGCGCTTCACCGCCGACTGTCAGTGAACCCGGTCCGAGGCTAAATGAGTTAGCTGCAACTGCGCGGCCAAAACCATAGGAACCCAGCGTGCCCTTAACAAAACCCTGGTCCAGCCCGCGACTTGTTCGCATCAGTGCCGCGCCCGCCGAAGAGAAATCACCGATACGCGCATCGACCGGACCCTTAACGTATTCCACTCGTTCGACCAGTTCCTCGATCACAAAATTAATGTCGGTGTAGCCCTGACCGTGCGCATGGGTGCGCATGTTCACCGGCATACCATCGACCCAGGTCGCAAAATCGGTACCGTGATCCAGGTTAAAACCCCGCAGGTACATCTGGTTAGACTTACCGCTCCCGCTGTGCTGCGTGAGAATAAGACCCGGCACAAACTCCAGCAATTCACCCGTTCGCAGAATTGGCCGCTCCGAAATCTCCTTCTGCCCGAATACACCCGACGATGCGGAAATCGAGGCGCCTACCGGATCCTCCCAGCGGCCGATTACCAGCATCTCATCAACGGCGCGATCAGCGGACTCGATATCAGGCTGCACATCGACATCAGACTCCGAGTCCCGGGGGGCGACCTGCTCAGCGGCGGCCAAAGGCATCGATAGCAGCAAGGCCAGCGCCAAGACCAACGGATGCACTGCATTTCCGGGCAGAATCGAAATCGGCCGCTTATCAGATGATGCTTTAAATTTATTGTCCAGACGAACTGACATGCGTCATTCCTTTTTTCAGCATGGTGTACAAGGATTTATGGGGGTTTTTGCCACTGCCGGGCACCCCGGCCTCAGTATCTGAAACCGTATTCAACGCACCAGCGAAATATTCACATCAGAATAATGAAGTTCATACACTAGCGACTCTTTTTAAAACCGATAACACATCGGTTTTAGACGTTGGTGGTGGCAAACTATTAGCATTAACAGCCCCATAAAGATGAATCATTATGGGTTCCCGTGTCTGAACCGGGTTTACAGAAAGAAAGGCAGTTTGACGGTTTATGAAGCATTTATTTTCGATAGCGAGTTGGCTGGACAGCGGGACGCAGCAATCGCGCATGCCCGATATCGGCAAAAGGGAGCTGGATGTGCTGGAGGCGCTATGGAGACAGGGCGCACTGACCTCTCATTCCACACTACAGCAGCTACAGTCAGCCGGTATTTCACTGAGCACTGTGCAAAGCACGCTGGAGCGCCTGAATCGCAAGCAACTGGTGTCGCGCGAGAAAGTCGGACGCGCTTATGTATATGCCGCTGCTATCTCTAAAGAAACCATCATCAGTCGAATGATGCGCGAGATCGCAGACAGCCTGGCCGGAGGAGAAACTGCACCGATGGTGTCAGGGTTTCTCGACTATCTGGATGCTAGCGGCAATGATGCACCCGATTCACTTCGAGCACTCAAACCCCCTGCTCCAAACCGGGAAAGCTAAAGCGAACACCTGATGAGCGGAGTATTGCAAACCATACTGGCAGCGAGTCTGATCTGGCTTGCGACCTTCGTTTTTGCGGCATGGTCAGGCAGCCTGCTGTTTAGTGTTTTTCGCGCCACCGCCAAGCTGACGCCCCCCCACAATCGCAGTGGCTTCTTCGTTTTGTATGCCTTGTTGCCAGCACTGGCCTCGACCGCTGTAACGACGACCCTGTATTTCCCAGGGCTGGCGGACATGTTCTTGCCCGCGCATTGTCATTCGGGCGACTGCGCAGCGCATGCACCACAATTCGCGGTCAATGCAGCATATGGTGCAATGTATGCAGCAATCGGCATCATCCTGATAGGGATGCTATTTTTCCTGCCACTGCGCCAACTACTGAGGCACAGTCGCAAAGCAGCGATACTCAAACGCTTATCCACCTCCAGCGCACAGCTGGATTTTCAATATGATGTTCATATTGTGGAGAACGATACGCCGCTCGCATGGTGCGACGGATTGATACGACCCCGCGTTTTTGTCTCGCGGGGATTGCTGGAAAAAACAGATTCGAATGAACTGGAGATCGTGCTTGCACATGAGCGGGCTCATGCCGAGCGACGCGATAATCTGGCTCGACTGCTGATCGACTGGTCCACCCGGGTCTGGCCCAGTCGCATTCGGCGAAATCTGTTCGAAGACTTTGGCGCCGCGATTGAGCACGCCTGTGATTATGCGGCCGCATCCGGAAGCGAGCCTGAGGCTGTTTCCCGTGTCATCCAAAAACTCGGAGAACGTCATGCAGTCTCGCACATTGCTGAGCAACGCTTAGAAGCTCTGGCAAACAGTACCGGCGCTCCATTCGCAAGCCGGTTACCGTCATTATTCTTTTTGCTGACGCTTTGCCTGGTCCAGGCCTACTTGTTCGCGCGAGCAGCCCATCCGATTGTCGAATGGTTTAGCCTTTAGATCATCAGCGGTATCAGCACAATCAAAAATAATAGACTGGGTACCCGGGTAAATTTTGAGCAAGCAGGAAAAAGTTGTTGGCCGAATATATATTTATTGAAGGCAATTACCTTAGCCGGGTCAACACGGCACTGATATCACTCCTCTTACGGGCAACATTTTTTGCCATTTCTGTACAGTGGATGTCATAGCCGAATGAATACAGACTCGTTATCTCGCCGGGCCTTTTGAAGCTGACTAAACTCTCTGGTTACTCACATGTCTGAAAAAATCACTTCCGGTGAATACGGAACCCAAGGGCTGATAGGCCTGGGGGTACCACAAGCGAATCCGACCGTTGAACAGGAAAGCTTTGCGTTGCGTCCTGACGGCATCAGTATCGTGACCAGTCGACTCACCAGTTCCGCGACTGACATTAAACAGCGATTGTTCGATTACATAGAACGCACACCAGACTATGCCGGTCAATTTGATGATCTTGAAATAGACTGTTTCGGCATAGCCTGCACCGGCTCTTCCTATTTACTGGGAGCCGAACGCGAAGCCAAAATGATGGACGGATTCATGAAAGAATCCGGCTATCCGATTACCACAGCCGCCCTTGCCATCGACGAGTCCCTGACAATGCTTGGCGCAAAGCGTATCGGGATTGTTTCACCCTACCCCGATTGGCTGGCGGAACTGGCCAAAGTGTACTGGACGTCCCGCGGCTATAGCGTGGAAGCATTGCGGGCCGTCTCCACACAAGGCTCCAACATTCATTCAATTTATGCGCTTAGCAGTCAGGATGCGGTGACCGAAGCTTTGCAGCTGCCACTCAATGAATTGGATGCCGTCCTTTTTACCGGCACAGGCATGCCCAGTCTCGGCGCAATTAATCCACTGACCCAGCATGCAGGCATTCCGGTCATGTCATCGAACCTCTGCCTGCTCACAGCATTGGCGCGAAAACTGAATGTCACGACGCTGCCACTGCTGCCGATTGCACCTGACCTTAATACAAGCAGTTTATAAAGAATGAATTAGATGAGATCAGAGTAAAAACTTTTTACCCCAAGCGCATCAGCATATGGCGGTTAAGCGTTTTCTCTGACCCGATTAAGCCGTTTACAAAGTTATCCCGCCAGCACGATCCCGCCTGTCACGTTGAGCACCGTCCCCGTTACGTAACTTGATTCAGGACCGCACAAAAAGCTGATCGGTCCGGCGACCTCCTTTGCAGTGCCGTAGCGTCGCAGCGGTATCTCGTTGAGATCCGGTTTATCGAACCCGGCGGTCATATCGGTCTCGATAATGCCCGGGGCAACCGCATTGCAGTTAATGCCAAACTCACCACCATTGCGGGCGATATGCCTGGTCAGACCGACGAGCGCCGCCTTCGAGGCGGTGTACTCGCTGCCAACAATGACGCCACCACGGTAGTAAGCCATGGAACTAATAATGACGATTCGACCGCCGCCATCGTTGCACATGCTGTCCCAGACTGCGGCAATACAGTTCTGTGTGCCGTGCAGGTTGATATCAAGCACTCGATCCCACTGCTCCCAGTCACCTGCGACTGAGCCCGGCGGACATATACCGGCATTGCAGACCAGCGTATCAATGCGGCCATGTGAGCTCTGGATAGCACTGACCAACGCCGCACAACCAGCGCGGTCACGCACATCAAGATGATGCCCGTAAGCCTGCCCGCCCGCCTCAGTAACAGCGGCGACGGTATCCGCACAATCCAGTATGTCAGTGACATGGACAATAGCGCCGCGCGCTGCCAGCAATTCCGCGGCACTGGCACCAATGCCCCGCGCTGCTCCGGTGATCAGGACCACCTGGCCCTGCAATGCCTGATCTGAACTCATGCTTACATCCCTATCTATATATGATATTCATAACATTATATAAGTTGCGACGGCGCAGAGTATGCACCACGGCATGCAGTCAGTTTTTATTTTGATGAATGAGTACATTGAGGTTCCATGATGCAGCAGGATGAACTTGAGAAGTTTTTACAACAGGTGCGTAACAAACGCGGCTACCTGTTGCCGCACCATGGACTGATGGCCGTGTCTATGCCGAGCATGCTGGAAGCGTATGATGCGCTATACACGGCACTGGCCCTGACACCCCGTCAACTAAGCAGGCACGATCACGAGTTTGTCTGGATGGGTGTACTGATCGTCAAGGATGAGGTGCTGGGAACACATCACCTCAAACGATTCCATGACGCAGGCGGCACCGACGATGAACTGGCCACCGCTCTGGCCATCACAGCGCTAGCCAAAGGTTGTGACACCTATAATTTTGTTGAAAATCACTGGTTGCCGCATTTACCCGCATTTGCACCGCGCGAGCGTTACCTGAATGCGTTCCGCCTGGTTGCCGACGGTGTGCCGCTACAACTTGCACACCTGACCGCCTGCGCCGTGCATACCTGCACCGGCAACTGGGCCGCACTGCGCTGGCAGATTACTGCAGCTTATGCGGATGGCATTGACGAGCTTGAACTGGCCGAAGCGCTGTCACTCGCAATGTTCCCCGGCAGCGTGCCTTACTATGTTGAAGCAGCCGGCGTCTGGCGCGAACTCATCGCTTCAGGTGAAGTGCAGGCATCCGAGTTATTCAGCAGCTGGGCACGACTCAGCGGGCAAGGTGGCTACGATGAAGCAGTCGGTCTGACTGGCGAAGACTCATGAGTAACGTCGATGGATTACGGGATCGACGCATTCTGATCACCGGCGCTGATTCCGGCATCGGCCTGCAGTTTCTGACCGACGCACTGGCAGCCGGCGCGCAATGCGCGGCAATCGTTCGCGATGCTGAGGCGGTCTCAAGATTAGCGCGTCATTTGCCGCCCGAACGCTGCTTTGAGGTCGATCTTCAGCAACCGGAAACGGCGGCGGCGAAAACACAGGACGCCATCACAAGCCTGGGTGGCCGCATCGACGGACTCGTGACTTGCGCAGGAATCTTTGAGCACCTTGGTGCACTGGAAACTGATATCAACGCCTGGCAGCGCATTCTCGACATCAATTTAACGGGCACGTTTGAAGTGGCCCGTGAATGCGGACGGGCGATGAAAGCTGCCGGTCAGGGCGCGATGGTACTCGTGTCCAGTCAGATCGGCCTGCTTGGCCACCCGCGGGCCGCAGCATATGCCGCGTCCAAAGCAGGCATTAACGGCCTGATGCGATCACTGTCGCTGGAGCTAGCGGTCAGTGGTGTGCGGGTTAATGCGGTTGCGCCAGGACCCATCGAGACACCCATGACCGCTGTGGCAAGGGCTGACACAAAACGCGCCAAGGCTTTGGTTGAATCTGTACCCATGGGTCGCCTGGGTCAGCCGGCAGAAGTGGCAGCGGCCATTCAGTTCCTGCTCTCAGACGCTGCTTCTTTTATTACCGGACAGGTGCTTTACGTAGATGGCGGCAGCACGGCGAGTTGAAACGCAAGCGCATTTATATGTACCTGAAACCGAATATCGGCAACTGACTCTCAATCAAGCATGAGCGATTCCTCTTACTTTATCGATGTTCTCGTCCTCCTTGCCGCGGCCGTCATGATGGTTCCGGTTTTTCTGCGCCTGGGGTTCGGCTCTATCCTCGGATACCTGGCTGCCGGCGTTGCAGTGGGCCCCTGGGGCTTCGCATTGATAAAAGATATAGAGGAAATTCGCCGACTATCCGAGTTCGGCGTGGTGTTTCTCTTGTTTGCAATTGGTATCCGGCTTCGACCGAAGCAGCTTTGGGCTATGCGGCAAACCGTTTTCGGTCTGGGCACAGCACAAGTCACGTTAACCGGTGCTGCGCTCTCGGCTATAACCTGGATGTTCGGTATTCCACTGAATGCGTCGATTGTGATCGGATTTGGTCTGGCCCTTTCCTCCACCGCCATCGGCATGCAAGTGCTGGCCGAGGGTGGCGAGCTAAGAACGGTTGCCGGCCACAACGCGTTTTCCATTCTATTGCTGCAAGATCTGGCTGTGGTGCCACTGCTTATAATGGTGTCTCTGCTGGCACCGAATGACCTGGCCTTAACGGAATCGGTACCGCTTGCCGTTTTAGAGGCACTGCTTGCCATAGCTGGCGTGATCTTGTTTAGCCGCTTCATCCTTACACCCATTCTCAGACAAGTGGCATCCGGTCGCTCTGCAGAAATATTTGCAGGAACCGTCCTGCTCACGATACTCACCATTGCGTGGGTCATGGAGGAAGTAGGCTTCTCAATGGCTATGGGCGCGTTTCTCGCAGGGCTCATGCTGGCGGAATCCAACTACCGCCACCAGATCATCGCTGACATACAGCCCTTCCGTGGCTTCTTGCTCGGACTGTTCTTTATGACGGTGGGTATGACCGTTGACCTGGATCTTCTTAGTGCACGCGTTGGCCTGATCGTCGCCTTACTCGCAGGATTACTGCTCATAAAGGCCGCAATAATCTGGGTGCTGTGCCAGTTTTCTAAAGTACGCGGCCCTCTTGCGAGACGTGTTGCCTTGCTATTGGCACAAAGCGGTGAATTTGGATTCGTACTGTTCGCGCTGGCCACTGACTCGGGGATCATCGATCGCGATCTGCACACCATGCTGACACTGATAGTGGCAGCAAGCATGCTCGCAACACCTTTCCTGCTTAAGCTCGGTTCAACAATAGAAAGCATGGTCCGCACAAGCACAGAAAACGGTAACCCAGCTGAAGCACCCAATACTGAAAACGCACTGATAGTCATTGCAGGCTTCGGGCGCATGGGCAGAAGAATCGCAACTATTTTGCGTACCTGCGAAATACCGTATGTCGCGCTCGACAGTGACCCGGCGCGGATTGATGCCACCCGCAAAGAGGGTTATGAGGTGCTTTACGGCGATGCCACGCACGTAGATGTTTTGAAATCTGTTGGCGTTAATCGTGCCCCAATATTGGTGGTTACACTGAATCACCCAGAACTGGCCTTTCAAGCGGTTGTCAATATGAGGCGGCTAAGCCCGGACTCCCCCATTTATGTTCGGGCTCATGATCGAGAAAGCGAAGAGAAACTCCGCAGTGCGGGCGCTAACTTTACCGTTTCCGAAAATCTTGAAGCCAGCTTGCAACTCGCCGAGGGCATTCTGGAAACAGCCGGGATTTCTGCTGAGCAAGGGCGGCAAACAATCACCGACTTTAGACTGAAGTACTACGAAGCACTCGGTGAAACGCCGCAAGAGGAGGAGATTTAATACGCACATAAATTGCCGAGAGCATAACGACGAGGTTCATGAGACCTAAAAGGATAAAAGGCGCACGTGGATCAATACTGTCGAAAATGCTGCCACCAACTCCACTCATTATTAATATGCCCATCGCACCTGCGACACTAAATGCGCCCACAACAGCACCACGATTGTTGGCCGGTGCTTCTTTGCCTATCAGCGTCGTTGAACCAAGAAAGGCTGCGATCTGCCCGAAACCCAGCAACACAAAGAAAGGGATGTTGGCTTTGTCGAGCGGGTCATCGACGAACAACAGCATGGTGTAAGCGACTGCTGCCAGACCCATGCAACCTGCCAAGGCTGACATTCTATGAAAGCGATCAATCACGAAAACGGCCACTACGGCTCCGATTAGCGCCGCAGCCTGAGCAATAACGAACGGAATCCGACCAGCCTCTAAAGCCGCTGCTGTTTCCATGCCGCCCTCAACTGCCGCCACCTTGCCCCAAAGCACAAGGAATGTACCAACAATCACCAGGTCACCTCGAGCAACAAACGCAGACGCATAAGCGACCGCCAATTGCGGATTATCGCGCGCTGCAGTAAAGGCAGCCTTATAGGACTCTCGCGCGCCAGGCCGTTCACCCACTGTGGCAGGCGCTCCGGATTTAAGCCCTCGACCTACGATTAACGCAGAAAGTCCGCAGAGCCCCGCAACTATGAATAAGGTGTACTGCCCTGCCGTGTAATTATCATACCCCTGTCCGACGAATACGCTGGGCAATTTAGCGAGAAACAGCGCTGAGACGACGATCCCCAAACCATTCAACAATCCGGTCATGCCCACCATTCGCCCGCGATGCTCAGGAATCACATAGTCAGCAATGACCGTGGCCAGCATACCGGTCACGCCTGCCAGACCCAGTGAATAGATAACGCGTATTAACGCGAGCTCCGAAACTGATCCGGCTAACGGGAACAAGGCATAACTTATGCCAAGACAAATAAAACCGCCGGCATAGATAGCACGCCGGCCGATACGATCTGAAAGCACGCCGAACGGGGTGAACACCATGAGCAGCACTATTTCAGTGTAAACATTCAGTCGCCCAACCACGTTACCCTGTTTTTCCAGCGGTACACCGATGCTTTCGCTGAGGACGTAAGGCGTTCCGAATGCATCGAAAATAGCAAGCGCTATACTGACGAACGCAGCATAAACGAGTACCCACATATGAATGGGGTTTACACCGGGCTCAAGCCCTATGAAACCAAATTTTCGCTGCCGTTCTTTTTCAGGCGCCACTGGATTCTCCTCTCAAAGTTACTCTCTATTCGCAGGAGAAGGCGCTTTTAGATGACTCATGCGGCGTCAATAATTCGTTAAAACCTAACAAGAAAAGCGAAAAACCGGTTTGCACGATGAAAGGCATGTAATCATAATTGCGCCGATGGCGATTTTGTTTCTGCTGGAGGCCATATGAAAGAACATTCACGGCCAACGCTCGCCATTATCGGAGGGGGCCAGCTCGGGATGCTGCTGTGCAAAGCGGCCAGAGATCTGGACGTCAAGACCATCATCGTCGTGCCAACAGTGCCTGCACCCGCAGAGCCCTTTGCAGATGTGACCCTGGTGTCACCTCTGGACAGCAAAGCGCTTGCGGAGCAGATCGCTTCGCAAGCAGATTATGTCACCTTCGAATTCGAAAACGTGCCGCCGGCGCTACTGGATGGCCTGGCAGAACAGGAAAAGCAGCAGCGGGTGATCGTCAGACCGGGCGTCGACACCCTGAAACTACTGCAAAACAAGGCCACGCAGAAAGCCTGGCTGACGAACCATGACTATCCGACGCTGGGCTTCATGGATTGCCAGCAGCCTCAAGCTGAAAAGCAAAAGATTCTGGACGCGATAGGTCTGCCCTTTGTGCAGAAGGCTGCACGCGGTGGCTACGATGGTTACGGCGTACAAATTATTCGTTCAGCACAGGAGCTCCCGAATCTTTGGGATGTGCCCAGCATTATCGAACCCTATATTGACGATCCGGTAGAACTCGGTGTCGTTGTGGCACGCACTGCCACTGGCGAGATGAGCGCGTTCCATCCCGTTCGCATGACATTCGACCGAAAGAAGAATGTACTGGATGCGGTGCACTCTCCCACCGGCCTGGGTCAGGAGATCGATGATGCAGCCACACAGCTGGCAAAAGATGTCGTCAATGGACTGAACGATGCGGGCGTATTTGCTGTCGAGATGTTTCTGTTGCCTGACAGCCGTTTAGTGATCAATGAGATTTCACCGCGCGTCCACAATTCGGGGCATCATACTGTCGAAGCCTGTCAGGTATCGCAGTTTGATCAGCATGTGCGCGCAGTCTGCGGCTTGCCATTGGGCGATCCGGGCGTGTCGCCCCCGGCGGCCATCATGCGAAATCTGCTATACACGAAAGAAC
>Ga0224504_10000585_pt1 | contig 16234 bp, 32 predicted proteins | sample SF_Oct11_sed_USG_3_FD_170160 | JGI IMG/M metagenome (GOLD analysis project Ga0224504, IMG submission 170160) | Sediment microbial communities from San Francisco Bay, California, United States - SF_Oct11_sed_USGS_24 | ecosystem: Environmental > Aquatic > Marine > Sediment | place: USA... | reverse complement strand
AAGTACTCATATTTATTGGAGTACTTCTATTAAAACTCCAATGTTTGAAAATAACAAATTATTTTTTAAACATAAAAATACAAGTGGAGCTTCTTATGACAGAAAAACTAAAAAAATTAAAATTTGGTTTGGACAAAGTATAAGAGACTTAAATTCTAATCTTCGAGTTGAAATATTTTGTCATCTTATTCCTTGGTTTATATCTTCAAATGATTATACAATTAGACAAAATTATATAACTATAATTACTAATGGTATATTAAATAGAATGATAAAAGGCTCTATTAAATGTAATGAAGATATAATAAAAGCATTTTGTAAATATAATCCTTATCGTACATTTAATTTAGATACTAAAAAGTTAAATATAGTATTATCAGAAACATCTTATATAAATTTAAGACAGTTTAAATATGTATTTTTAGCCTCTGAAAATCCTAACGATGTAGTAGATTTTATGTATAATAATAGAAAATCTACATCTTCCTATATTACTGATCATATAGAAATTAGTAAATTAGCATTATCTATAGGAGAAAAAATTAATATTTACTGGAATAACACTAAATATACTAATAAACATGTTAGTTTTTTAAAACAGAAAAAAGATTTGGAAATTATTTATTCACATTTATTGAGTATAGAAAAACCAAAAGAAGATTTACCTTTTTAAAAATAGTATATCTAAGATATGCTTTTCCATAAATGGAATATGGGAGTGATTTATTTCACTCCCTTTTCATTGTTAGCTATATATTATTAAATATTATTAATTTATGTAATAATATCAATATAAATATTATATATTTATCAAAATATCTAGTATTAAATAATGCTTTATCAGCTTCCAAACGGAAAAGTCATACACATCTCTATAGAAGAGTATCTTGAATTAACAGATGAAGATATACAATATCTTATGTCTTTAGATTATGGTGAGCATATTACAGATCCTTTTAGTGGTTCTGCATTAAAGAAAAACACTAAATCAAGACGTTCTGACTTCAATCAAGAAGATATAGACGAGAATTTATCAGATAATCTATTTGATATATAAAATTTCTTAACAATTTGAATACGTAGTTTATAGTCTAGAATTTAAACTACTACTTACCTTAACTTGAGTACTTAAGGATATAGCAAAACAGACACTCAAACAATCAATTATTTATTTATTTATTAAAAATTAAGTTATGAACTCAAAAGTAACAGTATTAGCCGATGAAGCAACAGGAAGTGTTGTTAATGTTTCAAAAAATAACCCTGATTACGGATATATCCGTGTAGAACAAATCAGAACTATGATTGACGATAATGGTTTCTTACGTAGAAAACCAGTATCTGCATTGATTCCAGGAACTGTAGAAGAACTACAAGCAACAGGTTTCTTTGCTGGACAGCAATTAGATGGTAAAATTGTAGTACAAGAATCACTTGAAGCATTTAATGAAAAAGAACCAACTCGTGATCTTAAAGTTGCAGGTGAAACAGGTATAGTATGTACATTAGGTGGATTACCAATTTACAGAAGAACAAAAATGAGTTTCAATGGAAATTCTGAAGATTCACTTATCAAACATGACAATATTGAAGAATTACGTCAAGCATATCAAAATGCTAAACCTAATTCTGATGTTATGACAGAAGCTGGTAAGAATACAGAATTTAGTGTATAAACATTAAATTGAAAAGTTAAAAAGGGGAATGTAATGTTCCCCTTTTATTTATTTATGAATTAAAATTGTATGATTAATATGGAAAAGCTTAAAAAACAGATCAAAAATTATCAAGTATATGGTAGTAAAACATATATGGAATATGAACAAGATAAATATTCAAAATATCAAAATTATTTATATAAAAGAGCTTTATATGGATTAAAAAGTCTTCCAAAAGAAGAAATAGAACAAATGTGTGATAGAAAAAAAAGAAGAATTAATAGTGTTCATTACAGAGCACAAGGTGTATTAAATATAGTAAAACAAAAAATTACTATTAAGTATACAAATGAATTTTTTAAAACATTTTTTTCACATTCTAAATTTGCTAAAGATATAATTGAATATGAAGAGGTAGATAAAAACTTTAAAAATCAGTTAAATTTTAAAGATTTATCTTTGTCTAAAGATAGTATAGTTAGTATATTTATTGAAGAAGGAATTCTACCTAAAAACTTTTTAAATTTAACACAAAAACCAATAGGGTTACCAAATTTAAAAAATGAAAGTAAAACTTAAAGAATGTGACGGTTGTCAAAAAACAACTGTTATATGGAAAAACCATGAGGGATTTAGATACTGTAAGTATTGCTGGAGTTGCCATTCTAGTAACAAAAAGTCACAGAAACCAATTAAATCTGTTACCAGAATCCCTCAGGTTTCTTCTAAACGAAAGAAAAAAGATCAAGAATATCTTAAATTAAGAAAAAGATATCTTACAGAAAACCATTTATGTATAGTAAATGTAAAAGGTTGTACTAATGGTGCAACTGATGTACATCATACATATGCTGGTAGTAATAGAGAAGCATTTTATTTAGTTCAAAGTACATGGTTATCCGTGTGTAGAAATTGTCATGATTGGATTCATGCAAATCCTGCAGATGCTAGAACAATGAAATGGTTAAAATAATTTAAATATTATGACAAAAAATGAAGTTCAATTAAAAGCCCTTAAAGCAACAGATAATAAACAAAGATGTGGAATAGTATTAGGTACTGGTGTAGGTAAGACATTAATTGGTCTTAAACATATAGAAAAAAATACTACTAGTCTTATGAAAGTATTAGTAGTAGCACCAAAAAGAAGTATATTTAATTCTTGGATAGATGATGCAGGTAAATTTAATAAAGAACACTTACTAAAAAGAATGACATTCAGTACTTACTTAAGTATCAACAAACATAATCCTACTGATTATGATGCTGTTTATTTAGATGAATGTCATAGTTTATTAGATAATCATAGAGGATTTTTACAACTTTATAAGGGTAAAATACTTGGTTTAACAGGTACCCCTCCTAAAAGAGAATATTCTGAGAAAGGTAAATTAGTTAATGAATTTTGCCCAATAGTATTTACTTTTAAAGCAGATGATGCTATTGAAAACAATATTCTTAATGATTATCAAATAATAGTACATCAAATATCTTTATCTAATGATAAAAATTATGTTGTTAAAATGAAGAATAAAAAACCTTGGACAACAAGTGAATATTTGAATTACAATTATTGGTCTGGAAGAATTGATCAAGGTTCTGGTAATATGCATATGCTTAGAGTTATGAGAATGAAAGCAATGATGGAATATCCAAGTAAAGAAAAATATACAAAAATCTTACTTAATAATATTCCAACAAAATGTATAGTATTTGCTAATACTCAAGATCAATCAGATAGATTATGTAAACATAGTTATCATAGTAATAATCCTGATTCAGAAGATAATTTAAATGCATTTAAGGAAGGAAATATAAATAAATTATCTTGTGTTTTACAATTAAGTGAAGGTGTTAATATTCCTAACTTAAGACAAGGTATTATTATGCATTCTTATGGCAATGAAAGAAAAGCAAGTCAAAGAATTGGTAGACTTTTAAGATTAAATCCAGATGATAAAGCTATTGTGCATGTACTTTGTTATATGAATTCAATAGATGAAAAATGGGTTAAAGATTCTTTAGAAGGATTTGACCAATCTAAAATTTTATGGAAAGATTATAAGGTAGGCTTAAGTTAACTTTATAATTTTTTATTATATTATAGTATATGATTAATGATAAAACACATAAATTAGTTTTAATTGATGATAAAACACATGATTATGGATATGTTATAGCATCTTTGATGAAATATTGTGAACATAATATTTTACAAGCTGAACAATGTACACTTATAACAGATAATGTAGGAAGATGTACTGTCAAAGAAGGCACTTTTTTAGACATGATGGAAATTAAAACATCTTTAGAAGAATTAGAGTTAATAACAGAAATTGAAAATTATGAGAGTTATATGCACTAATTCAGAAGATAAACCTAATAATATTTCATTTGATGAATGGATACAAGAAGGTGAAATTTATACAGTTACTGCAATTGATAGAATGGGACTTCAATTTGGTAAATTAGGATTTAAATTAGAAGAAGTAAAACTTACAGATAACTCATTCCCTTATGAATATTATGATGCTGAAAGATTTAAACTTATAGAAAACACAGGAACGTTAAACAATAAAAGAAATGTTTGACTCTTTAAGTGAATTGGAAGAGGAATTAAATTTTAGTGAAGAAGACGCAGATTTAAGTAAAATATGAAAGACTACACTCAAGAAGAAGTGCTTAAGTCTTTATTGAACATCAAAAAAAAATCCAGAAAAAGAGAATTAGTAGATAAAAGAAGTTATCTAATAAGTATTCTTGCTTTTAAATTTAAGTTAACAGAGTATGAAATAGCTCATCTTACTGGATTTAATAGAAATACTGTTCATTATAATAAAAATTTACCAGTTAGATTACATAAAGATTTTCAATATATGGAAAATGTTTATTCACTTGCACAAAAATACCCATTTGATCACAGTGAAATTGTAATAAAGGAATATAATTATTATAAAATATAAAGATATGGGACACATGAAAGAAATGTATATTAATATATGTAATGCAAATAATGGAGAAATACCATACGATTTAACAATATCTGACTTAACTTTAATGAGAGATTTAGAAGTTTATGAATGGTATAGTTACTGTAAATATAAAAGACACATTGAAGATATAAAGTTGTATGTAGATAAACAAAAAATTTATGATACGGAAGACTTTACTACTGCTAGATGGAAACATCAAAAAAAATTAAAAAACAATGACAGTACAATTTAAAGATACAAAATTAAAAAAACTTGTAAATGATATATGTAAAGAACATTATACTATTTCTAATATTACCAATACTAATTTAGGTTATTTATGGTATATGTATTACAAAGGAAAGTATAAAGGTTATTTTAAACCTTTTATATTCTTAGCTGAAATTAATTTATTAGTAAAATTAAACTATCTTACAAAAGATGAAAAATTAAATATTATTCAACTTATGGTTAGTGCAGATAATGATAATATGATTATAGCTGGTTTTAGTATAGAGACGTTAAGAGATCAAAGAATTAAAGATTTAGGTAAGTATACTCAAGATAATGATTTATATAAGCATATAAATTATACTAATGATATTATTAAACCTGAAGATTTCTTAACTCCTCTTACTCAAGATATAGAAGATAAAATATAAATTATGAAAAATAATACAGTTTCAAAATTAGAAGAACATTTAACTGAGCAAATTAAAAGATTTTCACAATTTCCTGATGAATATACTGCAGGACGTGTAGATGCTTTAATAAGAACTAAATTATTTCTTAATGAATTAATAGAATCAAATTATGATTTTTTAGAAGAATTGGTAAAATTACATTCTAATGATCAAATTTTAGGTAAAAAAATTAGAAAATTAATAAATGAAAAAAATAAAAATTCTTAAAATATTATTAATAGTATTAATAATACCAATTTTTGGTAATAGTCAGACTAAACAAGAAGTATATAATTATTTAATAGAGATAGATTGTAAATATCCTGAAATAGTAACAGCTCAAGCTATATTAGAAACAGGACATTTTAAATCTTATAGTTGTAAAACAAGACATAATTTATTTGGATTAAGATATAATCATAAATATCTTATTTTTAATAATTGGAAAGAAAGCTGTGTTGCATATATGAGTAAAATACAGTATAAATATAAAGGAGGAGATTATTATAAGTTTTTAAAAGACTTAGGATATGCTAAAGACCCTAATTATATTAATAAAATTAAAAACATTCAATAATGATATGGAATATAATAATAATAATACTATTACTTCAAATTTGTCTTGTACTTACAAATATTAAAATAGAAATAAGATATAATAATATTTTATTTGAAGAACAAATTGAAAAAAAAACCTACATGAATAAAATAAAAAAGGTAACAAGAAAATCCATGATTATTAGAGATAGTGGTAGATCTTCGGATTATATTACTCCTTCTTTTGGTTATGGATGTTTATTTAATTGTAGTTATTGTTATATGAAAAGACATATGTCTGAAGGACTAACGATAGCTAATAATCCAGGAGATATATTAACTAAAGTAAACAATCATGCTTACTTTTTAGCAGATGTAGAAAAACCTAATCAAACTCATAATAAGTATATTACTTATGATATAAGTTGTAATGAAGATTTTGCTTTACATGCTAAATATCATAATTGGAAATATATATTTGATTTTTTTAAAAATCATCCAAAAGCTTTAGGTACTTTTGCAACTAAAACTATTCCTATAAAGTTTTTAGAGTTTGATCCAAAAAAGAAAATAAGAATAAGATTTAGTCTTATGCCTCAGAATATAGCTGATAAACTAGAACCAAACACTGCTAAAATTATTAATAGAATAAAAGCTGTTGATGCTTTTATAGAAGCCGGATATGAGATTCACTTAAACTTTTCACCTGTTGTTGTTTATGACAATTGGTTAGAAGATTATGATTTATTATTTAAAATGTGCAATGATTACATAGAAAATAAAGAAGAAGTTTTATCTGAAGTAATATTTCTTACACATAATGAAAAGAAGCATAAAGATAATTTAATCAATAATCTACCTAGTGAAGATTTATTGTGGACACCAAAAACTCAAGAAACTAAAACATCTCAGTATGGAGGTGTAAATATAAGGTATAAACATAATCTTAAGCATCAGTACATAAAAAAATGGACTAGTTTACATAATAAGATTATACCTTGGAACACAATCAGATATATATTTTAAACCAAAAGAAGATGAAAAAATTATTTTATACAGTAGAAAAGCAAACTAAAACCATTGATACAGTAGAAGAATGTACAGGGTGGAAAACTATACAAATTTATGAGATTGAAGACAACCTTCCTAAAATGTTAATGCAGATTGAAGTACATAATGATGATTCATCTGTTGAAGAAATACAAACTTGGTTAAACAATAACGGATTTGACGATAGAGAGTATGTGTTTGTATGGCTTTAATATAAACCAAAACAAAGATGAGTAAATTTATAATAGGTAGAGAGGAATTTTACTTAAATACTGGTAGAATACTAACTAACAATAGAGAGTTATTAAAAAGACTAACAGATATAGAAAGGTTGTATTATTTTGATGGTAACCCAACAAAAGACGATATTTTATCTTGTGTTGAATCAGTGAAAGAACAACAAAAAGTAATTCAAGCTTTAACTGAGGAATTAAGGGAGTATGGAACTATTAAACTAAAACAAAGATGAGTAAGGAAAAACTTGTTGGTATGATATGTAAAGAGAGGTTGCAAACTCTTGAGGAGAATCCACCCCGTTGCCCGTACAGTAAGGGAATAAAGAAAGTCCTCACACCTTATTCTTAAAACCAAAACAAAGATGAGTAAAGAAATTAAATACGCAAAAGTACTAGTAGGTGATAAAGTACTAGACCAAGTTTTAAACCAAAGTATAAAAGGAAGACCAAAAGAGTGTCCTAAACCACCCTACGAAACCATTAAAAAGATTAGATGGGAAACCTCTGATGATGGTAAACATACAGATTTAGTTATTGAAACTAACTATAGTATTGTATCATATAATTCAAGGTATGTTATTAGTTGGGGAATATTTTAAATGAAACAAAACAAAGATGATTAATAGCGGAAAAGAATGGGACTGGATGTATAATTTAATTAAAAATGAAAAAGAAATGGCAAAAGATAAAAGAAATGAAATAAAAGTAAAACATCCTGAATATGGACATGTTATATTTCATGGACCAACAGCAAGACAAATAGAAATATTAGAACATTTTGAATACAATTGTACATTAACGGATGATCTTTTAGCACAAAACAAAATGTTAGGAGATATGATTAGAGATCAAGATAAAGTAATAGAAAAATTAACACAAGAAATAAAAAAACTAAAACAAGCTGGAGAAAATCCTTATACTGATTATTTAACCTAATAAAGTTAAAGTAATGAAACAAAACTTAGAAAATTGTGAAAAATTAGATTTTTCAAAAGAATACACATACAATAATAAAAAGATATACATAAGTCATGAGACAAAAAAGTATATTATCTGTTCATTCAATGAGAATGGAATAGAGAAGTTTAAATTAGATAAAACAGAATTTAATAAAAAAGATGATTGAAGTAGTAATAGTTAGCTGGTGTTTAGCAATACTTATAATAACTTATGTTATAATTAAAAAACGTATAGATGAGTAGAGAAAAAGGTTATAAAAATAAAATAAAAAATGCTTCTAAAATTATTAAAAATGATGATGATTTTGAAAAAGCTATTAAAAAATTATGTGAAAAATGGAATGTAAAAAATAAAAAAAATGGGAGCAAGTAGAAAATCTAGAAAAGCATATAACTTAGCATGTATAAGTTTATTTTTACATGTTATTACAATACTATATATAATATTATGTAATGTTTAGTGGAAAGTTTATTAAAAAAAACGGTAAATTAATTTATGATAGTCCTAAAGATAAAACATCTTATGATATATTTATTAATAAAATACCTGAAGGACAAAAAGTTGAGATGTACATTGATCTTACAGATGTAGATAAAAGTAAAGCTCAACTTGCAAAAGTACACGCATGTATTAGAGAATTAGCAAAAGAATCTGGTAATACATTTGACGATATGAAAAATATAATTAAAGATGAATCTGGACTTAAAAATAAATCTTTTGCTGATTGCAGTAAAACAGAATTAATGCTTGCTATTGAAGCTTGTATTGATATAGGAAGAAATCATTTTAATATGAATCTTAATTAGATTTAGGTTCTTCATAACCTTCATCACCTGGTTCAAGAATTTCTTTTTCTACATATAAGTTATCTTCAGTAGCTTTTTTTTCAATTTCAGCAAGTAAAAGAATTATAGTATAAAATGCTCTTTGAGCATCATCTAGATCCTCATACTTTTCATTCATGATTTTCTTAAAATACTCATCACCATTTTTTTTTTCTGGAATATTCATACTTTGAAGAATAGTAAAAGATGCAGCTTTAGCCATTAAATAGAAACTTCTATTTACTTTTACATCTATTAACGCATCTTCTTTAAGTTCTTTTACTTTTAACATAATATTAAATTTCTACAAAAATAAAAAAAAAATGGAATTAGATGAAATTAAACTTAAATTATTTGAAAAATTAAAACCTAGCGGATGGGATAGAATATTTAAATCTTTTATATTTAGTTCAGATTTTGATGAGATACTAACTAATCTTTGGAATTTAACTACAATAGATAAAAGATTTACACCACCTATAAAAGATATATTTAAAGCTTTTGAAGAATGTCCTTATGATAAACTTAAAGTAGTAATCATGAGTCCAGAACCATATCCTCAATTAGGTATTGCAGATGGTATAGCTTTTAGTTCTTCTAAAACTAATAATTTACCAACAGCATTGCAATATATGTTTAAACAATTAAACAAAACTCAATGGGATAGTTTTGACCCAGATCTTAAAAGATGGTCTAATCAAGGAGTTTTAATGCTTAATACAGCTTTAACAGTTCAGGTAAGTAAAAAAAATACTCATTATGAGATTTGGAAACCATTTACTGCATATTTATTAGATTGGTTGAATAATTTTAATACTGGATTAGTTTACGTATATGTAGGTAAAAAAGTTGAAGATTGGTCTGAAGTTACTAATGATAACAATCATAAACTTTTTGTTAAACATCCCTCATCTGCTGCATATAATGGTGGAGAATGGGATTGTGATAGGATATTTCAAAAAATATCTACTTTAACACAAGAAATTAATGGTGAATTTATAAAATGGTAATTATGACAGAAATATTTAATTTAATGGTCAAAGAAGGATTAACTCCGAATTCTTTTTATGTTTTATATTGCATAAAAGAAAAAATTGTACCTACTAGTATTATAAATAAAAAATTAGAATGTAAAAAATTAATTAGTCAAGAATGGATAACACCAGATTTGCAATTAACTAACAAAAGCATTATCTTTACAACTAAGGTTGACGGATATTTTAAAAAATCTAAAAAGAAGACTTCTAAAAACTTAATGGGAAATAATTTTATGCAAAATATAGATGCGTATGTTAAAATATTCCCTAATAAAAAATTATCATCTGGTAAATATGCTAGAATACCTGCTAAAAGTTTAGAAAATGGATTTAGATGGTTTTTTGAAAATTATAACTATGATTGGCAAACTATTTTTACAGCTACACAAAAGTATGTAAATGAGTACGCAACTAAAAATTATGAATATATGAGAAATTCTCAATATTTTTTAAGAAAACAAAATATAGATAAATCTTGGAATTCAGACTTAGCTGTATATTGCGAATATTTAAATGATATTCCTGAAAATGATGAAAATCCATTTGAGGAATTAATAGTATAAACAAAATAATATGCCAAAACTTTTTGAAGGTGCAAAGCACTTATTACCAGTTAGTGAAAGAGAAAGTTTAGAAAAAGGTCTTATTAAAATTAAAGCAAGAAGAGAAGGTAAATTACCTGCCTTACTTAGTTCTTGGCCTAAATTTAATGATGCTTTTTGTGATGGGCTTGAATGGAAAACAATTACAGTAGTAGGTGCAAGACCTGGTACAGGTAAAACACTTTTTTTAGATCAATTAGTTTCTGATATTGTTGAAAAAAATACTAATCAAGTATTTAGAGTTCTTAAATTTCAAATGGAAATGGTAGACGAAACTAGTGCTATAAGAAAATTTAGTTTAATTACAGGTTCTGATTATAATACATTAATGAGTAAAGATGGAAAATTAGTAGATAGAAATATTTACGATAAATGTGTACAATATTATCATCAAACTTCTAAAAGTGATATTATAAATGTAATTTATGATGTATGTACTGTTAAAGAAATGTGTGCATCAATTCATTATGAATTTGAAAGACATAAGAAAAAAGACGGTACATATCAAAACATGGTTGTTACTATAGATCACTCAGCTTTATTTGCAGTTGATTATGGTCAAAAAGATAAATTTGGAATGTTAGGTGCATTAGGAGAAGCATTGACTATGATGAAAAAAAAATATCCTGTTGCATTTGTAGTATTAAGTCAATTAAATAGGAATATTGATGATCCTAAAAGACAGATAGAAGGTACTTATGGTAATTATGTATTAGATTCTGATATTTATGGTTCAGATGCTTTATTACAGCATGCAGATATTGTAATGGGCATAAATAAACCTTCTATAAGAAAAATAAGAAAGTATGGACCTGAAAAATTTATTATTGAAGATCCAGATACTTTAGTATTTCACTTTTTGAAATCAAGAAATGGTACGGTCAGAACTAGTTTTTTTAAATTAGATAGACAAACTATGAAGATAATAGAAATGAATACACCAGCAAGAGAAACAATAAAAACAATGAATCAATATTAAATAATATGAAATGAGTAGTTTAAGAAAAGAAAAAGAACGAGAGTTTTATACACATCATATGGATACTTTTAAAGCAATAGGTATTGCTGATCCATTTTTTACTATTAAAACTGCCTTTTTTAAGAAAGGTAAATATGGTAGACAATGTCAATTTTTTGAATGGGAATTGAGAAAACAAGAAGATATATATATTGAATTTTATGATAATGTTTATGATGACAATGGTAAAAATAAAAATATGATACCAATGAATGAGGATAGACAATTATTTAAACTTAAATATAATCCTTATTATGAAGAAGAACATGATATGATTGAAGGAACTGATTATCAAGGTAATTCTGATAGAAAATATTTAGTTCCTATAAATGAAATGTCTGTAGTATTAAAAAGTGGTCAGGAGATTAGCTATTCTTTATATGAAAAAAGAAAAGAAGATGCTAAATCAGAAATTCCTGAATTACAAAAATCTACTACATTGTTTCCTGATTTTGAACAAGAATTTGCATTAAAAAAGGAAAGTGATAATAAAGATGATAACAAAGATTCTGATTTAAAAAGTGTATTATTAAAACTAAGTCATGAAATATCTAACTTGAGTAGTATTTTAGAGACTAAAATCCATAAATTAAAATGAGTACAATAGTATTACCAACAAAAAAAGTAAAAGCTGAAAGAGTAAATCCAAAAAGATTGTTAGTTTATTCTAAGCCTAAAACAGGTAAAACAACTGCATTTGCAGGTTTAGAAGACAATTTAATACTTGATTTAGAAAACGGTGCTGAATATGTAGAAGCATTAAAAGTAAAAATTAATGATCTACAAGAACTATTAGATACAGGTAAGGCCATAAAAGAAAAAGGTCAACCTTATAAATATGTAACTGTAGATACTGTAACAGCATTAGAAGAAATGATAATGCCATTAGCTATAAAATTATATAAAAAAACACCTATGGGTAAAAATTTCTCTGGAGACAGTGTAATTACATTACCAAATGGTGCAGGCTATTTATATATTCGTCAAGCATTTTTTCAAGTTTTAGATTTTATTGATACATTAGCACCTACAATTATTTTATCTGGTCATATTAAAGATAAAGTAGTAGATGATAAAGGTGAGATGGTTATGTCTGCTAATATAGACTTAACAGGAAAAATAAAATCTTTGATTTGTGCAAACTCTGACGCAATAGGATATATGTATAGAAAAGGTAATCAAACTATCATGTCTTTTAAAAGTAATGATGAGGTTACTTGTGGTGCTCGTCCAGAGCATTTACGTAATGAAGAAATAGTAATTACCGAGATGATTGATGATGTTGTAAAAACATCATGGGAAAAAGTGTTTATTTAATAATTAAAAAAAAAGAAGAAGATGGCTTTAAGTACAGAAGACTTAGGAACCGGATCTGGATCTGGTTTACCAAAAACAATTAGTCCAGGAAATAATGTGTTAAAAATTAACAGTGTAACTCTTGATGAGTTTAAATTTATTGATAATGCTTATCACTTAATGTTACATGTAGAAACTAAACCTATTGATGGATTTGAAGGTTTTATGATTGATCGTAATAATCCTAAAGGAGGTAATTATAGTGGGCAAATTGGTAGAATTAAAGCAAGTCAATATGCATTTGCTGATGGTGAAACTAAATCGGGAATTAAAATTCAAAGAGATAAATCTATTTTAATATTTTTACAAAATCTTTGTAAAACATTAGGAATTAACGATTGGATGACAAAACAACATAATCAACATGAAACAATTGAAGATTTTGTTCAAGCATTTAATGATGATAAACCATTTAAAGATGTATATCTTGAATTTTGTGTAGCAGGTAAAGAGTATATGGGTAAAACAGGATATACTAATTATGATATGTGGTTACCAAAAGCACAAGGTGGAAAATATGCTACAGGAACAGTTGATAGTGGAAAAGTTATTACTTATAATGAAGATATTCATTTAAGAAAACTTGAAAATAAACCAGTAGAAACTTTTGGAGATGAAGATTTTTCTAAATCACCATCTAACTCAGATTTCTCTTTAGACTAATAAATTAAGTAAAGGGGAAAATCTAAGTGGTTTTCCCCAAACTTTTAAATTTTTAGTCTATGATTTCTACAAAAACAATTATATCTGACCTTAATGATATACCTAGAGAATGGGTATTTGAATATTATTTAAATCTTACTCAAAGATTATCTGGTCAAAGTCTTAAAATAAAATCTATTTTTAGCGGAAAAGATAAAGTACCTTCAATGTGTATATATATTGATTCTAATAATAGATATAAATTCAAAGATTTTTCATCGGGATATGGTGGAGATGGTTTGAATTTGGTTATGTATTTATTTAATTTAGGAAGTAGAGGTAAAGCTTCATTTAAAATCATGGATGATTATAATGAATATATTTCTAATAATAGTTATATACCTTTAGAATACAAACCTGAAAGTAAATATGCAGTTTCTAATTATGAAATTAGACATTGGACAACATTTGACAAATCTTATTGGCAAATTTATAAATTAAATTCTCATTTATTGGGAAAATATAATGTTCACCCATTATCATTTTATCAAATGACTAAAGAAGATGACGGTAGAATATTAGATTCTATAACAATAAATGGTAATTTTATTTATGGATATTTTAGAGAAGATGGTTCTTTATATAAAATATATACTCCTAAAAATAAAGATAATAAATTTATTAAGGTAAAAGATTATATACAGGGAAATGACCAAATAAAATTTGAATCTAAATATCTTGTTATACTATCCTCTCTTAAAGATTTAATGTGTTTTAAATTACTAGAAATTGGTAATACTGAATGCATTGCTCCAGATAGTGAGAATAGTGTAATTCCAACTAATCTTATGGAAACCTATATAAATAAATTTGATAAAGTATTTGTACTATTTGATAATGATGAGCCTGGTATTAAATCTGCTCAAAGATATCAAAAACAATATGGATTTGATTTTATTAATCTTGATATGTCAAAAGATCTTTCTGATTCTATTAAAGATACTAATATAGAAACTGTTAGAGAAGAAGTATTTAAATTACTAAAAAATAAAATATGAATTGGTTATATGAAGCAAAAGAATTTACAGATGATATGATTCCTGACAAAGCTATAGGTTTTGTTTATGAAATGGAAGCAATTATTGATGGTAAATCTATGCGTTATATAGGTAAAAAAAACTTTTATAGTAATAGAAAAAAAAAGTTTGGTAAAAAAGCTTTAGCTGCAATAACAGATAAAAGAGTTAAGAAATATGAAATAGTCACTAAGCTTAACTATATAAATTATTATAGTAGCAATGATATTTTAAAAGCAGCACATAAGGCAGGAATTCCTATTAAAAGATATATACTTAAAATATGTTACTCTAAATCTGAGTTAACATATTATGAAACTAAATATCAATTTAACAAAGAAGTTCTAGAAAAAGATGAATACCTAAATGGAAACATATTAGGTAAATTTTACAAATTTAAATCGTAAATATTTATGAAAGAATCAGATATTATGGGAGCTTTGTTTGAGCTTCACCAAGCAGGTATTAAAGGAATAAATGTATATTATGAAGGAGGTGGAGATAGTGGATGTATTGAAAGTTCAGTTTATACAAAAGATGAATTATCTGACAATATAGATGATGCATTTGATGATATATATCAATTAGACTCATGGAGTGGTAGAAACAGTGATATAAAAAAAGATTTCCCGAATCTATGGGATAAATTAGAGAATTTTGCTGATGAAGCTATATTAAATAATATAGAAGATTGGTGGAACAATGATGGTGGTTATGGTCATTTATGCATAATAGTTCCTTCTGGTAAATATAAAGTATATAATAAAATACGTTATACTGAAGTAGAGGATTACTACCATGAAGGTGAACTACTTGAAAAAGCAGATTAGTTATGGCACATCCAATGTTACATGCTAAATCATCTGTAAAAAAATGGGGTGGTATACCTGAAGATTATATTCATATACATGAATGGTTTGATGCAACTAAAGCCTGGATTGGTCATAGTAAGCATAGAATGTTTAGACATCATTCAGAAGGTATATTTGAATGTGAACAATATTTTGGTAAATCATTTACAAATTCAGATGGTAAAACTGTATATACTAGATATGTTGGAGAACAACATGTTAAAGAAGACTGCAATAATTATATACCTACTGCAAAAGAGTGGGTAGATAATATTGAAAAGCCTGTTAAATGGATGATAAAAACTTTAAAAATTGAAGATTAATGATTTTTGATAAAGAAGAAACACGTAATTTATTAAATATGTTAAGATCACCAGATGCTGATAATCATATTATAGCATTTGAATCTTTAAACAACATAGATTATAAAAACTATACTGGTGAATTAATTGTAATGTATAAATACTCTGGACATAAATTAGAGTATTGGCAAGAAAAATGTCTTAAAGGATATGAATATTTATTAAAACATGTTCCTGATTATCAACTTACAAGCCCTAAAACTTTAAGTTTAATTAAAGATAAAAAAGGATCTAATGCTTCAATAGAAATATTTATGGAATATTTTATTAAAGATATGACACAAATGTTAGAATCAATTGGATACCCTACAGATGCTTTTGAAATTAATATAAAATTAAAAGAAAATGGATAAACAGAGAAGTTTAAGTA
>Ga0224504_10000584_pt1 | contig 16269 bp, 14 predicted proteins | sample SF_Oct11_sed_USG_3_FD_170160 | JGI IMG/M metagenome (GOLD analysis project Ga0224504, IMG submission 170160) | Sediment microbial communities from San Francisco Bay, California, United States - SF_Oct11_sed_USGS_24 | ecosystem: Environmental > Aquatic > Marine > Sediment | place: USA... | reverse complement strand
CGGAAGCGGCACAGGGAGAGAGGTTCGATGTCCGGGACTTCCATTCCATCGTTCTAGACGACGGGCCAATGCCCATGGGACTTCTGGAGGACCGCATCGACGCCTGGATCCGGGAAACAGGCGCGGGACAGGACACGGAACGATGAGGATGGATACGGCCTGCCGAACCGCCTGGACCGCGACCCTGGCTCTGGTCTGTCTTGGTATCGTCGCGTGCGACCCCGGCGTCAGCCAGGATCCCGGGACGCCACGGACATCCCGCGCGGAGGTCGGTGTGCAGGTCGCCGCAGACCCGGCCGCACGCCTCCAGGCGATGGTGGACGCCTGGTTCGAGGCGTATCTGGAGATGAATCCATGGTACGCCACGTCCATCAGCGATCACCGATTTGATGATCGACTCGAAATCGACATCAGCGAGGACTACCGGCTGCAGCTCGGGGATCTGTGCGAACGCTATCTGCGGCAGGCAGAGTCGATCGAACGCGATCTGCTGTCGCCGGGCGACGTGGTCACTCTGGATGTCTTCGAGCGCGAGCTGCGTCTTGACCTGATGAGACTGGAATTCCCGGGACACCTGCTGCCGTTCGATCACTACAATTCCACCCCGAATTCTTTCGCGGAGCTGGGTTCCGGCGAAGGCATCCAGCCGTTTGCGACCGTACGCGACTACGACAACTTCCTCGCCCGTATCGATGATTTCGTGCTGTGGACCGAGGTCGCTATCGAAAACATGCGTGAAGGTGCGCGCCGCGGTGTCGTGCAGCCGCGCTTCGCGGTCGAACTGATGATCGACCAGATGCGTCAGTTCGTCGTCGACAGGGCCGAGGACAGCCTGTTCTACAGGCCCCTCAACAGCTTCCCCGATGCCGTCCCGCAGGGTGAGAGGCAAAGGCTGGCGAGTGCCTATCAGGATGCGATCATGGAGCAGCTCGTGCCTGCGTACAGCGGGCTGGCCGATTTCCTGGAAGCCGACTACCTGCCTGCGGCCCGTGACAGCGTCGGCTATGGGGACCTGCCCGGGGGCGACGCCTGGTACGACTTTCTGGTGGCCAGACACACGACCACGGACCTGACTGCGGATCACATCTATCAGATCGGTCTCGACGAGGTCGCCAGGATCCTCGACGAAATGGACCGGGTTCGTCGGCAGGTCGGTTATGAGGGCGACCTGGCGGCCTTCCTCCTCTACATGAAAACCGATCCCCGGTTCCAGTGGGACAGCGGGGACGAGATGCTCGACGGCTATCGGGCTGTCGAGGCCGAAGTGGCGGCCGGAATGCCGCGGCTGTTCGGCGTCTTTCCCCGGGCGGGATTCGAGATCAGGCCGGTGGAGGCGTTCCGCGCGGCGACAGCCGCCAATGCCAGTTACCGGAGCCCCTCGGAGGACGGTACCCGTCCCGGTGTCTTCTATCTCAATACGGAGGAGTTGTCGCGGCACGTACGCTGGAACACGCAGACCCTGTTCCTGCACGAGGCTATTCCGGGACATCATTTCCAGGGGTCCCTGGCTCAGGAGAACCCGGGTCTGCCGCGGTTCCGTCGATTCGGGTTCGTGACAGCCTACTCAGAGGGCTGGGCCTTGTACAGCGAGGACCTGGGGATGGAGTTGGGGATGTTCACGGATCCCCATCAGTACTTCGGCAAGCTCAATGACGAGATGCTCAGGGCGATGCGCCTTGTCGTGGATACCGGCATCCATCGCCGCGGCTGGAGCCGGGATCAGGCGGCCGACTACATGCGCAGGAACTCATCCCTGCCCGAGGGGGAAATTCTCACGGAGGTGGACAGGTATGTGGCCATTGCCGGGCAGGCCCTGTCCTACAAGATCGGGCAAAGGCAGATCAGAGTCTTGAGATCAGAGGCCAGCCGTGTGCTGGGTGAAGACTTCGATCTGCGCTCCTGGCATGACTTCGTCCTCGGGCTCGGGGACGTTCCGATGGACGTACTGGAACGGGCAAACAACGCTTGGCTGGAGCGCCGCCGCGGCGGCTGATCTAGCCCTGCCCAAACCTGGGTGCGTTGCTGGCCAGGTAGTCCCGCTCTTCTGCAGTGCTCAGCCGATTGAGTATCGGGTTGCGGTGCGGGAAGCGGCCGAATCTCGCCACAACCTCCAGGTGTTGCTGGGCGTGCCGGAGAAAGTTTTCGAAAATCTCGCGGTGGTCGGAGGCGACCTCCGTCACCAGCTGGCTGTAACGCGACACCGATGACTCCTGGTCCTCCAGGAACTCAGAGTGTTGCAGCGGCATGTAGAAGAAGCACCGCTCGATCGGCGAGAGCTCCATATCCATGAGACGGCTCATGCCGTCGCGCATCAGATAGCGTGCCCTGCCGTCCTTCTCGAAGGCCTGCGGTGTCCCGCGGAACAGATTCCTGGGGAACTGATCAAGCAACAGGATGAGCGCCAGGCGCCCGGGAGCGTTTTCTCCCATCGTGTCGAGCCTGCCCGCAAGGGCATCGGTCACGGTGTCCCCCCACTCCTTTCGGATCCGCGCGTCCCGCTCCGGATCGGCCCCGAACCAGAATCCCATCCGGGCCGGTATCGCGGCAGGGTCTGCTGCGGATTCAGCGAACCAGAATCGCAGGACTTTCTGGGTCAGGCCTTCCTTCGTCATCCGAGTCTCCCACCCCGGTCAGCCGCTCGAATTCGCGCCAGCGCGCGGCGTCATTTCGCTCTGCCAAGGGTGCGTTAGGTCGCCAAAAGACACCCATATCACGGTATCGCGGGCGAGTACATGCTTCAAAAGGCGTAATCGCGGGTCCAGCGTGCTGTCCGGTCCGGGTGATTTGCCCTGTCTATACTCAGGTCATTGCTTGGGATTATGGCAGTCATGAGGCCCGTGTGGGATCAGTCGCAGTTCTTCGTCGGTCAGCTGGTGGTCCACCGGCGATTCCAGTATCGGGGCGTGGTCGTCGACGTAGACCCGGCGTTCAAGGACACTGACGCCTGGTGCGAGACCGTCGCCATCAATCGCCCGGAGACCGATCAACCCTGGTATCGGATCCTGCCGGACGGATCAGCCCATGAAGCCTACGTCGCCCAGCGCAATCTGGTGCCAGATGACGACGGGCAGAGGATTCGTCACCCGCTTGTATGGCTGTATTTCAAGGAGTTCCGTGACGGCGCCTATGTCCCTGCCAAACGCGCGAACTGACAGCTGCCGGGCAATCTTGTGGCTTGCAGTGACGACCGTGGCACTCCTGCCAGCCTGCGGCCAGCCAGAGCGGGACGTAGAAGCGGAGATCGCGCTGCTGGTGGAGGCGGCGCAGGAGTCCGCTGAGGCTGGAGACGCCGGGTCTCTCATCAACAGTCTCAGCGATGACTATGCGGACGCCGAGGGCCGGGACCGGCGGGCCATGGCAGTTCTTGTCCGCACCCTGCTAGGGCGTTATCCGCGACTGATGACGGTGGTGACAGACCTTTCCGTGGTCGCCATTTCTGATCAGCTCGCGACAGCCGGGATGACCGTCTCCCTGATCGGCAAGGACGGCGGCCGTCCCGCCTGGGCCGGTATCGATGCAGATCGGCTCAGGCTTGACCTGGCGCTGCGTCGAGAAGACGGTCGATGGTACGTATCAGGTGCCCGATGGGGACCCCCGGGGACAATTCCGCATTGACCACTGGGGAGGGGTCTGATTTATAGTCATAGGACGCCTGAGCGGCGCCTGTCTCTGCCTGGCCGCGACCTAAAGCAATAATTTACGCGGCAGATCGGAACGGAAGGGGCGGGCGCATCCTGTGGAGGACCGAGATTCAGAGGCGGCAATCTTGCCGTTATGGGGTATCGATGACTGTACCGTCTGCCGACAGCCTGTGGTCAGAGCGATTCGAGCGTGACAGCTGCGGATTCGGCCTGATAGCGCACCTGCGTGGCGAACCCAGCCACAAGGTCGTGGCCACGGCCGTGCAGGCGTTGGAACGCTTGACCCATCGCGGTGCTGTCGCGGCGGACGGCTTGACGGGCGACGGCTGTGGCCTGCTCATGTCCCTGCCACGCGCCTATCTCGAGCGAGTCGCGACCGAAGCCGGTATTACGGTGAATCCCGGGTTCACGGCCGGCGTGGTATTCCTGAATCCGGGAGCGGAAGGCGCTGCCCGCACCCGCCGGGTCCTGGAGCGGTCGCTGGAGGAAGAGGGAGTCAGCGTCGCCGGCTGGCGTGTGATGCCGACCGACGCCAGCGTCTGCGGTAAACAGGCGCTTCAGTCTCTGCCGCAGATCGAGCAGGTCTTCATCGACCGCCCCTCGGGCGATTCCGACGCCCAGTTCAATCGCCGCCTATATATGGCACGCCGCCGGGCCGAGCTGACGCTCGAGGAGAAGGACCCGGTCTTCTATGTAGCAAGCCTGTCCTGCACGACGATCGGCTTCAAAGGCATGGTCATGCCCGCCCACCTGACCCGTTTCTACCGGGACCTTGAGGCGCCGGACCTGGAGGCGGGGATCTGTGTTTTCCATCAACGGTTCTCGACCAATACCTGGCCGCAGTGGCGACTCGCGCAACCCTTCCGGTACCTCGCCCATAACGGGGAGATAAACACCATCCAGGGGAACAGGAACTGGGCCATAGCCCGGGGTGCAATATTCGACACACCGTTGTTGCCGCGGCTGAACGAGGTCCAGCCGATCGTCTCCATGTCCGGGTCCGATTCGAGCAGCCTGGACAACATGGTGGAAGTCCTGCTCCAGGGCGGTATGGACCTGATGCATACCATGCGGCTGCTGATACCTCCCGCCTGGCAGACGGTAGACACGATGGACTCTGATGTCAGGGCCTTCTACGAGTACTACGGGATGCATCTGGAACCGTGGGACGGACCCGCGGGCGTGGTGTTGACCGACGGCACCCAGGCGGTCTGTTGTCTGGACCGCAATGGATTACGGCCGGCACGTTACGTCATCACCGACGACGATCTGATCACGGTGGCTTCGGAGGTCGGGGTGCATGACTATCGCCCCGAGCAGGTGGTCCGGAAAGGCCGGCTCGGCCCCGGACAGATGCTGATCGTGGACACCCCGTCCGGCGAGGTACTCGATACCGACGCCATCGAGGCGCGTCTCAAGAGTCGGGCGCCTTTCAAGGAGTGGCTTCGCAAGGGCGTGCGCTACCTGGACTCCGAGTTGATCGACCCTCAGCTCTCGGCGGATCCCATGGGCCGGGACGACCTGCAGATCTATCAGAAGATCTTCAACGTCAGCCGGGAGGAGCGCGATGAGGTCCTGAGGGTGCTGGCAGAGACCGAGGCAGAAGCCGTCGGTTCCATGGGGGACGACACGCCGATGCCGGTCATGTCGACCCGGGTCCGGGCGCTATACGATTATTTCCGTCAGCAATTCGCCCAGGTCACGAACCCGCCCATAGATTCGCTCCGCGAGCGGATCGTAATGTCGCTGGAGACCCAGATCGGGCCGGAGCAGAACGTGTTCCAGGCGCGACCGGAGCATGCCCAGCGGATCGTCATGAATTCGCCGGTGCTGTCGCAGCGCAAGTTCCGCCAGATCCTGCGTGTCGAGGAGGACAAGACCGGCTACTCGATCGTGGATCTGAATCGTCCCGAGGCGGCCACACTCGAGGAGAACCTGGCCGCCATCTGCGACGAGGCAGAGGAGGCGGGTCGCCGCGGCGTCCTGATTATCGTCCTCAGCGATCGCCAGATACGGCGTGGCTTTCTGCCCGTCCATGCGTTGCTGGCGACCGGTGCGGTCCACCATCGACTGGTGCAGAAAGGGTTGCGCTGCGACTGCAATCTGCTGATCGAGACGGCGACGGCCAGGGATCCGCACCAGTTCGCCTGCCTGATCGGCTACGGCGCTACGGCGATCTATCCTTACCTGGCATACGAGTGCCTGCACGACATGACGAGGACCGGGGAGCTCAGGCTGGACCGGAGTCGCGGCCGTCAGCTCGGGCGCAGCTACCGGCGCGGAATCCGCAAGGGCCTGTTCAAGATCATGTCGAAGATGGGCATCTGCACGATCGCCAGCTATCGCGGCGCGCAGCTGTTCGAGATCGTCGGGCTGCACGACGAAGTCGTGGAGCGCTGCTTCCCCGGCACCACCAGCCGGATCCAGGGCGCCGGCTTCACGGAGTTGCGGGATGATGCCCTGAAGCTGGCGCGGCGGGCGTGGGACGTGCGCGAGTCTGTAGAGCAGGGCGGCCTTTACAAGTTCGTCCAGGGCGGTGAATTCCATGCCTACAACCCGGACGTCATCGCCACGCTACAGGCGGCAGTGCAATCCGGCGACTATGAGCTCTACCGGCAGTATGCCGAGCTGGTCAATACCCGGCCGGCGGCAGTGCTCAGGGACTTGCTCGACGTCAAACAGGCGGATGACGCCATCCCGCTGGACGAGGTCGAGGAGGAAGCCGGGATCCTGAGACGCTTCGACAGCGCCGCAATGTCATTAGGCGCGCTTTCGCCCGAGGCCCACGAAGCTCTTGCCATCGCCATGAACCGCCTTGGCGGCCGCTCCAATTCGGGCGAGGGCGGAGAAGACCCGGAGCGCTACGGGACGGACCGGGTCTCGAAGATCAAGCAGGTTGCGTCCGGCCGTTTCGGCGTCACCGCCGAGTACCTGGTCAATGCCGAGGTGCTACAGATTAAAATCGCCCAGGGAGCCAAGCCCGGCGAGGGCGGACAGCTTCCCGGCCATAAGGTCAATGACATGATCGCCCGGCTACGATTCGCTCGACCCGGTGTCGGTCTGATATCGCCGCCGCCGCATCACGACATTTATTCGATCGAGGACCTGGCCCAGCTTATCTTCGATCTGAAGCAGGTCAATCCCGACGCGCTTGTGTCGGTCAAACTGGTGGCCGAGCCGGGGGTCGGCACGATCGCCGCGGGCGTCACCAAGGCCTATGCGGATCTGATCACGATTTCGGGTTACGACGGGGGCACTGGCGCGAGCCCGCTGACCTCCACCAAGTACGCGGGTAGTCCATGGGAGCTGGGTCTCGCGGAGGCCCACCAGGTGTTGCGGGCGAATGACCTCCGCCACCGTGTGCGCCTGCAGACCGACGGCGGCCTCAAGACCGGTCTCGATGTGGTCAAAGCGGCCTTGCTGGGCGCGGAGAGCTTCGGGTTCGGCACGGCGCCCATGGTGGCGCTGGGCTGCAAGTACCTGCGGATCTGTCATCTGAACAATTGCGCGACCGGCGTGGCCACCCAGCACGACCTTCTGCGACGCAAACATTTCATCGGCCTTCCCGAGATGGTCGAAAACTACTTCCGATTCGTCGCCCGGGAGGTCAGGGAGACTATGGCGCAGCTCGGAATCCGGAAATTCGATGATCTGGTGGGTCGCGTCGAGATGTTCCGCGTCCGTGAAGGCGATACCCGGCGTCAGTCCCGCCTGGACCTGTCACCACTGCTTTCCGACGCCGGGCTCTCGCGGCAGCGTCCCCACATCTGTACCGAGCCCCGCAATCACCCGTTCGACGAAGGGCCCCTGGCAGAGCGCATGGTTGCCGAGGCCATGGGAGCCGTGGAGGAACGCAGGGGCGGCACCTTCCACTACGAGGTGCGCAATTTCGACCGTTCGATCGGTGCCCGGCTGTCCGGGGAGATCGCCCGGCGGTGGGGCAACTATGGCATGGAGGAGACGCCTGTCGTTCTGCGCCTGAAAGGCAGCGCGGGTCAGAGCTTCGGCGCCTGGAACGTCGGCGGGCTGCATATGTACATGGAAGGCGATGCCAACGATTACGTCGGCAAGGGCATGGCCGGCGGACAGCTGGTGCTGTTCCCGCCCACCGTCAGCCGTTTCCATGCGGCGAGCACCCCGATCATGGGTAACACCTGCCTGTATGGAGCGACCGGCGGGCAACTCTTTGCCGCGGGCCGCGCGGGCGAGCGGTTTGCCGTGCGCAACTCCGGCGCCGTCGCCGTCGTGGAAGGCGTGGGCGACCACGGTTGCGAGTACATGACCGGGGGCGTCGTCGTCGTGCTGGGCCGTAGCGGGGTTAATTTCGGCGCCGGGCTCACGGGAGGTTTCGCCTATGTCCTGGATGCCGAGCGGGACTTCGTCGATCGCTACAATCATGAGCTGATCGACATCCACCGCATCACCCCGGAGAGCATGGAGGCGCACCTGCACCACCTGCGGGGCTTGATCGAGAGCCATGTGCGTGAGACCGGCAGTGCGCTGGGACGCGAGATCCTGGACGATTTCCGCAGCTACCTGCCGCGCTTCTGGCTGGTGAAACCGAAGGCGGCGGATCTCGAGACGCTGATGGAATCACTGAGGCAGGCGGCCTAGGGCGCGACGGTTATGGTGGAGAAGACCCTTCAGTTCCTCGAGATACCGCGGCAGGACCCCGAGAAAGACCCTGCCGACGAGCGGATCCGGCACTATCGCGAGATCTATGGCCAGTTCGACCCGGAGGCGGCGTCCCGCCAGTCGGGCCGTTGCCTGAGCTGCGGCAACCCGTACTGCGAGTGGAAGTGCCCGGTGCATAACTACATCCCCAACTGGCTCAGGTTGATCGAGGAAGGCAATCTGTTCGAGGCGGCCGAGCTGTCGCACCTGACCAATCCTCTTCCGGAGATATGCGGACGCATCTGTCCCCAGGACCGGCTTTGCGAGGGTGCCTGCACGCTCAATGACGGCTTTGGCGCGGTGACGATCGGCAATGTCGAGAAGTACATCACGGACGAGGCGATCCGCAGAGGTTGGCGACCGGACCTTTCGGCGGTCAAGGATACCGGCCGTGAGGTGGCTATCGTGGGCGCCGGGCCCGCCGGTCTGGCGGTGGCGGACGTCCTGACGCGCAGTGGCGTCCGGACGACCGTATTCGACCGATACCCACGTGTCGGAGGGCTGCTGACGTACGGGATTCCACCATTCAAGCTCGAGAAGGAGGTCGTAGAGACCCGGCGTGCGGTCCTGGAGGAGATGGGCGTCGAGTTCGTGCTGGACACCGAAGTGGGCAGGGATGTCGCGCCGGATCAACTCGTCTCGGATTACGACGCCGTGTTCCTCGGCGTGGGCGCCTACACTGCCGTGCGCGGCGGGATGCCCGGTGAGGATCAGGACGGGGTTTACGAGGCACTGCCGTACCTGATCGCCAACGTGAACCAGCTGCTAGGGGAAGGCGACGGCCGTGATCATGTCTCGATGGAGGGTCGACGGGTCGTGATCCTGGGTGGCGGTGACACCGCCATGGATTGCAATCGTACCGCCGTCAGGCAGGGCGCAGAGAAGGTCACCTGCGCGTATCGCCGCGACGAGGAGAACATGCCGGGATCGCGACGGGAAGTGCGCAACGCCCGTGAAGAGGGCGTCGAATTCCTGTTCAACCGACAGCCAGTAGAGATTGTCGGCAACGGCCGGGTGGCAGGGGTCCGGGTCGTCGAGACCCGCCTCGGAGACCCTGATCCAGGGGGCCGGCGCCGACCGGAGCCGGTGCCCGGAACCGAGCAGGTGCTGCCGGCCGACGCTGTCATCGTTGCATTCGGATTCCGCCCCAGTCCGCCGGCATGGCTCGCCGATATGGGCGTCGGGCTTCACGAGGATGGCCGAGTGCGGATCGACCCGATGGGGCGCTTCCCGTTCCAGACCACCCAGCCCGGGGTATTCGCGGGAGGTGACATGGTCCGGGGTTCCGATCTGGTGGTCACCGCGGTCTACGAGGGCCGCGAGGCGGCCAAGGGCATCCTCGCCTATCTGGGCGTCTGACCCGGCTGCCGTCTCAAGGCAGTCAGGTCTCCTCTCTCTGCGTCCTGGCAGGCTCGCCCTCGGCGAGCGACCAGTCCCCGTCCTCCGGCACGCCCGAGAAGCCCAGGCTGTCCAGGAATGACGTCCCCTCTTCGGTCAGTGCTTGCGGCAGGTGAGCGGGCAGCGGCATCCGTCCCGAATACTGCGCATCGAAGTAGCGCATTGGCTCCTCCGGATGCCTGCATGCGACGCCTGTCACCTCGAGGCGCAGCGCCGTGTCCGGGCCTTCCCCCGCCGACCGATCCTCGATGACTCGGTGATAGCGAACACAGTTGTCATCCACATCCTGACCGGCAAGCACATCGTTCTTCAGGAGATGGAATCGATCAGGGTCCGGGTTGGTCTCTGCCGCCCGGCGGACCCAGTCGGCGAAGTCCGCCCGGGTGGCGAAATCGGTCGTGATCGGCCGGGTGAGTAACGCGACCCCGAAGGTAATATCGGGATCGCCGGTGCGCTTCATCCACACCAGCGACTGGCTGTTCGCCTGAACCAGCGTCCAATCGTCACCGGTCGGCGGAGCGATTACCACGCCGCCCAGGTCCCCGCCCGCGGCTGGGACACAGACGGCCAGCAACAGCGCGCAGGCCTGGGCCATGAGGAACTTTTTCATGATTCCTTCCTGGTTCTCTCGTACTCGGGCATATCGTCCAGGTTCTCCATCCAGGCAAGACGGTGACCGGTCCAAATCTGGTCCCGCGGCGGCAGGCTCTCCGGGTCATCCAGGCTTGCCACGGTGACATCGACATAGTCAGGGTAGTCGTCGTGGGCATAGGTCAGCGGCGTACCGCAAACGTGGCAGAAACCCCGGGTCACCCCCGCTGACGAGCGGTAGTAGGTTGGGGGGCTGGCGTCAAAGTCCACGTTCGAGACATGGAACGTCGCCCAGGCGACCGCCGGCGCCCCGCAGGCCTTGCGACAACTCTTGCAATGGCACAGTGCAGGAGGGGATGCCGGCGAGCGGACGGTGAATCGGACGGCTCCGCACAGGCAGCCTCCGGGCTGCGGCTCCTCGCGGGCGCTCACTGGGGGCCCTCGCCGTTCCGGCCGATCAGGCGGAATGCAAAATCAGAGCCGGGCTGACGGACCCGGCACGCCATTATCCACAGGGCTGCCAGCGGCTCGAGATATCGCGACATCTCTATCCCGCCGACGTAGCAAGGTTCGAAGCCTATATCCAGGATCAGCCCGCGAACCGTCCCGGCCGCGAATTCGTCGCCGCCGCAAAAGAACAGCGTCGGACGCTGGCCACCGTACTCCGGGTCTGCCATGGCTTCCCAGGGGACCGTATTGAAGGCTTTGACAACTCGCGCCGTCGGCGCCCAATCGGCGATCATTTCGCCTCCAGACTCCGTGTGGCCATGCGTCAGCTGGAGTTTCTCGTCCAGCGGGTTGGTGCAGTCGATCAGGATCTTGCCGGCCAGGTCTCCCAGCCCCCGGATGACCTCCTCTGCCACGTGCCACCAGATGGCCAGCACGACCACCTCTGCATCCGCGGCAGCGTCTGCAGGCAGCGCGGCGGAAGTTCCTTCCGCACAGGCGGCGATCAGTCTCCGTATCTTCTCGGCGCCGGGGTCCCGGACCCCGAACACGACTTCATGGCCCGCACTGCTCCAGCGGCGACCGAGGGTGCCGCCGACATTGCCGGCGCCGATCACAGCGATCTTCATGTCTACTCTCCGGCGTCCAGATCAACGACGGTACTCGTGTCCTGATGCTGCCCGGACGGCCATCTGCACTAGCGACCGTATCTTTCGGAAAGGTCCTCAGACCGTCGTCCAGGACCCACGGACGATAGAGTAAACCACTGCATCGTGGAATCGTCCATGGCACCAGAGACGGGACCGCAGTACGCCTTCACGGCTGGCACCCGCCCGCTGTGCGACTCTCTGGCTGCGCGCATTCTCCGTCGAGGCAAGGATCTCGAGGCGTTCGAGCCCGGTCTCGCCGAATGCCCAGTCCGCGAGCCGTCTTACAGCGGCGGACGCGACGCCGCGATCTGTTTCGGTTGATCGGACCCAGTAGCCGAGGTTGGCCATCCGGTGCGCCTCGAGGATGTGGTTCAGGCCACAGCCGCCGAGAAACCGGTCTTCGCGGTCGGTGATGACAAACTCGAACTCTGTCCGGCGAGCGAAAGAATCAGTCTGCAGGGCGACCCATTCCTCGGCATCTTCCTTCAGATAGTCCGGGCGACACCAGGGCAACCAACGATAGACATCGGCCGCGGATTCGACGGCGGCCGCGAACAGGTCATCGACGTCCGTGGTCCGCCATGGCCGGATCGAAACATCACCGCGGAGGCTGCCCGCGGGACGGGTCCGCGGCGTCGCCGGTCCCCCTGGGGGGGCGGCCACGCCGCGGTGTTCGGCGTCGGGCATGACTACCGTACTGCAACGACACGTCCGCGCACTGCCATCGAGACGGCGACTGCACAGAGCACGATTTCCAGCGCCATGACTGCCACGAGCACGTTCGACTGCGGACCGTAGAGTGCCAGTTCGATCAGTCGTCCGGCCAGGTATCCGCCGTTCATCAGTGCTACGAGCAGCAGTCCGGGCCGGTGCCAGGCCGGTGTACCCGCCGCAAACAGCATGAACAGCCCCACGGCGACATTGAAGCCACCATGCGTCCCGCTCACGTCCATCAGCGTGCCGCCGGTGTCTGCCGAGGCCAATGATGCCGCTCCGCTGTGCGGGTCCAGAAGGACCCAGAGTCCGAATCCCAGGTACAGGATTCCGCAGAGATAAAGAAAAGGTCTACTCAGGCAGGTGCCCATGGAAGTCTCCTTTTGTTGCACCGCAACATCAATTTGGCATTTTTACCACGAAAGCTGAATAAGTGGAAACCCCTACTTGGCGATGTTGCTGGAAAGCGGGATGCGCACGGAAATCTCGACACCCCCGTTATCCGGAAGGTTGCGTGCGCTGATAGCTCCTGAATGCAGTTCTGAGATCAATCGCGCCACATAGAGACCGAGCCCCAGATGTGCCTTGCCTGCGGGCCCGGAACGCGCTGAAACCATGGATTCAAACAGGCGGTCCTCCAGCCCCTCTGGCAGGCGGCTGCCCGTGTTGGACATGCGAATCACACAATCCGACCCGGATTTGCGCGCGATCAGCCTGATATGCCCGCCCTGCGGGCAGAAGTCCAGCGCGTTCTCGAACAGCTTGTCCAGCATCTGGGCGAGCAGATCGGCCGATCCCTCGATCGGGCAGGCGTCCTCGGTGATGTCGATCTCGATTGCGGTCTCTGCCGTCGTATCCGCGTAAGCTGCCGCCAGCTCCGCGATGACGCCGACCGCATCGAAGCGCTCAGGCTCGCTGGTCTGGATCGCCTGTTCGATCCGGGTTGCGGCGCCCATGGCGCCCATCATCGCCTGCAGGCGCTCGACTCCGGTACGGGCCCGCTCCAGATAGGTGGCGGCGCTGTCCCCGTGCGGATCCGCACGCAGGTTCTCCAGCGACGTCTGGACCACGGTCATGGGAGTCCGGAGCTCGTGGGTCAGTTTTTCGCCCAGGGATTGCAGATAGGCGTTGTACTCTGCAAGCCGACTCAGCAGCCTGGCGAAGCTGCGGGACAAGTCTCCGATCTCGTCAGGGCTACCGCCCTCCGGGAGATGCGAGCGAATCCGACCGCGCTGATCCAGAGATCTGGACGCGGCCTCACTCAATCGGCGGATCCTCCATGACAGCCACGCCGAGAAGCTGGCCAGCAGCGTCACGGCGGCGATGCTGATCAACAAGCTGGCGGCCAGCAGCTTTGTGGCCGCCGTATCCGTGGCACTCAGGATGGCCTCTGTATCCTGTTCGGCCAGCAGGAGGGCGACTCCGGGGGAGCTAGCGAACACCGATCGTGCCGAGACCAACAGCGCCCGACCGAGGCGCTCGGAACGGAATCTGCGATCGGCTGCCCCGGTATTCAATGCCTCCCCATAGGGGCCAAGGTCAAGCCGGCCCGCCGTGACGTCAGGCGGGTTCTCGTCCGCCTCGCCCCCGCCCAGGGCAAGTCGAACCAGCCTGCGCAGCAGCTGGGAAGACTCTCGGGCCTCGGGCGCGTCGGGTGGGCCGGTATCGCCAAGGATGAAGCCGCGCTGGTCCACGACTCTGAGCCGAGCTCCCGGCAGCACGCTGCGTTGCAGCGTCTCCTGCAGTACGGCATCCGTATGGATCAGCCAGCCCGGTTGTGCCGCAAGATTGGGGAGCGTGCCGAGCGTCCTGTGGCTGCCGCCCTCCGCGCTGTGCGTGACGAGGAACCCTATTCGCTGGGCGGCCATGGACGCGGGAAGCCGTATCTCCAGTCCGGATCCCGCAGAACCCGGCTGCCAGTTCGCCTGCACTCGTCGTTCGGGACGACCGTCCGGCCGCGTCGGCGTGAGGAATCCCGGCGCGGGCGTGCTGAAGATCAGATCCACGCCCTGGCCATGGTCGTCAGTCAGATGCAGCCTTATGACATCGGACAGGCCGGGTCGGTTGGCCGGCGGGTCCACGGTCACCCGCAGGAACAGATAGACAGAGCCCTCCCGCAGCCCGGCGAGAAACTCTACCCTCCAGCCGGTTGCCTGCAGCGTCTCGAAGTATTCCGGCGGCAGTCCCCAGTCTTCGGCGTACCCGTCCATGACCGGCGTGCGGTCGAGGCGATAAGCGTAGACATCGGTGGCCGGCGTGCGGGCAGGCGAGAATCGGGCAGCGTCCGGCCAGGAGATGCTGTCTGCCGTAGACAGCGCGCCGGCTACCGATGTCGCATTCGCCGCCAGCGCCGCTGCCTGTCCCTCACGTAATGCTGTCTCGACTTCGCGTAGATACTGACATCCCGCCCAGGGCAACAGGAGTGTCACCAGGCTGATCAGGAGGAGTCTGGGTGTCAGCCTCACGGCAATTCCACGGGTTCAGCAGGTGCTGTGGAAGAGTCCGCCAACAGGCCGCTCCGACGCCAATCGGTTGTAGAGCGCGATCGCCGCCCTCGTTTCCTCGATGTGAAACTCGACTTCCGCCTCGCGCAGCAGTTGCAGCGTCTCCGGACAGGTGCCCAGCCTGCAGAGCTGGCCACGGCTCAGGATGACGACACGACTACCGTGGTCCAGCAGCTCGCTGACGTCGGCCGGCTGGATTCCGGGTACGTGATGGGTGTCTGTCTCGTTCCAGTCCCAGCTGCGGCCGCCGCCCGGCCAGAGCTTGTAGTCGCGGCCCGGTCCGAGGCCTTCGACATCCATCCGGCCCCAGCAAAGTTCGAGAATTCTCGGCGAACGGGGTCGGTCATGAACGGGGGATGACATGGCTACTGCCCGGTGTCCTCTGCAGACTCAGATTGCCACCGATAGCCGACCCCGTAAATGGTCCGAATTGCATCGAAATTAGGGTCAACTGCCACGAACTTACGCCTAATTCTCTTAATGTGTGAAGTGATCGTTGCATCGTCAAGGACCGCATTGGCCGCGTCCATGAGCTGCTGTCGACTTTTCACATGCCCTGGATAACGGGCCAGCGCATGCACCATCCAGAACTCGGTCAGAGTCAGGCCGAGGTCCTGTCCAGACCAATTCGCGCTCAGCCGATCGATATTGATACGCAGCGGCCCGCGCTCGAGCAGTTCGTCCTCGACAGGTTGCCGCAACGCCTCCTGCCTCCGGAACAGAGCCGCTACCCTCGCCGTCAGATGCTCGAGGCTGATGTCCTTGGTGAGATAGTCGTCGGCGCCAAGTCTTAGCCCGGAAACCGCGTCGAGATCACTGTCGCGGGCCGTCAGGAAGACGATCGGAAGGGTATCGGAGCGGGCCCGGAGTTGGCGGCAGAGCTCGAAGCCGCCTTCCGGCTCCTCGCCCAGCATGATGTCGATGACGACCAGGTCCGGCAGGCGCGACGCAAACGCGTCAAGCGCAGAGCGGCGATCTTCATAGACGCTTACCCTGTAGCCCTGGCGGCGAAAAGCATCCGCGTAGTTGTCCCGGATCGCGGGTTCGTCCTCGACGATGGCGATGTGCTGGCTCATTGATCCCTCGTCTCCGCTGGCCACCAATCTGCCACAAGCTGCCGAGGCTCCGCCAGCCGGGCGCGGGGCGTTTGTTCAGAAACCGGAACGGGGCTGCCGTGTTGTCGTGCTGTTGGCGTATGCTCCGCGTTCACACGAATCGGGGAGTGCCCTATGCGAATCGCGCTCACTCAGGCGCCGCCAGTGTTCCTCAATCTGGAGGCGACTCTTGATCGCGCCGGAAATCTGGTGCGGGAGGCCCGTGATGGCGGGGCCGATCTCGTCGTCTTTCCGGAGACCTGGCTGCCGGGTTATCCCGTGTGGCTTGATGAGGCGCCCGGCGCCGCACTCTGGGACCACGGGCCGGCAAAGGCGCTGTTCCGCCACCTCCGTAGCCAGTGCCCCCGGCTCGACGGGCCGGAGATCCACCGACTTAACCAGATTGCGGCCAGCACTGGTTGCATCATCGTAATGGGCCTGCACGAGAAAGACGCCGGGACGATTTACAACAGCATGCTGTTCATCTCGCCACGTGGAGAGCAGGTGCTGCACAGGAAGCTGGTGCCGACCTACACCGAGAGACTCCTGTGGGGGC
>Ga0224504_10000583_pt1 | contig 16271 bp, 12 predicted proteins | sample SF_Oct11_sed_USG_3_FD_170160 | JGI IMG/M metagenome (GOLD analysis project Ga0224504, IMG submission 170160) | Sediment microbial communities from San Francisco Bay, California, United States - SF_Oct11_sed_USGS_24 | ecosystem: Environmental > Aquatic > Marine > Sediment | place: USA... | reverse complement strand
CCATATGACTGCCGCCCGGCACGATGCCCTGCACGACGGGCAGAGTGCGTGTATCTATCGCGGTGAGCAGGCGATCGGCTGGATCGGGCGCCTGCACCCGGAAATCGAGCGCTCGCTGGGGCTCGACCAGGCGGTGTATCTGTTTGAAGTCGATCTCGATGCTATTAGCCATGCGCGCTTGCCGGTATTCGGTGAGCTGTCGAAATTTCCCGAGGTCCGTCGGGACATCGCGCTGATTGTCGATGAAACGCTGCCCGTGGCGTCCTTATTGCAATGCATTCGGGACGAGCTGGGAGAAATTCTGTCACAGTTACGGGTGTTTGATGTCTATCAAGGTAAAGGTATTGATAAGCAACATAAAAGTCTGGCTTTGGGCTTGACCTTCCGTGATCGATGTCGCACTCTTAACGATACACAGGTGAACGAGTTGATCGACCGGGTCGTGGCCGTTTTGGCCGACCGGTTTGGTGCGGTATTAAGGAATTAAGCGATGTCTGGAGCGCTGACCAAGGCCGATATGGCCGAAAAGCTCTACGAGGATCTTGGGCTCAACAAGCGTGAGGCCAAGGAGCTCGTGGAGATGCTGTTCAATGAGATCAGTGATTGTCTGCAGGAAAACGAGCCGGTCAAATTGTCGGGGTTCGGCAATTTCGATCTGCGTGATAAAGCAGAGCGCCCTGGCCGGAACCCAAAGACCGGGGTAGAAATCCCGATAAGTGCGCGCCGGGTCGTCACATTCAAGCCTGGCCAGAAGCTGAAGGCACATGTAGAAGACTATGCTGGAACCCAGTCAGAATAACGAGCTGCCACCGATCCCCCCCAAGCGCTATTTCGCGATTGGGGAGGTCAGTGAGCTGTGCGCGGTCAAGCCTCATGTGCTGCGCTATTGGGAGCAGGAATTCCCGCAGCTGAAGCCCGTCAAGCGACGCGGCAACCGTCGCTATTATCAGCACCGGGATGTGTTGACGATCCGCCATATCCGCAGCCTGCTGTATGAAGAGGGCTTCACCATCGGTGGCGCCCGCCAGCGCATGGCCAGCGCGGATGTCGAGTCCAGCGGAGGGCAGGGCGATAATGGCCAGATGATCCAGGATTTGATCACCGAACTCGAAGAAATAAAAGAAACCCTGCAAAACTAATCGAAGCATTCACATTGAGCAGCGTTTGTGGCTATAATACGCACCGCTGCTATCGCAGTGTTCTTATCTCGGGGCGTAGCGCAGTCTGGTAGCGCACCACACTGGGGGTGTGGTGGTCGTAGGTTCAAATCCTGCCGTCCCGACCAATTAAATCAATGAGTTACAGTGATTTTTGCCAGCCTTTAAGATCGTTGCTATGCGCTTGGCCAGCACATGGCCAGCAAAATACGGCAGGTATGGCCATAAGCTCTCGTGAAAGCGGCGAGCATCCTAACCGGCATCCCTAATAGAAAGCTAGCGTTTACTGGCTTGTCATATTGTCTGCGAAACGCTGATTGGCTCGAGGCTTACTCCAAAAGATTTCGGCCCGAAGTCCGGTCAGAGGCACATCATGTATCTCCTCAACGGTTCTGTGTCATTTTTCTCCACGGTACTTGAGACGTTGAGAGCGTCTTCGAATAACTCCCAAGCAACCATCTCTAAGGTTTAGCGGCCGAAAGCCGGACTCCTTCGCCGGCCCCGGGGTGGCTTTTTCCTGAAGGGCAGTGATCAGAGGAAATGCGATGGTCAGCAGCCAGATTGAGGCTGGAGAGTTCATTGATCTAGTGACTGCGGCGAAAATTCTGACAGCTGGCCAGGCTGTCGATACTTCGTGGAAAGATGTTCTGAGGCGTTCTCTCTCGCCCGATGGTCCGTCGCTTTACTGGGATTTAGATGGTGCGCCGGCTCGTTATTGCCAGCTTGGCGTTGCAGTCGTGAATGGTTCACTTGTCGCTGATGACGAAGCAAGCCCAAGGCGGGTCGAGCTCTATGGGTTATACCGCCTGACCAAAGAGGTAGATAGTGAGCTTGCGCTCTATTTAACGAATTTGACGTTGGATCCAGCGCAGAGCATTGGTGAATGTCACGCTGCGGTTACGCGTCATATGAGTCACGAAATATGGGTGCAAGATTCCGACTTTCGGAGCTGGATTCTCCTGGATCCATCGGGGCGTGGTGGCCCCGTTCCGCTTCCACCCGCGTCGCTCTTGCGCGTCAGGCGAAGTCAGCTCGCGCCAACGCTGCTGCTGCCTAGTGACAGTGCGGATGACATTCAGCGTGCGTTGGATGAGCCGATTGATTTCGCCTATTGGGCGGCGATGCCGCGCTGGACATTGTTACAGGTTGTGTTGCTGCTTCTGGGTTATGAGCCTCTGAAAGTTGACGCGACGGTTCTCGAGTCAGTGGAGCAGTTGAGCCCACACCACGATGATATGAAGGTAGTTCTGGCACGTTTTCAAAAGTGTCGTATGTTAGTGGCTGCAGCACATGCTGCCGATATGTTCGAAAATTCTTCAGAACCCTTTGAAGGCGCAGGCGCAAGTCCGCGAGGCGTCTTGGATTGGTGCGAGCAATCAAACGTCGACATGCCCGAAAGCTTGTGCATGGCTGTCGTGGAACGAGCACCAGGACCAAGCCGTGACGAGTTGCTGGCGAGGGCGGCGCAACTGGAGCTGCAAATTGAGGAAATGGGTAACAGAAGCGTTAGCTGCTCAGGTAGCGAAAAAGAGAGGCTTCTGATAATTATCGGTGCGCTGGCTTTGGCACTGTCGAGGAGCCATCCGGATTGCAGGCAGGGTGAAGGCAAGCCGAACAAATCGGGCTTGTTGCGACAGGCAGAGCAGCATTTCCCCACCGGTTGCGGGTACGAAAAAACACAATTTAGCAAAATACTAAGCGACGCTTTCTCTTTGATAAATAAAGAATAATATTTCCGGCCGGAAATTGATTTTTCCGCTGGTCTGCAGAGCGGAAAAACATCCCGCATAACCGCTAGACAATTCCTGCTGTCATCCACAGACAGCATTGGAGTTGTCGCATGAAAGATCTCAACACGCAATCCTCCCCTCCGGCGCAGAATGCCGCCCTTAGCTCTACCCAAGACGCACCGGCTGGTGCGGATTTTCCTCAACGCCTCGATACCAGGAAGGCAGCCGCATTCCTCGGCGTTCAGCCGTCCAGTCTCAAATATTCCCGCCACACCGGGCAGCTGTGCGGTGTAACCACGCCTGCCTACCGAAAACTTGGCCGCCGGGTAATTTACGACCTGGACGTTTTGCAGCAATGGCTCGATCAATTTGAGCTGCAGACCAACACGGGGATTCGTCGATGAATAAACGTGCTGCTTACCCCGAAGGGGCATTTTCGAGTGACGCGCCGTCAAGGACGGATGAAAGGATTACACAGGTGAAATTCACATGAGAATCTTCTACTTCGACATAAAAATATCGGAGCACTACTCCCGCCTGAGTCTGCTCGATCGGGCTGAGCAGTATACCTATCAGGAACTGCTTTGGCGCGATGGGATGGGCTGGCCGTTGCCGCGCAATCCCGAACGATTGGCGGCCGTGCTGGACGCGCCCCCTGAGTCAGTCAACGGTGTGCTCGATAAGCTGGGATGGCTATTTATCACGGAGGGTGAGCACCTGCACCATGCGGAAATCCTGGAGGCGCGGGCAAAGGCGGCAAAGCGATCAGCCCGGGCCGCCGAGAGTGGTCGCAAGGGCGGACTGACTACGCAGACCCGCCGGCGCGATATTGTGGATGGAGTGGCATCGGAAGATCGAGCAATTACTCAAGCAACCGCTTTACCGAGTGCTCGTGCATCGGCTCCAAGCGACCGCTTAAGCGAACCATTCAAGCGTCAGCTAGAGCACTCTGTTATTGGTCGTAGTAGTGCTTTATACAAGGAGGACTCAGGGGGCAATTCGCCAAACCTCGAAAATGCTCGAAGTGTTCTGCCTGGCACCGGTGCCTCAGCGTCGCAGGGCGTCATTGAGGCGCCGTGCACGGCCCCGGGTAGCCGTGGGAGCGATCCCGCTCCGGGGGGCATGTCATGACGATGAGCTACCTGGAGCATGCTCGGCACGATAATGGCGTGATCGAATTACGTTGTTTGGGTCCCTCGAAGTTCAGTGGGTTTTTTGATGATCTCGACGCGCTGTGGGATGCGGCTCAGTCGGTGAGTGAGTCGCACAATATCTTCACGACCTTAAACAGGCCCGAAGATCGTCTGAAGGCGACTAACCGGCTCGCGACGGGGATCCGTTGCTCCCGTGATGCCGACATGGCGTTGATTACGCGCTAGCCATTCGATTTCGATCCCGTCCGCCCCCGAAGCAGCAACTCAACCAATGCCGAGCTGGCGCTGGCCAAGGAACGCGCCTATGCCCTTTGGGGGTTTCTGCGTTCCTGGGGATGGCCGGAGCCGCTGCTTGCCTGCTCGGGCAACGGTTATCACTTGCAATATCGTTGCCGGCTGCCTGCCACTCAAGCGACCGTCGATGCCCTGACGGCCTTGTACCGCGGGCTTGCCCAGCGTTGCAGCGATGATGCCGTGAGCTTTGATGCTGTCGTGCGCAACCCGGCCCGGATTTTTCGGCTATACGGCAGCGTCAATCGTAAGGGGCCGAACACGGCTGATCGTCCACAGCGACTGGCGACGTGCGAACTACCACCGCAGTGGTCCACCGTCTCGCGTCGGCAGATATTCTCCCTGGTGGATTCCCTGGCACCGCCGAAGGCGACTCCGGTACCTCAGCCGGTGATAACGGGCCCTGCAAGGCAATCTGGAGGCGATTTCCGTACGCTGGATGTCGTGGCTTGGTTTCAGTCCCGAGGGCTGTACATTGCGTCGCAACGAAAACCGGGGCTGCATGGCGTCCGCTGCCCGTGGGAGCATGAACACACGACGGCGTCACCGACTGATGGTGGGGACTGTATCATCTGGGAGTCACGATATACCGGTTCGGGCTGGCCGGGCTTCCACTGCAAGCATGCGCATTGTGATGGTCGAGGCATCCTCGAGGTCATCCGGCTGCTCGGCGACGCGGCAGACCACTGCGTATTGGGGGGCTAGCGTGAGGGTACTCAATCTTTCGCTCGCGCTGCGAGACTACCAGGTCGACGCGATCAATACGTTGGCACGAAACTATGGTCAGGGCATCAAGCGGCAGATCCTCGCGATGCCGACCGGTAGCGGAAAAACAGAAACGGCCGCCGGCATCTTCCAGCGGGTGATCGAGGCTGGGATCATGCCGCCGCGCACGGTGCCTTATTTCATCGTCGATCGCACGGTACTGTGCCAGCAGGCAGCCGAGCGATTCGAGCGTATGGGCTTTAATGTCGGCATTGTGCAAGGCGATAACACGACGCCGCGCCAGGGCAATGAGGATGTGATCGTGGCCAGTGTGCAGTCGATACGCGCCCGCTACAAGGCGAGGCCCGTGCCGGACGATATGGGCATGGCGATTATCGATGAGGCGCACATCATCCATCGCAGACATGCTCAGATTATCAAAACGCTCGATAACATTCTTGTCGTTGGGCTCAGTGCCACGCCGCTGCGCGAGGGGCTGGGCAGGCTGTTTCAGGGTGTCGTCAAGGGGCCGACGATTGCCGAGTGCATCGAGCGCGGCTGGCTGGTGCCGTTTCGATGCTATGGGACGCAAAAGCCAAATCTGGATGGTGTGGAGGTCACAAGAGGCGACTACAACCAGCGCCAACTGGGTCAGCGGATGCAGACGATCACCGGCGATATTGTTTCGAGCTGGAAGGCCCTGGGTGAGAATCGGCAGACGATAGTGTTTGCGGTCGATATAGCGCACGCGGGCGACATCGCCGAGGATTTTCGGGCCGAGGGGATTGCTGCTGCGGTGATCCACCATAAAACGCCACCGGATGACATCGCAGATCTATTCGGCCGCTTCGAGTCCGGAGAGCTGAGGATCCTATGCTCCGTCACCAAGCTATCAACGGGGTTTGACTCGCCCATAACATCCTGCGCGATCATGGCCAGGCCGACGCTCTCCGAGGCGCTTTATATGCAAATGGCCGGTCGCGTCTGCCGGCCTTACCCCGGAAAGCAAACGGCACTGTTGCTCGACCACGCGGGTAACGTGGAGCGCTTCGGCCGTCCCGATGACTTCCGGGTTCCCGGTTCTCTCGATGATGGCGAGCTGGCATCACGGAACGCCCGTAAGCGCTGCGAATTACCCGAGATGCGGACCTGCCCGGAGTGCACCTACATGGTTCCACGGGCGGAGCGGGAATGTCCAGAGTGCGGACTGACCATGGGAAAGCCAAACGTGGTTGTGGTCAAGGATGGCGAGCTCGTCGATTTGGACAGTTCAGCAGATCCTGCGAATAAAAGCCGCTGCGACGAAGCACTATCGCGGAAACAGTTTTACGCTGAGCTGCTTGGTTTTGCCCGTGAGCGCGGCTATAAGCGCGGCTGGGCTTGGCACAAATACCATACCCGCTATGGAGAGAGGCCGGCGTTTGGCAGCGCCAAGCCGCTGGAACCAAGCCTGGCCACACGCCGGTGGATCAAATCTAGGCAGATCGCACATGCCAGGGCCCGCAAGTTGTGAGAGCCAGGCTTCAGCCACGACGGGTCAATCCGGCACGAAAACAACAACGCATCGAACGTATAAGGAATCGAACATGAGTCGATATGACGCCAGAAACGTTGCCGCCACTGAGCGGCGCCGCCAAGCCGTTGCCCTGCGCAAACAGGGCCTGAGCTATCAGGCTATCGCGAATGAACTGGGCATGGCCAAGAGTTCGGTACATAACGCGATTGGCAAAGCCATGCACGCCTTCGAAAAGGAGATTGCGGACGAGGTCATATTGATGGCCACCCTGGAATTGGATCGCCTGGATTGCTTGCAAGCTGCACTGTGGGATAAAGCCATGGCGGGTCACCTGGGTTCGGTGGGCAAGGTGTTAAAGATCATGGAGCGACGGGCGAAGCTGCTGGGGCTTGACGCACCCACCAGTGTTGCGCCGACGAGCGCGGACGACCATCGGCCTTATTCTGATTCCGAGGCGATGTCTCAGGAAGAGCGAAGCGCACGGATAGCTGAGTTGCAGGAGAAGTATAACGAGGCATCTTCCTGAGCCTTAGACAAAAAGTGGGTTGGCCTTCAGTGGTGTTGGTGAAGGGTTTTCGCTATCGGTTGGGGGAGTCTGTGCGGTTGTCCCGAGGTCGTGCGGAGCATTGGACGGCCTGCGGTCCACAATTCAGCGACAATGGTTCGGTGCTGGCCGACTTGACCCGTATGCGAGCGGCGGCGCTCCCGGAATCCATGCTCCTGTGCGCATTGGGATGATTCCCGATCAAGCTCCGGTGAGGAACGTGGTAACCTGTCGCCTCGATGTCAAGGAAGAAAGTCGAAGTAATAGCCCTGCACAGGGCTCGCTGCCGGCACTGAACGTAGCATGAAGGGCGATCAGGGCTTCGTTTCTTCGCTCGTCTTTTTTTCTTTGCGATGCTGCTTGAATTTCATAGCCATGTGAGCCGGCAGCATGATGGTGCGGGCAATGACGGCGAAAGGGTAGGTCGCCACCTCCTTGAATGCGGTTTGACTGATGTTCGGCTCTTTCAGCTTACCTTCGACCTCGATGGTCATCGACGGTTTGTCCTCGCCACCGGTCAGCACATAGCCGAGCAGCGGAATTTTCTCGATACTCTTGTGGGCGCCGCTGATGAAGTTGAGGTGCAGGTCGACGGTCTGCCGCCCGAGGTCGATTGTGCCGGCTCCCTGCAGGGTCATCTCCTTAGCTTCCAGCCGCACCGTATTGACGCGAACCAACCCCTCCGCAACATCGAAACCGGCATAGGCCTCCTGCATCGGCAGTCCATGGCTGTTGTAGTCGGGCAGATCGAAGGTCAGCAGCGCCGGGACCGTGTCGACCAGCGCCAGGATATTGTAGAGCGTCTTGAACCCCGTTACTGTCGAATTGTCGATGCGCACGGCCGCTTTGAACGACTGCGGCTGCCCCTGGGCACGAAACTCCAGTGCGCCGCCAGTGAACGTGGCGTCGGTAGTCAGCGCGTTCATGAAGCTGTCGTCGAGACCCTGGCCCACCAGGTGAAAGCCCTGAGCGCCATACTCAAGATGGGCCGAGCCGCTGCGGTAATACAGCTCGGCGTGCGCTTTCCCGCCTGCGTAGGTGGCGTTCAGCCCATTGGCGAGCACGCGTTGGTTGTCGTTCAGGTAGACGGCGGTATTGCTGGCATGCAGGTGCAGACGCAGATCCCGGTCCGGCTCGGCAGGCGCTTCCCGGTCGGGTGATGCCGTCGCCGTTCCTGGTGTCGCCGCTGGTGGCGAAGGTTCGGTGTGTTCGGCGTGGGCTTTGAGGATAGCGAACAACGCCGGCAGGCTGTAGCCCACATCGCTGCTGGTGATGCGCACCGTGTCGGTCAGCGCGACCTGAACCTTGTCGTTGACAGTCAGGTCGGTGGCTGTGCCGCGATACTGCCCCTGAAAGCGGTAGTCGTGCATCGGCGCGCCCGCCTCGACCAACAGCGCATGCGGATAGGTCAGTTTGCCGCGCACATCGTAGGGCAGCCCGCCGGTCGCTGATGAGACTTCGAGCCGGCCGTCGCCGACCTGGTAGCGCCTGAGCAGCGGCGAGTGTACCGCGATCTTGCCGAGGTCGCCGCTGCTCAGCATCCAGCCGCCAGCGTTGTGGTGCGCGAAGCTCAGGCCGAGTGCTGGTGCGGCCAGGCGAGTCTCGCCCGCGCCCCAGCGCAGGTCCATGGCCATCTTCTCTGTGCTCGTGAGCAGCGTGCCGAGCGTCGCGGTGGCGAGGTTCAGCCCGCTTAGCGACAGCTGGCCGGTGCGCCGGGCGATATCGAGCCGCCCCTCGATGTTGGTGGGCGGGCCGTCCGCCAGCGCAATGCCGCTGCGGTCGATCTGCAGTACACCGTTGTGATAGACGACCTGGCTGGGCTGGAGCGCGACGCGCGCTCCACCGACAGCCAGCGGGATCGCGCTGCCCGTGGACGCGTGCACGCCGTCGCCGACCGTGACCGATACCGCTGCCGGTGCCTGTGCCAGTTGCACGGGGTGCGGTCCCAGCGCCTGCAGCAGCAGGTCGAGCCGGGCATAGGGTGCGCTGGCGCTGTAGTCGCCGCTGACCTGCAGGCGCATCAGGGCATGGACATCGACATCGACCCGCTCGAGTGAGCCCGACAGCGTGGCGGGGCTGAACGGGCTCGTGAACGGGCCCACGGCGATACGCCGGCGGCCGTAGCGCCAATCGGATGCCGCCACATCGATGCTGTCGCCGTCTGGGTCAAGCTGCACATGCAACTGCAACGCTGGCTCGCCCGATCCGGCCGGGGCGGTCTGCAGCGCGAGGCTCGAATCTGGTGGCCGCCAGCGGAGATGGGCTACGTCAATGTCCAGGTCGCCGCGCCCAGCTGCGGCGTCGAGCACGCCGCCGACGCTGGCGGAGAGCAGGTCGGGCACTGCGACGTCGAGCTGGTTAAACGCGATCTCGGTATTCTTCAGGCCAATGTCGAAGCGGGGAACGCGGAATTGCCGGCTGCCGACTGCAATGACGCTGTCGTCGCCGCTGGCCGTGAAGCGGCCGTCGGTGCGCAGCGAGCGCGTCGCCAGATCAATGGTCAGGGTCAGTGTTGCGTCAGTCAGGCCGGAAACCTGCTCGTAGGGGAAGGGAATGCGGTAGTGCTCGAGTAGCGTCAGCACGCCGCCGGAGGCTTGCGCGGTGGTCAGGACGAATACCGTGAGCAGAAAGCGACCGTCGTTGAAGTCGATCTCGACGTAGCTGTCGCCGCCCGGCTGACCGTAGAAAGTGGACTGGCGCGGATAGATGTGCAGCACGCCGCGCTCGAACAGCACCGCCGTTTCCTCGGCGCGGGCCGGCTCGAGGCCCTGGGCAAAGGAATAGGCGGTGTCCAGTACGTGGGCTTCGGCGACCAGGTTCTGTAACAGCTGCTGCGGATCGTCGTACGGCAGTTTGCCGCGGACCTGTTGCAGGCTGAACGCGCTGCCCTGCAGATAATCGACGATCCACGGGGCGATCTTGGGGCTGAGCCTGAACAGGTTGACGATCGGCGCAATAGTCCCCACCGGCTCCCTGCCGCGGCCGCTGAACGACAGCTGTTTGCGGTCGGCCGCCAGGGCAAGTGACACCGGCAGGGTGTCCGCGATCACCCCTTCGAGCGCGGCGGTCAGCGTCAGCTGGTCGACATCGATCGTCGCCTCACCGTCGATGTCGAGACCGTAGCCGGGGGCGCTCAGCTGTCCGATGGCGACGTGCAGCTGATCCTCGCCCATGCTCAGGTTGAACCTGGCGTCCGCGCCGGGCGCGTGTACGTGCAGATGGCCGGCGCCCTGATCACGGCCGGGTTCGCGAAAGCGGAAGTCCACCCGCAGCTCACCGTAGGTGACGCGCTCGATATCGATCGCCGCGAAGCCCCGCGCGAGCACACCGACCAGATTGAGCAGGTGGCGAACCCGGGAGGGATCGATAGCGGCCGCTGCCTCATGGCTGTGCTGGGCGGACGGCTGTCGGGGGATGCGCACGTCACTAATCTGAAGGATCAGCTTGCGGCTCAGGTGCGCGTGCAGGTGTTCGACGCTGACCCCGGCCAGGGTGAATGGCCCCAGCGTCAGGCCCGCGGACAACGCCGCGAGCAGCGCGCCAACGACGAGCACCAGGGCCAGCAGTAGCCCCAGCAGCAGGCGCGCAAGGCAGCGGGCACCGCCCTTCACCGCTCGAGCACCTCATTGATCGGCGACAGCGGTAATGGGAGACGGCTCATGGTGCGTTCCTCCTGGTGAGCTGCCATGATTAAGTACATCCAGTCGTGGATCAGCGATTCTCCAGGCGATTGTAATCCAGCAGTCCGAAGGCCAGCGGGTCGCTGCGCCGGTAGCCGTCGTGCAGCGCGTCGCTGAACTGCCAGAAGCGCGGGTCGGTGCGGCGGACGCCGTACCGATCCAGCAGCGCGGCGTAATCGTCTTCGCTTTTCAGACGGCTGACGGCGTCGACAAACGCCTCGAGTTTTTGCTCGTCGACCGTCAGCAACGCGTTCGGATAGGCGCCGACGAAACCCCGCAGCACCGTGGCCGTGTCTTCGTCCGGCACGCGATTATCGTCCTCGCCGAACACGGCCGTCATGCTGCTGTAAGCCGTATTGCGCAACAGCGTGAAGAATTCGTCGCCGCCGGACGTCGTGACCCGGAGCATTGCGTGCTCCGGCAACACGGTCGCCGGCGCCCCGCGCAAGCGGTGCAGGCGTTGTAGTGGCTCCCGCAGCGCTGCATCGTCCAGGGTCGCCAGATCGTGGTGCCGCGGCAGGACGGCGGCAAGGCGTTTGCGCAACAGCGAGAACAGCTCCAGCTTCGGGTCATCGGTGCGGTAGTCGATGCCGGTCTCGGTACGGTTCTCGAATACCGGGCTCGATACATAGGCCTTGAGTTCATCCTTGGCGTCGCGGTACCAGAAGTCGCGCTCCCGGGCGCGAGCTGCCCGTGGCAGGGTCAGCAGGAAATTGGCCTCTCCCTCCATGCGCAGAAAATCCATGTACAGGCGCGTGTCCAGCTGGTGGCCGACGTTGCCATAGACGTCATAGCCGGCGACGAGCAGATAGTGGATGCGCTCGAGCAGTGAGTAATCGACCAGCCACGCGGTTTTAGGCGGCTGCCCCTGCAGCCCTTTGAGCACTGTCGCGTTGTCAAAATGGCGGTAGACGGTCAGCGCGGCGTTGTCATTGCGGCCGTCGCCATCCCAGAAGGCGCCGATGGTGGTCGCACCGGTCTCGCCGTAATTGTCCGCGAGAAACTGGTCTTTTTTCGCCAGAAACGCCGATTGCTGATCGGCATACCGATGCCAGTGGTGGATGGGGCGGTAGATGTCACCGGTCATCGCCGGCAGCGTCAGGCTTTCGGCGTTCTCGGCGAGGAAAGTTTCCAGTTGCTGTGCGGTTGGCCGGTCCGGGTCAGTGAAGAAAACCCAGAAGTTGTCATCGATGACATCGAGGGCCACCTCACCCCGGCACACTGGTCCCTTGATGAAGGCCATGATAGTGAACTGCGCCTCATCCAGCAGAAATTTGTAACGGGCCGTGATCGGCAGCTCGGCGAAGGCTCGAAACGGATTCGACGCCTGCTCCGCGGTATAGGAGGGGAGTTGGGATACGGTGTAGTCCGCGTCGACAAACAGCGATTGCCAGCGCGTCATCCGCGCGCTATCGAGGGCGTAGGGCATGTGGGTCTTGTCAACGATGGTCGCTACGTACTCTCTGATGCGGTAGTAGACTCGTTCGACTCCGGGGTCCTCGTAGGGCCGGCGCGTGGCGATGACCTGAATGTCCTCACCCGGTGGCGTCGACGAGCGCACCAGGGAGAAAAACCGCACGTCATCCACCTCCGGAAAATACAGGTGCGCGTAAGACAGATGCTCGTAGATATAGCGGCTCATCAGTTGTTGCTTGCGCGAGTCGCCGTTGAGAAACGTTTCCCACTGCGCTACTTGCTCGCCGAACGCGGCCGGCAGCGGCGGGCGGGCGGTATGCACGGCGCCTTGCTCGACCCACTCCAGCAGGACTTGCTGCTCCTCGGGCGCCAGGCCAGGTAGCGCATAGGGCATGCCCCACAGCGGGTGCTTCGCGGCGAAGTCGTCAAAGGTCTCCGCCTGGGTGCAGACCTGCTTGCGATTGATCCCGAGGTCGAAACTTTTCGGCAGTTGCGGCGCGTCCGGCAGCGGGTGCTGTTCCTTGAGCTTGAGCATGCGGTACATGACGCTGGCTTCGCGGTTGGCGGTGGGCGAATCGGTGTATTCGTTGAGAATCGGATGGAATCCTTTGTCGCGCCACTCAGTCACCGCTTGGGCATCGACGAACAGGCGCGACGGCGGCGCAGCGTGCAGCCGGCTCGACTGGTACACCCGGTCCGGGCTGGCGCCTCGAACCATGCCCTCGACGCTGCTCATTTTTAGCTGGCAGGGCGCATCGTAGCAACCGTGGCAGACCACGCAGCGCTTGTCGATCACCGGTTTGACCTCGGTCCAGAAGTCCACTGCATCGACCGGTAGCTTTTCGACCACTCGCTCATCGGGAGCGGAGGGCCCGAAACGGCTCTCGAAGGACTGGCCCTTGAGCATCGCACAGGCGCCGATAAACGTGGTCAACAACACGATAATCCACGTCAGGTGTGGCTTGGATCGATCAGGGGACATTGCAGAACCTCTCTATGCGTCTGCCGGATGCGTCTATTGCCGGACGGTTTTTTCGGTAGCCGAGCTGGTTATCCTGTGGTCTCTGACGCAGCGCAGGTTTCAGGCTGCTAACATGAACTACCTTCGGTATTTCATGCCCCGGGGTGTCGAGTAGGCACCTCAACTGTCAGTCCCTTGGCACTATGTTTCGCCAGCATATCGTCAATGGACTGTACCCGGTGAAGCGCGCAATTGTCTTGACATTTCGCGCCACGAAGCGGTTGCAGGCGCGTCGGCCGGCAATTGGCGCGAAATGTCAATACGGGTGCGGCGATCGCTGGTAGTTTTTGATCCATGTGACCGGTTTGTGGTGACCGGCCAAAGGCAGGGGGGCGCCACTGTGTCCCGGTGGCAACATTATTCTGAAGGGAGCGCTGAAGATGACTGATTACACACAGATAGAAGCAGAAGTGGATGCCGTGGCCGAGGTGATTTTGGACATGGCGTCCAAGGTCTGGACCTTCGCCGAGCTCGGGTTTCAGGAGATCAAGAGTTCGGCGCTCGAGGCTGCCGTGCTGGAGAAGCACGGCTTCGCGATCAGCGACCGCGGCATCGGAGGTATCGATACCTCGTGGATCGCGACCTGGGGCTCCGGTTCCCCGGTGATCGGCTTTCTGGTCGAGTTCGATGCGCTACCCGGGCTCGGCAACGAGCCGGTGCCGACCAAGACACCGCGCAAGGACGGCGTCACCAACGGCCATGGTTGTGGCCACAACCTGATCGGGTCGGGCGCCATCGGCGCGGCGCTTGCGCTGAAGGCGCACATGGAAAAGACGGGCATCCCCGGCACGATCAAGGTGTTCGGCTGCCCGGCCGAGGAGCTACTGGCCGGCAAGAACTACATGGCCCAGGCCGGTGCTTTTGACGGTTTGGATGCCTGTCTGCACCATCACCCGGGGCCGATGACTGCGGCCCTGAATTTCCACACCACGGCGGCGATGGATCTGACCATCGAGTGGCAGGGTACGACCGCCCACTCGGGCCAGGCGCCCTGGGATGGCCGCAGCTCGGTGCAGGCGGCGCAGCTGTTCCTGCACGGCGTGGACATGATGCGCGAGCACATCCTGCCCACCGCGCGCATGCATTACTACATGGCCGACGGCGGCAATGCCGTGAATGTGGTTCCCGACTATGCCAAGGTCGTGTTCCGCTACCGCGGCCCGAGCACGGACAACGTGCTGCAGAACGTCGCTTGGGTCAGGGACATCGCCAAGGGTGCGGGTCTGGCCACTCAGACCCAGGAAAAGATCACGACCCTGACCGGGATCTACGACCTGTTGCCGAACATGGTGCTGGCCGAGCGCATCACCGAGCACCTGAACCGACACTTTCCGATCGCGTGGACCGAGGAGGAGCAAGCCTTTGCCCGCTCGATCCAGAAGGAGATGGGCAAGCCCGAGGACGGCATGGCAACCACGGTGTTGCCCACACCTCAGGCGCCCGAAGCGGGTGGTTCGACGGAGGTCGGCGATGTCAGCTGGGTAACGCCGACCATGGGTACGTTGTTCAGCGCCTGGCCGCAGAATATCTCCCCGCATCAGTGGGGTTGCACGGCGACTCACGGCATGAGCATCGGCCACAAGGCCGTGATCCGGGCTGCCCACGTGCTGGCTGCGATGGGGCTCGACCTGATGACCGAGGCAGAAATGCGCGAGGCCGCGCGGGCTGAGTTCGACCAGCGCCGCGGTGGCAAAGTCTATCAGAGCATCAACGTTACCCAGGCGCCGCTGGGCGGGGAGCTGGAGCGCGATATGCGCCACGGCTACGACTGCGCCATCCACTGTGCCGAAGAGTATCTGGGTATCTCACCAGACAGCGATGCGCCCCGTCGTGATTGTGCTGAGGAGTATCGCATCGGCAGGCAGCAGGGCTGAGCGGAGGGCACAAGGTATGGATATGGACTGGCACCGGCTCAGTGATGTGCTCGCCATGGCCGCGACGGTCGCGTTTGCCGTGACGGCGGTGCTGGCCATCCGGGCGGACCGGCCGGTCGATATTTTCGGCGCTACCGTGCTGGGGCTGATCACAGCGGTCGGTGGCGGTACGATCCGGGACGTGGTCGTCGACGTGCCGGTGTTCTGGGTGCAGGACCTGTCCTATGTCTGGGTAGCGGTAGGGGCCTCGCTCGCAGCGTTCGTCGTGCGCAGTGTGTTTTCTCAGCGCCATATCGCCAGCCTGATGGACTACCTGGACGGCTTCGGCGCCGCGATGTTCGGTATCCAGGCCACTGGTAAAGTGTGGGATCTCGGCATGGGATTGCCGGCAGTGCCGGTCATCCTGGGCGTGACCACCGCTATCGGCGGCGGGCTGATTCGGGATATGCTGGCCGGCCGCACCACCCTGCTGATGCGGCCGGAGCTGTACGCGGTCCCGGTGCTGCTCGGGTGTATTCTGTTCACGTTGGTGCTGGCTTACTTTCCCGAGCACCGCTTCTACGGGTCCCTGCTGTGTCTCCTGCTCAGCTTCGGCCTGCGCGCCGCCGCGATCCACTGGAAATTGCAGATGCCCGGGTTTACCCAGACCAAGTAGTGGTCGCCACAGGTGCCGATAGCTGTGTGCGTCCGCCGGTAGCTTCAGCTACGGACGGTTAATACCTTTGGTGGTTATGGATTGTCATGGATATTCAGTCCTGTTTTGGCGCGATATGCACCATTCTGGCGGTGATCAACCCCGTGGTCAGTGGTGCTCTGCTCACCCAATTCACGGCGAACTTATCGGCGCGGCAACGCATCATCGCCGCTACCAAAGCGGCACTTGCAATCCTGGCCTTGTTGCTGCTCGCGGCGCTCGGTGGTCAATATCTGCTGCGGTCTTTTGGCATCACCATGGACGCCTTCCGCATTGTGGGCGGTGTCATCGTCGCGTATCTGGGTTTTATGATGCTCAGTGGCCGCATGGGCAGAATCACCAGCAGCGCCACGTCGGGAAATAGCCTGGGCAGCGTCGTCATGTTTGCTGCCAGTCCCGGTACGATCGCTACGGTCATGACCCTGGCTACCGTTCATGATGGGCCGCATGGCTTGCCCCAGACGGCGTTGGTTGCCACGGTTCTGGCCG
>Ga0224504_10000582_pt1 | contig 16275 bp, 10 predicted proteins | sample SF_Oct11_sed_USG_3_FD_170160 | JGI IMG/M metagenome (GOLD analysis project Ga0224504, IMG submission 170160) | Sediment microbial communities from San Francisco Bay, California, United States - SF_Oct11_sed_USGS_24 | ecosystem: Environmental > Aquatic > Marine > Sediment | place: USA... | reverse complement strand
ATGAATTTCACTCGCCCCAATGCGTTCGCTGGGCCCGGGCGCTGCACGAACTGGTAGGGAGGCAATCGGCCCGCGCCGTAGCGCGACCAATCTACCGTTGCGGGATCCACAATTTTGCCATCGCGATCGATCAGGTCCATCTCCTTTGCGGCGAGATAGCCAACGTCTTTCTGAACTGCGGGGAGAATGTCGTTGCGTAGAATGCCGGGTGGAACGGTCCACGTCGGATTGAATTGCAGGTATTTTATCTTTGCCTTGAATACGGGAGTTTGCCGATAGAAACGGCCAACCTGAGACCGGCCCGTCCAGATAACTTCGCGGTTCCGCACGAGGAACGTTTGGAACGACGCAATATTGGTCACAACGAACTCATCCTCCATGTCACGAACAACCCAGCGGAGACGCTCGAGATTGACGCGAATCTGGTCGATGCGTTCATCCACGGTGACGTTCATGGCAGCCAGCGTCCGCGCGCCGATCGCACCATCAGCGTCGAGATTATGCCGATCCTGAAAAGCCGTGACACCTTGTTCCAACGCTTTATCAAACATCCGCGACTGGTTGTCTTCCGATCCTGGTAAATCGCCCGTCACCGCCAACCGCTTGCGAATGACCATGATGCGATCGTCCTCCATGCCCAACTTGAGGGTTGGGCCGGTATCGATAAGCGGCCAGCCTCCGGCGTCCTTCAGGGACCGGTACTCGGCAAGCATGGCCTTCATGCGCTGGTATAGCGAGCCACGGTCGAGGAAGTTATTGATAAAGGCCGTTATGGAGTCGGAGTCGATGGCTTGCTGCACCAGTGCCACCGGATCCTGCCCATCGGAACTTCGAAGCCAGTTCCAGTTCTCATCAAGTTGTGCCGGGTCAACCTTGCCGTAAATCAGGTGATTGCCATAACGACTGAGGCTCTCGGTCAGTAGTACGTCCAGTTTCCCCTTTAGATCTGCATCATCAGGGTTCTGGCGATAGTCATGCACAAGGCTGGACAACTCCACATGCAGGTAGTCGTTGGGGTTTAGGCCTTCTTCGTAGGCCCTGCCAATGAGTCCGACGAATTCGTCAATTTGATCAGCGTCTGCCCAGGCCGGTGTAAACTCTCGTCGTGAGTAAAACTCCGGGATAATATTCGACGCGGCCAGAGCCGCATCTGCGACTCTTACCTCGGAACCAAGCAACAGCTGCTCTGATAAATATTGAATACTGTCGTTGCTGCCTACCTGGGTCTGCGATGATGCGGGAGAAGACACCAGCAGGGCCAGAAACAAAACTGAAATTCTCAAGACCATGGAATTACCTTTGTGCGGAAATACTGGAACACTCTTTTAATTGTAGCTCTCGCGATCGTGCCGGTTGCGACAACAGTCTCGAAAACGGATGAACGGCAGCTGTCGTTCTACCACACTCACACGTCCGAATCCCTGACAGTAACGTACTACCGGGATGGTGAGTATGTGCCGTCTGCGCTCGCCGAGCTCAATCACTTCCTGAGGGATTTTCGAACCGATGACGCTGTGAACATGGATCCGGCAGTGTTCGACATTCTCTACGATATTCAGATCGCGTCGGGTAGCGTCGGCACCTATCAGATCATATCGGCATACCGGTCACCCGCGACCAATGAAATGCTGCGTGGCAAATCAAACGGCGTCGCCAGGAAAAGCCAGCATTTGTTAGGCAGGGCGATCGATGTGCGACTGACCGACCTGGATACCGCCGAACTGCGTGACGTTGCGCTGTCACTCCAGCGCGGTGGGGTTGGCTACTACAGTAAATCGGACTTCGTTCACGTCGACACGGGACGAGTCCGGCAGTGGTAGCCTTCCCACGGTGCTGCCAGCCGCAAGCAATATTATTTCGCTAACGTTTCCTGCACGGCGCGATAGCTTTCGGCAATCGCGGAGTTGGTGTTTGACGCTGCGCCGGCATCGGAGTTTGCGATGCTGATGCGTCCGAACGGCTGTCGGCCGATCACCCAGGGTTTGTCTGCATCGGATGCGTATTCCGGCTCCCACAACAGGTCCGGACTGTAGGAATAGCCGTGCGCCCAGCGATTGACTGTGATCGCTTCGATATCTTTGTCGGCATCGAAGCCCGCGCCTGATAAGGCCTGGTCCAGCTGATCGCGAACGTGGTGCTCGTACGTAGAGAACGGCGTCTCGAGGAGCTTGCGTCGGCCTGCTCGCCACTGCTCTGGCCCCTGGATGTCGTCAAAATATGGAACATGACACATGTGCAATGCCATCGGCTGATCGGGGTCGGTGCCAAATTTGTAATCGCCGATCGACACCGGGTAATCGAGCTCTACCTGCTTGTAGAAATCGTTCGTGTAATAGACAAAGCGAACGCCCAAATCAGCGAATGCGCGCCAGTTCGACACCATGACTTTCGTGTAGGTCAGCGGTACCTTGACGTTGTAGGCGAGCCCGGCTCTTTGTTTTTCTGGCAGCCCTGAACAGATGTATGGAATAGCACTGTTATAGCAGGCCATGATGCATTTCTTCGCCCGTATGGTGTGCGCGTTGCCGGAGTGCACGTAGGTTGCATGGACCGCTTTGGAGTCCGCGGTGTGGGTGACGTTTACCGCTGTGCTGTTCAGACGAAGCCGCACAGGCGCGCCATCGCGGTCGAGCATGCTGTAGTCGAGGCGCGCCGTCACGCTGTCTTCCATTGTTGTCCCTGGCAGGGCCTCGGGAATCAGCTTTCTGACCAGCAGCCTGGCGACCGACGCATTGCCGTCGGGAAAGTGGAATATGTATGGCTCAACCCCACGGCCGCCCTCTATTGATACCGTGTGTTCGAGCCCCGGCAAACCGCCGCCATCCGTATAGCCGAGAATGTAGATGGCAGGAACTTCATCCATGCCCACGCACCAGTAGCTCATACCCCAGCGCTGATACATTTCGAGCACCTGCTCATCGACCTTGACGTAGTCCTTGAGGTAGCTGCGGTAGCTGATCCGACTCAGTTTGGCGATTTTCTCCTCGCGGCTCATGCCGGGCAGATAATCGCGCTTCTCGGTGAATGCACGCACGAAGTCGGCCTTCGCTTTATCACTCATGGGCGTCTCGTCCGCAAACTCCTGCCACGGCCTGCTGCCGTAACCTGTAACGAGTTTTTGCCTGCCGTAGGTCTGCTGATCAAAGGCGATGGCGTAGGAGAGATCCATCTTGTCGTACAAGTCCTGATCGAAATAGCCGTAGAACTTCTGCAAATCGATACCGATGTCTTCGAGCAGCGCCCTGGAGACATCGGAGTAGCCGGAGGGCGTGTCGATCGACTCGGTGCCGCCGTAGGCAATTTGCGTCTGTCCGTTGACCTGAAACTCATTGCGCTTGGCGTGTCCGCCAAAGTCATCATGGTTGTCGAGTATGAGGATGCGCGCTGCCGGATGTTCGCGGCGATAGAAGTGCGCGGCAGAAAGCCCGCTGATGCCACCACCCACGACGACCAGGTCGTAATCCTCTTCGACTGGACCCGCTCCCCACTTCGTGCCGGAGACACGTGCGTGCATGGTTTCCCACGAACCATCGTGGCTGCCACGCAGTCCGGTCTTTGCGGGCGGGTAATAGTCTTTGCCAAGGTGAAATTTCGAGAGGTCCGTGCCGAAAACTTCAGTCCAGGGACTGAGGAGCGATGCCCCGATCGCGACCTGCGTGCCGTTCAAGAAATCCCGGCGAGTGATCTTGCGCTTCATCTGGTATCCCCCCCCAAAAACACTTCGATCACCACTGTACGGAATGTGCGCGGGCTTGCAAAGTGTGGTGGCCAACCTGTTCGCGGACTATGGCAAGCTGCACAGGCGGGGCTGTCTGTGCCAATGCTGATCTGCGATTGGTAGTCAGACCGACATCTGGCACCGTATACTAGCGGCCTGATTTCCTCGGGAGATGCCTTTGGGCAAGATCTTTGACGAGCTGAAGCGGCGCAATGTAATCCGTGTTGCAGTAGCTTACCTGGTATCCGGGTGGCTGGTTCTGCAGATTGCCGATCTTGTCGTCGACGGCATCGGGGCGCCCGACTGGGTCATGAAGTTCCTCTTGCTGCTCGGCTTGCTTGGGCTTCCGATCGTGCTGGTCTTTTCCTGGGCGTACGAGCTGACGCCGGAAGGCGTGAAGCGTGAGAAAGACGTCGATCGCAGTACATCGATTACGAGCACTACCGGTCGCAAGCTGAACATCGTGACGATCGGCATGCTCGTTGCTGTGCTCGCCGTCGTCGCTCTGGACAGGCTGTATCTTCCCGACAAGAATCAAGCGGCGGCACCTCAGGCGGCCGCTCCGGTCGAAAAGTCTATCGCCGTGCTGGCGTTCGAGGACCTGTCGCCTGATGGTGATCACGCTTATTTTGCCGAAGGCTTGTCGGAAGAACTGCTTAACGTACTCGCTCAGGTCGGTGATCTCCAGGTTGCCGGCCGTACCTCGTCATTCGCATTCAAGGGACAGAACAAGGATCTCAGGGAAATCGGCGAACTGCTCAATGTCGCGCATGTTCTCGAGGGATCGGTGCGACGTGCCGGTAACCGCATTCGTGTGACGGCGCAGCTCATCAAGGCCAGCGACGGTTTTCACCTGTTCTCGCAAACCTATGATCGCGAGTTCACCGACGTTTTTGCGGTGCAGGATGAAATCGCACAGGAGATCAGCAATGCGCTGCTCTCGGAAATTGTCGGCACAGAGTCGATGGTCTCCACGCGGACCGATACCGAAGCCTATGAGCTTTACCTGCTGGCACGACAACGCATTCACACGCGTGATATCTATCGAATGCGCGAAGCCAACAACATGCTCGAGCGAGTACTCGATATCGATCCGCTGTACGCGCCGGCATTAGCGCAGAAAGCGCTGGTTACCTACCTGATGTCGGACAACATAGGGGCCTACGGCGATATCCCGGTAGCCGAGGCGCTGCCCGTCGCATTGCGGCTGGTCGATCAGGCGCTCGCGCTTGATGACACCCTGGCTGAAGCGCACGCGATTAGAGGTTTGCTGATTGATAGCGGCGGCCGGCCCGAGGACGCGTTAGAGCCACTCGAGAAAGCGCACGCACTGAACCCAACGATGAGTAATGCTGCGAATTGGCTGGGTCTGGCCTATCTCACTCTGGGCCGGAAGTCCGAAGCGCGAGCGATTCTTGAGGAAATAGTCAAACGCGATCCCACCTATGGCCCCGCCTTCAACAACCTGGTGTTTGATCACATTTGGAGGCGGGAGTTTGATGCGGCTGATGCGCTTATCGAGCGAGTGACGCGCATCGTCGGGGAAAACGTTGAAGTCACGCAGGCGCGCGCCAATGAAGCCACGTTACGCGGCGAGTCGGCCGAAGCGATCCGGCTGTTTCGGAAAGCGATCACCGAGAACCCCAATTCGAGCACCGTACAGATGATGTATGGCTACGTGCTCCATGACGTTGCCGATTACGAGACGATGGTTGCCGTCGGCCTCCCCGCCCAACGCATGTATGGTCACGCGATGCTGGGCGCGATGGAGGAAGCGTTGCGGGAGATGGAGGCGATTGACTTGGCAGGTGGTTTTGAGCCGCGCGTGCTTCGCTATGTCGGTATGGTATTGAATGCCGCGGGCCGGCATCAAACGTATATTGATTACATTCAAAAGAACTACGGGTCACTCGACGGCCTCTTGCAGGAAGTCGATCTTGATGAAGCGTGGAATACGGGTTACGCGCCGGAGCTCGCTTATGCTTACCGCGAAACTGGGAATGAAGAGTCGTTCCAAAGATTACTTACGGTGATGCGCGAGGCGATCGATGTGGATCGCGCTAAAGGTGGGAACAATTTTTACCAGGATTTTGATGAGGCGCTTCACTTTGCATTGAGCGGCGACGAAGACGGGACGATTGCGGCAATAGAGACGGCGCTCGACGCCGGATTCGGGGCGGCTACGGCCCTCGACTCCTACATCTTTGAGAACTTCGATGGCAATGCGCAGTTTGAAGCATTGAGGAAGCGGCTCGCTGACAGGGTAGATGCGGAGCGCGCCAAGCTCGGCATGCCACCGTACCGTCCAATCGCAGCTATAGATTTCGGAAACGAGCGCCCGTCCTTCGTAAATTAGGTTTTAGGCGTCACCGTACGCACCTCTCTACGCCCGCAGGCCAGCAACGCTCGAACCCCGTATGATGGGTGGCTACATTCCAAACAGAGATAGCCTGAATCATGCAATACAAAGCCATCACGCTGGTGAAGCGCCCTGAGCTCACCATTACGCCCGATCTTTTTGAAACGGTCACTCTCGAGACACCGGCCCTGGTAGATGGGCAGATCCTGCTGAAGCAGACACACATGTCACTCGACCCAGCGATGAAAGGCTGGATGACCGATGACCGGAAAAGCTACATCCCGCCCGTGGAACTCGGCGATATCATGCGTTCGAGCGGGGTCGCAGAAGTCGTCGAATCGAAGCATGAGGGTTTTGCTGTCGGTGATCGCGTCGTTGGCATGATCGGTTGGACAGAGTACGCGGTGAGCGACGGCCAGGGCTTGAACAAACTTCCTCCTGGCGTTTCGGCCGAAGCCGTCCTGTGTGTTCTGGCGCTGCCGGGACTGACGGCTTACCAGGGACTCATGGAGATCGGCAAGCCGAAGGCCGGCGAAACGCTCGTGGTATCCGGTGCCGCAGGCTCGGTCGGCAGCATGGTGGGGCAACTCGCGAAGGCGGAAGGCCTGACGGTGATCGGAACGGCCGGCAGCGACGACAAATGCCGCTGGCTCGAGGACGAGCTCGGTTTTGATAAGGCGATCAACTACAAATCGGACGGTCTGGCCGAGCACCTGGCGGAGGCGACGCCGAAAGGCATCGATCTCTATTTCGAAAATACGGGTGGCCCGGTTCAGCACGTCGTGTTCAACCGCATGAACGCGCACGGCAGGATCATCGTTTGCGGCATGATTGCGGACTACAACACGGCAACGCCCGCACCCGGACCAAGCTGGATCAACATTATCAAGCGCCGGCTGACGATCACGGGCTTCACGATGCCGGATCACTGGGATGACGTGCCGCGCATGATGCAGGAGCTCGCGACCTACCTCGCTGCGGGTAAGCTCAAGTACCGTGCACACAAGCTTCAGGGGCTGGAGAGCGCGATCGAGGGCATCAACCTGTTGTTCACCGGCGGCAACACGGGCAAGCTCATGGTGGAACTCTGAGTCGAGCCGCTGCACGGCATCAGTTTAGACATAAGCTGAGGCGTCTTCCTAACAGATTTATGCGGTGCGCGCCTCGACGTACGCACGTTGGTCCTAAATTCGTAGCTGGTATAGTTTCGCACTGTCGTACCAAAAGGAATGAGCATTATGAAATTCAACTGTTTGCGCCAGAGCCTGTTGCAGGTCGTGTCGCTGGCCATCATTTGCACCGGATTTGCCCAGGTTTCTCATGCCGGTGTCATTGAGACCAGCGTTCTAGCGGATCAGGAAGATCGCGCCACGCACATTGCGCGAGTGGAGGTGCTGCTGGCCTCAGCAGAAGTTGCGAGGCAGTTCGAGAAGCTGGGCGTGGACCAGGCGTTGGTGGCGCAGCGTATCCAGACGCTTAGCAATACCGAGTTGCTGCTGCTCGAGGAGCAGATGGATCAGCAGGTTGCGGGCGGCGATGCGCTGGCCGTGATCGGTACGGTGTTCCTCGTATTGCTGATCCTCGAACTCGTCGGTGTGACGGATATCTTCAAGAGTATCTGACGAGCGAGAAATGCGCTGAACAGGCAATCGCTTCGGAAGGGCTGGGTTTTGCCAGCCCTTTTTATTTTTCTTTCGGGCTGCGCTTCGATACCGCCCCATATCGCCGAGCTTGAGGCGAGACCAGCGTCTGTTGAACTTGTCGACACACCGTTTTTTCCACAAGAGAGATACCAGTGCGGGCCGGCGGCGCTAGCGACTGCGATAAGCAGCAGCGGCATCGCGGTCGACTTGCAGGACCTGGTCGATCGCGTCTATCTGCCCGGCAGGCAAGGCAGTCTGCAGGTCGAAATGTTGGCTGCAACGAGGTCCGTCGGCCGGCTTCCTTATGTGATCGATGGAACCCTTCAGGCCCTATGGAATGAACTGGCTGCCGGTCGTCCCGTCGTCGTTTTGCAGAACCTCGGGGTGGCGGCCATACCCCGGTGGCATTTCGCCGTCGTCGTCGGTCTCGATACCGAACGTGATGCGATCCTGCTTCGTTCCGGCGTCGAGCAGCGCAGGGTCACGTCGCTCAAGACTTTTCTGCGCACCTGGCGGCGCAGCGACTACTGGGGATTTATCGTCCTCAGGCCTGAAGAACTGCCGATCGATGTCGACCGGCAGCGATACCAGAAGGCGGTTGCTGCGCTGGAAAAAGCGGGCCACATGGAGGGGGCCGCCGTGGCCTGGAAGGTCGCAATCAATCAGTGGCCGGGCAACCCGGTCGCGTTGTTCGGCCTCGGCAATATCGAATTATCGCTGGGCAACGACCTCGAGGCTGAGGCGTACTTCCGTGCCATCGTGGAGCTCGATGCCAAGTCCGTGGCGGCGCGAAATAACCTTGCAATTGCCCTGGCCAGGCAGGGCCGCTTTGCGGAAGCGATGGAGGAACTTTCGATCGCGGGAGATAATGTCTCTGACCCGGCGATCGCAGCAGAGCTGGCCGACACCGAGGCGCTCATTGTGGAGCAATCGCGTGACGCTAAGACACCACAATAGACGCGTGGCCTGTTCCGGGAATTCTGCAACGATTTGCGCGAGTTCACCGGCTTATGACTTTGCCCGACCCACTTCGGACGAGCGCTGGGCCTGCCCCGTATAGGCACATCTGGCGAGAGAAAGTGGTTTGTGTATACTGAGTTGGAACGCTCTCAAACCTAGTCGAGAGAGCAATCAGTGCGTCGTCACCTTATGTAAAAAACAAATGGCGACTACTGATCTAGAAAAATAAGAAATAGTGACGGAACACTAATCCAACAAAACGTCCGGCGCCCTGGTGAACACGGCGCCTATCCGGGAGATTTACCAAAATGAAAAGAACATTTCTGCGTTATTTGACAGCGTTAGGGTTGCTCAGTCTGAGCCTTACACCCGCTATGTCGGCCGACTTCACGGAATCTCTGGAAGCGGTCCAACTAGTAAAAGCGCTGCCAGAGAGTTCGAATGGTATCTATATTGTTCAAATGATCGACGATCCTGTCGTTGCCTATGAAGGCGGCATCAAGGGCTTAAAAAAGACAAAGGCCGAGAAAGGGAAAAAAATCAATCCCAATAGCCGGCATGTGATCGGTTACGTGGACTACCTCAGAGCAAAACACGACGAGGCTCTGAGCCAAGTAGGCGGCGGACAAAAAGTTTACAGCTATCAGTACAGCTTCAACGGCTTCTCGGCGAAATTGAGCCATGGTCAGGCGAAGAAACTGCAGTCGGTCGACGGCGTCTTGGCCGTTCGTGCTGATGAAATGTTGATCCTCGACACGGCGACAACGCCGGCATTTTTGGGCCTGGATGAAGCGGGCGGCTTGTGGGACCAGCTTGGTGGCGTCGGCAGCGCCGGCGAGGACGTCATTATCGGTATCATCGATGGCGGCGTCTGGCCGGAAAACCTGAGCTTCTCGGATCGCACCGGCACCAATGGAAACAACACGAAGGATGGCAAGCTGAACTATCAGCAGATTCCGGGCTGGCACGGCAAGTGCACACCGGGTGAAGCGTTCGCTGCGTCGCATTGCAACCAGAAACTCATCGGCGCGCGCTATTACAATGCCGCCTGGGGCGGCAACGCGGGTATCGACGCAAACCTGCCCTGGGAGTTCAACTCGCCGCGCGACCTCGGCGGCCACGGTTCGCATACGGCCTCCACGGCCGGCGGTAACGGCAATACGCCGTTGACAGGTCCGGCTGCCGATCTTCTGGGAACGGTTAGCGGTATTGCGCCGCGCGCGCGTATTGCAGTCTACAAGACCTGTTGGGAGACGGGCAGCGGCGGTTCGTGCTTTAGCTCGGACAGCGTTGCGGCTATTGACCAGGCCGTTGCCGATGGCGTTGACGTACTAAATTACTCGATCAGCGGTTCGCGCACTAACTTCCTCGATTCGGTCGAAGTGGCCTTCCTGTTCGCGGCCGACGCGGGCGTTTTCGTCGCCGCTTCTGCGGGCAACAGTGGCCCCGGCGCCGCAACGGTTGCTCATCCGAGCCCATGGATAACGACGGTAGCGGCGAGCACGCACGATCGCAGTTTCGAAGCGGATGTGCAGCTTGGAGACGCCAGTTCATACACCGGCGCTTCCACCAACTCGACGGGCGCAGGCCCGGCCGACCTCGTCTACTCCGCCAACGTCGGGCTGGCGGGTGCAGATCCGAATGATGTGCGCTTGTGCGTCCCGGGCACACTCGACCCGGCGCTCGTGACCGGCAAGATTGTACTTTGCGACCGCGGCGCGATCGCACGCGTGGACAAGAGCCTTGCCGTGTTCCAGGCAGGTGGAGTGGGTTCGATTCTTGCGAATGTTGCAGGTGGCGCCGCGTCGCTCAACAGCGACTTCCATAGCGTCCCCACCGTGCATGTCGCCTCCCCCGACGGTGATGCTATCCGTGCCTATGCCACGACGGCTGCGGCACCGACGGCAGAGATCCTGCCGTCCGCCTTTGTGCCGGTTGCGGCACCGCTGATCGCCGGTTTCTCCTCGCGAGGGCCGCTGCTGGCGGGTGACGGTGACTTGCTGAAGCCCGACGTTTCGGGTCCGGGTGTCAGCGTTCTGGCTGCCGTCGCGCCGCCTGGAAACGGTGGCAACGATTTTGCGGAATACAGCGGAACGTCCATGTCCAGCCCGCACATCGCCGGTCTTGGTGCGCTTCTGAAGGACCTGTATCCCGACTGGTCGCCGATGATGATCAAGTCAGCCATCATGACCACCGGAACCGACCTGTTGTCCGGTGCTGATCCGTTTGCACAGGGCGCCGGTCACGTGGATCCGAACAGCGCTGCCGATCCGGGCCTTGTGTATGACCACGGCTTCCTCGACTGGCTGGGCTTCCTGTGCGGCACGGGTCAGCTGCAGGCGTCTTACTGTCCGGCCCTCGGTTTCGATCCCAGCGACCTGAACGTACCGTCGATTTCGATCGGCGCTCTTGCGGGAACACAGACGGTGATCCGCACGGTGACGAACGTCAGCGGCAGTGCCGAGACCTACGATTTCTCGCATAACATGAACGGCATCGATGTGGTGGCGAACCCCTCGACCTTTACGGTTGCGCCGGGCGAGTCGGTTGCCTATGAGCTGACCTTCACGGCAACAACGGCACCAGTTGATACCTATGCGACAGGCTTCATCTGGTGGACGGGCAGTGCGGGACATGTCGTACGCAGCCCTGTCGCGATCAAGCCTATCCTGTTCAGCGCGCCTGGCGAGGTCAGCGGTTTCGGCGAGAGCGGCGCAGCAAGTTTCGATGTCATCTTCGGATATGACGGCGCTTACTCGGCTGCGGCGCATGGTCTCGAACCTGCTACCACGACCGATGGCAACGTTGTTGATGACCCGGCTAACGACATCAATACCGCGCTGGCCACGGGCGTGGGCGTCACGATTGAGGTTGTCATTGTTCCGCCAGGTACCGCGCATACGCGCGTATCGCTGTTCGACGACTACACGGACGGCGCTGACGATCTGGATCTGTACGTATTCGGACCTGACTCGGCTGGGTTCCCGTTTCAGGGCGGCAGTGGTTCATTCACTTCGGCAGAGCAAGTCGATCTGGCCTTCCCGGCACCCGGCGTCTACCTTGTCGCGGTACATGGCTGGCAGACCGACGGTCCCGATGCCAACTACACGCTCTTCGACTGGTCCGTATCGGCAACGCCTGGCGGCAACCTGAGCGTTGATGCCGCTCCGGGGTCAGCCACGCTTGGCCAGACCGAAACGGTCGAAGTCAGCTGGGGCGGTGCAGCGACAGGTACCAAGCACCTTGGTGCAGTCTCGCACAGCGACGGCGGGTTGTTGGGCCTGACGCTGATATCGGTAGAGACCGACTAGGCGCTAAGTCTGACTCCGTAGTAACGGAGCGAAGGAGGCAGGCTGGCAGTTTTCTGCCAGCCTGCTTTTTTTTAGGTCGGGTCCCGGTCGGCGTCCAGCACGGGCTGCTCTGCCCGTTCCCTTGGGCAATAGAATGGTTCGGTGCCGATCTTGCCGTGATAAGCGTGGATCGTATTGTCGACTTGCAGGTAAATAACCGATCCGGGTACCAGCGTATCCGTGTAATTCATGCCGGGTTCCGGACAACCCAGAGCGCCGGATCGCCAGGTCACCCGGCGGGCACCGGATACCTTGATGGATTCGGGGGACACGTCGAGGCGCCGTGCAAGGTCCTTGACTGAGAACTCGATCTGTCCGTTCAGGTTCATGGGCTTCTTAACCACCATCGTTTCATCCTGCGTCGACTCTTGAACTGGTTGTACTTGAGCGTGCGTACAGGACACCGTGACAGCAAGCAGACCGACAACGAGGGCCGCGACTGTTGACCGAGAGTCTAGTGGTTTCAATTTGGATTCCAAGATGTAGCGCAGAGCGCTCAGATTCCGACATACCCAGCGGATGATTGCAAGTGTGACTCGCTCTGCTGTAAGAGCTGGAAGCAGGCTGGCAAATCGTGGATGTCATCGAGTCGCGGCATGACGAGATATTACTGACCCGCCTCGAATACACTGCGTCCGCCGACTACGGTACGCAGCACACGCGTGTCCCGGACGTCGTCGACGTCGATGGTGGTCAGGTCGCGATCGAGGACGACGAAGTCGGCAAGCATGCCGGCCTTGAGCATGCCGCGGTTGTCTTCGTCGTAGGACGCGTAGGCTCCGGCAATGGTATAGGCGCGTAGCGCTTTCTCGACCGTGATCTTCTGTTCCGGTATCCAGCCTTCCAGATGTGCGCCGTCGAGGGTGCGCCGCGTGACCGCCGCATGAATGCCTTCGATGACGGATGCCGGCGCGACGTACCAATCGCTGCCGAAAGCCACCTGAGCGCCGTCGTCGAGGAGCGAACGAAACGCGTAGGTCGTGGCGGCTCGCTCTGGGCCGATGACGCGCTCTGCCCAGCGACCATCGTCGATCGCGTGATAGGGCTGCATGCTGGCAATAATGTCCTGTGCCGCAAATCGCGGCAGGTCGTCGGGATGGATGTGCTGCGCATGTTCCATGCGGAAGCGGCGGTCGCGCGGACCGTTCGCCTCGGCCGCGTCGAGGAAGATGTCTAGCAGGTCGCGGATAGCGCTGTCGCCGATGGCGTGCACGGCGACGTGCAGGCCCGCGGCGTCGGCCGCGGTGACCCAGGTCCGCATATCGTCGACCGGATTGATCAGCATGCCGCGGTCGTCCGGCGCATCAGCGAAGGGCTCGAGCATGGCCGCCGTGTGTGAGCCCAGCGACCCATCCATGAAACCTTTAAGAGCCCCCGTCGTCAGCACCTCGTCGCCGCGCCCGTTTTGCGCAACGTCGGCAACCAGGTCTTGCCACTCGGCGAGAGGCACCGCGGCGTAAATGCGTACCGTCAACTCATCGCGCGCATGCGCCCGGCGAAACACGGCGAGATTGTCGAAATTGCCCATGTCGTGCACGGTCGTCACGCCGTTCGCTGCGAGGTATTCGAGCGCAGCGCGCAACTGCCGGTCGCGGCGCGCGTCTGGCGCGGGCGGCACGGCGGCGTAGACCGGGTTCATGGCGTTGTCCTTGAGCAGGCCTGTGGGTCGGCCGTCCGCGTCGCGTACGATCTCCCCGCCCGGGATATCGGGAGAGTCGGCGTCCACGCCGGCGGCCGCAAGGGCCAGCGAGTTTCCGAGCGCCATGTGCCCGTCGAGCCGAAACACCCAGACGGGGTTGTCGGGCGTCAGGTCGTCGATCCAGTCACGCGTAGGTAGTTCGCCCCCCCAGGCCTCGTGGTCCCAGGTGCCGCCGAGGATCCATTCGCCGGGCTTGATCGTCCTGACGTAGTCGGCGAAGCGCTCCCGGAATTGCTCGCGGCTCGTGACGTCGCGGAGTTGTACGGACTCGAGCGCCTCGCCGCCATCGAGAAAGTGCACATGACTGTCGATGAAGCCCGGGACGACCAGCGCGCCTCCGTCGACGAGCTCGGTGGATGCCGTCACGTATGGCGCAATGTCCGCGTCGGTGCCAACGGCAAGGATACGCTCGCCGTCGATCGCTATGGCTTCCGCCCACGGTTGTGCATTGTTGCCTGTCCAGATACGTGCGCCGGTGACGGCCAGCGTCGCGGTCGGTTGTTCCGGCACACAGCCGACCAAGGTCGAGAGGACGAGAAGGGCGATAATCGAAAACAAGCGCATGAAAAAACTCCTGTGTCGCATCGCCGGCCTGGCGAGTTCCGGTACACACTTTAGCCGATTACAGGCCGCGTTTGTTCGTCGTGGTCTACTCGGTTTGCGTTGCGAGCCTGAAGCGCAGTAGTGGTGCCATGCGGGCCTTGTTCAGTGACAGCTCATTGCCCTTAACGGCGTAGTTGTCGACCTTGCGCAATGCTTCCATGAAGGACTGTTCCGTCGACATATCCGGGCACGCCATCATCGTTGCACCCATGTTGCCGGCAAAGTGGATGCGCTGTCCGGCATGGATGACGTATCCGCCAAAGAAGTTGTTGCAGGAGCCGTTGCCGTTGGCGCGCCCCTGCTCGCTGTCGAGCAGGAGGAATGCCTCGCGACCTTCATCAGACGGCGTGTAAGGCTGACCAATCACTTCGACGAGCAGCCACCTGCGATCCTCGATCCGCGGATCGCGAATCGATTGTCTAAGGACATACCGGGCGGCGAGGTCGCCGGTGATGCGATTGCCGCCCCGGTCCAGGTGAAACAGCTGGTTTTCGCCGACCTGGTACATCTGCGGTGTCCCATCAGCCGCGGCCAGCGTCACGACGCCGCCGGCCTCGTTCCAGGCGAACTGGCCCGAATCACTCAGCGGCGTTCTCGACTTCCCGAGGTAGAGGCGCTCGCGATCGAAAGTCCCGTCGTCGCGCAGTGTAATCGTCGTCCGGATGCCTTCGCAGTCGGCACAGGGCAACGTCCCGGTGTAGGAGCCCGGCCAGTCGAGGGCGTTGCGGCTATTATGCGCGGCGTCGACGGCGACGGGGTCGCTGCTGTCCACGACCGTATTCGATTCCTGTGAATCCGATGGCGGCGAGCTGCATGCGCCGAGCATGAAAACCATGATGAAAAAAAACAGTCTCATCGTGTCAGTACCTTCATCCAGTTTCGCAAAGAAGGATTATGCCGCCAGGGCGCGGTTCATTACAGTCGCCCGACCGGATCGCATACATCGAAAGCCGAAGTCGCTATAATTGTGGGCCCCAAACAGTGGTACGTGATTGTCAGCCGCACTCTTCAGCTAATAGCCGTCTCGTTGTTGACAGCCGCCTGCGCTGCCTCGCCCAATGCCGTCAACGAGACGCCCGACGCGGTGGACGAAGTGCCCGTCACCACCGAAAAGCAGGCCCCGCTTCTCGATCGCACACAGGCCGGTGTCGAAAATGTACTGACGAGTACCGCCCAGGCCGTCGATAACATCTTCGGTTCGGCAGAAATCGAGGAGGGAGCGTCCGTGACGCGCGGGCGACTCTCCATCGGTGGGCAATGGGATCAGCGCGACGGACTCAGGGAGCGGCTTCGCCTCAAGGCGCGCTTCGCGCTGCCGGCCCTTGAAGAGCGGACCAGCGTTTTCTTTGGTCGCGGCGACGTCAACGATTTCGTCGACGGTTCCGGGGACGACAACATCGACACCCTCCCGGACAGGTTCAATGATTTTCAGGACGAGGACTGGCTGCTGGGTATCGGCTATAGCCGCGATGCAAAGCTGCGTCGCGGCTGGTCGTTTGGTGTCGGTGTGCGCATGAAGACGCCGCTCGAACCTTTTGTGCGGGCGACGTACCGCTGGAATCGGGCATTCGGCGACGACTGGTTGTGGCGGCTTGAGCCGCGCGTATTCGTCCAGAGCCAACGCGGCGCCGGCATCTCGGTCCAGAACGTGGTGGATCATATGCTCGACGATACCTGGTTGCTGCGATCCTATTCGGTCGTCGTCGCCGAGGAGGAGGTCGAAGGGGTCTCCTGGACGAGCAAGCTGATCGCTTATCAGAACCTGTCGAAGAGACACGCGTTGTCTTACGCGGTGTATGGAACCGGTGAAACAGACTACGAAGTGCCGCTGCAGGATTACGGCTTCGAGCTGCGGTATCGCCGGCAAATCTCGCGCGAATGGTTGTTTATCGAGCTGCTGACCTACGTGAACTGGCCGCGCGACTTTCTGATCGAGGAGCGCG
>Ga0224504_10000581_pt1 | contig 16282 bp, 13 predicted proteins | sample SF_Oct11_sed_USG_3_FD_170160 | JGI IMG/M metagenome (GOLD analysis project Ga0224504, IMG submission 170160) | Sediment microbial communities from San Francisco Bay, California, United States - SF_Oct11_sed_USGS_24 | ecosystem: Environmental > Aquatic > Marine > Sediment | place: USA... | reverse complement strand
GAGGGAGATGAAAAGGTGGGCTACGTATCGTGCTTTGGTGAAAGAGGCGCGTGATGCCCACGCCGCGTCAAAACACAGGGCTTGGGTTGCCTCGATCCCGTCGTCGTCTCCTATGGGCATCATCCTTCCCGACGAGAATGAATCAGAAGAGAAGCAGAAGGGTTGTGCCCAAGCAAATCAGGAAGCCGGGGACTAACGAGTTGTTCCGCTCTTGTCACAGACACATATTCTCGTTTGTTAAGTGTTTTAAGATACACGTTTCCCTAAGTTTGCCCTTTAAGGACTGCAATGCAAGCAACAACAAAACGCGGTAAACGCGTCGCAGCACACTTATTTTGTAGGCACAATATCATAGTCAGGAGCTTGGACCGACTGCAGAAATATCGCAATCGGGGAATCGAGGTCAAGCCCAACGACTACCCTCCACGGGAGTTGGAACAGGTCCTGAGGAAACTAAACACACAGAATCTAATACCCTCGTTGTGGACATTGACGCAGTGTCTCGTCACCTCACGTTTCATTTGGGAGCAGGGAGAAAGCACGGACGAAGACAGCGACAAAGACAGCATGAATGACAGCGATGACGTTAATTCGTACGAGAGAAGTTATGGGGTCGTCAACAAAAGGGCTCGCGTCGCAGAAGACCGCGATGCAAGGGCGTTGGCGAGAGAGGTGGAAAGGTGGGCTGCGTATCGTGCTTTGGTGAAAGAGGCGCGTGATGCCCACGCCGCGTCAAAACACAGGGCTTGGGTTGCTTCGATCCCGTCCTTGTCTCCTATGGGCATCATCCTTCCCGACGAGAACGAATAGGAGGAGAAGGATGCTGCTGCAAACATTAACGGATTCTATTGTCGCAAAAGGAAAGCAGCTGCATTGGAGGGGAAGGTAGAACAAAGGTCGACGTAGTGCGGAATTGTCAAATCTAACACGTGTTGATATTTATTCTTGCTCTTGCATAAATCAACATTAAATTAGTCCCCCTCCTCGCCGCCCATCGCCCAACTTCCTTGTAGCGGGGGAAGCCAATTTGGCACACTGCCAGATTTCCTCCTCCTCTGGGTCGACTTCAAAAGCTCATGAAGCAGCTCAACAAGAAACAACCAACACAGAAACTCGTTTTCGGTCCTCGTCAGCAACATTTCTCTCTTCCATTTTAGCCACGTTCTCCTCGGATGCGACGAGCAAGCTGAATGTCCTTTGGCATGATGGTGACACGCTTGGCGTGGATGGCGCACAAGTTGGTGTCCTCAAAGAGACCGACTAGGTAGGCCTCGGAAGCCTCCTGGAGAGCAAGGACAGCGGTTGATTGAAAGCGAAGGTCAGATTTGAATTCCTGGGCAATCTCTCGAACGAGACGCTGGAAGGGGGCCTTGCGGATTAGGAGGTCGGTGGATTTTTGGTAGCGACGGATCTCACGGAGAGCGACGGTTCCTGGTCGGTAACGGTGGGGCTTCTTGACGCCTCCGGTGGCGGGGGCGGACTTGCGAGCGGCCTTGGTGGCAAGCTGCTTGCGGGGGGGCTTGCCTCCAGTGGACTTGCGGGCGGTTTGCTTGGTACGGGCCATTTTGGTGGTGTTGTTGTTTCGTTCGCCTGCTCTTGGTTAGTGTGAGGATGAGTAACCACTTGCCGCCTCGATTTTGGTTTGTGCAAGATACAGCCAGCTGTCTCTGGCATTTGGTTTTGGTTAGTGCCTGATTTTGGTTAGTGCCTGATTTTGGTTGTTGTCTGATTTTGGTTTGTGCAAGAAATAGCCAGCTGTCTCCGGATTTGGTTTGGTTAGTGCACCCTAACACAGACAGCTTTACTCTCACAACATCTGTGACTCCTCTTCCACAACTCGCCCCACTGATATCATTGAGCAGCGGCAGTGCAAATTCTGACCGAGCCGTGCCCACAAATGAGGAAGAGGAAGCATTCCAAGGAATTTAGTGGGACTCTGCCGAGTGTTTCCAAGCGCCCCAGGGGTCGGTTGTTGTTATGTTCTGTGTTAGATTGCAGAAAGCTGGTCCAGCAGGGTGGCTTCTGCTACAGGCACGGCGGAAAGAAGATTCGCGCCAAATGCAGCCACGTGGACGACGAGGGAGGCCACTGCCAAAATGTCTTCAAGAGGGGAGGGCTCTGCCGGGTAAGTGAACGAGAACGCCTTTGCGTCTGCTGCATACGTTCTCTCATGCTTTGCTGTCGCCACAGAAGCACGGAGCGTTTAAACTCAAGACCTGCACCCGCACTGGATGCAAGAGAGCAATCAAGCCGCAGCAACGGGACTTCTGTGATGTTCACAGTTCAGAACTGCGCATCAAGGGCAGCTCGGAGAAAGTGCGCAGGCAGCGAAGTGTTGCAGAAGATTCCATGGATGTTGCCACTTCGAACGGGGCGGTCGGTAGCGAGGTTGAGGCAGTCAGTGGCTTGCGCAAAATGACGAGCAGAGCTTTTCTTTCCGAGCGGGTCAGAGAAAGAAACAGAAGAGTAGCAAGGGCGTGTAGAAATTGGTAGAGCCCGCAGGGGAGGGTCGTTAGGTTTCCTCGGCGACGCAGACATCGACAATGGACAACGAAACTGATTTTGGTCACACTGTTCGCTCTGATTGCTTGCATTGTCGAGACGCCTTGTGCCTATGAGATCGCTCTGTTTGTTTGTTCATTTTAGCAATTTTGGTTCTGCATCTGTGAAACTCAATCTCTCTGTTGCCGGGACCAGGCAGAAAAAACAGGATAATCGGTGTGATGACACTCCACTTTCAGCCTAAAACAATGAATGGAAGTTGGGTCCGCCTTCGTCAAGAGGCAAAATGCAAATGGTGGAGGGTCAGAAGCTCGGTGTTGGCGATATGCTTCCCTTTTTGCTCCTCCTGGTGAACCATCGTCCAACGGGATAACAGCAGGAGAGGAGCAACCACGCGGAGGCAAGGAGGTAGTGCCACCTTGCGTCACATTGCTTTGTGGTGGTGGTGCAGCAGCAGCAGCAGCAGCAGCATCAGCAGCTGTAGCATCGTTCTCTAGGTCCGTGTCCGATAAGTGGTAGACTTCAAAGCATGAATTCTAGCTCACCGGTTAAAGTTTAGCACGCTTTGCACCTCTCTGCATTTTTGGTTTGTGGTGGTGGGATTGGTGTGCGAATCTCTATCATTCATAAGCAATACGCGGATGACCAACAGCTTTGCTTGCAGTGTATGGCACGCATACACCCTTAGTGGTAGCGAGAGTAAAATTATTACTACTATTATTATTATTACCAATGCTGCTGGATCTAAAGAACCTGATAATCTGATGAGAAATGAAACTCAACCTCTCTGTTGCTGGGACCAGGCAGCAAAAACATGACTACCCAGTCAGTGCTTCCAGATGGATAATCGGTGTGGTGATGCTCTACTTTCAGCCCAGTACAATGAATGGAAGTTGGGTCCGTCTTCCTCAAGAGGCAAATGCAAAATGGCAGAGGCATCATAATTATCACGTGTCTGATCTCGACGCGAAGCCGCTATGTCTGCCCATTGGTCGAGGGCAGCATCTGAACAGCGTTTCAGCCGTCTGCACGTCCGGCCCACCAAAATGGCGCTGGTAAAATCACAGAGTGGAGCTCCTTGAGGCATCGTCATCTTTGATCCATCCGAACAGGCAAGCCATCATTCATTGACTCAGGTATCCTTGCAAACGCGTGCAAATACCTATGTATTGTGAACAATATCTTGGCAGTGCATGTGAACCTGAGCAGCTGCTCTCCTACACCTCTATGCCTTTGGATACTGTGTGAAGGACTAGAGGTCGCGATAAGCCAGCAGCTGCTCGTCTCTGTTGTACCGACGACGCGGCGACCCTTTGGTTTGTGCGAGTTAGGTAACTGCCCCAGGTGGCCACAAAGTGCATGCCCTCTCTCTGCCTTTGGTCTTGGTCACTTGCCGTCTGGCCTCTCTGCTTTTGGTTTGTGCGAGTTAACTGCCCCAGGTGTGCCACAGCTCGCTCTGTGCCTTTTCTTTGGTTTGTGCAGCCTTGCTCTGATTCTCGCGGCCACACTCTTTCTTGGCTTGCCTTGGTTAGTGCCCCAGGTAGGCCCCAGGAGGGAGGAGAAACCCGTCTTTGGTTAGTACGAAATGTCTAATTGATAGCATAGTACAGAGTTGATCCTCCTGCCCGGGGTTGCAAAGGTAGCATTGTTCATAAAAACTCCAGCCGCGTGCTAACTCCTCTGGACAGCATTCCTGCCTAAGCCCAAAGAACGGGCAGGCATGGACGTGCCCACCTTGCCAAACATCTTCCCCGACCTTCCTTTGGTGCGCCTCGAAAACGGCGAGCTCACCACAACTAGAACTGCCTTTGCTGGCGGAATCGCAATCATTGGTGAGTCAGGCCTTTGCGCGTGATCGGCATTTCTTCTGGTGTCAGGATCAATCTTACCCCAACGCGCCGCGTTCCTTGTACTGTCACTTTCAAAACAGATTTTTGGACAACCACGTGCTCGAACTGCCCGCCTGCGTTAAACCAGCTGAACGACTTAGCAGCAGACAAACAATACAAAGACGTGAAGTTTGCATCGATTTGTTGTGATGATGGAGCACGCAATGTAAGCTTGAATGATGACATTCCTCGGTGGGAGAGGATGGCACACTTCTTGATGAACCGCAAGCACAAAGAGGAAATGAAGAAAGCTCTCGGCTTCAAGAGGGTTCCTTTTTGTGTGGCACTGAACAAAGAAGGAGAAATTATCCAAATGGGTCCCAACAAGTGCATTGATTTTGAAAACATTGTTTCTTGCACGAACCAGCCCAAAGCGGAGGAGGATTATGCGAGCAATCCAATCCGATTTTCCCAGGCTGGCGAGGTTGTTAACGGAAGGATGCCAACCCCTGATCATTGCGAACCCCTCTTGAAGCATAACCCAAACCGTTTTGTGCTCTCTCCTATTGAAGACGCGGAAATTTGGGATCTTTACAAAAAGGCAGTGGCGTCGTTTTGGACTGTCGAGGAGATCGACCTTGCTTCTGACCACGAAGACTGGAATGGCCTCAAAGAGGAGGAGCGTCATTTCATCTCACACGTGCTTGCTTTCTTCGCCGCTTCCGATGGCATCGTGAACGAAAACCTGTTGAGCAATTTTGCCATCGAAGTGCAATTGCCCGAAGCACGATGCTTTTATGGGTTCCAAATTGCCATGGAGAACATTCACAGCGAAACCTACGCACTCCTGATCGACACTTACGTCAGAGACATAGAAGAAAAGCGTCACATCCTCTCCGCCTTGGAAACCATCCCCTGCGTCCAGAAGAAGGCCGATTGGGCGCTCAAGTGGTGCAACGCGACCAATGCGTCGTTCTCTGAGAGGCTGGTCGCTTTCGCAGCTGTGGAGGGCATATTTTTCTCCGGCTCGTTCTGTGCTATATTTTGGCTCAAGAAGCGCGGTCTAATGCCTGGGCTTTGCTTCTCAAACCAATTGATTGCTCGGGACGAAGGGTTGCATTGCGACTTTGCCTGTCTCATGCACGAAAGGCTGGCAAAAAAGGTGCCCGAGCGCCGCGTCGTCGAAATCTTGACGAGTGCCGTGGACATTGAGAAGGAGTTCATTGCCGATGCTCTTCCGGTGGAGTTGATCGGCATGAACAGCAGCCTAATGTGTGACTACATATGCTTTTGTGCAGACCGTCTCTTGCAAGCACTTGGGTGCGGCAAGCACTACGGGGTTGCGAATCCTTTCGAGTGGATGGAAATGATCAGCCTTCAGGGCAAATCCAATTTCTTTGAAAACCGAGTGAGCGAGTACAGCAAATCTGGAGTGGGCGTGAACAGGGACCTACAGGTGTTTGATCTGCACACCGAGTTCTAGTTTAGTTTGTTAAGAGTAGGTTTACCTATTATTTAAGTCTACCAGCAGTAGCAACCCGCTGTTTGACGAGGCTCATTCCATTTCCTCGTCGTCAGAAACATCGGCGTGGACCTTTTTGGAGTTTTCAGATGCGGCGTATTCCTTGTACGGCTGCCTAACGAAAGGCTTTTTGGATTCAACCTCAAACTTATTCTTCAACTCCATGGCCATTTTGTGGACAATCGAGCCTTCGCCGTTGTACTTCATGGCGTTCTGGAAGGTCAGGCGGACGTCTGACGCGAAGTCTTCAAAGGAGTGGTAGGAACCAGCATCGAGCGTCTCCTGAATCGTTCCAAGGTCCATTGGCTTTTTGATGATTTCGAAGTAGTCATCCAGCTCCAGCTCCACGGGATCGACAGGGGTTGCAAATACCCATCCATGCTCGTGCGTCTGAAGTCCCCTGAGAATGTCAACACATTTATTCTTCAGCTCGACATTCTCAGTGAGCAGCAGCTTTTGGCTAGTGGTTGTGTTCATGGTGACATTTGACTTCTTTTTTTTGTGTAATGCACTTCTCTGCACCACAAGGGGTAACCGGCCTGGTAGGTTTGTGCAGCCGCTTGGCTTGCCCCTCCTCTGCCTTTGGTTAGTGAGCCACACATACCCCCACAAGAAGTGCATGCCCTCTACAGCCTTTGGTTTGTGCACGCCGTCCCAGGTGAAACTCACCTCTTTGGTTAGTGAGCCACGCATACCCCCATAAGAAGTGCATGCCCTCTACAGCCTTTGGTTTGTGCTCGCCGTCCCAGGTGAAACCCACCTCTTTGGTTAGTGAGCCACACATACCCCCACCTTTGGTGAGTGCGGGACTTAACACCTGGCCTCTCTGCCTTTCGACCCATTTTTGGTTAGTGGCGAGACACAAACCACCTTTGGTTAGTGCAAGATGCGAAACACACCTTACTTGGTTAGTGGCAGAAACAACACACCTTTGGTTAGTGGCGACAAACCAACCTACCTTTGACATTGGTTTGTGCACTCATCCTTCAGCTCACCTCATAAATCAAAACAACAAGCAGAGAGAAACATTGGTGGAGACCTACAGCCACCTTAGTCCCCGGGGTCAGGCAAACTCTTCTGTCGATGTCTGCGTCGCCGAGGAAACCTAACAACCCTCCCCCGCGTGCCTCGACTCCTGCCGTGGGGCAAGACACGACTCATCAACAACAACGAGAGGAGAACCACCGTCGGTTCCTTGTTGCGTTTAAGATGGATTTGCAAAGCATACCAGATGAGCGTCTCAAGAATTACACAGACGGGCTGTCTTTGATTACCTTGAAGCACGAGTCCGGGGAAAATATGCCTTTGTGCCCGGAAGAGGAGGATGATGCGGATGGAGGCGTTCTTTCTGAGAGCAATGGGCGAGCCAGTGTGGTAAGCTGCTACAACACTGCACCAACTGGTTCCCTGTCGCTCTTTACTTGCAACTTGACACATTGTGACCAGGACAAAATTCTTGCTGACAGTGACGATGACGTCCCATTGAAGTCTTTCAATCGAAATACCAGACGCCGCAGACCGACGGGATTGACACGCCGAAAGGAGGCTGGTCTGGCAAAGGTAAAAAGGGATCTTTGGGTGCGGAAGTTGAAAAACGAGCTAACCGGCGCATGCAACGATGAGGTCACCGACATCAATCCTCGGAAGCGCCGTTTGATTGTAGACAGTGACGACAGCGGCGAGGATGATGAGATCGCTTCCCCAACGTCCGGCTTCGCTCCCGACTCAAAGCGGTGGATGACTGTCGCGGAGAGCGAGACCGGGGAGGAGAATGAAGATACAAAGGATGATTCCTCCGCAGCTAACACGATGCCATTTTAGATTGAACCCAACAATCACTCGCGTCGGATGTAAAAGTCGAATAAGGAAAGCTAAGTGCTGTCTCTTTTTGTATACCGATATCATAAAAAATTATGATGCCGTAACCAAGTTAGTTCATATGACGTGTGTGTAGGAAAGTGTAAATGCGTAGCTGGGCGAAGACAATGCAGGTGCTCATACAGAGTCAACGTGAAGTTCATGCAGGCGAGTCAATGCGGACTTAATACGAAAGCATCCTTAAAACGAAAACTGAATATGCAATCCACTCCCGAAAGTTTCCAAGCTTCCTCCCGTAAGTTGGATGGATCCGGCCGTCGGAGTCGGATATGTAGCCATCGTAAAAAGCCTTTGTGCCATCAAAATCCGGGAAGTGTTCTGTGACAGGCGATCCGGGGCTCACGATCGCTTTGACGACTGGGTCGGAGCAAACGGGCAATCCCAGGGACACCGTCTGGAAAAAGAAACACACGCTCGGCCCGCAATCAAAATCGTTGGTTTGGTGGATAAACGAGTTGACCACTCTGATCCTCCAAGGCAGCTGAACTCTGCAGCAGTTCTTTTCCAGTTGCACTATTTTGTTGCAAAGGGACCCAAACTTTTTGACCATGGCGCCTTTCAAGATTGTCTCCCCCTTTTTATCAATTAGTGTTTCGCCCTGGAATTGATCCGAGGACACGACAAGTCCATTGACGCCTCGGCTGTTTCGTGTATTGTCGTATACTTTCTTTGGGTCGAAGAACAACAGTTCCCGTTTCATTAGAGATATTGCCACGCCCCCATAGTGACGCCCAACTTGCATCAACACATGGCAGTATCTACTCCTTCTAGCTGACCAAAACCGCACCAAATGTTGGTTTGTGTGAGAGAAACTTTTTTCTTCTACGGCAAAGCTCCATAAATTCCCATGTGTGTGTTGGAAGGATGTCACAAAACTAAGCACTACGCCAGGGTAAAATTTCTTTTGTTTTGAATTCAATATGCTCAGCTCCTCTGAGTTGCCGCACTTCAACAGGATGTCTTTTTGTAACTTCGAGGGTTTCATGGCGGTTTGGGCCAAAAACACGGGCGATGATGAATGCCCACTGGATCGCTTTATCTTCAACGCAGGATGGCCGAGATATTGCGGCTGAGACTGTAATAGTTTAATTCCCTTTTTGGTGCATTTGTTTTGTCTATCAGTTTCGGGTTTGCAGAGATCGACTAACACCGGCTGAGACAGTGCAGAGAGTGCATCTGTTCGTCCTCCCTTGGCCATTACAGCCTGAGAGGGTGCAGCCGCCCTCCTTCTTCGTCCTCCCTTGGCCACGCTTGCCTGAGTGGGTGCAGCCGCTCTCCCTTTTCGTTCACCCTCGGCCATCATTTTACGTAGGAGCTGAAACAATGTTAAATGACAGATGTGCGTGTCGCCTGTAACCTAAATCGTTTGTTTTGAGCGGCCGTATATCCCAACCGTCGGCGGAGCCCTTCTAGGATGCGCAGGCGAAGCGGTGTCGCATCTGAAATGCGCCAGTTGTTATGATAGTCTCGAGCTTCCAACCTTGATGGCCGTTGTGAATTAATACTACCGAAGGAACCGCGGTAGCCTGTAACCTAAATCCGGCGGTTTATGACGCAGGAGGAAGTGTAGGATGAGATACGGGCGGGGGATGTTACATCCGAATAAGTGATAGGTTGCTGTAGGGGGGGGGCTTGCTAGGGTCGCGTGGTGGATGAGGCCGCCCTGGGCTGCACACACCTGTCTACGTAGGAACCCGCAAAAACCGTACCAACAAACAACAAGTATGAGCTGCTCCTTGAGCCGCATTCTAGATATCAACAAGATGCAAGATCTTTCCTGAGTTTTTACTCGTTTTGCCTTGCCCGCAAAGGAATTCGACTGGAGAGAATGAGAGCAAGAACGATAAAACAACGAAGTGTCAAAAGAGCCCATGATTGGTAGAAGGAGAAAAATGTAACAATGAAGTCACCGCTTTTCGAATTATTAGAACAATGCCTTAAGTTTGTCATCAACAACTAGATTAAGAATTGCTATCGAGGGAAACGAAGACGTGTTTATGATGGTGTGTTGGTCGCAGGCGAGTGAAACAAGTGTGGGGCGAGCTCGACCTCTTCACTTCATTTGTGAACTTGGCACAGTCTTTGATACGAGCGGATCCGTTGTGGTCCAGGCGGCGCTAGGCACGATTTGGGATAGCTCTACATTTGCGACACACCGGTTTTAGATTAGTTTGTTAAAGTTTTGGCAACAAATGCAACGGTCCTCACAACTCCGGCAAGAGCGGCAACGGCAACTTCCTTTTTTTTCGTTCCGCTCCTTGGCGCGTCTCTGCTCCCAAAGCGCCAGCTGACCCTCCCTTTTGGCGAGCCTTGATTACTAGCTGCCTGTAGTTCTCCCACCGTTCAAGATGAGAGGCGCGTCCCACCGGCTTCAAGGCAACCGTTCTGTCGATCCTCTGTTCGCTTGTCGCCCAATGGTCCATTCTAGACATGCGAGACACCGAGTAGTAGGGAAGGTCCCTTGCAGCAGAATCGATAGTTCTCAGGTGAGGGCCAGAAGCGTTGGTGGGTAAGGTTCTGAGTGCGTCACACGGAGATGGTCGAGGCTTGATAGTGATCCCTCGACGTTCGTACTTTTTGAGCCGTTCGAAGCTCGTCATGATGAGGTTGTGTGACTTGTGCCCCTGCACACCGGGACGCTCCAGAACATTCTGGATCAACATCTCACGCAATTCTCGCGTCAACAGCAGGATCTCTACGGGCAAGTGATAATCCAATTCAGGTGAGAAGACATTGAACTTGTCAATTACCAGCTGCAAGTGCAGGAGCAAATCAGCGTGCTCTTCGTTCTTTATCGACTTGATGTGTTTCAGGTGGCTTGCCAATAGACTGGCGTTGAAACTTTGCAGTTCTTTCATCATTTCCTCGAAGGTCTTCTGGCTCTCGACCCTGATGCATTTTGCGTAGAAAAGCATTTCGTTCGCCTGGTGCCCATAGCTCAGCTTGGAAATTCGATGAAATGCGTTCCCTGGAGCCGGCACACAGAACGAGCCCAAACCATCCCATGAACACTTGCAAATGTCAAAGTCGAAGCCGTCGATGACACGTGCAATGGTGTCTCCTGATTTTACAACTATCAAGTCAATGCTGACAATTTCCTTTTTCATCTTACGAACACCATTGTCGCCTGGCACACAGAGTAGGCGTGGTTCAAAAGGGATGGGGATGTTGTCTTTTGTTGTCATCAGGAAGCCGTGGAAGTTGTCGTTGATTAATTCGGTGCCATCAAACACGGTATTGCCTTGGAAACCCACGGGTCCGTCGATGCACGACTCCTCATAGTCGAATTCCCATGAAGCCCCCCTGACGTGCTTGAACTGTTTGCCGTCGGCCGGGGTGTTTGACCAGTACTCAACGTGGTCAACTGGATCTTTGATGGACCAAGGGACAAAGCTCTTGTAACGAGAGTTGACACCAACAAGCACTTGCTTCACGTCACCAATGAGCCATGCCCTCACAGAAGGTGATGCTGCTTCAGTGCAGTAAATGTCAACATCGCTGTCTCCCCACGTTTCCCCGAGCGCTGCCTGCACCACGATGCCTCCACTCAGGGCAACCGCAGGCGATCCCCGGCGGAGGCCATTTGTCAACCCCATCGACAGGCGAGGACGCGTTCCCTGCGACTGTGCAAGCTCTTCGGCAAGCTTGGTAAAAGAGGCGTACATGTCGATGTCCTTGCGAAAGCTGACTTTGTTGCTCTTAATGACGCGCTTCAGGCTTTTCTCCAAAGACGCAGCCAGGATTGGTTCTGATTGTCGATCGCTGAATGGAAATAGGGGCGGCGTTGCGACGTCATTACTCTCCAACACTGCGAGGAGGTGATAAACCTCGGGTGGCTGGAGGTACTTCGCTATCACGCCTATCACTGCATCAGGAACAGTGCACAGAGAAGCTGGGCGGGTGTGTGCAAGGCTGCGAGAAGAGCGCCAGGGGTGACCACTGCCAATGCCTTCGCCGATGGACTCCTTGTTCCCACCTCCCTGCATTTTGACCTTTGTGAGCACAAAAGAATTAGATGGCAGGTTTCACTTCAGTAACCAAAGGCAGAGAGAGGGCACACACTTCTTGTGGCACACCTGGGGCAGTTAACTCGCACAAACCAAAGGGCATCACTAACCAAAGTCAAAGGTATGTGCTATAATTCGAGACGTCTTGCACTAACCAAAGAGGTGGGTTTCATCAGAGCATGCACAAACCAAAGGCAGAGAGAGGCCGGGCGGAAGGCATCACTAACCAAAGTCAAAGTCAGAGAGGCCAGATGGAAGGTGTCACTAACCAAAGGCAGAGACGCCAGATGGAAGGTGTCACTAACCAAAGGTGGGTTTTCATCAGGGACTGCATGCACAAACCAAAGGCACAGAGAGGCCAGACGGCAGGTGTCACTTCAGTAACCAAAGGCAGAGAGAGGGCATGCACTTCTTGTGGCACACCTGGGGCAGTTAACTCGCACAAACCGAAGGCAGAGAGGCCAGACGGCAGGTGTAACTTCAGTAACCAAAGGCAGAGAGAGGGCATGCACTTCTTGTGGCACCCTGGGGCAGTAACTCAAAAAGCGGCCCACAGCTAATCGGTTTTTGGCGGGAAGCAAAAACATGCCCTGGCCGCTAGCTGACAAAGAGGACGGTGGTGCCTAAACAAGTCAATATGGATCATATGGGAAAGGTGTAAGAGTAGACTGTAAATGAATACATTACTTTTAGAAGTACAAAAGCCAAACTGATAGATTGTTGCCTTGTTCACCAAGCCGTGGGCGAGCACGGCTTTAGAGTCAACTTCGTCAGGGTGATTATATTTGCAGTCTACAATGAGCAATGACGACTTGCTGTTCACGGCGAGACTGCAAATTATGAACAGATTGCTTAGAGCATAGAACTTAAAGATAAAAAAGCGCTTCTTTGTTGTGGCTGTGCCCTAGACTACCGTTGGGTGCGTTCCTGGAAGAAGCGCCGAGCCTTTGCAGTCCCCGCTCGGGCGCTCCTCAAGCAATGGCCCCCCAAAGGCCAAAACGTCCAAAATCACCCTCCAGTGCAACTCGTCCCTGAGCACGCCCTCTGACAGATCCCCGCCACATCGAAAGTTCGAATCTAGTGCAGCATCAACGAACTCTGCGCTCTCTTCTCTGTCTCCAAAAAGGGTGATGCACATTGCATCCAGATCATCGAGCTCATCCAGTCCGGTGGTTTTCCGATTGCTTCCTGTGGGTACATCTCCTGCAACTTCTTTGATCGACACAGGCCGATTCACTAGTGGATTTTCTGTCTTCTGCAAGTTGCACAATGCGACTGCAGCCTCCAATTCGTCACGTGTTGTCGAGTCTAGCAGCAGCGCGGCAATGAGTGGATACGTGTCATCAGTGCTGCAGCTGTCGCCATATCGACCTTCAGCAAGCTCCATCGGTGGAAATTGTCCAGTGGGATCTTTATCTGAGTGGGCAAGGTCTCCCTTCTGCACTGTGTAGGTTTGCAGTTTGCAGCAGCAGAGGAGTAGACACTAACCAAAGCCAAATGCCAGAGACAGCTGGCCATTTTCTGCACAAACCAACGAGATGTTAGGGTGCACTAACCAAAGCCAAATGCCGGCATGCACAAACCAATGCCCTACGCCTCCCAACCAACAGCTCGCAAGATTGCGCAAACCAATCCATGGCACCACTGACCACAAACCAATGTGGCTCGCAGGTCAGGGCCATTCCATGAGAGTCCTCATTATTTGCATGTGCCGTTGCAAAGATTTCAGTTCCAGGACAAGGATTGGGTCTAAACACTTGCCGCGATGCCTCCCAAAAATGCCACTCCCAAAAAAGCCGCCCCCCAGGGCAAAGTAGTAATGAAATGGACGCCACCGGCTGGCCCCATCAGTGTCAGCAATGCCTCGAAGTGGATCCATAAAGTCTACACAGCGTCGACGCAAGTGAAAGGCATCTTCATCACCTGGGCCTCGAAGCCAAACGGCCACGAGGCCTCCTTTGTCAAGCCGCTCAGGACCCACTACGAACAACTAGGCGTAGAACAGGAGCTGGCCAAGGAGTGGAAGATCCATGGGATCTATCCTCGCCGTGACCGCAAGGACCTCGACGCCAACAAAGTGTTCCCAGGCAACCGTGGTTCTAAGTGGCCTTGGGATTGCTTCGTGACCATTGGCGTTGCAGCCGAAGGCGACACGGCCAAGTCCACCGGCAAGCACATCGCCACAGTGCTCACCGAGTTCGCCGCGCAGGCGGATGAGTTCAAGGACCAAAAGCACAAACCCAAGTACGCCTTCTGCGGCGACGCGTCCGAAGCCAGCCGGGGTGGATTAAAGCCACTCTCGCACTTCCTTCTCGACGAACACGTGGTGGAGGTCTTCAAGTCCTTGTTTGAAGACGGCAACGAGAAGGACCTTATGATGGACCAGGATGACCTTCTCAAGAGTTTCTTCGGTTCCGCGGAGAAAGGGCGTGAAATGCTCGAAGATTGCATTTGGGGCGGCAGCAACTGATTTGAAGCTGTATGACGGCATCGCTGGGGTTGTGTGCGAGTAAGGGGTGGGCAGGAGTGGTACCTGAAACCGTGACCGCGCAATTGTGACAGACCTGTCATTCGGGTAGGGAGGGGGGTGAAGGAGGAGGAGGAGCATTTATTTTTGTTAAAAGAGGTCACCCATGATTTACATCTGTCCTTCTCTCGGTCGCTCATTGTCATTCAGGCTGGGGCTGCTTCTCTCCTCTTGGCATCCTTCCCTTTCAGCTCCCTCCTCCCCCTTCTTCAGTCCTCTGCTCTCCTGTATCACAGGCAACACCCGGTTTTTTTTCCCGAATCATGATCTGGCCCAGCACTCGATTTGCAATCTCCACTAGGCGATTTTGCCGCCGTGCGAGTCCTCGTTGGTTCCACTGCCACACCGTCGCAGCCACACCGTCGCAGCCAGTGGCCTGTCTCTTGCAGGCTGTTGGATAGCACATCTACTGGCGGCCAACATCGTCACAGTTTTATTTTGCTGCGGGGGCAACATCAGGAGTTGCGGCTACTATGCTGTCACTAAACTCTGACGAGAACAATGCAACTACCTGTCACTAGGTCTGGGCTGATTTTAGAGCAGATTAGCTTGGCACCTGCCCTAGAAGTGGAGGACTTGACAGTGACAAAGCGCGGCATCGGGGTTTTGGAAGCACTGGCATTGAATAATTTGGAGTGCGTGGGGGTTGCTCAATCGCCGCCTCTCTGTCCCACAGTAACATTGGACGCGGACAAAGCTCTAAACAAAATTAACAGACAGTCAACACAAGAGACGTCGTCGTTTGTTTTTAGTTCTGTCTTTGCACTAGGGCCGCCAATCTGATTTTTGGTGTGTGTCGCTGACCCCAAAGATTACACATAGCGCATTGTCATCACCTGTTTCTTCCTCTACACAATCCTTTCTTCACCTGCCTCAACAATGTGAAATAAGCTGACCGCCTCTTCATCTCGTTTGCCGCAAATTGCTCATCTTGCTCTTGATGGATGCGAGAAACGACCAGGTCCGGATTCCTCTCCTCAAAGTTATCCCTTGGCCACCAGTCGTAGTTGTCGGGGTCGCCAGCCTCGTCGTTGTCCGATTCCAATTGTGCGAAGGACAAAGGCAAGGTCCTCATGGCGGCACTGACCGTTGGAAACGGCGTGATGTCGATCCCACGAGCCTTGTATTTCAGAAGTCGATCGTAGCGTTCCACAATTAAGTTGTGGGTGGTGTAATCTTCAACGCTTGGCCACGACAAAACATTTTCCATCGACTTCAACCTCAGTTGCTTCACAAGATCTAAAACCCTTGCAGGCAGATTGTCGTCCAATAATGTCGAGAAGACGCCCAGTGTGTCCACGACGAGTTCCAAGCTTGCACACCAACCATCGGTGCATGGAGTGTTGTTCAACTCACGCTCTATGCTTTTGACCTCACTCAGCAACGTCTGGGCGTGTTCGTCCTCGCCGTCCAGTGTCCCGACGACGTCACGTAGCATGGCATGGATCGTCAATTTCTTGCTTTCTCTTGCAATGCCTGCTGCGTATCGGATCGTGTCAGTCGCCTCTGGACTTGATGCGGGCTCTGTGCGTCGCGCAAAGGTGTCTTTAGGATTTGGGATGGTAAAATTGTGCCCGTCAAACTTGCATTTGCAAATGTCAATGTCGAAGTCGTCGATGGCATCGACAATCTTGTAGCCTGTATTCATCACGACGAGATTGATGCTGATGCAATCTTTCCTATCCTTTCCCGCTCGATTGCAGATGCGGGGTTCGTGTGGGATTGGCAACACATCCTCATACGAGCGAACCACGCAAAGACGCAGCGCGTCGTCAGTTTCTGCAGGGCCGTCGAGCACCACAGTGTCTCGAAAGAAGACTGGGCTTGGACGGCAAACCTCTCTTAGGTTGAATTCCCATTGCCAGTCCATGAAACTGCCCTTCGATTGTAACAAGTCTCCGTCGTTTGGAGCGTTCGCCCAATGTTCAACGTGAAAGACGGGATCCCTGTCCCAGTTGTTGTTGCGCTGTCTCGGCGTCCCGGGTGATACTGCGCGAGGTCGGCCCTCCTGGGAGTA
>Ga0224504_10000579_pt1 | contig 16324 bp, 12 predicted proteins | sample SF_Oct11_sed_USG_3_FD_170160 | JGI IMG/M metagenome (GOLD analysis project Ga0224504, IMG submission 170160) | Sediment microbial communities from San Francisco Bay, California, United States - SF_Oct11_sed_USGS_24 | ecosystem: Environmental > Aquatic > Marine > Sediment | place: USA... | reverse complement strand
CGTGATGATACTGCTGGCGCAGCTGATGGTGATTGTCTACGTACTGGCCAGCAGCGCGCTGCCGCGTTTTAACTGGGATCTGCTGGGCACCTGCTCGCTGTTTGTGCAATGGGTGGTATTGCTCAGCGCGGCCATTCTCTGCCAGCTGCGCGCCCCCTTCAGCAGGATCAGTCTGCCCGTGGCTACCCTTGGCAGTTTGTTGTTGGTGATGGCGGTAACTGCCCTGAGCAGCTATGTCGCCCTGCAACTCTACCCGCAGATCCACCGCGCCACCGAGGAAACCTGGTGGGTGCTGCGCAACATGCTGGTCGCCCTGGTCGTAATGGGTATCCTGTTGCGTTACTTCTACCTGCAGCAGCAACTGCGCCTGCAGGAGAAACTGGAACTGCTGGCGCGTCTGGATTCGCTGCGCTCGCGTATCCGGCCACACTTCCTGTTCAACACCCTTAACAGCATCGCCAGCCTGATCATGTCGCGTCCCGAGGCGGCGGAGCGGGCGGTGGAAGATCTGTCCGAACTGTTCCGGGTAAGTCTGCAGGAAACCCAGCGCCCCACCACGGTGGCGGATGAGTTGCACCTGTGTGAACTCTATCTGGATATAGAGCAGCTGCGCCTCGGGGACCGCCTGCAGGTGCGCTGGCAGGTGGATGCGGGCGCCCGGGAGCAATCCATGCCCAGCCTGTTGTTACAGCCACTGGTGGAAAATGCGATCTACCACGGGCTGTCGCAATTGCCCCGGGGCGGCGTTATCACCATCGATGTCGGTTTCAGGCAGTCAGAGATACAGGTCAGTGTGGATAACCCGTTGCCACAACAGGCGCGCAGTGAGCAGGGCCACCACATGGCGCTGGAAAACATTGAGCAGCGCCTGCATGCGCTGTACGGTCCCGGTGCCCGCCTTGAGGCTGGGCCCCGGGGCGATCATTTTATTGTGCAGCTGAGTTATGCACCCGGGGCGTTGCTGTGAAAATCCTGGTAGTGGACGACGAAGCGCTGGCGCGGGAGCGCCTGGAACGACTGGTGACCCGGTTGCTGCCCGAGGCCCATTGTCTGGAAGCCGGTGACGGGTTGCAGGCCTTGCGCATGGTGGAGCAGCAGGCCCCGGACCTTCTGTTGCTGGATATCCGGATGCCGGGCATGGACGGTATAGAGGTCGCCACCCACCTGGACAGTCTGGAAAACCCCCCCGCGGTGATTTTCTGTACTGCCTACGATGAGTACGCGTTACAGGCACTGCAGCACCAGGCGGTTGCCTACCTGTTGAAGCCGGTGCGCGAGGCGGAACTGGCCCGGGCCCTGGCGGGTGCCGGCAAGGTCAATCGCCTGCAATTGGCCAGTTTGCGCGGTGGCGAGGGTGGGGTCGCCCGCAGCCATGTGAGCAGTCACTCTCATCGCGGTTTGGAGACCATGCCGGTGGCGGAGGTGCGCAGCTTTATAGCAGAGCAGAAGTATGTCGTGGCGCGGGGCCCGGAGCGGGAATTGCTGTTACCCGATACACTCAAGGAGTTGGAGTCCGAGTTCGGCGACGACTTTTTGCGCATCCACCGCAACGCACTGGTTGCGCGGCGCTACCTGCTGGGCCTGGAGCGCGACGATGCCGGGGGCTGGCGGGCGGTGCTGGAGGGCGTCGATGAGCGGCCGGCTGTCAGTCGACGTCACCTGGCCCAGGTAAAGCAGCGCCTGCTGGCCAGTTGAGCGCCGGTCGCTGCCACGGGTCTTCGCTGGTATCATTGCCGCCCCGCTCCAAGGAAACAGATGAATGTCCCGCACCCTGACCATAGCAACCCGCGAGAGCCCCCTGGCCCTGTGGCAGGCGGAGTATGTGCAGTCGGCGCTGATGCAGGCGCACCCGGGACTGGAGGTCAGTCTTCTGGGTATGACCTCCCGGGGCGATCAGCTATTGGACGTGCCACTGGCCAAAGTGGGTGGCAAGGGCCTGTTCGTCAAGGAACTGGAAACCGCGCTGCTTGATGGCAGCGCCGATATCGCAGTTCACTCCATGAAAGACGTGCCTATGGAATTTCCCGCGGGACTTGGCCTGGGGGTGATTTGTGAGCGGGAGGACCCCTCCGATGCCTTTGTCAGCAATCGTTATGCCTGCCTTGAAGAATTACCTGCCGGCAGTGTGGTCGGCACTTCCAGCCTGCGTCGTGAGTGCCAATTGCGCTCGCGGCGTCCGGACCTGCAAGTCAGGTTCCTGCGTGGCAACGTGAATACCCGCCTGCGCAAGCTGGATGAAAATGAATACGACGCCATCATCCTGGCCAGCGCCGGGCTGCTGCGTCTGGGCTTTGCCGGGCGCATCGCGCAGCGTATCGACGTGGCAGACTCGCTGCCGGCTGGTGGTCAGGGTGCAGTGGGTATCGAGCTGCGCAGCGATGACAGGCACACCCTGGAACTGCTGCAGGTGGTGCACCACGAGCCCACGGCGCAGCGGGTAATTGCCGAGCGCGCCATGAACCAGCAATTGCAGGGCGGCTGTCAGGTACCCATAGCCTGTTTCGCGGAGCACCTCCAGGAGGGTCAGCGCCTGTGGCTGCGCGGCCTGGTGGGCCGCCCCGATGGCTCGGTATTGCTGCGCGCCGAGGCGCAGGCCGATTGTGCCCAGGCCGCCGAGTTGGGCGTGCGCGTCGCACAGATGTTGCAGGAGCAGGGCGCCGCGGACATCCTGGCCGAGGTGTATGGCGCGCGGTAGCCAGGTGGATAAGGTGCTGGTCACACGGCCGGCGGGACAGGCGGAAGGCCTGTGCCAGCTGCTGCATGACGCGGGATACAGCGTCCTGCATGAGCCGTTGATGCGACTTGAGGCACTGGCGGAGCTGTCCGCTGTACAGCGACAGCAATTGCTGGATCTGGATACTTATCAACACCTGATTTTTGTCAGCGCCAATGCGGTGCGCTATGGCATGGAGCGTATCGCCGATTACTGGCCACAGTTGCCGGTGGGCCTTAACTGGTATGGGGTGGGTGCGGCCACCGCGTCACTGCTGCGCGACTATGGCATTCCTGTGACCGCCCCGGAGCAGGCCATGGACAGCGAAGCACTGCTGGCTCTGCCCGCGCTGCGCTCGGTCGCCGGAGACAAGGTGCTGATTGTGCGAGGCGAGGGCGGCCGCACCCTGTTGCGGGAGGAGTTGCAGCGCCGCAATGCCCGGGTTGAAGACTTCCCCTGTTACCGCCGCTTATGCCCCCAGATACCTCCCGGTGAACTGGCGCGACGCTTGCAGCAAGCGAAAGTCACTGTGATCATGATAAGCAGTGGCGAGGGGCTGGTTAATCTGCTGGCATTGCTTAGCCGGGAAGAAACAACTAAGTTTAGAGACACAGTTTTGATAGTTCCGTCGTCCAGGGTAGCTCAGATGGCGGTGGATGCGGGCTTCGGCGCTGTCGTAACCGCTGCAAATGCCTCGGATGCGGCCATGTTGCGCGCCCTGCAGGATTGGACAACCGGCTCTGGAGACTAGCGAGTGAGCGATAAGGAAGACAAGAATATTGAGCAGGTCGTGGAAGAAGCACAGAGTGCCGCGGCCTCCGGCGACAATGACGAGACCACGACAGAGGCCCCCGAGCCCCATGTGCCGGTAACCCCGCCGCCGGTGCAGGCCGCTGCAAAGCCCGCACCCGCTGCGCGCAAATCCTCCTCTGCCATAGCCTGGTTGGCATTGCTGCTGGTTCTGGTGCTGGCCGGTGGTGCGGCCTGGTATCTGCAGGACGTAATGCAACGGGAGACGGCTTTACAGCAACGGCTGGCAGAACTAGAAACGGTTACCGGGCAGCTTGAAGCGGTTACCGGGCAGAAAGAGGACAGGTTGGACCAGTTGGGCCAGCGCTGGCAGCAACAGTTACAGCAAAGCATGGGAGAACTGCAGGGGCAGGCAGAGCGCCAGGCGCAGGCGGTACAGTCTTTTGAGGAAGAGCTGGCGACATTGCGTACGGAGCTGGCTCGCTTCAGTGCCCACGACCGCGAGAGCTGGTTGCTTGCCGAGGCGGAATACCTGCTGCGCCTGAGTAACCAGAGATTGATCATGGCGGGTGACACGGTGGCTGCCCAGGCTCTGCTGGCCAGCGCCGACGCAGTGCTGCGGGAATTGGACGATGTCAGCCTGCACTCAGTGCGCTCGGCGGTAGCGTCCGACCTGGCGGCGGTGCGAGCGGTACCCAAAGTAGACCTCGAGGGTATTTACGTGCGGCTGTCTGCCCTGGCGGAACAGGCGGACAAACTGGTCATTTTCCAGTTTCCAGAGCGCGACGCTCGCCCGCGCGAGGCCACGCAGGAAGACTGGCAGGCGCGCTTGCAGCAGGGTTATGAGCAGGCGCTGCTGAAACTTTCAGATTACGTCATCATCCGTCGCCGGGATGTGCCCATGCAGGCTTTGATGGATCCCCAGTGGGAGGGTCTGGTGCGGCAGAATCTGCGCATGCTGCTGGAGCAGGCGCAGGTGGCCCTGTTGTCATCCAATCAGGTGTTGTATGAGTCCAGCCTGGAACGGGCGCAGCATTGGGTAGCGCAGTTTTTTGAATCCGATGCCGCCGCTGCGCAAGCCATGGCGAGTGAGATCAGGCAGCTTGCGGCTCTGCAGGTGCAGGTCACCATGCCGGAGATATCCCGTTCACTGGAGGCACTGGATGGCGCGATCGAACGTCGCCTGCAACAGGGAGGCGGTGAGTAAGCCATGCGCAGAATCTTTACTATAGTCCTGATTGCGCTGTTGCTGGGGGTCGGTGTCGTGGCGCTGATCGAAACCGATCCTGGCTATGTACTGGTGGCCTATGGCAACTATACGCTGGAATCGAGCCTGTGGGTGGGGCTGTTACTGCTGTTCGCCTTCGTGCTGTTAACCTACCTGGTAATGCGCCTGGTTTATCGCCTTATCGGCGGTCAGCGCTCCCTGGTGAGTTGGCTGGGTACCCGCAAGGCGCACCACGCATCGCGCCTGACCAATCGCGGTTTGGTCTATTTTCTTGAAGGCCACTGGCAGCGTGCCCGGCGGCAGGTATTGCGCGGCGCGAGCAATAATGAAGCCCCACTGATCAATTACCTGCTGGCGGCCCGCGCCAGCCATCATTTGCAGGAGCCCGGCATGGTCAGCCAGTACCTGGGCGCCGCTGCGGACTCCGATGCGACTGCGGTAGACGCACTGGAACTGGTGGACGCAGAGATCAAGGTGCACGCTGGTCAATATGAGCAGGCCCTGGCGGTTCTGGAAAATATGTCCGACGCAGGGAGCTATCCCCGTGGCCTGGAATTGCGCCGCACTATCTACACTGCGCAGCAGGACTGGGACAAACTCGCGGGTTTGCTGCCACAGTTGCGCAAGCGGAAACTACTCAGCCCGGACCAGCTGCGTGATCTGGAAAGCAGCTGTTATCGCAATCTGCTGCAACAGTCTGTCGCGTCCGGCGATGCACCGTCTGTGGACGACCTGCACGGGATATGGCAGCGCGTACCCTCTGATCTGAAGCAGGAAGACGAAATGCTGCAGGCCTATACCGGGCTGCTGCTGCGCGCCGGTGACCACGCCACGGCGGAGAAAGTGATCCTGCGGGCGCTCAAGCAGCAGTGGCATCCCGCCCTGGTGCGCCAGTTCGGCTATGTGGAAAAGACAGATTTACCCAAGCAACTGGCCCTGGCAGAAAACTGGCTGTCCTCGCACCCGGAAGATCCCGAGTTGTTGTTGTGCCTGGGGCGCCTCTCTGCGCGCAATAAACTGTGGGGCAAGGCCCGGGATTATTTTGAAAGCAGCTATCGCTTGCAGCGCAGCCCGGAAATCTGTGCGGAACTGGGGCGTCTGCTGACGGGCCTGGGCGAGCCCAAGGTGGCGGCCGCGTATTTTCGCGAGGGTTTGTTACTTAGTGAAAGCGGCCTGCCGCAGTTGCCGGAGCCGGAAAAATTACTGCCGCTGAGCCAGCGACTGGCGCGTTCCTAGGTATTCCCCGGGACGCGCTTCAGAGGTCTATACCCAGCTCCTGCCACATCTGGTCAACCCGATCTTTAACCGCGGGGTCCATGGCGATGGGTTCCCCCCATTCGCGGGTACTTTCCCCGGGCCATTTGTTGGTGGCGTCAAAGCCCACCTTGGAGCCCAGCCCCGCGACAGGGGAGGCAAAGTCCAGGTAATCAATTGGCGTATTGTCGATAAACACACAATCGCGCTGGGGATCCATGCGCGTTGTCATCGCCCAGATAACATCCTTCCAGTCCCTGGCATTCACATCCTCGTCGGTGACGATAACGAACTTGGTGTACATGAACTGGCGCAGGAATGACCACACCCCCAGCATTACCCGCTTGGCGTGGCCCGGGTATTCCTTGCGTATGGTGACCACCGCCATGCGGTAGGAGCACCCTTCCGGAGGCAGGTAGAAGTCGACGATCTCCGGAAACTGCTTTTGCAGGATAGGAATGAATACTTCGTTAAGCGCCACCCCCAGCACAGCGGGTTCGTCCGGCGGACGTCCGGTGTAGGTGCTGTGGTAGATGGGTGACTCCCTGTGGGTGATAACCTCTACGGTGAACACCGGAAAGCGCTCCACCTCATTGTAATAACCCGTGTGGTCGCCGAAGGGGCCTTCCTGGGCAGTCTCGCCGGGCTCCAGGTAGCCCTCGAGGATGTATTCAGCACTGGCCGGCACCTGCAGGCCGTGCTCGCGGCACAGCGGGGTAAAGCACTCGGCCAATTCGGTCTTGCTGCCGCGCAGTAAACCGGCGAAGGCATACTCGGACACAGCATCCGGAATAGGCGTTACTGCCGCCAGCGTGGTGGCGGGATCCGCCCCCAGGGCGATGGCCACCGGGTAGCGCTGTTGCGGGTGCTGTAATTGCCACTCGCGATAGTCCAGTGCGCCACCGCGGTGTGACAGCCAGCGCATGATTAACTTGTTGCGCCCCAGCAGCTGCATGCGGTAGATGCCCAGGTTCTGTCGCTCTTTGGTGGGGCCGCGCGTGATAACCAGGGGCCAGGTGACCAGGGGTGCCGCATCGCCGGGCCAGCAGGTCTGGACAGGCAGTTGGGTAAGGTCCACTTCGTCACCCTGCTTTACATGATACTGGCAGGGGGGATTGCGCACCGTCTTGGGGCCCATGTTCAGCACCTGCTTCAGCAGCGGTGCCTTGTCTATAAGCTCGCGCATTCCCTTGGGCGGATCTGGCTGGCGCAAGTAGGCCAGTACCTCCCCGATTTCCCGCAACGCCCCGATATTGTCAGCGCCCATGCCCAGCGCAACGCGCTGCTGGGTGCCGTAAAGATTCACCAGTACCGGTGTGGAGTAGCCCTTTGGATTTTCGAAGAGCAGGGCGGGGCCTCCCGCGCGTAAGGTGCGATCGGCAATTTCGGTCATTTCCAGCTTGGGATCGACCTCGGTCTGGATGCGCACCAGTTCGCCGCGCTGTTCCAGCATGTCGATGAATTCCCGCAGGTCTTTGTATTTCACTTCGTCTGTCTGTGCCTAATGCGTATAGCGTCGCGGCGGTGATAGCCTACTTGCGCTTCATGGACAGGAAGAATTCGTCGTTGGTCTTGGTGTCCCTGAGTTTGTCCGACAGGAATTCGATCGCTGCGGTATCTTCCATGCCATGCAGCAGCTTGCGCAGAATCCACATGCGCTGCAGTTCTTCGTCACCCGTGAGCAACTCTTCGCGGCGGGTGCCTGAACTGCGGATATTGATCGCCGGGTAAATGCGCTTTTCCGCTATCTTGCGATCCAGGTGCAATTCCATGTTACCCGTGCCTTTGAACTCCTCGTAGATCACTTCGTCCATCTTGGATCCCGTAGCGATCAGGGCCGTTGCAATGATAGAGAGGCTGCCCCCTTCCTCGATATTACGGGCCGCGCCGAAGAAACGCTTGGGGCGCTCCAGGGCGTGGGCGTCGACACCACCGGTCAACACCTTGCCGGAACTGGGTATCACCGTGTTGTAGGCGCGAGCCAGGCGGGTGATCGAGTCCAACAGGATAACAACATCCTTTTTGTGCTCCACCAGGCGCTTGGCTTTCTCGATCACCATGTCGGCGACCTGCACGTGGCGTGAGGGCGGTTCGTCAAAAGTCGAGGCGACCACTTCAGCACCCCGGATGCCTACAGAGCGCTGCATCTCAGTCACTTCTTCCGGGCGCTCGTCTATCAATAAAACAATGATGTAGCACTCGGGATTATTGGTGATAATCGCCTGGGCTATATTCTGCATCATGATGGTTTTACCGGCTTTGGGCGGTGCCACCAGCAGGCCGCGCTGTCCTTTTCCAATCGGGGCTACCAGGTCGATGATTCGGCCAGTCAGGTCCTCGGTGCTGCCATTGCCCATTTCCAGGGTCAGGCGCTGGTCCGGGAACAGAGGCGTCAGATTCTCGAACAGTATTTTGTGCTTGGAATTTTCCGGCGCGGTGAAATTGATCTCACCGACCTTGAGCAGCGCGAAATAACGCTCACTGTCCTTGGGCGGGCGGATCTTACCGGAAATACTGTCGCCGGTGCGCAGGTTGAACCGGCGAATCTGGCTGGGCGAGACGTAGATATCATCCGGACCAGCCAGGTATGAGCTGTCGGCGGATCGCAGGAAGCCGAAGCCGTCCTGCAGAATTTCCAGTACGCCGTCCCCGGAAATATCCTCGCCGCTTTTGGCATGTCGCTTGAGAATGGCGAAGATGATGTCCTGCCGGCGAGAGCGGGCCATGTTATCCAGGCCCATCTCTTTGGCGATATCAATGAGTTCTTGGGTGGCTTTGGTCTTGAGATCAGTCAGGTTCATAAGAGATAGGGGCGCTTGATTTCCAGGAGAGTGAAGAGGAGTCTTTAGGTGCAATGCTGTCGGCAACGCCAACGGTTCGCGGTTGTGTGATTGAGAAGCTTTTTTTGGATTGCTGGTTATTATTGCGGCACTAGAATGTGCAACGGTTCGCAATGTAGCATGCCCGACCTGAGCCGTCTACCGCTTTTTCGGGCTAAAAAATGCGCTAAATTCCAGGGCTTGAGCCCGGAGGGTTCCGGGCTGCAGGCAGGTTTATACGACTTCCTGGATAAATTCTGTGAGCTGGGTCTTGGACAGGGCGCCGACCTTGGTGGCCTCTGCGTTACCGCCCTTGAATACGATCAGCGTGGGAATGCCGCGAATACCGAACTTCGGTGGGATATCCGGGTTGGCGTCCACATCGACTTTGCACACTTTCAGCTTGCCGTCGTATTCGCTGGCGATTTCGTCCAGTACGGGGGCGATCATTTTGCAGGGTCCACACCACTCTGCCCAGAAGTCTACCAATACGGGAATTTCTGAATTCAGTACTTCTGCGTCAAAGGTGGCGTCACTGACGTGTACTATCTTGTCGCTCATTGCTTTCTCCGGTTGATCTGCGGGGTGATTGCCCACTTGTTTTTGAGGGGGCTAATCATACCACTGGAATATTGCGGTACAAGTTAGCCGTCTAGAGTTTTTGGATCTGTAGATATTCCCTGATATGGGGTTGCTAAATTGAATATCAAGTGCGCTATCGCGCTATCGGATGTGGTGTGCGTGAACTATCATGATTGTCGCCAGTCTGACTCGTTAATCACTGACGCCTGCACTCACTACCTGAGGAGCTGTTTTGCGCATCAAACAAATTTCCATCCTTGCCATCATCGTGATCGCTTTTGGTGCCTGGTTTTATTTTGACCTGGGGCAGTACCTGCAGCTCGAGGTGCTGCAGCAGCGTATCGGCGGACTGCAGGCCTGGTATGAGGATAATCCGATGCGGGCGGGGCTGGTGTATTTTGCGGTCTATGTGGTGGTCACGGCCCTGTCGGTGCCGGGTGCGGCGATCATGACGCTTGCCGGTGGGGCGCTGTTCGGGTTCTGGTATGGACTGCTGCTGGTGTCCTTTGCCAGCAGTATCGGCGCTACGCTGGCCTTCCTGGTATCGCGGGTGTTGTTGCGGGACTGGGTGCAGGGCAGGTTTGAACGACAGTTGCGCGCGGTGAATGCGGGTTTTGCCCGGGATGGCGCCTTCTACCTGTTTTCGCTGCGACTGGTGCCTGTGTTTCCGTTTTTCGCCATCAACCTGCTGATGGGGCTGTTGCCGATTGCCATGCGGCGCTATTACTGGGTGTCGCAGTTGGGCATGTTGCCCGCCACGGCGGTGTACGTTAATGCGGGGACCCAGTTGGGACAGTTGCAGTCAGCGGCGGGGATTATCTCGGCGCCCCTGCTGGGCTCCTTTGTGTTGCTGGCGGTGTTTCCGTTCCTGGCAAAGTGGCTGCTGGCATCCCTGCAGTCGCGCCGGGTACTGGCGCGCTTCCAGCGCCCGCGGCGCTTTGATACCAACCTGGTGGTCATTGGCGCGGGCTCGGCAGGGCTGGTGTCATCGCTGATTGCCGCCACGGTAAAAGCGAAGGTGACCCTGGTGGAGCGCCATCGCATGGGGGGCGATTGTCTCAACACCGGCTGCGTGCCGAGTAAAGCGTTGATTCGCTCGGCGCGTATCGCCGATTATGCGCGGCGCGCGGAAGAGTTCGGGTTGGCACCACAGCCGGTAGAGGTGAACTTTTCCAGGGTGATGGAGCGGGTACAAAAAGTGATAGCTGCCATCGAGCCCCATGACTCGGTGGAACGATTTACCCAATTGGGCGTGGATTGCATGCTGGGACAGGCGCGCATTGTCTCCCCATGGGAAGTCGAGGTTGACGGCGAGATACTGACCACACGCAGTATTATTATTGCCAGCGGGGCGCGGCCCCGGGTGCCGGAAATCCCGGGGCTGGAAGCCCTTGACTACCTGACGTCAGACACGGTCTGGAAAATCCGTGAGGCGCCATCGCGGTTGCTGGTACTGGGCGCCGGCCCCATCGGTTGTGAGCTGGCCCAGGCCTTTGCCCGCCTGGGATCCAGGGTGACCCTGGTCACCCATGCTGATCGGGTGTTGCCCCGGGAAGATCCGGAAGTGTCAGAGCAGGTGCATGCGGCATTTACCCGCCAGGGTATTACTGTGCTGCTGGCGCACGAACCCGGCGTTTTCAGCCTGTCGGAGTCGGGTCAGCATTGCACTTTCACCGCGCCTGAGGGTAGCTGTGATGTGACTTTCGATCGGTTGTTATTGGCGGTGGGCCGCTCCCCCAACGTGGAGGGCATGGGTCTGGAAGAGTTGGGCATCGGGCTTGCACCGGGAGGTACTGTTGCAGTTGACGCTTACCTGCGCACCGCGGTGCCGGGTATCTATGCCTGCGGTGACGTGGCGGGCCCTTACCAGTTTACCCATATGGCCAGCCACCAGGCCTGGTACGCCACCGTCAATGCCCTGTTCGGGAAACTGCGCAAGTTCAAGGTGGACTATTCGATTGTCCCCTGGGCGACCTTCACTGACCCGGAAGTTGCCCGGGTTGGCCTGAACGAGACTGAGGCGCGTGAGCGGGGGATTGCCTTTGAGGTGACCCGTTATGACATTGATGATCTTGATCGCGCCATTGCGGATGGCGAGGCTCACGGTTTCGTCAAGGTGCTCACTGAGCCCGGCCGCGACCGTATAATCGGCGTCACCGTGGTCGGTTATCACGCGGCGGAATTGATCAACGAATTTGTACTGGCGATGAAAAACGGCATAGGCCTGAATAAGATCCTCGCCACCATCCATATCTATCCCACGCTCAGTGAAAGTAACAAGTTCCTGGCCGGGGAGTGGCGCAAGGCCCGCAAGCCCGAGCGATTACTGGCGCTGGTCGAGCGCTACCATAGCTGGTTGCGCGGCTGAAATGATGTCGGCCAGATGGCATGTGTATATGCTGCGCTGTGCCGACGGCACCTTGTATACCGGGGTTGCCCGGGATCTGGCCAGGCGCCTGTTACAGCACAACGGGGAGCGCGCCGGTGGCCCCAAATACACCAGGGGGCGCCGCCCGGTGCAGCTGGTGTGGTCCGAGCCGGCTCCCGACCGCAGCAGTGCACAACAGCGCGAGGCGGCGATAAAACAGCTGAAACGACAGGACAAGCTGCAACTGACTTTTGGTAACAATACCGGGGTATCGCCAGGGCCGTCTGAAAGCTGTTAAAATCCGGCGCTTCCCTGGCAATATTAATGAGACGGTAAACCTCCTGTGGCGGTAGCTGTAAAAAAACTCCTGATGCTTCCCGGTGTGTTCCTCACCCTGGGAGCTCAGCTGTGCCTGTCACAAGGTCTGCTGCAGCCGCTGAGTCTCGCCATTCAGCCTGAGCTGTTCTCTACGGAGTTTGTTGTGGATCGTCCCGGCCAGCTGCGTGAAGCTCAACTCAAGTCCGGCCTTGATCTCAGCCTGGGTGAAGATCTGCTTGAGTTGGAACTGGATTACAAGTTGCAGGGTAAAGCGGACCAGGCCCAGCCTGCAGCTTTGGTATCGCAACAGATTGCGGCCTCGCTGGATAGCGGTGCGCTGGAAAAGTTGCTTGATGTCGATCTGGGTCTCGAAGCTCTGGCCAGTTTCCGCGAGGGTGTGGATAGCTATCACTATAAGCTTACCCCTAGCGTCACCCGGGCATTCAGCGACCTGGCCAGGCTGCAGTTGAATTACCAATATGTATTGGACAAAGCCGCACCTCTTGCCCCGGAGCGGGAGCGGCGTGGGTATGCCATGCTACTGGATGGCAGCGCCCGGGGTGGGCGGCTCACCTGGAGTGGCAGCTACCGCAATACCAGTGTCTTCCAGGAGCGCCTGTTACTTACCGGGTCAACGCAAGCCCTGGAGCTGAAATCTCGCTACCAGCTCGCAGACACTTTCCACCTGGAGTTGAGCAGCGCGCTGCGCCATCAGGCGCACTTCGGTGAGGTGGACCCGCAGTTGTCTTCGGTGAAACGCTACACGGCGGGTTTTGGCTGGTCGCCCTCGGCCCGGTATGCCCTGGCTTTCAGGCTTAACAACCTGGACGAACAGCGGGAGCAACAGCGGCAGGAGGCTTTTGGCAGCGGTTCATTGTCCTGGTTTCCGCGGCCCGATCTGGAATTTACCCTGGATTATGGTGAGCAATTGTTAGAGGGTAGCGCGGGCTGGATGGTGCATACCCGTTTTGACCTGAACGGCTGAATCAGGGACTCTCCAGGTCTTCCACGGATTGCTGCAGCTCCAGCCAGCGCTCTTCGAGTTGCTCCGCTTGGGCTTTTAACCCACCTTCGTCCTGCAGCAGTTGCGCCAGTTCGGCCTTGCGCGCTTCGCTGTATAGCGCCGCGTCCGCCAGCGTTTCCTGTAGTTGCGCCAGTTCACGCTCGACCCGGCTCATGTCCGACTCTGTCCTGTTCAGTTCTTTGGTCAGCGGCCGCAGTTTCTCGCGCTGCGCCGCGGCCTGCTGGCGTTTTTCGCGGCGCGAGTTGTCGCCCCCCGATTGTGCCGGCGTCTCGCCCTGGCGGTAGCTGGACAGTATCCAGCGTTCGTATCCCCCCAGATCCTCCCGGTATTCCTCCACGCGCCCGTCGTGTACCAACAGCAGTTCCTCTGCGCTGTTGCGCAGCATGTGCCGGTCATGGCTGACCAGGATAAGCGCCCCCTCGTAGGCTTGCAGGGCGACCTCCATGGCGTGGCGCATCTCCAGGTCGAGGTGGTTGGTGGGCTCGTCCAGGACCAGCAGGTTGGGTTTTTGCCATACCACCATGGCCAGTGCCAGGCGCGCTTTTTCCCCGCCCGAAAACGGCGCAACAGCGGTGGTCGCAGCATCGCCGCGAAAATTGAACCCCCCCAGGAAATTCAGGATATCCTGCTCCCGGGCCTGGGGACTGAGCCGCTGCAGGTGCAGCGCTGCACTTGCATCGAGATCCAGTACCTCCAGCTGCTGTTGGTCGAAATAACCGATGCTGCAGTGTTCCCCGGGGCTGCGTTCGCCGTCCAGCAGCGGTAATTCACCCACCAGGCTTTTCAGCAGGGTGGATTTACCGGCGCCGTTTTTCCCCAGCAAGCCGTAACGGCTTCCGGGGCGTAATTGCAGGTTTACCCCCCGGAGGATTTCCCTGCCCGGGTAGCCCAGTACTGCATCGTCCAGGCGTAGTAGTGGATCGCTGCTGCGCTGTGGCGGGGGAAAGCTGAAGTCAAAGGGTGAATCCAGGTGGGCCGGCGCCAGGGTCTGCATGCGCTCCAGCTCCTTCAGCCTGCTCTGGGCCTGCTTGGCCTTGGTGGCTTTGTAGCGGAAGCGGCGCACGAAATCATCGATTTCACTGATACGCCGTTGCTGCTTTTCGTAGCTGGCCTGCTGGTTGGCCAGGCGCTCCGCGCGCTGGCGCTCGAAGTCGGAGTAGTTGCCCTTGTAAGTGAACAGCTGTTGTTGCTCGATGTGCAGGATGCGCTCGCAGGTGGCATCGATAAAATCCCGGTCGTGGGAAATCATCAGCAGGGTGCCGGGGTATTGCTGTAACCACTGCTGCAGCCACAGGGTGGCGTCCAGGTCCAGGTGGTTGGTGGGCTCGTCCAGCAGCAGGATGTCAGAGGGCGTCATCAGGGCGCGTGCGAGGTTCAGGCGAATACGCCAACCGCCGGAAAAGTCGCTGACCGGTCGCGCAGCGGCATCCTCGGCAAAGCCCAGGCCCTGTAGCAGTCGCTCCGCCTTGCGCTCAGCGCTATAGCCGTCAATTTCCTCCAACTGGCTGTGAATTGCCGCCGCGCGTTCGAACTCTCCCTGTTCCTCCAGTTGCTGCAAGCGATCGCGCTTGCCAGCCAATTCGCTATCACCACGCCACACGTACTCCGCGGCCGCCAGGGTGGTAGCCTTTACTTCCTGTGCCATATGCGAGAGACGCAGTTTGCCCATACCCTCGATAGTGCCATGGTCCGCGCCCAGCTCTCCCAGCAACAGGGACAGCAGGCTGGATTTGCCACTGCCGTTGGCGCCTATCAACGCCAGGCGCTGACCGGGTTGAATCGTTACGTTGGCATCGTGCAGTAGCTGTTTGCTGCCGCGGCGCAGTGAGATATCGCGTAGAATAATCATGAAGCTGCGAATTCTACCCGCAGCGGGGACCGGTAACCAGATGGAATACCTGTGAACAATCCACTGTGGGATTACTCTCTGGCCCATTACGCCAGGGAGGGCGTGGCCGAGGCCTGCCTGACGTTGCAGGATGACTGCGATCTGGATGTGAACCTGCTGCTGTACGGCGCCTGGCTGGCCTCCATGGACCAACGCCTTAATGCGGAACACCTGGCAGGCCTGGAGCGGGGTGTTGCCCAGTGGCGACAGGAGGTAGTGCAACCACTGCGGCAATTGCGCCGGCAGTGGCGTGACTATGAACCCGCGCGGGAGCTGCGTCAGCAGCTGGCGGAGTTGGAATTGCACGCCGAGCGCAGGCAGCAGGATCAGATGCTCGCTTATTACCGCACCGCCCCGGCCCTGGCCGTTACCAATGCACAGGTGCGGGATAACCTGATGCTGGTAGCCGAGTGCTGCGGTGCCGATGCGCCAGGCGCAGAGCCGCGTATCGCACAATTGGCGGGCCTTCTGGGGGCTTGACCCGGGGGGTGGCATCACGGCTGGGTGGGTAGTAAGATGTCGTCCCATTGCGAGATCCTGCTTCCTTTTATGTGCCTGTGTGGATGCCGGCCGACACTGTGTCGGCCCCTTCCGCTAGACCGGTTTTATCCCGATCAGGAACTTTGCTTTGACAAGGGTGTCAACGATACCTACGATTTTTTTGAACTTGGAAGAACAACTATGAAGAAGTACGCCCTACCTCTTGCCCTGGTCAGCGCGATCAGCCTGCAAGCCTGTAACCAGCAATCCTCCGCGCCGGAAGCCGCAGCGCCTGCCGCTGAGGCCGCCCTGGAAACCACGGAACAGCGTCTCAGCTATGGTATCGCCTATGGCCTGGGCCAGCGCATGCAAGCCGATTCTGTGCCGATGGACGTTAATGCCTTTGTCGCCGGCCTGCGCGATGCGATGGACGGTTCAGAGCCGCGCATGACCCAGGAAGAAATCAGCGCGGAAATGCAGGCCTACCAGGAAAAAATGGCGGCCGAGCAACAGGCGGTTCAGGCTGAGATGGCTACTGCCAACGCCGCTGCTGCTGCAGCCTTCCTGGCTGAGAATGCTACCGTAGAAGGCGTGGTCGTGACCGATTCCGGCCTGCAGTACCAGGTGATCGAGGCGGGCGAAGGTCCCATGCCCGGTGCCGAGGATACCGTGGAAGTACACTACCGCGGCACGCTGGTGGACGGTACAGAATTTGACTCTTCCTACTCGCGCGGCCAGACGGTCAGCTTTGGTGTTGGCCAGGTTATCCCCGGCTGGACCGAAGCCCTGCAGCTGATGCCTGTAGGCTCCAAGTGGAAGCTGGCTATCCCGCCTGAGCTGGGCTACGGCGCCGGCGGTGCCGGGCAGATGATTGGACCTAATTCAGCTCTGATTTTTGAG
>Ga0224504_10000578_pt1 | contig 16350 bp, 14 predicted proteins | sample SF_Oct11_sed_USG_3_FD_170160 | JGI IMG/M metagenome (GOLD analysis project Ga0224504, IMG submission 170160) | Sediment microbial communities from San Francisco Bay, California, United States - SF_Oct11_sed_USGS_24 | ecosystem: Environmental > Aquatic > Marine > Sediment | place: USA... | reverse complement strand
CCAGGGCTTATTCCACCTCGACGACCGCCTGGCCGGCGACGGATACAGGCTGACCCGCTGGGCCTTGTCCAGCGTGCTCTTGATGGACGATGCCAATTATCCCTGGCTGATCCTGGTGCCCGAGCGTCCCGGCCTTTGCGAATTTCACGATCTGGCGCCGGGAGATCTCATGGCCATCAGCGACGAGATCGCCCGCGCCTCGCGCGCGCTGCAAGGGTTGTTCAGACCGGACAGGATCAACGTTGCGGCGCTCGGCAACCAAGTATCGCAGTTCCATGTCCACGTGGTTGCCCGCTTCGCCAGCGACCCGGCTTGGCCGGGGCCGGTCTGGGGCGCACAACCACGCAAGCCCTATGGCACCGAGGCCCTGGCGGAGCGGGCGGCGGCCCTGAAAACGACCTTCGCCGCCTGCTAGGGTTTCGCGACCATCAAGTAGAAGATGACGAGCACAGCGGTAAAGGCCGGCCAGCCGAGCGTGAACCAGATGGACATATAGCGGCGGTATTGTCGGGGCAGCCCCTCCCCCTGGGCCAGGGCAGCGGTAGCCATGTCGCGCAGTCGGATCTGCAGCCACACGACCGGCAGCCAGCAGATCCCCGCCAAGACGTAAAGGCCATAGGTCCAGAGCAGCCAGGATTCGCCCAGGGAAACATCCAGGTACCGGACCAGCCACAGGCCGGAGAGCGGCTGAAAGACGATTGCCGGCAGGGTGAAGAGCCAGTCGGCGATCACCACGTTGCGCGCCGCGAAGGCGATGGCGGCAAGGTCGCGCGACCGGTCGGCGCGCCACAGGTAGAACGCACTGCCCAGACCCGTGCCGAACAGCAGCGTCGCCGAGAGAATGTGTAGGGTCTTGACCAGGGCGTAAGCGCTCACCGTTCCTCCTCGATCGCGATCATGACCAAGGTGGCGAGGACAAGAGGCAGGGTCTTGAGCAAGGGGCCGAGGGGATCGGCCCAGAGCGCCGGCCAAGCCACGGTCAGCGCCCCCAGATAGACAGCGGTGACCAAGAGCTGTAGGCCGCCGATCAGCCGGACCCGCCAGCGAATAAGCAGCAGGGCCCCCAGGGCCATGTCGGTCAGCGCGCCGCCCCAGAGCGCGAACGGCACCAGGGAGGGCGCGACCCCGGCGCGGCTCAGGAAGGCCTCGCTTTGGCCCGACGAGGCCAGCACGGCGATCATGCCCGTAGCGATCCAGAACACGGCGAGCACTGTTCTCAGCAACGGACGCAAGAAATAGAGGCGCGCGTGCCAAAGGTCCTGCACTTGCGCCGGATCCGTCTCGAGCGCCCCTTCGAAGGTTCGCGGATTCACCCCGGTCGCGGCGATAAATGGCGCCGGATCGGCCGTGTTGCCATAGTTCAGCATCCTAAGCGAGGTGGTCGTGAGCGGCCCACCGCCGAACAGGTCGCCGAGGCGCGCGGCGAGCCCGGCCAAGAATTGCGGCACGTGGAACACCCGAGCCGGGGGCAGGCCGAGCCAACGCCTGAGTGCCAACAGGAGATCCGTGAAGGTGACCGCCCGCGGACCCACCGCGGCGATCACCTCGCCCGACCTGCCGGGCCGTTCGACCAGCCGATGCACACCCTCGGCCAAGTCGGCCATGTGAATCGGCTGAAAGGATTGATCGCCCCGCCCGACCACCGGGACCAACCAGGGCAACGCGGCCAGCGCGCGGAACAGCGACGTTCCCCCATAGGACCCCGCGGGCGTGTAGGCGAGCGATGGCTGCACGACCGTGCCGTCGAGCGGTAGGCTCAGGAGATGCAAGTCCGCCTCGTGTTTGCTCAGCGCGTAGGCGGTGCCGGCCTGCGGCTCCGCGCCCAAGGCCGAGATCTGGATGACACGCCGCACCCCGGCCGCCAGGCAGGCGTCGAACAGGGCCTTTGGGGCCTTGCCGTGGATCGCCGCGATCGACTGGCCGGGACGGGACTGAAGTATGCCGGCGCAGTTGATCACGGCATCGACGTCCTCCAGACGCGGTCGCCAGCACGCCGCCTCGGTGTCGCGGTTGAAATCACAGGCGAGAGCGACCTGTCCGGGAAACATGCGCCGGGCCCGGGCCGGATCGCGCACGCAGCACACGACGCGGTGGCCCGCCGCGATCAAGGCGGACGTGATATGCCCGCCTATGAACCCGCAAGCGCCGGTGACCAGAATCCGCATGACGCCGGATTGTGACCCGAAGTCGGCCAAGGCCTCAAGCCGGCCGTCGAGGTTCTACGAACCCCCGTCCTGATCGCCCCGGACCCTCGTGAACACCTGGGCGAGGTCGACCGGGAAGGGGAAGACGATGGTGGAGCTGCGCTCGCCGGCAATTTCGAGCAGCGTCATCAGGTAGCGCAGCTGCATGGCCTGGGGCCGCTCCGACAGGATGCGGGCAGCCTCCAGGAGTTTCGCGGCGGCCTGGTGCTCGCCCTCCGCGCCGATGATCTTGGCTCGTCGCACGCGCTCGGCCTCAGCCTGCTTGGCGATCGCGCGGACCATGCTTTCGTCGAGGTCGACGTGCTTGAGCTCGACGTTGGCGACCTTGATGCCCCAGGCATCGGTTTGTTCGTCGAGGATGCGCTGGATGTCGGCGTTGAGCTTGTCACGCTCGGCCAGCATCTCGTCGAGCTCGTGCTGGCCGAGCACCGAGCGCAGCGTGGTCTGCGCCAGCTGGCTGGTCGCCACGGCGAAGTCCGCGACCTGGATAATCGCCTTCTGGGCATCGAGCACCCGGTAATAGATGACCGCGTTGACGCGGACCGAGACGTTGTCGCGCGAGATCACGTCCTGCGTCGGCACGTCGAGTACGCGCACCCGGAGATCGACCCTGACCATCGTCTGAATGATCGGCACGACGATGATCAGGCCGGGGCCCTTTACCTTCTGGAACCGGCCGAGGAAAAAGACGACGGCGCGCTCGTACTCCCGCATCACCCGCAGCGACGCGAAGAAAACGAGCAGCGGCACGCTGACGACGATAATGATCGCCCAAGGCATGTCCCTCACCTCCCCTCTGCTTCGGGCTCGACGACCAGCGTCAGCCCCTCGATGGCCTTGACCCGGACCCGCGAGCCTGGATCGATTGCTTCCGCCGCCCGGGCCCGCCAGACCTCACCCTGCACCCGCACGCGGCCTTGTTCGTCGGCCCACTCGATGACGCTGCCCGTGCTGTCCAGCATTTGCTCGACGCCGCTCACCACCGCCCGCCGGCGCGAGCGGACCAGCATCGTCATGGTGAGCAGCATGAGCCCGGCGGCGACCGCCGCGATCGAGCCGATCAGATACCAAGGTATGCCGTAGCCCGGGACGTCGGTGTCCAGCAGCATGATCGAGCCGGCAACGAAGGCGACCAGTCCGCCGATCCCCAGCACGCCGAAGCTGGGTACGAAGGCCTCCGCAACCAACAGGGCGAGCCCGAGCAGGATCAGCGCCAGGCCCGCGTAGTCGACCGGCAGGAGGTGCAGGCCATAGAGACCGAGCAGGATGCAGATGCCCCCGAACACGCCAGCCACGATCGAGCCGGAATAGAACTCTAGAACGAGCGCCTGCATCCCCAACATCAGAAGCAGGTAGGCCACCGTCGGGTTGGTAATCACGCCGAGTAGTCTGGTACGCCAATCCACTTCGACTTCCACGATCTCTAGCGAAGCGGTATCGAGCGTCCGCGGTTCACCGTTCATGTCGACCGTGCGGCCGTCCATCTTGGCCAACAGGTCCTCTGGGGTCTCCGCGATCAGGTCGATCACGCCCTCCGCCAGGGCATCCTTGGCCGAAAGGCTGGCGGCCTCGCGCACCGCCTTCTCGGCCCACTCGGCGTTGCGCCCGCGTTTCTGGGCCAAGCCGCGGATATAGGCGATGGCATCGTTCATCGCCTTCTCCGGAAGGCCGGGATGTCCCTTCGCCGACTCGGGCTCGTCGCTGTCTGCTTGGGCTTCCGCCTGCGCTTCCGCGTCCGCCTCGTCTTCCGTTTCGCCTTGGTCCTTGTCTTTCTTTTTCTTCGGCTTTTGCTTTTCCTCGTCCTCGCGTGCCGGCGAGAACGGCGAGCCGCCGCCGATCTGCACGGGTGTCGCCGCCCCCAGGTTGGTCGCCGGGGCCATGGCCGCGACATGGCAGGCATAGAGGATGTAGGTGCCGGCGCTGGCCGCCCGCGCGCCGCCCGGCCCGACATAGCCGATCACCGGTACCGGCGAGGACAGGATGTCCTGGATGATCTCGCGCATCGAGGTGTCGAGACCGCCGGGCGTGTCCATCTGCAGGATCACCGCCTGGACGTCCTGCTCGGCCGCCTTGGCGAGGCCACGCCGGACGTGATCGCTCACCGCCGGGCCGATCGGGCCCTTGATGGTGAGCAGCATAGCTGTCTTCGTCTCGCCGGCAGCGATCGCGCCGAACAACCACGGCAATATGAAACCGAGTCCGGTCAACGCGGCGAAAAGACTACGCCTGATGGCGGTGCGAGACACAACTTGGTCCTTTCACAGGCAATGATGGTCCGTCGCGCCGGACAAGTCCACCCGGTCGATGCGGAGAGTAGTAGGACCAAAAGGATCGACAAAGCCGCTTTGCGCGGGGGGCCGGTTCGCTATGATCCGGCCATGCACGACCTGCTCGATATCCGTCCCGAGGTCGCCGAGGCGCTGTCCGCCGGGCATCCGGTGGTCGCTCTCGAATCGACCCTGATCGCCCACGGCCTGCCCTACCCCCGCAACCTGGAAACCGCCCGGCGGGTCGAGTCGGTCGTACGCGAAGCGGGTGCCGTGCCGGCAACCGTCGGAGTCGCCGGCGGCCGTCTGTGCGTCGGATTGAAGGCGCAGGAAATCGAACGCTTCGCCCGGGGCGGAGACACGGCCAAGGCGAGCGGCCGCGACCTCGCCGCCGCGATCGTCGGCGGCGGCAACGGCGCGACGACCGTGGCCGCCACCCTGGTCGCGGCGCATCTGGCGGGCATCCGTGTCTTCGCCACCGGCGGCATCGGCGGCGTGCACCGCGGCCGTGGATCACGCCTCGACGTCTCGGCGGATCTGGCCGAGTTGGCGCACCGGCCGGTCGCCCTGGTCTCGGCCGGGGCCAAGGCGATCCTCGACCTGGCGGGCACGCTCGAGGTATTGGAAACGCAGGGTGTTCCGGTGATTGGCTACGGCACGAACGAGTTTCCCGCTTTCTATTGCCGCGAGAGCGGTCATGTACTCGAGGCGCGGGTGGACACTCCATTTGAGGCCGCCCGTCTGATGCAGGCGCACTGGACGCTTGGTCTCGGCGGCCTCCTGATCGCCAATCCTCCGCCAGAGGCAGCGGCGCTCGACCCGGTCGAGGTCGAAGCGCTGGTTGGCCGGGCACTCGACGACGCGCAGTCCGCAGGCGTCGGCGGAAAGCGTCTAACCCCGTTCCTGCTCGACCGAGTGAACGAGTTGAGCGATGGCCGGACCCTGGAGGCCAACGTCGCCCTGATCGAGGCGAACGCCGCCCTCGGCGCCGAACTTGCCGCAGCCATTCCAGCGCTGGGCCTCTGTTGACCGGATCGGGGCAGAAAGCGCAAATTTCTGCAAATTTATCAAAGAACTGTCCGTTAACCCTAGAGCGGCTTGATCCCGGGGCAGGATTCTCGATCTGGGGTATTTTGGTTAAGCCTGATGCTTAATTTGTGCGAAAGAGTTTTGCTGTATTTCTACAGACGGTGCATGCGGGGATCACTTCCCCCGCGTTGGATCGCCGTAACGAGAGGGCAGAGAGCCTCATGGCCGACTCCTTGAAAATCTGCGTAGTGGACGACGACCGCGACGTCGCAGAGGGCTTGGCTGAAATTCTCCAAATGGTCGGCCACCAAGTGCAGACGGTCTTCGCCGGTCAGGATGCCGTGCGCGTCCTGGGCCAAGAAGACTTCGATATCGCCTTCATCAATGCCGAATTGCCCGATCTGACCGACCTCGAGAGCTTCATAGAGGTCCGCAAGATCAAGCCCGATATGCAGACCGTCATGATGACCGGCTACACCATCGAGCAGTTGCTCAGGCAGGCGGTGGGCAGCGGATCGGTGAACGTGCTGCAAAAACCCGTCACCATGGACGAGGTGGTGCGGGCCTTGGACGGCGCCAAGCCCAAGGGCATCGTCTTGGTCGCCGAGGACGACCCCGAGATCGGCGACAAGATTCGCGACACCTTGGTTCTCCAGGAATACAGGGTCAAGCTCGCCCATACACCCAAAGTAGCGCTGGAATCGGTCGGCGCGGGCGATTGCGACATCCTGGTTCTCGACCTGCGTCGTCCTGTCATCGACGCATTGGAAGTCTATCTGGAGCTCGAGAAACAGGACCACGGCCTGCCAACGATCGTGGTCAGCACCTATCCGGACAAGCAAGCCGGTCCGATCGACGTACTACGCGACCAGAGCGTCACGGGTATTCTGATCAAGCCCTTCGATCCGGCGCGATTGCTCGCAGTCCTGGAAGAGTTGTGCAAGAAGGATACGCCTGCCCCCGTAGAAAAAGAAACGCAAGAAGCTGTTCGGGCCGAGACTCGCGGTGGCCGCATCCTGGTCATCGATGACGATAAGGACGTGGCCGAGGGTATGGCAGACGTTCTCTCCGATCTGGGTCATACCGTCGAGATCGCGCTCACCGGCAGCAAGGCCCTGGAGATCGCCGAACGCTTCGACGCGCAAATCGCGCTCGTCGATATCAAGCTCGGACGGACCAGCGGCCTCGAACTGATCGCCTCCCTTGAAAAGCTGCGCCCGGGCATCGTTAACGTCGTGATCACCGCCAATGCCGGCAAGGAATCCGTCATCGCATCGTTGCGCAGCGGGGCCTTCGACTTTCTCAACAAACCCACGCATCCACGGGATCTCTTCGCGGTGCTCGACCGCTGCTTCCAGAAGATAAACGCAGAAAAGAATAAGAAAAGCGGCATCCCCACCGGCGAGTCTTCGCCCGGCCTTAGCGCCAGCGTTGGTCACGAGCTTCGCGACCCGCTCAACGCGGTTATCGGATTCTCCGAGATCTTGGGTGACGAGATGCTGGGTCCCCTCGGCTCCGAGCAGTATGTGCACTACGCCAAGGGCATCAACGAGGCCGGTCAGCATCTGACCACGGTGATCGACGACCTGTTCGAGGACAGCCAAGCGGCGTCCGGCATGACAGAACCGGGCGGCACCCAGCCCGACGCTCCCAGTTCGAAAGACACGGAACCGGAGCAGAGCGAGTCCGACCAAACCGTCGAAGAATTATCGAACGAACTCGAGCCGGACGAAACGGAGAACGTCGAGCCGCACAGTTACGAGCCGCAATCGAGCGAGTTGGAGCCGGGCATGCCGGATTTCCCCGACCCCTTCGGCGATGAAGAAGAAGCCCAGGCCGCAGCCTCCGGCGAGCCTGACTATATCGCTGCCGAGGCCGAAGGCCCGGCGGCGGCCGAAATGGAGACGGCCGAGCCCCCTGCATCCGGTTCGAGCTTGAGCGAACTCTATTCCGACCAGCCGGATATTGCCGCGCTCTTCGCCGAGGGCCCGGAAGCGCGCGAAGCGGACCCGGCGGATCCCGGACCCGCCAGACCCGGTGGGCCGGAACCGGATGGGGGCCAGCCAGACCCGTTGGAACCGCAACTCCAGGATTCGGATCTATCGGGAATTTCAGCCGACGAGCCGTGGCAAGAAACAGAGGACCTGGACGACCTGCTGTCCAGCACGCTCGACTCCCTTGGAGCGGACCTTCGGGACCCGGCCCCGACCGACCCGAATTGGACCGAACCGTACTCCCCTGAGGTTGAACAGACCGACCCGGAGTGGAGCGAGCCGGAGCCATATGCGCCCCGGGACGACGAGATCGGCCAGGACCCGCCGCTTGCTGACCAATCGGAAACGTACGACGCGGCGGTCGCAGGACCGGACCCGGCCGGCCCAGAGGCCCATGACCCCAGCCCGAGCGAAGCCGCATGGGACGAACCCGCGACGGATCGCCCGGAGATGCAAGATCCGGTCCTCGACGAGCCCGGCGCACACGATCGGGACAAGGACGAGGAAGACGAAAAAGACGAGGAAGCCGAGGACGGCAACCCGACCGAGATCCAAGCCGGCAACGGCCGCAAGATCCTGAGATTCGGTCCCTTCAAGAAAGTCATCTGACAGTCGAGCGCCGGTATTGCAGGCGGGTTCGCCTCGCGGACGCGGGTTTTCGGACCGTTGAGGCGGTGACCGGCCGCAAGAGCCGCGCTATCCTGTCGAGGTGACCGCGCCAACCGCTTCGCCAGAAGAACGCCTTCCACTGCCCCGCCGCTTCGCCGAATGGTTCGCGGCAAAGGGCTGGCAACCGCACGCGCACCAGTTCGAGATGCTGGCGGCGGCACGGTCGGGCAGGTCCGCGCTGTTGATTGCGCCGACCGGCGGTGGCAAGACCCTGGCCGGTTTCCTGCCTGCCTTGATCGACCTGGCGGAAAGCCCGCGCGACGGACTGCACACGCTCTACGTCTCGCCCTTGAAGGCGCTCGCCGTCGACATCCACCGCAACCTGACACGGCCGATCGAGGAGCTGGGCCTCGACCTCGCCTGCGAGACGCGCACCGGCGATACGCCCCAGGCCAAGCGCCGACGCCAGCGCCGGAGCCCGCCGCAGCTGCTGATGACCACGCCGGAATCGCTCGCCCTCCTGCTGTCCTACCACGACGCGCCGCAGGTGTTCGCCGGCCTGAACGCGGTGGTGGTCGACGAGTTGCACGCGCTGGCCGACAACAAACGCGGCAATCTGCTGGCGCTCGGCTTGGCCCGCCTGCAAGGCCTGGCGCCCGGCTGCCGCCGGGTCGGCCTCTCGGCCACGGTGCACGACCCTCAGGCGCTGGTCGCCTGGCTCTCGCCCACGGGACGCCACGCGGACGCGCCGGTCCGCCTGATCCGGGCCGGCGGCGGCGCCGCGCCCAAGGTCGAGATCCTGGGGACCCGCGCGCACCTGCCCTGGTCGGGCCACATGGCGGTCCATGCCCTCGCGGAGGTCTTCGAGCGCATTCGCGCGGCGCGGACCACGCTCGTCTTCGTCAACACGCGCGCCCAGGCCGAGATCGTGTTCCGCGAGCTGTGGCGGCTAAACGAGGACGGCCTGGCGATTGCGCTGCACCACGGCAGCCTCTCGGCCGAGCAGCGGCGCAAGGTCGAGGCCGCCATGGCGCGCGGCGAGCTGCGCGCAGTGGTCGCGACCTCCTCGCTCGACCTCGGAGTCGACTGGGCGGCAGTCGACTTGGTGGTGCAGATCGGCGCGCCCAAGGGCGTCTCGCGTCTCTTGCAGCGTATCGGCCGGGCCAACCACCGCCTCGACCGGCCGAGCCGGGCGCTGCTTGTTCCGGCCAACCGCTTCGAGGTGCTGGAGTGCCGTGCCGCTCTGGAAGGCCTGCGCGCCGGAACCTTGGACGGCGACCCGCCCAAGCCCGGCGGCCTCGACGTGCTGGCCCAACACATCCTGGGCACCGCCTGCTCCGGGCCTTTCGACACCGACGCCCTCTACGCCGAGGTGACCCGCGCCGCACCGTACGTCGCGCTCTCGCGCCCGGACTTCGACGACGTGCTGGCCTTCGTCGCCGACGGCGGCTACGCGCTTGGCGGTTACGAGCGCTACCAGCGGCTCGGGCGCGACCGCCACGGACGCTACCGGGTCGCCTCGCCGGCCCACCTGCGCCGCTACCGCATGAACGTCGGGACGATCGTCGAGGCGCCGACGGTCCGGGTGAAGCTGAAGCACGGCCGCGTGCTGGGCGAGGTCGAAGAGTACTTCGTCCGGGGCCTGGTGCCGGGCGACAGCTTCGTCTTCGCCGGCGAGCTCCTGACCTTCGAGGGCCTGCGCGAGACCTGGGCCGAGGTCACCCGCGGGCCGGCCGGCGGCGAGCCCAAGGTGCCGGCCTACGCGGGAGGTCGCCTGCCGCTTTCGACCCACCTGGCCGAGCGCGTGCGGGCCATGCTCGAAACCCCGAGGCGCTGGCGCGATCTGCCGCCGAACGTCGCCGAATGGCTGCGCATGCAGCGTCGGCGTTCGGTCTTGCCGCCGGCCGAAGGCCTGCTGGTCGAAACCTTTCCACGCGGCCAGAAACAGTTCCTGGTCGCCTACTGCTTCGAGGGACGCAACGCGCACCAGACTCTCGGCATGCTGCTGACCCGACGCATGGAGCGCGCCGGTTTAGGGCCGCTGGGCTTCGTCGCCACCGACTACGTGCTAGCGATCTGGAGCCTCGAACCCGTGACCGACGCGGCCGCGTTGTTCGACCAGGACATGCTGGGCGACGACCTGGAGGAATGGATGGCGGACTCCTCCATGCTGCGCCGGACCTTCCGCCAGGTCGCGGTGATCGCCGGCCTGATCGAGCGGCGCCACCCTGGCCGGGAAAAAACCGGCCGCCAGGTCACCGTCAGCGCCGATCTGATCTACGACGTGCTGCGCAAGTACGAGCCGGACCACGTGCTGCTGCGCGCGACCCGGGCCGACGCCGCGGGCGGCCTGACCGACATCGGCCGTCTGGCCGGGATGCTATCGCGTGTGCGGGGGCGCATTACGCACCGCGCCCTGCCCCGGGTCTCCCCGCTCGCCGTGCCGGTCCTGCTCGAGATCGGCAAGGAACAGGTATTCGGCACGGCCCTCGACGAGCTGCTCGACGAAAACGCGCGGGCGCTGATCGAGGAGGCCACGAGCGGGCTCGAGGTGATACAGGCGGAGCTACCTCTGTGAGACGCGGTCCCGAGGTCCTGGTCAACGGCGTGGAGCTGCTGGCCGACCTTTCTGGCGCGCTCTACTGGCCCGCGCGACGCACGCTGGTGGTCGCGGATCTGCATTTGGAGAAGGGCTCGGCATTCGCGGTACGAGGACAGCTACTGCCGCCCTACGACAGCGCCGCGACGCTGCAGGCCCTGGCCGAGACGATCGCCCGCTACGAGCCCGAGCGGGTCATCTGCCTGGGCGACAGTTTCCACGACGACGGCGCGGCCGAACGCCTGGCATCCGCCGACGGCGCGGCGTTGCGCCGCTTGACCGCCGCCCACGACTGGATCTGGATCGCGGGCAATCACGACCCGGTCCCCCCGGCCGCTTGGGGCGGGCGGGTCGAAACCCGGGTCACGCTGGGCGCGCTCACCTTCCGGCATCAGGCCGGCGGAGAACACGCCCCCGGCGAGGTCTCGGGCCATTACCACCCCAGGGCCTCGGTGCGCACGCGCGCAAGACGGATCACTGGGCGCTGTTTCGTGAGCGACGGGCGGCGCCTCGTGCTGCCCGCCTTCGGCGCCTACACCGGCGGTCTCGACGTGCTCGACCCGGTCATTGCCGGGCTCTTCCCGCGCGGCTTTTCGGTCCACCTGCTCGGCCGCGAGTCCGTATACAGCTTCGCCAGTACGGCCTTGGCGGACCGATAGGTCCTGCGGGCCAGCGGCAATTCGTCGATCAAGAAGCCGATTGTCGGCGCGGGATTGCAGGTCGGTGTCACCCATCATCGCTCACACCGAGGGCTCGCTGGAAGCCAGCAGTTCCACCGGATCTGTGGCGGAACCTGTGAATACGGGCACTGAAACGGAATTTCTTCTATTAATTGTTTTTTGAAGGTTTTTCGCCGAATCAGCTTTCTGGGCCAGCCCGCCAAGCAGTGCGAGGAGTGATTCTTCTCGGGAAGAAATCGCCGGGCCGAGTGTTCTCTGAACAACGGCCCTTGCAACTACAGAATAGGTAAAATCTTATGAAAAACAAAATCATAGCCGATGAAACCGCCGAGACGAACATCGACCTGGACCGGCGGCGGGCCCTTGCCCGTCTCGGGCTCGGTCTTTCGGCTGCCTACGCGGTTCCGGCTCTGCTGACCCTGAGCCGCGGCGCCCACGCCTCGAGCGGCGATGGCGGTTCCGGCGGCGATGGCGGTTCCGGCGGCGGTGGCGGTTCCGGCGGCGATGGCGGCTCCGGCGGCGATAGCGGCTCCGGCGGCTCCGGCGGGAGCGCCGGCGCCAGCGGCAGCAGTTCCGGCAGCGACGATTCGGACGTCGTGACGGACAGCAGCGGCCCGTCGGTCGATCGCTAGGCAACTTTCACCCGCCGGGCCCTTTACGGGCCCGGCGGGCTCTCTGTAGGATCCCCCACCGAGCGTGAGTCGAACAACGGCGTCGAGCCGGACGAGGCGCTGTGACCGATAGATTGCTTCTCGAATTCGAAGGCCTGAGCCAACGGATCGTCCTGCTGGATTGCCGCGAGGTCTACGCCTGCTTCCCGGAGGTGTTCCGCGGTTGGAAGATCCGTGAAGCCGGGGCCACCGCCCAGCCCCCGATCCTAACCCTCGAGCACTCGACCGAAGGCTATACCCTGGAGACTCCCTGGCTCGCCAAGCCGCTGGTGCGCCACGACAAGATCGATGCGCTCTGCGGCTTCATCGCCGAGTTCGTCCGGGCCTATGTCAACGACGACCAGCGGCTGCTCTGCCTGCATGGTGCTGCTGCCGAGTTCACCGGCAGGCTCGTAATCTTCCCGAACCGCTACCGGGCCGGCAAGAGCGTGCTCTCCGCCTGCCTGGCGGCTGCCGAGGTTCGCCTCTTCGCCGACGATGTGCTGCCGATCGGCGGGCCGGACGACCACGGCATGGCGCCGGGCATCGTGCCGCGCCTGAGGCTGCCGCTGCCGGACAACCTGGCTCCGGCGACACGGGACTTCCTGGAGGCCCGCCGGGGACCGAGCGGCAAGCGCTATCTTTACCTGGACCTGACCGCAACGGAACTCGCCAGTTACGGCACGCTGGCGCCCATCGGCGGTTTCGTGCTGCTCGAGCGGGAAGCGGGGGCGGAGCTCGATCTCGCGCCGGTCGACCCAGGCGAGATGCTGCGCCAGGTGATCTGGCAGAACTTCGCCCGCGAGACCCCGGCACCCGAGATCTTGCGGCGCCTGGAGCGCATCGTCGGCCGCGCCCGCTGCCTTCGCCTGCGCTACGACCGGGCGGACGAGGCCGTGGCCCTGCTGAAGGAGTCCTTCACGAGCTGGCCCGCGGCTGCGGAGGATCCCCAAGGAGCGGTCCAGAATGCACCGGGCCCCGGGTCGTCCACCCCGGTACGCGACGTCCCGGCCGGATGCTATCTGCGCAATCCTGAAGTCACCGAAACGAAGGTGGGGGAGGAACACTTCCTGGCCGACTCGAAGGGCGCCGCGATCCACAACCTCAACCCGGTCGGCTCGGCGCTCTGGCAGCTCATGATCCAACCCAAGACCATCGATGAGCTGGTTGACCCACTCCACGCCGCCTTCCCCCAGATCGCTCGCACGCAGATCGAGCAGGACGTGCGCGCACTGCTCAAGGGCCTCATCGCCAAGCGGCTCGTGCTGGCAGGACCTGAGGACATCCGGGGGCGCCAAAGCGCCTCGTGAAAAACGCCCCTGGAAAGCGGCCTAGCTGTCGCTGATCAAGACCAGCCGCGTCTTCCACTGGCCCTCGGGCGCGCGGCAGGCGATGGCGCGGCGAACCTCAGTGTCGCCGTCCAGCGCCTCCATCGCGGTGTATTCCCGGCACCACCGGCCGCCCCTGTTCTTGAATGTGCGCACCGGCGTAATCTCGCCGGTCTTGCCGCTGTCCGGATTGCGCCAGGCAACGGCCTCGCCGCTCGCATGTTTCTCCAAGGCCTGGAACAATGCCGCCTCCCTGACCTGCTGATCCGCCTGCCCGACAGCATGGAGCCGGGCGATCTCCTGCTCGACCCGGTAGTCGACCAACAGGAGTCCGCCGCCCAGCCCGACGATCAGCATGGCAATCGACGCGGCGAGCGCAACGGGCCAAGGGTTGCGCCAGGCGCCGCTGCGGCCCGCTCGCTCGGCGGATGTCGTGTGGATTGCCTCGAGGACACGGGCCGGAACCGGCGCATTCAACGGTTCGTTGAAGGCCGAGCGCAACAGCTCGGCGCTCTCGCGCAGCCGGCGGACGGTTTCGCGGGCTTCGGGATCCCCGGCAAGCGCCGCTTCCACGCGCGCCGTCTCGCTTTGTTCGAGTTGTCCGTCTACGTAGGCGACCAGGAATTCCGGATCGATATGTTGGGTCATGACGTCACCTCGCCGGTTCCGGGGTCGGGGTCGGCTCTTCGCCGCCAACGAAGGCTTTCAGGGCCAGCCGCGCCCGGGCGAGGCGGCTGGTCACGGTGCCGATGGGCAGCTCCAGCATCTCCGAGACCTCCCGGTAGGACAGGCCCTCCACGGTGATCAGCAGCAGGATGGTCTTCTGCTCCTCTGGCAGGCGATCGACGAAACCGCGCACCGCCTCGAAGGTCATCTGCGCCTCGGCGGCCCGCACCCCGTCCACCGTGCCGTGCTCGACCGGGTCGATGCTGGCCAGGTGCTGGCCGCGCACGCCCTTGGCGCGCAGGTCGTTCAGATGCAGATTGCGTGCGATTCGATACATCCAACTGTCCAGCCGGGTCCCCGGTTGCCATTGGTCGATGTGGCGGATCGCTCTTTCGCAGGTCGCCTGCAAAAGGTCGTCGCCGTCGTGCACAGAGCCGGTCAGGCCGTAGGCGAAACGGCGCAGACGGGGCAGAAACGCGAGCATTTCACGGCGTATCGTCTCGTCCAACGCTGATCGCACCCTTTGCCTGAGACCACCCTGATGACCCTGGCGGACCTGAAGTGCCACGGGTCCTCAAGGACCGACCTCAATTCAACAACACGCGAAATCGGGGTTTATTCCCCCTGTGCGGCGCTATTACACTACCAAACGCCCGAGAAACCGACCTACGTTATGGTTAACGACCGTTTACGAAAAGACCCTTGGTCGGCGGAAGATTTCTTGCCCTGAGGTGTTATCTGGGCAAGACCGGCGACGTGTGCTCGTTCGCGCCGGTCGCGGAAGATCGCAGCAAAGGGTACACTACGAGCAGGAAGCGGCGGATGTCGAACAACCAGTTCAGTCGTAATCTTCGCCTACTCGCGTCGACCAGTGTGTTGGCCTGCGCCTTGATAGGGGCGCCGGTCTCCGTACGGATCCAGCTGGAAGGCCCGGGCTGGCATTTGGAAGCGCCCGTGATGGGCTCCGGCCTGTCTCGTCATGTCGCCGCCGAGTGGTTTGCGCCCGGCGCGACGGATCTCCCTGGCGACGCGGTCGCCGAGGCAAAGCGGCGCAAGGCCCTGGCGCGCCTTGGGCTGGAGGACGGCACGCCCTATGAATCTCCCGTATTGCTCACTCTGAGCCAGGCGCAGGCAGCCTCCGGTAGTGGCGATGGTGACGGCGGCAGCGGCGGCGATGGTGACGGCGGCAGCGGCGGCGACGGCGGGGCTTCGGGAGGTGGCGACTCCGACGGCGATGGCGCCTCCGGAGGCGCGTCCGGACCAAGCGAAGGCACACCAGGGACTTCCGGCACGGCTGGCACGAGTGGCGGCAGTTTCGGCGACGTGGAACAGGTAGGTCCAAGTCTCAGTGAGGACGAAGAGGCGGCAGCAATCCTTACCGGTTGGCAGTGAACCTTCCTGCACCGAGTCGATCGATTCGCCCGCCGTGGCTGGCGGGCTTCCTGCTCGCGGCCTGCGCGGCGGCGGGTCCGCAATCCGGTCAAGCGGTCGCGCCGGATACCTTCTACGACGCTTTGAATGCCGACGAAATCGTGCTGGCTCGGCAGACCGTCCAGGAGGCGCTCGAGACCCGGCCCAGAAACGAAATCCACCGCTGGGACAGCGGAGACGGCACCTTCGGGTCCGTCATCCCGATGCGCACGTTCCGCATCAAATCGGGCCACTATTGCCGCGACTATATGGAAACCTTCGCCAAGGACACCGAGCTAACTTCGGCCAACCGGACGGCGTGCCGCGACAGCCAGGGAGCCTGGCGGATAGTGAAGCGGTAACGCCCCCGGACCGCGAGCGGTAATTCGTTCCATAGCCCCATGCATGCAGAGGCCAAAAAACTGCGGCTGCCGCAGTCCATGGTCTCTCGCCTCGACGAGCCATGTCGGTCGGCTCGATAGAAACCATTCTCCCGACGGGAAGAAAACGCGCGCCCGCGTGTTTGGTTAATGGAAGGTTAACGCAAACCCCTTTGACCCACGCCCGAGAGGAGCGATGACATGAGCGAAAAGATCGATGAGAAGGAGGTTGCCGGGCTCGCCGGTAACATGGACCGCCGCCGCGCGCTTGTGCGACTGGGCCTTGCTGCGACCCTCGCCTATGCGGCGCCCGTCCTGTTGACCATCAGTCAGGCTGCGGCAGGTTCCGGCTCGGGCGGCGGATCGGGTGGCAGTGGCGGCGGCACCGGCGGCGGCACCGGCGGCGGCACCGGCGGCGGCACCGGCGGCGGCACTAGCGGCGGCACTAGCGGCGGTACCAGCGGCGGTACCAGCGGCGGTACCAGCGGCGGTACCAGCGGCGGTACCAGCGGCGGCACCGGTCCGACCGAACCG
>Ga0224504_10000576_pt1 | contig 16400 bp, 11 predicted proteins | sample SF_Oct11_sed_USG_3_FD_170160 | JGI IMG/M metagenome (GOLD analysis project Ga0224504, IMG submission 170160) | Sediment microbial communities from San Francisco Bay, California, United States - SF_Oct11_sed_USGS_24 | ecosystem: Environmental > Aquatic > Marine > Sediment | place: USA... | reverse complement strand
CAATAATATCTACGCGGCCGATACTGTCTCCACCGATGAAATATGGCCCGGAGGCACCGCCGGCCTCAACCTAAGCGGAACTGGATTCACAATTGGTGAGTGGGATGCTGGCGCCATAGCAAACCATACCGAATTTACAGGTCGCCTGACCCAGGTAGATATAAGCGACATCATCTCAAAATTTGCCCCTGATCCTGTTATACCCAGTAACCATTCCACCCATGTTGCCGGGACTCTGGCTGCTGCGGGTGATTATGCTCCTGCCACTGGAATGGCGCATGATGCCAATTTACATGCCCACGACTGGGATTTTGATACTTCCGAAATGATCACCGCCTCTCTGGGCAATATGCTGGTGTCCAATCATTCCTACGGTATAGCGGCCGGCTGGCTGAATTTCGACAAGCCTGCACCCCGTGACTGGATGTGGATCGGTGGTGATGCCAACGCTGAAGACTGGAATTTTGGGTACTACTCAGATGTGACTGAGACCTGGGACCAGGTCGCTTATGATGCTCCTCATTACCTGATCGTCAAGGCAGTGGGCAACGACCGGCAGGATTTTGGTCCCTGCAATCACGACACCCAAACTTGTCCTGAATACACAGTCATAGGCCAGGATGGCGATCCTGACGACGATACCCTGCCAACATCAACAGCTTATCGTGTGCACGATTGCGCCCCTTACGGATATGACTGCGTGCCCTCCATAAGTGTAGCCAAGAATATTCTGACCGTGGGTGCGGTTGAAACAATAACGGGGGGGTATAACCCTACCGTTGGGCCACCCAGTGTTGTTGACGTTATTTTCAGCGCTTGGGGCCCTACCGACGATGGTCGTATCAAGCCCGATCTCGTCGGTGATGGTTTCCTGCTGGTATCAACGTGGGCGCAAGACGGCATTCTTTATGCACCTGCTATTGGCACTTCAATGGCATCGCCCAATGTTGCCGGATCACTACTGCTGCTTCAGGAGCACTATGAAAATCTAAATGGTGAAAACAGCTTTATGCGCGCCGCCACCCTTAAAGCACTGGCAATTCACACGGCTGACGAAGCAGGCGGAGCACCCGGGCCGGATTATGAGTTTGGCTGGGGTTTATTGAACACAAACACTGCCGCAACGGTCATTACTGAGAGTGGCGGGAGTCACCGGATCATTGAAGGCACACTGTCGAATGGTGAGACGGAAACAGTGCAAATCAATGTTAACGAGCCGGACGCCATTGTCAGAGCAACCCTTGTCTGGTCCGACCCACCCGCCACGCCTGTTGCGCCATCTTTAGATCCTTCCGACTTGATGCTGGTCAATGACCTGGATCTCCGTATCCAGGATTCCACCAGCACCCACATGCCCTGGGTATTAAACCCCGCTATGCCTTCAGCGGCTGCTACCAGGGGCGATAACTTTCGGGACAATGTCGAGCAAGTGTTAATCAATGGTGGCGGACCCGGCGCATACTTTATAACGGTCAACCACAAGGGAAATTTACTGGACATCAATGACCAGGATTATTCGCTGATCATTAGTGTATCACCAAGGTTTAGTGGTGAACTTGCTACTGTTGCTGCTGAGGACTTCTCCGAGGGGCTTCCTGGAGGCTGGAGCATCGTTCAGCATGCAGGACCGGAATGGACGGTTATTCAATCCGTCGAAGACGGTAGCTGGCGTGAGAATCGAACCGGTGGAGACGACTGGTTCGCGGTATTTACGAATGATTACTCCGCACCTCCTTTTGCGGAACTGCGTACACCCAGTTTTGATTTTTCCAGCTATTCTGTCGTCAATATGCAGTTCAAAACCGAGCTTTTGGGTGATGATCTGGAGCTACCCAGTGTTGACTACAGCACAAATGGCGGAGCGAGTTGGACAACTGTGTGGGGTGGTTATCCACAAATAATTTTTGGACCTTCTACACAATTTCCCTCCCTCAATGTTGCTGCCGGACATCCGGACGTCATCATTCGGTTCCTTATGAACGGCGATGGGTATTATGCCGGTGGGACATGGCAAGTCGACGATGTTGTTATAACAGGAATAAGCGGTCTGTCATCAGGTGGTGCATGTGGTGGAATTTACAACCTGCCCGCCAACCAATGGAGACTGATATCCTTGCCCTGTGAACCGGACGTGACTGACACCGTGACCACCCTGTTCGGCGATGATCTGAACCCGGCTGATTATGATTCCCGCTGGGTAATGTACACGCGCAACGAAGCCACTGACCAATATGTAAAACTGGGCAGCAATGACCCGGTGTCCCAGGGGGAGGGGATTTTCCTGTTTTCACTGGATGCCGGTCTGCTTGATACATCCGGTACCGCGACACCACTGGTCAACAGTGCGGACTGCCCCTCGCCGGATGGCAACTGTTTCGAAATACCTCTGGTCAAGCCCGCCGACAACTCCAGCGAACGTCCAAACATGCTGGGGCACCCGCTGCCTTACCCGGTCAACTGGGCCAACTTCAGGTTGCGTGTTAGCGGTGACCCGGATAGTCCGTTGACACCATCGGAAGCCGAAGCCAAGGGCTTTATGATGAAAGAGACCTACAAATACTCTGGTAGTGCTTACATACCTTTCGACGATGTGACTCCTGGCTACGATCATGGCGCGCTGGGCTCTTTCGATGGGTTCTGGGCGAGGTTAATGACAAACAGCTTTAATGCCGGTGACATGACTTTGCTGGTACCAAATACCCGTTCAGATGGAGTTATCACTACTGCCAATGTGGCACCTATAAGCAGTTCCTTACAGACAGTTACGTATTCGGATAACACGATGTCGTCAAAGACTGCCATGAGGAAGGGCACCAAGGTTTCACCAGGGCTTGCAAAACGCGAAGAGCATCGCAATAAGCACCGCCAGGCAGGACGTAATAATGAGGAATGGTACGTTCGTCTGATTGCCGAGTCAGTGACGGAAAACCTGAAGGATGATGGTAATGTGCTTGGACAGTTGCAAGACAGCTCCTCCGGTTTTGATGAGCACGACCTGCCTGAGCCAGCGCCCTTTGAACCCTATCTGACTATAGTCTTCAATCAACCTGACTGGGGCGATAATGCCGGTGACTACACCAGCGATTTCCACCCTGTAACCGGCAATAACAAGAAGGATAACTGGTCCTTCGTAGTGGTCTCCGATGATCATGAGCGAGAGGTTACGCTTTCTTGGTCAGGACCGGAGGATGCACTGAAAAACTCCCTGCTGGTCGACCTGGACAATGGCGAGGTGATCGAACCGGACAAGCTGGGCCGCTACACTTTCTTCATGAATGGCGAGCGTAGAAATTTTGCCTGGGAATATGTGAAACGACCCTTCAAGAGTAAGAAAAAATAGGATCGAATATATTCAATAAGGAGCGGTGCCAGCCGCTCCTTCTTCGTGACAATTAAAACTAATCTCTGTTTCGCGGGTGTGAATGACTAAAAAGCCCACTGTCAGCGAAGCGCGGAAATTTTCTAACCAATTTATCTGCAAGGCGGGCGCAATCAGCGCTGCATCAGTGGTGTGTATGAGGTTTACTCTGAAACGGCTGGAGATGACTTCATGGAAAGTGTAATGTAGCTAAGATGAAGGTGACCAAAAGGTACCAGGCAAACATTGGAATTCGTTAAACCCCAGATGACAGTTTGGAACCGGATTGATGTCCGAATTTGATACACAAGTTAACAGCCTGTTGACTAGTGTCTCGGACCTGTTGACCGCACGCAAATGGCGAATGGCAACAGCCGAGTCCTGCACGGGTGGCTGGATAGCCAAGTGCTGCACCGATGTAGCAGGTAGTTCCGACTGGTTTGACCGTGGATACATTACTTACAGCAACCGGGCAAAAGAGCAAATGCTGGGTGTATCGCATGACGACCTGTTGGAGTACGGGGCAGTTAGTGAGGAAATTGCATGGCAGATGGCAACGGGCGCCAGGCAGCATTCGCAAGCCGAGGTCGTCGTATCAGTCACCGGTATTGCAGGCCCCGGTGGCGGGATGCCCGGAAAACCCGTCGGATTGGTACACTTTGGCTGGAGTATTGGTGATCAACCGGTAGTTTGTGACTCAAAGGTTTTTGAAGGTGAGCGTAAATCAGTGCGCCAGCAGACGGTTTTGTATGCACTCAGGGGCATCATTTCGCGTGTCGATGTGCAGGCCTGATCTGTATTGAAGTAATTTTCTCAGATTATCGTGATTTGAGAATCATCCATTGCAAGATACAGCCAAGTGAACAACCACGGTTTAGTGGGAAGTCATATTCAGCAAACCCAATTTGGCGGTTTTCAGGTAGATTTCCGATAATGATTGTAGGAAATTGCAGTGCCAGCCCAAACGGGGCTTAAGACGCTGGCAGGCCTGTGTCATAATGCTGCCTAGCGGCGAAAACCAGACATATTCAGAGGAGAGTAATAGGTGGATAACAACAAAAAACAGGCGCTGACTGCAGCGCTTTCCCAGATTGAAAAACAGTTCGGTAAAGGCGCGATCATGCGTATGGGTGATGGCTCTGCGCAACGAAATGTCGATGTGGTTTCTTCCGGATCCCTGGCGATTGACGTAGCACTCGGTATTGGCGGTTTACCTCGCGGGCGTGTAATTGAGATTTATGGTCCGGAGTCCAGCGGTAAAACCACCCTGACCCTGCAGGTTATTGCAGAGGCTCAAAAGTTGGGTGGAACTGCGGCATTTGTTGACGCCGAGCACGCACTTGATCCCCAATATGCAGAAAATCTGGGTGTAAACGTGGAAGACCTGCTGGTTTCACAACCTGATACCGGTGAGCAGGCATTGGAGATCACCGATATGCTGGTGCGTTCTGGTGCTGTGGATATCGTTGTAGTTGACTCCGTGGCAGCCCTGACACCCAAGGCCGAGATTGAAGGCGAAATGGGTGATCGTCATGTTGGATTGCAAGCCAGACTGATGTCACAGGCATTGCGCAAACTGACGGCCAACATTCAGCGCTCCGGCTGTATGGTGGTTTTTATCAACCAGATCCGTATGAAGATCGGCGTGATGTTTGGAAGTCCTGAAACCACCACTGGTGGTAATGCACTTAAGTTCTACTCTTCTGTACGCCTGGATATTCGCCGGATTGGCGCAATCAAGAAGGGCGATGAAGTCATTGGTAACCAGACCAGGGTCAAAGTGGTCAAGAACAAGATGGCACCACCATTCAGGCAGGCAGAATTCGAGATACTCTATGGCAAAGGTATTTCAAAGATCGGTGAACTGATTGATCTGGGTGTTGCCAACGGTATCGTGGAAAAAGCCGGTGCCTGGTATAGCTATGAGAAGGACAGGATTGGACAGGGTAAAGAGAATTCCCGTGCTTTCCTGGAGGAGCACCCTGAAATGGCCGCCGAAATCGAAACCCGTTTGCGTGCCATACTGTTACCGAAGAAAGAACCTAAAGAGAAGTCTCAGCCCGTAGAAGCATAGGGAGACAGTGCATTGCGTGGTAAGACTACGCGTGAATTAACAGAGGCGGAAATCCATGAAATCGCGGTGCGTTACCTCACGCGCCGCGAATACGGAATAGAAGAGCTCAGGCAAAAACTTTTACAACGCGGTTCCGACCAGGCAATCGCCGAGAAAGTTGTCTCTGATCTTGCCGATGAAAACCTGGTTTCAGATCAACGTTTCACCGAAATGTATGTCCGTACGCGGATGCGCCGCCTGTTCGGGCCATTGAAAATTCGCGGAGAATTACGTGGTCGCGGTATTTCTGATTTCCTGATTTCCAAGGAATTGTCTTTTGAGCAGGAAATATGGTTTGAAAACGCGTCTCAATGGGCCGAAAAGCGATGTCATGGCGAGTTGGATTACGCCGGACGGGCAAAAATCTACCGTGCCCTGATGAACCGGGGCTTTACCCATGAGCAGGCAAATGTTGCCCTGGACAGTTTAAATTCCAACGATTGATTCCTTCATCACCCATGATTCGGTAAACTTGCTGTTTTTGTTGCGCAGTGGTCGCAATCTCAGGTAATAAAGCAGGAAAATTTTGAAAACAACAGCCCAGATTCGCCAGGATTTCCTGGACTTTTTTGCCGCCAGGCAACATGAGGTAGTGGCCTCCAGTTCACTGGTGCCCGCAGATGACCCCACACTGCTTTTTACCAACGCAGGTATGGTTCAGTTCAAGGATGTGTTTCTCGGTGCCGAGAAACGAGCAGAGCCACGAGCAGCGAGTTCTCAAAAGTGTGTTCGCGCAGGTGGTAAGCATAATGATCTTGACCAGGTGGGATATACCGCCCGTCATCACACGTTTTTTGAAATGCTGGGCAACTTCAGTTTTGGCGATTATTTCAAGAAAGATGCGATTTCTTTCGCCTGGAAGCTGTTGACCGAAGAATACGGTTTAGAAAAAGACCGTTTATGGGTAACGGTTTACCACACCGATGACGAGGCATTTGATCTCTGGAAAAATGATATCGGGTTAGCTGATGAACGTATCATCCGTATCGGTGATAAACCGGGAGGTGCTCAATACGAGAGTGATAACTTTTGGGCCATGGGTGATACCGGTCCCTGTGGGCCTTGTAGTGAAATATTTTACGACCATGGCGCAGATTACGATGGTGGTTTACCCGGCACTGAGGATGAAGACGGCGGCCGTTATGTCGAAATTTGGAACCTGGTCTTCATGCAGTTTGACCGTTCTGCCGATGGCAGTATGCAGCCATTACCCAAACCCTGTGTTGATACCGGTATGGGGCTTGAGCGTCTGGCAGCAGTGTTGCAGGGGGTTCACAGCAATTACGAAACAGATTTGTTTCAGGCGCTTATCAAGGCTGCTGCTGCTCTTACCAATACCACCGATTTAACCAACAGCTCTTTGAATGTGATTGCAGACCACATTCGCGCCTGCGCCTTTCTGATTGCAGATGGCATATTGCCCTCCAATGAGGGTCGTGGGTATGTTTTGAGGCGAATCATCCGGCGTGCGATTCGCCACGGTTTCAAACTGGGTCAGAAAGGCCCGTTTTTCGCCAGTATGACTGCTCCGTTGGTGGAGCAGATGGGCGATGCTTATCCATCTCTCAAAAAACAACAAGCGCATATCACCGCCACACTGAAAGATGAAGAGAAGCGTTTTGCAACAACCCTGGAAAAAGGTTTGGGCCTGCTGCAAAACGTAATGGGTAAGGCTGCAACCGCAGATGGAAAGATAGATGGTGAAGTTGCTTTTACACTTTATGATACTTACGGATTCCCGCTGGATTTGACCCAGGATATTGCCCGCGAGAACGATCTTGAGGTCGATCTCGAAGGCTTTGATATCGAAATGGAAAAGCAGCGTGCACGAGGCAGGACTGCAGGTCAGTTCCAGCATAAGGATCAAATCTCTGCGGACGCCGTCAAAACATTTCCGGTCACGCAATTTCTTGGTTATGAAGAGCTTTCAACAGATCAGGCCACTATTGCCGGAATCCTTGTCGAAGGCCAGTTGGTCGAGCAGCTAAAGGAAGGCGAAACAGCGGTAGTTGTTTTGGACAAGACGCCGTTTTATGCAGAGTCCGGTGGACAGGTGGGAGACAGCGGAACTCTCAGTGCAGGAGAAGCAGTTTTCCGGGTAGAAGACACGGTAAAACTTGGCGGCACTTTCTTTGGTCACATTGGCCACATGAGCAACGGTGTGTTGAAGCCGGATCAGCAAGTTTCCGCCGTTGTGGATGCTGAAAGACGGCAAGCAATTGTCATCCATCATTCAGCCACGCATTTGATGCATCGGGCATTGAGGGACATCCTTGGAACTCATGTTGAACAAAAAGGCTCATTGGTCGCACCAGACTATACCCGCTTCGATTTTTCCCACCCCAGGCAACTCAGTACGGATGAATTGCAACAGATTGAACGCCATGTGAATGATGCGATTCGGGTAAATCCCTTGTCAGTATCCGAAGTCATGAGTTTTGATGATGCATTGAAAACAGGTGCTATGGCGCTGTTTGGTGAAAAATATGGTGACAAGGTAAGGGTGCTTCGTTTTGGCGATCTGTCGACCGAACTTTGCGGTGGTACACATGTGAGCAGAGTGGGGGAGATCGGACAATTCAAGATTGTATCCGAATCAGCCATTGGTTCCGGTGTGAGACGTATCATGGCCGTGGCAGGTGAGACCGCAGTTGAGTACATCCAGCAAATGGAAAGGCAGCTTCAGTCCGTTGCACGTGAATTGAAAGTGAGCCCTGAAGCAACCCCACAACGCTTGAAACAGATGCTGGAGCGTAACCATCAGCTAGAAAAAGATCTGACCGCTTTGAAGTCCAGTATGGCAAGTTCAGGCAGTGATAGTCTTTTAGATAATGTCAATGTAATTAATGGGATAAAGGTTCTTTCGGCACGTATGGATGACCTTGAGGCAAGTGGCCTCAGAGACAGTGTTGATCACCTTAAAGATCGCCTTGGCAGCGCCGTTGTGGTCCTGTTCAGTGTTGATGGTGATAAGGTCAGGATAGCTGCTGGTGTTAGCAAAGATTTGACCGCTCGGATAAAGGCAGGAAATCTGGTAAACTTTGTCGCTAGCCAGGTTGGGGGTAAGGGTGGAGGACGCCCGGATTTTGCACAAGCCGGCGGTAATCGTCCTGATTTAGTGGATGAAGCACTGGCTTCTGTTGCGACTTGGGTAGCTGATCAGGCCTGAATTTTAACCAGTCATTGAACTCGTAGTAAAAAAATAAGTCCTTTAGGGGTCTAGACTTATAATAAAAACAGGGATAAGGTGCTTCATCAGGCCTGACACCAAGGGAAGGTATCCATGCTAATACTTACAAGACGAGTAGGGGAAAAACTCGTAATTGGGGAAAATGTGACAATCACCGTATTAGGTGTAAAGGGTAATCAAATTCGAATTGGTATCGATGCGCCACCAGAAGTGCAAGTGCATCGCGAAGAAATATTTCAACGCATTCTTAAAGAACGGGAAGAGTTGGACGGTACCAGCGGTAACAAGTAATTCACTTTACATCTTTACGTAGAATCAACGAACCGGTATGCTTCGCATCCCGGTTTTTTTGATGGTGAAATACGGGTAAAATGACCTGCTCCCAGGAGGAGCGAATAGAATGAAAACTCGACGAAGTAGTCGATACAGATAATGACAAAAATTCGACGAAGTGGTCGATACAGATTTGGAGAGGTGGCCGAGTGGCTGACTAATTCGCCGGGAGCGAATTAGAACGTCCTAGCGAAGCGTAGACGGCCCCGCAGGGGTGAAGGGCAGGAAGCCCGGAATAACGCGCTCCCAGGGGAGCGAAAATGACAAAAATTCGACGAAGCGGTCGATACAGATTTGGAGAGGTGGCCGAGTGGCTGAAGGCGCTCCCCTGCTAAGGGAGTAAGGGTTTAAAAAGCCCTTCGAGGGTTCGAATCCCTCCCTCTCCGCCATATACAAAACAACCCCGTTTTTGCGGGGTTTTTTTGTATCTGACGAAGAGGTTGGTGAGATTCAAACCCGGTGCGCAGCACCAGGGTTCGATTACTGGGCCGGGATAGCCCAGGAAGACGTCGACGTAGGAGACGCCCGAAGGGCGAGGGACAGGATGTCCCGAGTCAATCCCTCCCGGAGATTAAAAACCCCGCTTTTGCGGGGTTTTTTGTATCTGACGAAGAGGTCGGTCAGATTCGAACTTTTTTCCCTACATCTAACACCACTTGGTCTTATTGTTTTGCGCGATATTGTCTCGGTGACATGCCTGTCCAACGTTTGAATGCACGGGAAAAAACGGTTGGGTTTGCATAGCCAACCATCAATGCTACCTCAGAGATCCGTAGATCAGTGCCTGACAATGTCTTCTCTGCCCTCGACATACGCAAACTGTTTAACTCTTGCCTGAGGTTTGTTCCCCTGGTCTGCAGTCGTCTCGCCAACGTTCTTTTGCTTAACCCACAAATTGTGGCCACACGATCGGCATCCAGATCGAACTCATGGATGTGTGGCTGAAGTGTGATGCGTAGTGCATTGATAAATCTGCTAGATAGTGGAGAAACAGCAGTGACGTGCTCTGTTGTTCCTTCCAGGTTTCTACCGGGTTGAGACTGAATTAACCAATTGGTTGGGAAGTGGATGCTAGCGCCAAAAGTGTCAGTAATAGCGGTTTTTATTCCCAGGTAATCTTCAGGTACCACAGAAGGGTCGCAGACCTTGGCGATTACCTTGGTGCCATCCCACAGTTCTCCAACTGAGCCACGAATGAGTGTTACCAGGAAGGCGATGGTGAATCCGTCGTTATGACGGGGCTTGATTCCGCCATCGGTGATTCTTCGTTCATAAAAAGCCGATCGGCTGCCAACAGAACTCAAACTGTAGGTAACAGAATTTTCGTCATGGTTGGCGTCTTCCATGAAGCGCAGCAAAAATTCACCAACGGTTGAAGACATTTTGGCGGCATCTACCAGGGGTGACCAGGATAATGGGTCCAGTTGAGAACCGACATGTGCACCAAAGTGAGGGTCACCGGACAATATCGACAGATTTTCGACGAGGGAGTACATCTTTGGCGCTGGAATAAATACGTCTGGATTATTGAGGTCATTTTTGGAAATCGATAAATCGAACAATACCTCTCCCGGATCAATTGCCCGCCGTTTCAGTTCATCCAGAAGCGGTTGGGCAAGCCTCAAGCGGACGAGTGGAAGGATTGGTTTTTTACTGGCTTTATCTTTCAAGGCAGTGAATCAGTTTCATTGACTTGCGGGATATTACGCTGATCGTGTACTAAAAGCGATTAATTAGGCCATAAATGCAATCATGTGGCGGAAAATGTTAGGAAGCGTTTCATTCTTTTCTGTAACATGACGTTTTCCTTATGCGGTATGATAAGCCAATGAGTGATGAGAGTCATTCTCATTAAGAAAGTACAATGCTTTTTATTTTCATGCTTCTGATAACCAATCCAAGTTGGTCCGTTACCGGACGACGCGAGTTGTGATTAGGTATTAACATCTTTATTGAACGAGGACTCTTATGAGACTTTTTAGATTTTTATTGATTACCATCAGCACCATTGCTTTGGCTTTCCCGGTAATGGCCGAGGAGTCGGCAACTTCGCAAGTATTGTTCAAAAACGTTAATGTCTTTGATGGCAGGAGTGACAAATTGGCCAAAGATCAGGAAGTTCTGGTCGAAGGCAACCTGATCAAAACAATCGGCAGAAACATCGATGCACCCAATGCGACTGTGGTTGACGGTGGTGGTCGAACCCTGACACCCGGTTTCATCGATAACCATGTACACCTGATGTTGCCCGGGCCAACGCTTCCATCGATGGAGGCAAATAGCACCTGGGAAGACCTCGCGATTGCGGGTGTTGCAGCCGCTAAGATGTATCTCATGCAGGGTTTCACAACCGTCCGCGATGCGGGTGGCCAGAATGGTGGATTGCAACGCGCCATCAACGCCGGAACGGTCACCGGGCCGCGCATTTATCCCTCCGCTGCATTCCTCGGCACACGCGGCGGTCATTCAGATTTTGCGAATTACACATCACCTGTTGGGGAATCCTCAAATTTCAGCCGATTGAACATGGCACAGGAAGTCGACAGTGTCGCCGATGTTCAGAAATTCGGGCGCAATAACTTTCGCATGGGAGCCAGCCAGTTGAAGTTCATGCAATCGGGCGGCGTTGTGTCAGCTTTTGACCCATGGCAACTTCTTGCAGGCTCGCAGGCAGAAATCGAGGCAGCTGTGCAGGTTGCCAACGAATATGGCAGCTATGTGATGGCCCACTCCTACAGAAAAGAGGCCATCATGACCGCGTTGAATGCCGGCGTAAAGTCGATCGAGCATGGATTTATGTACGATTGCGAGATTGGTGAGTTAATGGAGGAAAAGGGTGCCTACATTACAACCAATATGACAGCATTTGACCCCGGTCTTCTGGATATCCCGGCGGTCAAAAATGTTCCGGCAAGCCTGGCAAAAGCGATATCAGCAAGCGCTGCATTTGAAAATTATCTCGATAATATGCGCAAATGTCCGGCCAAGCGTGGACATCACACAGATTGCGTGGGCTCCGTCGATGCTTGCAACATTCAGATTGCCTATGAGAAGCATCTGGGGAACGAGTTTTTCGGCGCTCACACATCTCTTGTTGCTTTGACCTCGGTAGGTGGCGAAATAGCAGCCATGACCGGCGACTTCATGAACCCTTATCCCGAAGGCAAGCTCGGCGTCATTGAAGAAGGTGCCTATGCTGACATTCTGATTCTCGATGGTAATCCACTTGAAGATTTCTCTGTTGTCGGAACGGGTGATAAGTGGTTCGGTGCTGAGCCCAGGCCGGAGAGTCCGGAAACAATCCGGGTCATCATGAAAGACGGAAAGATTTACAAAAATACTTTGAATTAGCCTGAGTGTAGTTCGCAAGCAATATTGATTAGTTACCAGAATAAAATGGGGGTCAGAAGCTTTGTTCTGAACCCTTTTCCTACTTTTTAGTAGATCACCTGAAGGAGAGTACAAATATGTCTAACCGGTTTATTTTATTGGCGGCCGCTTTCGCAGGGTTGTCATTTGGCATGTCTGAAACAAGTCACGCAGACATTTGGCAAAAGGACCCGTCTTCAGGATGCGAGGTCTGGAGCTGGAATGATGAAAGCGCCAAAGAGATCATAAGCTGGTCCGGTTCCTGCGAAGAAGGCAAGGCCATTGGCACCGGATCGCTTGTTGTCATGGACAAGGATGGTCTGGCGCTTGTGTTCCGGGGTGAAATGAAGGCCGGCAAAGTCGACGGTTGGGCGACTTTGAAATTACGTAATGACGAGACCGGTGAATACGATTTTTATATTGGCAGTTTTGAAGGCAGCACTCCACAAGGTGAGGGAATTTTTGACTCCAGCGAAGGATGGCGGCTGGAAGGCTACTTTGATGGTGCCTTCGACACTGGGCAGGGCACCTTGTACCTGGACGAAAACGATGCGGTGATTCGTGGTGAGTTCAAGGATGGTGACCTGGTTGGTGACGCGTTCATCTACTACGAAACACCGGAAGGTGAAATGTACTTTGGCGACATGGTCGATGGTGCCCGTGACGGGTTCGGAACGCTGGTTCATGCCAACAACGACGCCTATGTCGGCGAGTTTGTAAAAGGAGTTGCCTCGGGTACAGGTTACTACGAGTATGACAATGGCGGTTTGGTCATTGGCCAGTACGAAAACGGCTCCCCAAATGGCGCGGCGTCTGTTATTGACGCGGACGGTACTACCTACCAGGGTTTATTCAAGGATGGCAAGGCCCATGGGATGATCCTGGTGACGCAGGCTGATGGTAGCCAAAGTGTTGAAACATGGGTTGATGGAGAGAAACAACAATGATGAATACAACTACATTCATGAAACGCACGTTAGTCATAGTGCTCCTCACATTGGCGGTAATGGCTTCGACCATCAGCACCGTGAATGCAGGTAGTTCCTTTCGTTCCGGCGTAAAAGGCGCTGCTGCAGGAGCCCTGATCGGCGCAGCAATCGGAGGCAGTGACGGCGCAGCAAAAGGCGCCATGATTGGTGGTGGTGTTGGTTTAATCGCCGGTGGAAATGATAGAGACCGCAGGCACCGCAGAGACCACAGGCGTGACAGGCCTCATCACCATAAGAAACGTGGAAAAAAACATAAACGACGCAGGTAAGCTTTTATCAGCTGATATGGTATGCGACCTCTTTTCCACGGAGATATGACTACATGACAGGTTCACACGCAGCTGGAAATTTGTTTGTATTGTTACTGATTTTGCTGCCAGCGGTGCTGCTGGCGGCGGACGGGACAGACTGTATTGAGGATGAAACCAGCCAGTGCGAACAGGAAGTCAATCTTGATCGACCTGTCCTGGAAACTCTAGCCGGCCCGGAGCAGGTCGAAAACCGGCTGCACATTGATTCCAACCAGGTAACACCCATGTTTCCCCGCGAATTTGCCAAGGGCTATTTCGATTGGAAGGCGCGTATCAAGAAGGATCATGGTGTCACCCTCGGTGGTGACTATTCTGCTGTTTACCTGTCTGCCAGTGATAGCCCGGGCGAAGATAGTGCATTCGGTGGTATGTATCGCTTTTATGGTTCCTGGGAAGCCACGGGTGACGGTAAGGGTAACTCGGGCGTGCTGATCTGGAAGGCCGAGCATCGCCATGCTTATGGCGGCAACCTGGCACCCGGTAGTTTTGGTTTTGAAACCGGCTATATCGGTCTGTTCGAGCCACCATTCAGCGACCAGGGCACACGCCTGACCAACCTATACTGGCGGCAACGCATGAAAGGTGGTGAACTGGTTTTTGTGGGTGGTTATGTTGATGTAACCGATTACGTGGATGTCTACATGTTGGCCAGTCCGTGGACCGGTTTCTTTAACTTTGCCTTTTCTACCGGTTCAGCGACCATTCCCACGCCTAATGAGGGCCTTGGCCTTGGTTTAGGTGGCTATGTTAACGAAAATTTCTACATCATCGGTGGTTTTGCAGATACCAATTCCGACCCGCATAAACCATTTGATGGATTCGATACTTTTTTCAATGATCACGAGTACTTCAAGCACCTTGAATTTGGCTGGAATTCCTCACGTGAAACAGCCTTCATGAACAATGTACATTTGACATTATGGCAAGCCGACAAGAGAGTTGCTGCCGCAACACCCAGTGGATGGGGCGCCAATATTTCCTGGAGCCGGTCCATTAACGATCATTGGCTACCCTTTGTCAGGGCAGGTTACGCCGACGATGGCGGGGCTTTGCTGGAAAAATCAATTAGCGCCGGCTTTGGTTACCAAACCGTTTCCGGCGGAAACCAGTTAGGTGTGGCTTATAACTGGGGTAAACCCATGGAAAGTACCTGGAGCCCGGATTTGGATAATCAGCAGACTTTGGAGGTGTTCTACCGTATTCAACTTTTTAAGGAATTAGCTATTACCCCTGATGTTCAATATATCCATAATCCAGCGCTGAACCCGGAATCTGATACCTTGTGGGTATGGGGGCTGAGGGCACGCCTGGCTTTCTAAAATGGCGTGGCGTTAAGCAGTGCTTTCTTACAACCAGATTTTCAAGTGATAATGGCACCTGGCCAAACACTCCCCAATGGTTCGCAATCTGTCACCCATGCTCTGGCACTATAGCGAAAGTGCTAAAGGGAGAATTTCAATGCGCTTTCTACTTAAGTCTCTGAATTCGTCTGTGCACGCGATTTGCTTCCAAGATATCCGCCATGGTGCCGCTTTGCGTACTCCTCACTTGTGAAGCCGATCTTTTCCATCATTAAGACAATCAATGCATCACCTATCACGGTCATAACCGTGGTTGATGTTGTAGGCGATAAACCCAGTGGACATACCTCATCAGGATCGCCGGTAAATAATGAAACGTTGGCGATTTCCGACAATTCTGAGTCTGCCTTGGCGGTTATGGCAACTATGGGCAGGTTTTTATAAAGCCTTCTGGAAAGTTCGATCAGTTCAAGTATCTCGCGTGTTTTGCCCGAATTGGAAACCAGCAGCAAAACATCATCGGGTTGAATAACCCCCAGGTCTCCATGTTGTGAATCAGAGGGGTGAAGAAATACCGCTGGCGTTCCCGTTGAACTGAAGGTGGTAGATATATTCTTTGCTATTTCGCCTGCTTTACCCATGCCGCTCGAAACCAGCTTCCCGTGCTTCTGGTGAACCTGCTTATGAATCAGTTGAATGGCATCTTCAAAACTCCCGGTGATAGGAATGCTGTTGATGGCCAAGGCCTCTTGTCGAAATATGTCTTTTACTCTTTTTGTCATAATTTTTTCGTATTCCTTTGAACATTGCTGCGGCAAGGCCATATGTCGAGTCATGTTACCGTATAGAAAATTCTGGAACGCATCAATTTTATTTGATTGGTGTGGTTAAGTGTCGCAGTTGATTAACCCCCAACACTCGCGGTTAAACCAAACGCAGCAAACTGATCAACGATACGCACCAATTCATCTTCGCCGGGCTCCTTCATAGTGCCGGGGTCATACTCCTGACCAAGCTTGGCGGCTTTACCTCCCGCCACATTGTGATAGGGCAAAAGATTGACGGATTTAGGGGGGCCGGCCAAAGCAGCAACAAATTCTGCAGTTTCTTTAATGTTTTGTTCGTCACTGTTAACCCCGTTGATCAGCGGGATTCGAATCTGGATATCAGCACCGGTTTTCGCCAGGGCTTCCAGGTTTTGCAGAATTCGCCTGTTGCCAACACCGGTCCATTGTTTGTGCTTCTCAGAATCCATTAGTTTCAGATCGTAAAGAAAGAGATCGGTGCGTTTGGCAACTTCCAGTAGTGTCTGGGTTTTGGCCAGTCCTGCAGTGTCGATGGTACGGTGAATCTTCAACTGTCCGCAGGCATCGAGAATATTTATGAGAAATTCGGGGTACAGCAAGGGCTCACCACCGGAGAAAGTAACACCACCA